>Ga0265295_1000755_pt1 | contig 62067 bp, 77 predicted proteins | sample Munlansysbiofilm_FD_192503 | JGI IMG/M metagenome (GOLD analysis project Ga0265295, IMG submission 192503) | Leachate microbial communities from a municipal landfill in Southern Ontario, Canada - Methane capture system biofilm | ecosystem: Engineered > Solid waste > Landfill > Unclassified ... | reverse complement strand
TATTTTTACCTTCTATGGAAGGTCGGGCGTTTCAGGTGATACGCCCGCGTATCAGAGAAATTATATTATGGGGGACGGGTTACAGAGGGAAGAGGGTTGATGTGATAGACAGAAACACGGTATTGAGAAACCTTGAAGGGTACGATCTCGGCCAAGCGAAGGTGGGAGTTCTCGCTTCGCATTCCGCACTGGATACGTGCGACGGCGCGGTTTCAGAGGGTTTCAAGACCGTAGCGGTGTGCCAGAAAGGCAGAGAAAAGACTTTCAGCAATTATTTCAAAACACAGAGGAACGCCGAAGGCAACGCTGTAAGGGGAGTCGTCGACGAGGCCCTGGTGCTTGACAGATTCTCCGACGTGCTCAAGACAGAGGTGCAGAAGGACATCATGGAAAGGAATGCACTTTTTGTCCCCAACCGGTCCCTGGTCGCCTACTGCGGCATAGATGCCATCGAGGACGATTTTGCGGTTCCTATGGTAGGAAGCCGCAACCTCCTGAGGTCTGAGGAGAGAGGAGACGAGAAAGATTACTACTGGATCCTGGAGCAGGCCGGGCTCCCCTTCCCGAAAAAAGTAGAGAAACCGGAGGACATAGACGGGCTGACCATAGTAAAGGTCCACCACAAGGTGAAAAAGCTGGAAAGAGGATTCTTCACGGTCAAAGATTACGACCAGTTCGTTAAAAAGTCCGACGAGCTCATACAGCAGGGGGTCATCGAAGAGGACTTCCTGTCACATGCGAGAATGGAGCAGTACGTGATCGGTCCTGTTTTCAACCTGGATTTCTTCCACTCTCCGCTCGAGGAGAAGGGCGAGAAGATAGAACTGCTCGGGGTCGACTGGCGTTTCGAGAGCTCTCTCGACGGATATGCCAGGCTTCCGGGTAAGCAACAGGTCGAACTCGAGGAGATGGGCATATTGCCGGAGTACACGGTATGCGGCCACAATTCCGCAACGCTAAGGGAATCGTTGCTTGACAACGCCTTCAAACTAGCCGAAAAATACGTGAAAGCCACTCAGAAGTTCTACGATCCCGGGGTCATCGGGCCTTTCTGCCTTCAGACCTGCGTAGACAAGGACCTTAATTTCTTCATATACGACGTCGCGCCGCGCATCGGCGGCGGAACAAACGTCCACATGTCTGTCGGCCATCCCTATGGAAACTCCCTCTGGAGGAAGGAGATGAGCACCGGAAGGAGGCTCTCCATGGAGATAAGGCGCGCCATAGAGCAGGAGCGCATCGAGGAAATAATCACGTGAGGCTTTTCAATGAACAGCAAAAAAACCATACTGGCGATAGTATTGATTGCGATGATAGCCGTTCCGGCGCTTTCTCTGTACGACTCGGACGAATGCGAAGCGGCCCCCGTGGGCAACTGCCTCATGATAGACACATCCAGCATCTCCACCGGCGGATTCGACACGAGGACGGCGGGATACGTTGACGTCACGATAATCAACAACACTGCGGCGCAGGCTTCGGTGCTGGTGTTCGTGACATACGAGAACGGTACGTCCAGGCTTGCCGAGAAGACCGTCACGGTCGATGCGGGCGGCTCTTCCATGGTCACGCTCAATTTCACGATCGGCTCCGCCGGCACCAAGAACCTGACGATATGGGGAGAGTCCGACGACGCCGAGTTCCTGACCGACAGCGACGACAACACCCTCAATTATGCGAACTTCACCGTAGGCGTGAAAGAGTCGATCTGGTCCAGCTGGACGACCTATGCCGCCATAATAGGCATAGTCGCGCTGATCGCCTTGGCGGTCTTCCTGAAATACCGCAACGCGCCCAGGGCGGAGAAGACGGTCACCTTCACGGAACTCGAAGAGCAGAAAAAAGGCAGGTCGGTCCAGAAGTCGACCCAGGCCAAGGCCCCCACAACCGAGAAGAAACAGTACCAGGGCAAACGCAAGCAATGAGCTGGAGATTCATCTGCCTCGGGTCCGTCCCCCCGGAATACGGGGCCGCCGCGGATGCGGCAGTCTTCGGGGAGGTCTCCGAGGGACGTTCTCCGGCCACGCTCCATATCTACAGCCGCGACAGTACTGCGGTCTCGCTAGGAAGGTTCAGAGATCTGGATACGGACGTCAGGCCTGAAGCCTTCGAACGTCTGGGCATCTGCGCCGTGAGGCGGATAAGCGGAGGGAGCACGGTCCTCACCGGCCCCTCCCAGATAGTGTACTCTTTTACCTCGGAGGATTTTTTCGGGAGCAAGAAGGACTCATACGCCGAGATATGCGGATGCGTCGCATCGGCATTGTCGTCCCTGGGGCTGGATGCGGTTTACAAAGAACCTAACGACATACTATCCGGAGGAATGAAGATCTCCGGAGGGGCGCAGTACCGTGCGGGAGGATTCCTCATTCAGCACGGAACTGTTATAGTTGAACCGGAACCTCTGATCGAAGAGGTTCTGATGCCTCTCAAAGAACGCAGTTATCCGGGCACGACATCGATATCCGAACGTCTGGGCCATTCCGTTCCCGGAGCTTTCGTCGCGGAAGCGCTTAGAAGGGCGTTCCGGGAGAGACTCTGCCCCGGCTTGTCCGACGGCATCCTCACGGAAGAGGAACTTCATTTCATCGCCGAAAACTCCGGACGGTTCAGAGTCTGAGCTTGGGGTCCTTGAGGTCCATCAGGGCGACCTGGCGCGGGTCCATGAAGAAACCTGCCTTCTTGTGAAGCATTATCGACGGGGCGTTCCCGGGCTGGATGGTGCTGTGGGCCACGTCCGCCCCCTGGGCGATGCCTTCCTTCAAGCAGGCCGCCAGCATCCTGTATGCGATCTGGTTGCGCCTGAAATAAGGGTGCACGCCCATGTTCTCGATCCATACGAGGTTCTCGGCGTCGGCGATGTGGTGGAGCATCTGCGCGAACAGGAATCCTATAACCTCGTCGTCCTCCACGGCGACGAAGCTCAGCCCGCTTTCCAGGTACGCCCTGAAGTGCTTCCTGCTGCTGGCCCCAAGGTTCTCCTTCCACTCTTCCGGAAGGTCCTCCCATTTGTTCTCGATCGTCTCTTTGAAGTACTCTCTGATGCAGGAGATCTCCAGCTTGCGGACCCCTTCGAGGTCTTTCAGCTTGAGCTTGCGTATATCCATCACATCTCCTCCGGGGCGCCCATTCCGAGACATTCGAGAACGTTCCTCAGAACGATCTTCGAGCATTCCACGAGCGTAAGCCTCGCGTTGGCGCTTGCGCCGGAGGAAAGGACCGGCACGGCGGCATAGAACTGATTGAAGGCCGAAGCGACCTCGTGGCCGTATGCGGGAAGGACGTGCACCCTCTTCTGGTTGCCCGCCTCCGAGATGACGGAACTGAACTTGGACAGTACCTTGACCAGCCTGATCTCGTACTCGTCCGTCAGTTTCGAAGCGTCGGTTTCACGTTCGAAATCCCCGGCCTTGCGGAGCATGCTGCATGCCCTGGCGTGCACGTACTGGAGGTACGGTCCGCTGTTCCCGTCGAAGTTGAGGGCCTCTTTCCATGTGAAGACGAACTGCTTCTCGGGCTGGACGCGGACCACGTTATACCTTATGGCGCCGACACCGATGACACGGGCTATCTCGCGCATCCTCTCCTCGCTCATGTCGTCGCGCCTGCTCCCGATCTCCTCGTACGCGCGTTCGACCGCCTCGTCTATCAGGTCGTCGAGATAGACCACGACGCCCTTCCTTGTGGACATCTTGCCCTCCGGAAGCGACACGAAAGAGTAGAACATCGGTTCCGGCTCCATGACGCACCCCAGGATCCTCAGGGCGTAAGTCAGCTGCTGGGACCCTAGCTTCTGGTCTTCCCCCAGGACGTCTATCACGCGGTCCGACCTTGAGAATTTGCTTACGTGATATGCGATGTCCCTTGTCGTATACAGCGTAGTGCCGTCAGACCTCGTGAACGTGAACTTTGTGTTCTTGCCGCTGACCCCGAACTCGGCCAGGTCCACATACCAGGACCCGTCTTCGGTCTGTCCGGCGTAATCGGTCCTCTTCAGCCTGGAGACCACGCCGGCCGCAGAACCGTCCGCGATGAAGTCCGATTCCCATGTGTACCTGTCCAGGGCGACGTTGATGTTCGCCAGGGATTCTTTCAGGCCTTCGAGCATTATCTTGGCCGTGTGCCTCACAGACCCTATTACTTCCTGGTCGCCTGCCTCGAACCTCCTGAGCATGTCCGATATCTGCTCCGCGACAGCAGGGTCCTCTTCCATCATCTTGTTCGCTTTACGGTAGTAGGCGACGAGCTTATGGTCGGTCTTGTCCCTTTCTTCCTCCTCTACCGATCCTTTCGGGATGTTCTCCACGCCCCATGTCAGGATCACTACTTGTTTCCCCACATCGTTGACGTAATATTCGGTGACGACCTCGTTGCCGCACATCTTCAGGCATCTGGCCAGCGTATCGCCTATTATCGGATTCCTGGCACGCCCCACGTGTATCGGCCCGGTGGGGTTCGTCGATGTGTGCTCCACGTTGACCCTTGCCCCTGTGGGCGGCAGGCTCCCGTAGCTGTCTCCCTTCGCCATTATCTCTTTCAGGGTCTCTGTGACCAGGACGCCGCGGTCTATGCTGAAATTGACATACCCGTTCAGGGAGGACACCGCGCTGATTGATCCGGAGGGCCGTATCATGCCCGCCAGTTTCTCGGCTATGTCCTTCGGCGATCTCCTCATGGACTTGGCCAGGCTGAAGCACGGCACCGCCAGGTCGGCATCTCCGACGGACGGGACCTCGATGATGAACTCGGCCTCAGAACCGGACTCGGCCAGTGCATTCCTTGTCGCAATTTCGACATCGTTCCTGAAATCGTCAGCTATGCCCATTTTTCCACTACCTTATGATAATTTGTACCTGAGGATCGCCGCTATTCCTCCGAACGCTTTGACCAGCATGTCCCCTTCCTCCGATTCCGGAGAAATTATCTGAAGGCTCGTGCCGAAGCCTTCCGCCATCTCGAAAAACTCGTCCACGAGGTCGTTGTCTTCGATGACCTGCGCCGACTGGCCGCACTCGCCGCAGACATGCTTTCCCTCGGAACTGGCGACGACCTCCTTCGTTACGTGCCCGGACTGGCACTCCAGGGTTATATGCCTCTTGTCGAGGGCTTCGGATATCAGCAGCGTCTCCACCGCCCCTGCCTCCGTAGCCGCTCGCACGTCCGAGTAGCCGTATGCCGATAGCCCTCCGTCCGGCTTCCTGATCTCGTCAAGCAACCTCTGCACGTGCTTTTTCTCCTCGGTGAGCTTGATGCCTTCCATTGCGTCCTTGGCCATTTCGACCAGTTCCCTGATGCCCGACTCGTCGGTGTTCCCGGTGTCGAACAGAGGGGAGACTATCTTCTTCCTGAGCTCGTGGTGCAGATATTCCTCTTTGACGAAGAAATCCTTTGTGGCCCCGGGCCCTCCCACCACTATCCCTTTAAGCTCGGGCTTGTCCAGGAACGCCTCGGTGCAGTATTCGGCGACCTTCTTGTAGAACTCGTGGGCGGCGATCTCGATGAGACGTTCGAAACGGACGGACGACTGTCCTCCTTGGTGGTGCTTGCTGGGGACAAGGGAATCGAAATGCTTCAGGATAGATATCCTGGAACCGCTGACAATGCCTATCGTGGCCTCTCTCCTGTCGATGGTTATCAGCCCGTAGGATGTCTTGTCCAGGAGCATCGCTTCGAGGGTCTCGGTGAAGAACGAAGAATCGCACCTGTAGAGGAAGGCGGTGATGGGCTCCGGAGGGACGACGGTATACTGGACCATCTTGGTCTGGTCCCCTGCGCGGGGCACCTCTCCGCAGAATATGACGAGTCCGTTGGGCGGCGGAGATTTGTATGTTTTCAGGCGGGAAGCTATAGAATCGATGGCGCTGGTGACGTTCTTCATGGTTGTCTTAGACTTGATGTTCGAAGCCTGGGACTGCTCCTCTCTGAGATAGGACATAACGTCCGAGATCTGTTTGGATTCGGGTACGTAGACCGATATCAGCTCTGTGCCTCGGCCTCGGTACTGCGTGATCTCCTGCATCGCCTTCTTGAAATCGTACCTAGCCCTGTCCAACGTACTCGAATCGCCCATTGTACGCACCTAATATTTTTATGTCAAGTGAGCCTCCGTAATATAAGTATTGGTGATATAACGGAGAAAGTAGTTGTCTCGATAGGCGGTTCGATTCTTATACCGGGAAGGAACGACGGCAAGTATATCGGCGAGTTGGCCGCACTTCTGAAAGAATTATCGTCCGAAGTGCACATCTCTGTCGTATGCGGCGGAGGAAAGACCGCCCGGTATTACGCGCAGACCGGTTCAGAGGTCGGCGGCACGATGTACCAGCAGGACCTTTTCGGCATCAGCGCCACGAGGATGAACGCCGGCCTGCTCGACCTTGCGCTGGGATACGGCAACTACCCCGACATACCCGAGACCGTGGAGGAGGCCGCCTCGCGATGCGAGGAAGGAGGCATAGTCGTCATGGGCGGGACCGAACCCGGACACACCACGGACGGGGTCGCCTCGATGCTCGCCAAAGAGCTTAAGGCTGACAGGATCGTGAACGCCACGTCGGTGGACGCAGTGTACTCCGATGACCCTCGGACCGTGCCGGGCGCGGAACGGTATTCGGAAATAACCATCAACAGGCTCGAAGAACTTGTATACGGCGAGCACGGCGCATCAAAATCGGGGATCTTCGATCCTTTGGGCGTGGAGATCGCCAAGAACCACAAGATCGACATCTTCATGGTTCACGGAAGAGACCTCAAGGACCTCAGGTCCGCGATACTCGGCCGCGGTATCAAGGGCACAGTGGTCAGATCTCACTGATCCAATGTCTCGAAGTCCGAAGAGCCCACGGCCTCCAGTCCCTCCGACGCCGCCAGATCTTTGATCCTGGCGGCCCGGGAGCCCTTCATCGACTTCTTGTGGATGAATATGAGCTTCGTGCAGGTGGCCAGGCATGCTTCGCGGAGCATCCTGGAGACCTCTTCGTCGTCCCTGCCTTCCATCTGATAGTTCGGGACCATGTGCCCGAAGTCCGCCTTGAGGCTCAAGGCCGCCTCGGTGAACCTGGGTGCATAATGGCCCCCTCCCACTCCTACGACGGCTGGGTTTTCGCTGCATGCGTCCGTTGCAAGCACATGTGCCAAGATGTCGGCGGCGTGCCTGTTGCCCCAATTGGAAGCGTCGCTTCCGACCTCGATGAAGAACGTGGGGCGGTCGAGCCAAGGCCCGTGATGGGTTACTTCGAAGCACACCTGCGTTCCGTCCATGTCATTGAGCCGGGATATGCGCCTCAGCGCTTCTGTCATGTATCCCGGTGCGGACCTTACCAGCTTCCTGGGCCTTCCGCCGAGTTCGTTCTCGTGATAGTTGCCTATAGGGTGGACGGTCAGCGCCGGGCGCCCGCTTTCCGACGAATGTCTGGACATGAATATCACCAGGTCCGGGTCTGCGCCGAACCTCCCCGCGACCTCGAGAACATCCTCGAAATCCACATGCCATCGTTGGGAAGATAGCATGAACGTGTCTCCGTGGCGCATCATGGATGCTCCGTCATCGCTGCCGGCATCTTCCCAATCCAGGATCTCCAACAGACAGTCCCGCATGTTAGCCGAAGGAATATCGGGCTCGCTGCAGACCAACAGCCTTTTCATCACCGGCCCCAACGTCGACGGAATATATACCATAATACTAGAAAGACTATATGCGCACACCTCCATCAATGACCGTTACAATGGAGACCGCAACAATTCGAGAGAGGATCCTCCTACACCTCAGCAGATTCAGGATGGTCAACGAGGAGGAGGTCTATAACCTGCCGTTCGACCTGACCCAGGACGGGATCGCCGCCGCGCTGGGAATATCCAGGGCCCATTCCTCCCTGGAGCTGAAGAAGCTCAGGCAGGCAGGCAAGGTTAGAGAAAACCAGGTCCATGTGATAGGCTCCGGGATCAGACGGAAGGTATACTACCTGGAACCGGACGGCAGGACCGAAGCGGAGCACGTGAAAAAGAAGCTTGAAGATGCGGGCGTGCCCTTCGAGACCGTTCTGGACATGCGAAAATGCGACCCGGGCCTCATGTGGGACAAACTCAGCCCCTCCGACAGGGACGCTCTGGGCCTGGCATGCGTAATCAGGGTGCCTGTCGACAAGAAGCTTCTTCCGCCCACCGATTCCGGGGTCGTCCCGGCCACCCATGAGGGGGTCGTCTGCATCTCCCCTGACGTCAAAAAACGCTACCTGGCCGCGGTTGACGCGGATTCGATAAGAAGGTGGAACAGTGCCGCCGCAGACTGGTGGATGGACAACCTGGGGGACGACCAGGAAAGGCTTTACCATCTTTCCGTCGCCGGTCGTCCTGTGGAGGCGGACCGGCTGCTGGTCGGCAGAAGCGCGGAATTCCTGGAGAACCATAACGACGACCTTTTGGAAACGGTGAAGGGCATGGCCTACCCCGTCAGGAATCCTTTGGCTTCATGGAGCGTCAGGGCAGGTATCGCGGTCGCGTGCGGCGATGCGGATTTCGCCGAGAAGGCCGCGGCGGAGCTGGAAAGATACGGTTCCGACGAGTTTGACATCGTTCGTGCCGAATCTAAGCTCATAAAGAGGGACCCGGAAGGATCGCTAAAGGATGCAGGGAGGATCTATGCTGAAAAGGGCACCGCCCGTTCCGCGATGCTGGTCGGCAGGTCCCTTTACGCTCTCGGCAGATACGATGAAGCAGAAAGGTCCCTGTCCGATACCATAAAAAAGTTCACCGAGACGGGGGACGTCTCCCGCCTTGACGAGATATTGGTCCTTCGGGCGGGCGCAGCGTACGCGCGCGGCGACAGGGACGGCTGCCTGAGCATACTGGGCAAGGCCCTGGCCTCATGCCGGAACGAAAAACGAAGAGAGAGCATACTGGCGCTCGCCGAGACCGTCAGGTCCGGCAAGGTCGTCCCGGTTTTCGATTGATCAGAAGGTCCTGCTGCTCCTGAGGGTGTCCAGATCGGAGATGTAGAGCTCCCGGATGTCCTTGATGTTCCATTTGAGCATGGCCAGCCTCTCGAACCCGAAGCCCCATGCGAGCACCGGGTGCTTAACGCCGAAGGGGGCCACCACTTCGGGCCTGAATATCCCCGCGCCTCCGAGCTCCATCCACTTCCCGTTGAAGAAGACCTCCAGCTCCAGGGATGGCTCCGTGTAGGGGAAATATGCCGGCCTGATGCGGATCTTGTCGAAGCCCATCCTTGCATAGAATTCGCGTATTATCGAGATCAGCGTATCGAAGTTGGCATTCTCGTCTATCACAATGCCTTCTATCTGGGTAAATTCCGGGAGGTGGGTGGAATCTATAGACTCCTTCCTGAATATCCTGGATATCGAGAACGCCTTGCAGGGTGCGTCGGGATGGGCCGCCAGGTACCGTATGCTGCTAACGGTGCTGTGCGTCCTCAGGATGGGAGACTCGGAGAATTCCCTCGACCATTTCCCTCCCCATCCGGTGGACCCGGTATCTCCGCCGTTCTCGTGGAGCTCTCTGACGTATCCGACGAGCTCCTGGTCCTCCTCGCGTATGGATGACGGGTTGTCCAGGTAGAAGGTGTCCTGAAGGTCTCTCGCCGGGTGGTCCTGGGGCGTGAAAAGGACGTCCATATTCCAGAACGATGGCTGAACGTAGTCGGAGGACATCTCCACGAATCCCATGTCCAGGAACATCTGCCTGACCTGGTCGCTGAGCCTGGTTATGGGGGACCTCTTGGCCGGATAGACGGCGGGCGCGAACGTGCGTACATCGTATTTGCGATATTCGCCGCCCTGCCAGTCGCCGCTCTGTATGAGGCGGTCCGTTATGTCAGTGATCTCTCTCTTGAGCACTATCCCCGATACCGCTACCTTTTTGCCCTCATCGGTCAGGAATATTTCTCTTGACACTACGGGCGCTTCGCGTATCATGCCGCCGCGGCCTTTCAGCTCGTTAACGACGTCCTTGTCGGAATCCTTTTCGGCGACAGGCCCCTTGAGGAGCATTTCCAGGAATTCTTCCGCTGGCAATTTCTTCCCCCGGGACTTTTTTCCTTTATCGGTGAGCACCAGTGTTTTGGACCCGCCTTCCTTGACGATGTCGGCCAGCCCCTTCCTCTTCAGCCATCCGACCGCTATCTTGTCCTCTCCGCCCGGCATCGCCTCTGCAAGTTCGGACATCCCCATCTTGCCGCCGGCGGCGGCTATCGCCTCGACGGCCCTCCTCTCAGGAAGCCCCTTTACCGCTTCGGACCCGTCGCCGATGGAGTAGAACATCGTGCTCTCCTCGGTTATCCTAGCGAGACCTTTTGTCTCGAGCCACGATGCGGCCCCCATGGCCTCGACCTCGATAGAGAAGTCGTATTTGGATATCAGCTCGCCGGGAGATGCCTTTCCTCCTGCGGCCTGAAGTGCCAGCAAAAGTTTCGTCTCGTTATAGCTGAGTCCTTCCGCAACATCATGGTCCATGTTATTCGCCGTCCTTCTTCCACTTGAACCCGCCGTAGGCCATATCACCGACGATCTTGCGGGCCTCCTCGCGCTTTGCCTGATGGTCCTCCAGGAACAGATTTATCCTTGTCGTCAGTTCGGCCTTGCACTCTCCGCAGAGGATGCAGCCCGAGCGACATCTGTCGGCAAGCTCGTTGATCTTTGAATCGTCCTTTTCGAACATGTAGAAGTAATACTTGAACACGGCGCAGATCTCGGGGTTCCCGCCTTTCTCCCTCTGTTCTTCGACGGACACGCATCCTCCGGTGAACGCCCTGCCCACTTTCTTCTTGACCGCTTTCGGCCCGTCGGTAGTGTATATCGTCGCGTTCTCGTCGGAGGAGGACATCTTGTCACCGCCTCCCAGACCGGGGAACATCTTGCAGTACATCATCGCGGGCTTGGGGTACCCGAGACCGGGGGCAACGTCCCTCGCAACCCTGAAGTGCGGGTCCTGGTCAATTCCGCAGGGGATCAGGCACGGGACCTGCGTGCCCGCCTCCTCGGTGGGGAGGAACGCAGGGGCGGCCTGTATGGAAGTGAAGAACACTGAACCGATGTTTGTGGAATTGTCGAACCCGAACACCGCTTTGGCCGTCGAGAAGGTCACCTTCTTCGATACCTTCAAAGCTATCGGATAAAGGGACTTGATGTTCTCCGTGTCGAGGATTATCTTCGTTTTATCGGGATCGAAGCCCAGGGCAACAAAGTCCAGGGCGTTCTCGTAGGCCATGCGCCTTGTGTCGTCGAGCGTGAGGTCCTTGAAAAGGAACTTCTCGTCGTCGGTCATCTGGAACAGCATAGGCACGCCGAAGGTGTCCTGGATCCACTTGTTAAATATCCAAGGCATCATGTGGCCCAGGTGTGTGTTCCCGGACGGCCCCCTTCCCGTGTAAAGGAAGAACTCCTTTCCCTTCTCGTAACCGTCGAGCAACTGGTTGAGGTCTCTGTGCGAATAGAATATGCCGCGTCTGAGCATCGGGTGCACATCGCCGTACTTGGAAAGCCTTTCGAGGAGCGCGCCGTCTATCGGCGTCGTGCCGAACCTTTCCTGGAGAAGGCCGTAATCTATGTCCCCGGTGACCTCCCAGGGCGTGACTTTGAAATCCTCTGTCATTGCGAACGGAACCTTCACGCACCACAACGATTTTAACCTTTATGATGTGCCACGGTGATTTCGCGAGGGGGTGCGGAAAACGAATCCCTTATCTATCTAATTGGAAATCACTCCGCCATGTGGAGCGTTCTCGGCAAAGAAGCCATCTATATCGATATACCGTTTGTTTTCGTCGAAAGGATGGGCGGGCTTGCGGGCGACAGCGAAAAGGCCGACAGGTTCAGGGCCTGCCTCGGAGAATCCGACGTACGGTTCATGATGAACGGCGAAACGGGGGAGTGCTCCTTCCTGGTGTACGTGCCCGATTCCATGACTCCGGAAGACATTCAGAACACGGCGGAGACCGCTCTAGAGGTCGCACAGGCCTACGAGGGCCCGCTGCTGACGGTGGAGGGCGCCGAGCAGAGATACAAGATCATCATCACCAACAACCAGGAACCTGAGCTTCTCGGACTCGACAAGACCGAAGGTTTCAGCTCCGGGCAGGTATTCATGCCTATCTTCAAGGCGCTGGCGTCACCCGGTAAGATGAATCCGAAGTTCCAGGGCTGATCATCTTCCCTGAGGGAGTATAAGCTCGCCGAAATCGGACTTGTCCCTCTTCGGCGTCCCCGGCGCATCGTCGAACCTGGCCCTGCCCGACCCGCCTTCATCGAGGCTTACGAATATAGGGACCGGGCGGAATATCCGCCATTTGATGACTATGTCATTGACCAGCGGCCTCTCGTTCGTGGTGTAGTACAGTATGCACGTGTATCCCACCACGAATATTATAGCCAAAGCGGACGCCCCTATGTAAGTCATCACCTGAACGGGGTCGGACGTGTTTATCGCCAGCAGAACGAATATCAGGGTCGCGCCTATGGGGAGGGCCATTCTTTTCAGCGTCTCCATGACTCCGCTGTGTATGTGGAACGCGCGATAGTTCGTCTCCACTCTCACATCGAGGGACTTGAAAACGGTAAAAGGCAGTACGATAAGAGGAATTACCAGGACCAGGGAGAACATGAAGATCGGAATGGATTTCAGAGAGTCCTCTCTCATGAACGCAGGGTTCATCGAGAGGTATATCCAGATGAACATTCCGAGCATCAGCGCCATTGTTATCGTCTGGATCATCTCCTTCCAGGGTATAGACGTCCTCTGAAAGTTGTAGTTCATGGTTACGTTGCGGGTGTCTAGGTCATCCGGCACGTTGAAAAGGAATGCCACCATCTTGTCCCAGAGGCTTAGCTTCCTCTTGACGTTCATATATTCGACGGAATGCACCACACGATAGAACGAGACCCTCTGTATCGCCTCCGCCACCGCAACCACGCCTGTGGCCCCTATCAGTATGAAGAGCACGAAGAACAGGATGTCCCCGGTAACCTGGATATATTCCAGCTTATGCAGTACGAAGAGCGCTGCGACGACCGACACCATGATAATGAAAGACTTCCAGCGCCTCTCTTTGACGTATATCACTATACCGTCCAAGAAAAGCGGCAGCGTTAACAGTGGGATCAGGTCGTACGTAGTATAATCTCCGGTCTTCGAAAGATAATAGTATGCTGCCGCGCAGGGTATCAGTGCCAGCACGGTCAGCAGCACGATGTATTTGTCGTCCTTCCTCAGAAGGCTCAGGTCCCGGGACATTTTTGTCGACCAGAACGTTCCTCTCTTCCCCTTCTCTATCTTCGGCTTCATCTGCGCTCAGTCCATACCTCGACCTCGGCCTTCGCCTTGTCCCCTCTGAACAGCCCCACCGCGAAACCCATGTCGGTCCATGTTTCAGTGGATATAGGCCCCAGTATGTCGTCGGTCACGCCGTCCTTATGGCCGACGGGCCTCCCCTTCTGGTCCACCACTGCCACGTCCACCGGGTTGTCGGACCTCACGCGTACGTAAAGCATGCGCTTGGGCTTGACCTTGATCTGCGTCACGATGACATTGCGGTAGCCCCCGTCCTCCCTGGGATCGAAATCCCCTACGGACATAAGTTCCGGTCCGAACACCGTCTCCTTTCCAGAAAAAATCGACATCTGTCCCCATCCCCCGTACCGTCAACGATGTAGATATATTTAGGCTGAGCCCCCTTGAAAAAATCGGGTTTGCGCGCGGATCAGATGTCTGGGTCATCTTCCAGATCTGTGGAGAATTTCCACATCTTCGGGTAGTGGCCCGGTTCCATCAGCACCCTTTCGACCTTTACGGCCATGCCCTTCCCGGTGGCCATGATCTTGGCGGACGACATGGCCGCCTTGCCTATGGCCACCAGCTCCCCCCTGGAGGTCATTAGGGCCACCAGGGCGTTCTTCCTTATCTCATCGTCAAGCTTGTACACGCCTGCGATCATCAGGTCCGCCCCGTGGCATATAGCGTCCACAGCGGTGGGCTTTACGATAAATTTGGGGAGGGGTTCCACGAGCACCTCCATCGGCCTGATCATGCTGCGCAGCCATTCCTCCCTCCCCTTCTCCTGCCAGAAAACGTATGCGTCCCTGAGGTCGTGGAGGTTTACCGCCTCCGATTCGTGCATCTTGCCCGAACGGGTGCGCCTGAGCTGCACCATGTTGGCCCCGCAGCCGAGGGCCTCGCCGATGTCCACACATAACGTCCTTACATATGTGCCAGCATCGCAGGAGAGACGGAAAAGGATATTTCTTCCGTCAATTTCTAGAATTTCGATCTCCTTGATCGTCCTGATCCTCAGCTGACGTTTCACCGATGAACGGACCGGAGGCATCTGATAGATCTTACCTTTGAAACGGGAGATGACCTCCCTTATCTTCATCTCCGGACGGTCCTTATGGAGCTTCATCGAGCAGATGTATTCTTTGTCGGAAGAGAGAACTATGTCCGTAAGGCGCACGGCCTTCCCGGTGCTTATGGGAAGGACGCCGCTGACGTAGGGGTCCAGAGTTCCGCCGTGACCTATCCTTTCGGCGTGTATAGCGTCCCTCGCCCAAGCGGTGGCCTGATGCGAGGTCGGGCCGGAAGGCTTGTCGAGGGTTATCACGCCCGCCTGTAAAAGCTCCCCTACGGACCTGTCCGAAGGTCTTTTCCCCCACCTGTCCTGAACGGTATCAGGGTCTTTCACAAGCATATCTTTCATTTATCGCTCCGATGATCGTGTCGACCACCTCGCCCGGGCTTATCTTGTCGGTATCGATTATCAGGTCGTAGACGCTCAGATCGGTGGTATCGATCCCGTAGTACATCATGTATCGCCTGGCCTCCGACTCCTCGCGCTCGATGGTCTGGGCGCATGTCCGGTCGAATTCTTCGTCCTCCCTGACGCATATACGCCTCATCCTGACATCCGGGCTCGCGTGCATGTATACCCTGAAGGCGTCTATGCCGTTCATTTTTGTAAGATACGCCGAAAGCCGGGATTCCAGGATGATGTCGTCGTTCTCCCTGGCGACCTCCAGTATGATCGAGTCTATCTCGCTGTCGATGGACGGGTCCTTCTCGGCCATCATGCCGAGCTCGGACACCGAAACACCTTTCCTGGCGGCCATTTCCCTGAAGACCCGGCCGAAGACCTCGGCCCTGTAACCCAGGACCTCAGAGAGTCTGGCACAGGCCGTGGTCTTCCCGGAACCGGGAGGGCCGCTGATGGTTATCCTCATTATACCGCTGCCTTCTGTCCCTCTTTTTCCATCTCGTCGATACGCCTTTTGAGGAGGATGAACCTGATTATCTTATTGACCAACTGTCCTATGGGTATGCTTATCAGGGTGTAAACGAGGATCCATGCGGGAAGCACGTAGGAGTGGAGGAGGTTCACGCTCGCCCACGGGACGTTGATGACCGTACTTACCGAGTCGCCGCCTATGAAGAACCAGACCCATGCATATATCGGTATGACGATTATCATCGTCACCGGCATGATCTTCATCTGGTCCTGGCTGGAGCTCATGGAAGCGGCCATCATCTTAGGCTGCTGCTCCGTTAACTTCTTCAGCTTGAAGAGGTTGTTCTCCATCCTCGCCTTCCGCATTTCGAGGTTGAACTCTTTCTGCACATGCTGGGTCTTTGCCATCTTCAGAGGATCGGTCATGATCGACCTGATCACGCTGCTCAGAGTGGTCATTATCAGACCGGCGATTATAAGCGTCGTGACGGGGTATTTGCCGCCGAAGTCGATGTATTGGAAGACATAGTTCAGATAGTATCCCACCTGCTCCCTGTACATCAGGACCATTATCATCACGCCCATCGAGAGCAGCATGCCCAGCATTGCGTTCTTAGGCATCTGCGGCATGTTCTCCATCGTATTGGGCATGTTACCTGGGCTTCCTGGATTAGGCATTTTCATTCACTCCCGAAGAACCCTCTCATGACCGGGTTCATCTCCATCATCTGCTCGCGTCCCATGGACTCGTAGAACTTGATCAGTATACCCACGGTCAGCAGCACACCCGTACCGCTGGCGTTGCCGGTGGTGCCCAGCATGTCCGCGAACGCGGCCAGCGCGCCCACCAGGGCGCCCGACAATATCGTTATCGTGGGTATGTATCTGTCCAGCACACGTTTTAGCACTCTCGGGTCCTTGCGGAAGCCCGGTATCTGCATTCCGCTCTTCTGGATCTGATTGGCGACCGCCTCCGATCCGAGATTCGTAGTCTCCACCCAGAATTTGGCGAAGAATATCGAGCCTATGACCATCACCGTGAAGTATATGGCCACATGCGACACGTTGGCTATCGCCCCGTGCCCGTTGCCGTAGACCCCGGGGTCGAGTATCGGCATCAGCCACGAGGACAGGCCCGTGGGCGCTGACAGATACCATGCCAAGCCTCCGGCCGCCGATGTAGAGCCGGATTCGAAATACCCCAACGCCGAATTATTCCCGAGCAGGGGGATCCCGCTCATGAAGTCGTTGGTGTAGAACAGCAGGGCGAACATGCTGACGTTGGCGAGCAGGGCGGACATGAGTATGACCGGTATGTTGCTCGCATAAAGGAGTTTGATGGGATAGCGCCCCCTCGCACCTCTGGCACTTCCGTGGGAGAGCGGCAGCTCTATCCTGGTGGACTCCAGATATGCCACGATGAAGAATATCAGTATGGTGCATAGGAGGGCCACCATCGAGTTCGGCTCGCCAAGGAATATCGACTCGTATCCCCAGCTGGACATCTCGCCCGAGTTGGTGTTTGCGAGGATGTATATGGCCTTGGGTATGGTCCCCGCGGGCGGATTCTCCAGGCCCATCGCCGCGCCGGACGATACGGGGTTCCAGTTGAGGGTCCCCGTGAATATCGCCTGTGACACTCCTGCCGCTATGAACAGCGAGATCCCGCTTCCGATGCCCCATTTGGAGATCAGCTCGTCCATCAGGAAGACTATGTATGAGCCGGCGCACAGCTGCGCTATGATCACAAGTTTCGCTCCCCCGTCGCCGACATTGCCGACGAGCCCGGAGGACGGGACGAGATAGCCGAACACCTGAGGCACTGCCTCGAATACGATCATGACGATGACCAGCAGCTTCAGTACGGACTGGTAGCATGCCTTGTCGTCGCGTTTCGTCAGATCTAGCTTGATTATCTTCGCTCCGACGAAGAGCTGCATTATGATGGAAGCCGTGACTATGGGCCCTATGCCCAGCTGGAGTATCGTGCCCGAAGCTCCGGCCATGATGGTCCTGTACTGCGCGAACAGGTCCAGGGTTTCGCCCTGGTCGAGCCCGTACACGTACACGTTCGTCATGACGAAGTAGAGCACCAGGACGATGATGACCCACATCAGCTTCGTCCTGAAGTGCACGTGCCCTTCCGGGCGCTGGACCGAGGGCAACCTGTCTGATATGGGCCTCAACTTGAACAGCAGGCTGGGTCTTTCTTCCATCCGTAATTCCTCTCAGACGTCACTCTGCAACGCTGCCGCCTGAAGCTTCGATCTTCATGCGGGCCTTCTCCGAGCTCTGCGCTACCGTAACCTTAACAGCTACATCGATATTCCCGTTCCCGAGAAGCTTGTCGATGCCCGCCTCGGTGAGGTTGACGCAGTACGCGTCGCCCTCCTTCTTGGCGAACCCTCTGCTGACGTAGTCGTCGAGGTTCTCGCGGAGCTCGGACACGTTGATGGTTATATTGGCCTGGACCTGGCACTGCGGCCTCTTGAAGCCGTGTCTTCCGAAGTGGTCCGGGAAGTGCTTCAGCATGCGCATCTTTCCCGTCTTGCTCAGGCCGGCCATACCGTGACCGCCGATGATACCTGCTCCACGGCCGGATTTCTTACCGCGTCCGTGGGTCCTGGATCCTCTCATTTTTTTGGTTCTGCTTGGCATTTTTACCCCTCACAGCATCCTTTTGATAAGAATGTTGATGTCCGATCCCCTGTATCCGAGGGCTCCGCCGACCTTGTAAGGTCTTTTGATGCCCTCGTATCCCTTAACGGGCGGGTGCAGGCGGAATATGGGTTTCGCGCCTTCTACATCCTTCATCCTGTAGTTGTTCTCGATTATCGCCTTTGCCATGCCGTCGGCATCGGAGAACTCGGTGTTCTCCTTGAGGAAGTCCTCCGTGAGGTCCTCGCCGCCTTCGACCCTGCCGCGCTGGCGGATCATCTCGGCAAGAGTCTCTGCGTCGATTTCTCCCCAGGTGCAGTAGTCCTTGACCATCTGCAGCATTCCTTTGATGGAATCGGACTCGGGCATTACCACGCAGTGGTTGACCCTGTTGAGCCCCAAGAGGGACATGGTGTGCCTTATGTCGCAGTTGACGTCAGGCTGTCCGCGGACGCGTATTATTGCGTATGCCATTTCACTCATCCTCCGTGAACCCGCTCTCGGGCTCGGTCATTCCGACCGGTCCGGATACGATGTTGAGCTTCTTGACCTGCTCTTCGGTGACCCTCATCGCAGACGTCATCCTGAGCGCCTCGTAGGTGGCCATGGCGTAGTTGACCTTCGTCTTGGTGTTGCCCCTTGCGAAGCCCCAGGCGTCGGTGACGCCCGCCATTGTCAGAAGGCTCTTGGCCACGTCGCCCACGGCAAGTCCGATACCGCGGGGCGCGGGTTTGATGAACACAGAGACCGACCCGGTCTCGCCGGTTATCTCGAACGGCAGGGAGTGGGGCTTTCCGCATCCGCATTCCCAGGAACCGCATCCTCTCTTGATCTCTATTATGTTCAGCTTGGCGTTGTCGATCGCCTTCTTTATCGAAGGGCCGACCTCCTTTCCTTTCGCCCTTCCGATCCCCACGAACCCGTCGCCGTTTCCGACGATGCAGGTGGCGGCGAACCTGACCCTCCTTCCGGAGTCGGTCATCCTCTGGACCATGTTCAGGTCTATCACTTCATCTTTGATGTCGGGGAGCAGTATGTCCACTACTTCGGCCTCGCGCAGCGGAAGTTTCGTTGCAAGCGCATCGCTCATGGTGGTGATCTCGCCGTTGAGGACCATCTGTCCCAACCTTGTTTTCGGGATCCAATCAGCCATATTCATTCAGCCTCCATTTTCTCTTTGAGGCCGCCTATGGCCGCCTCCATTCCTTCGTCGATGTGACTTCCGTTCAGTCTGTCCTCGGACGGGAGTATGGACTCTCCGTGGGGGACTTCGAGCCCGGCATCGCACATTCCTGCGACCGCCGCGAACAGCACTCCGCCCGCTTTCGGGTTCTGCATCCCTATATCGAGCACTGCGTATTCGATGCCTGCCGCGAGGGCCTTCTTGCCGGCGAGGTAGCCGGTCAGGTAGGCCGCGGGTATGGACGAGCACGAGTACTCCCATCCCATTCCGCGGAGCTCTTTGGAATCGGCCGTAGCCAATATTTTATCTCCTTCCATGGCGAACGTGGCGAACTGCACGCTGACGTTCCTGTTGGAACGCCTGAGCACCGCTCTGACCTCGTGGCCGGTGAGAAGCTTGCGGCGGACGTAGTAGTCCGTGCGGCCTTCCCTTCTCCTGCGGAAGGCGACTTTGTATCTGGGTCCTGTTGCCATCAGTTCTCCTCCTCCTTGAGGTATCCTTGGTTGGTCATGTGCTGCCTGAGGTTCCTGCGCGACTTGTACTGTCCGCCCTTGGCCCTTCTGTAGAACAGCCTGTAGACGGACGGCGTTATGTCGCCGTTCTCCCTGAGGGTCTTAAGCTCGTCGCGTATCGGTCTGATGATGGCTATCCAGCGGGCCTTGTCGCGGACACGTGCGTTCGCGGATCCCTCCCTGCTGCCTGGGCCCTTCCTCTTTCCGGACGCCTTCTGCGCCGCGGCGTGTCTGATCCTTCCCCTCGAGGTGCCGTTCTTGGCTTTGGCCTTGATGGTCCCCGAGTTTATCGCCGTGCGTATGTCCGCGCGGGTGATGCACTCTGCGACGTCGTCGATGCTGTTGGGATCTATCCAGACCCTGTTCTCTCCGCATTTGAGGATCTCTGCGGCCATCCTCTTCTGGTTGCTGAGGTTGGTCATTTTCACACCATCCTGTTGAGGACCCTTATGCCCAGCTCTGCGGCCCTGTCCTCTATGGCGATCCTCTTCTTGGTCCCGACGGTCCCGCCGATGCGCACTGCCTGTACCTTGGGGTCGATGTCCTCGAGCCCCCCTACATTATGGATGAGCACTTCCTGGAATCCGGACGGATGGAGGTCCCTGACGGATACGGGTCCGCGGAAGCCTATGTCGACCACCGGCGGGCGCCTCTTGAGGTTCCTCTTCATTTTGGAGTGGATACCTTTCGGCCTTCTCCAGCTGTCTCCGAGCTTTGCGTACCTGAACCACTCCTGCCTCTTGAAGGCAGGCCTGCGGCCGCTGATTATGGCCCTGACCGCGAGCGCGTCAGCGGTCTCTTCGCTGAGCTCGGGCTTGGCCTTGACCACATAGGCGCCCTGTTCCCCCGCCTCTAAGACCTTGGCTTCCTCCACCTTCTGCTCGGCGGCGGACTCCTCGGGGGTCCCTACGGCGTCCTTCCATTTCTCGGCGGTCTTAGGACCGACTCCCGAGAGGTTTTTGATTATCTCTTTGATCTTGCCTTCGTCGTTGAGGGCCTCTGCGAGCTCGGAGACCGTGGTGATGCCCATGGCCTTGAGCTCCGCCAGGTTCTCGTTTTTGAAGCCTGGAAGGTCATTGAAGTTCTTTACGGTCATTCTTTCACCTTGTGGGATTTGTGGACGATGTATATTCCGTCCTGGAATGTTCTCTTGTCAAATCCGAGCCTTCTGGTCGCCTTCTCCATATTGGCAGCGGTCTGTCCGCAGGCCTCCACGTCGATACCCTCGACCGTTATGTCTGCTCCGTTGACCTTGACCTTGCACCCGCGGACGATGTCCGCGTAGCGCATGGCGTGGCCTCCGAGGTAGTTGCTCACTTCGACGCGGTCGCCTTTGACTGCGACCTTCATCGGGAAGTGAGAGTACACTACCTTGAGTCCGTAGGTGTAGCCCTCTGTGACGCCGTGCACCATGTTCCTCACATGTGCGGCGAACGTCCCGACCATTGCTTTCTCCCTTATCTTGGGGTACTCGCAACTGACTACAACGTGCTGTGCATCGACAGCCACGTTAACGCTGGGGTGTGCGAAGTTTCTGCTCAGTTCTCCCTTAGGTCCCTTGACCTTCAGAGCGGCCCCGTCCTTGGTGACGGTCACTCCTTTCGGGATGGCGATGGTGCTTTCGATTATCCCTGCTATTGTCATCTTTATTCCTCAGTATACATATGCCAGCAGTTTCCCGCCGATTCCGAGCTCCTTGGCACGGTCCTGGGTGATCACTCCGGCGGTAGTGGTCATTATGAGGAGTCCGAAGTCCTGGGCGGGGAGGAACCTCGCTTCGAACTTCTCGATCTCGTCGGTCTTGACCGAATACCTGGGCTTTATCACGCCACAGTTGTTTATTGCGCCTTTGAGCATCACGTGGAACTCTCCGGCCTTCCCGTTCTCTACGTACTCGAACTGGTTGATGTACCCGTGGTCCTGCATAACCTTCAGCACACGGCCGATCAGTTTAGAGGACAACGAAATGGTGCATTCTTTCTTTCCGTTCGTAGCTGCATTTTTCATTACGCACATGGCGTCATTGAGTGGATCGCTCTGCATTTCATCATCACCTCACGAATACTTCTTGAATCCCAGCTCCGGCGCGATGTCCCTGAAGCACTGGCGGCACAGGTGCATCCCGTACCTTCTGATTATTCCCCTTCTGCGTCCGCAGCGGGTGCATCCAACCGCCCTTCCGAACTGTTTCTTAGGCTTCATCATTCCACCTCGATGTTATAAGTGCCCATCATGTACTGGATCGCTTCGTCGCGGTCCACGCGCTGGGACTTGGGGATCCTCTTCGTGAGGAGCCTTCTGCGCTCGATCCTGCTGCCGGGCCTCCTGAGAACGACGCTAACGTCCATTCCGAAGATCCCTATCTCGGGGTCGTACTTCATCCCCTCGAAATCCGTGTAATCGGAGATTCCGAAAGACATGTTCCCTTCCTTGTCGAAGGAGTAGCTGTGGATGCGGCTCTCCCTGATCGACAGGGCCTTCCTGAGGAACGTGTCGGCGGTCTCGTCCCTGAGGGTGACCTTGCACCCGAGGGGCATGCCCACGCGTATTCCCAGGTCCCTGTTGATCGTCTTGGACATGGTCTGCACGGGCTTCTGTCCCGTTACCATCTGTAGGACCTTCTGCGCCTTCACGAGCCTTTCGCCCGCCTCGCCGACGCCGATGTTCACCACGACCTTCTCTACGCGGATATCCTTCATCCCGGTCATTCAGATGCCCCCGGGAGTATGATCTCCGGCTTCTTTCCGCCGATGACGAAGACGTTTCTCTTCACGGTCTCGGCCCCGCCTTCGAACTTGACGACATTGGCACCGTTGCTCCTGGTCACCAGGTACTCGGACACAGTCTCCGCCTTTCCGGCGTGGACTCCTTCGATGATCATAGCCGATGCGCCGGCAACGAGCCCGTAGTGCGCCAGGACCGACTGCTCCTCGAAGCCGATCTTCAGGGTGTCGCCGGTCTTATAGTCGTTCTTGTCAAGGATGATGTTCCTTCCGCCGCTCAGATTGATCTGGTACTTGCCGCCCTTGAGGAGCGTCTTGCCCTCGACCCTGCAGAGGGTCCATTTGGACCTCTCCTCGGTGGTCTTGGTAGCGGTAAGTTTTCCCTTGTCGGTCAAAAGAATGCGGTAGTGGACTTCCATCTTCGGTATAGAGACGACGTCCATTATTCCGACGGGCGCCTTGGGGTTCTTGACGGGCTTGCCGTTGACAAGAACCTCGCGGTTTCCGATGATCCTCTTGGCCTCCCTCGCGGTGTCACAGACCCCGATCATGTCCCTAAGGACGGTGACCGCGGGCATGCTGTTCTCCACGGAGTGCGCTCCGGGAGACTGCTTGGCCGTCCAGACGCTGGATTTCCTTTTTATGGGCCAGGATCTGGGCGCGGCCAGTCTTTTCATGTGGTCGCTCATTGTTTAGCCTCCTTCTTGTTCTCCAGGGCGTCCATCCTCCAGGGGTCCTCGTCGTTCATCTTGACGATGACGAGGTTGGAGGCGTGGATCGGGCGCACCGTTGCGGTCCCGTCGGCCTGGTTGATCGTAATTCCCTCGATGGACACGCGGCCGGTGTCGGTGAACACGTCGAGGACCTTCGCCTCGGTGCCGCGGATATCCTCGTTCCCTCTGAGTATGACGACCGTGTCGCCCTTACAGACCCTGGCGGTGCGTACTCCGTACTTCTCGCGCAGGGCGTCGCTCAGGTGGGATGAGACCATCTTTCTCTTCACGTGGGCCGGCGCGTTGGCCTGCCTCTTCCTCTGGACCCTTGCTTTGCTGCTTGCTGCCATCCTGATGCCTCACACGATTATGTTGGCGGTCGCAGACACGCGGGGCCATCTCTCGGCGGCCTCTCTGGCCACCGGTCCCTTTATGTCGGTACCTTTTGTCTCTCCGGTGTCTGTAACGATGACCGCCGCGTTGTCCTCGAAGGACACCATGGTCCCGTCGGGGCGCCTCATTGCACGCCTCTGACGGACGATCACCGCGAACACGATCTGCCTCCTCATCTGGGGGGTCCCCTTCTTGACAGACGCTATGACCATGTCGCCCACTCCGGCGGAAGGAAGCCTCCTTGCGACGCCGTGGTAGCTGGGCACTGTTATGATCTCGATCACCTTGGCGCCGGTGTTGTCTATCACGTTGAGACGGGAGCCCACTATGAGGCCGTTCGTCTGGTTACCTGCGATTCCCTTCATCCGGCTCACTCCTTCTTGGCTATTACCGCATACGATACGGTCTTCGAGATGGGACGGCACTCCATTATGGTGACCTTGTCTCCCACCTTCACGGCCATGCAGGGCGCGAGGTGTGCGGAGTAGCGTTTCGTCCTCTTCTCGTATCTTTCGTATTTCTGGTCGTACCTGGTGAGCGTGCGCTCGACCACCGCCGTCTTGTCCATTTTAACAGACGCGATGACGCCGTCAATAATCTGACCCCTGACCGGGAGGCTGCCGTGGAACGGGCAGTCCGGGTCGGCGCATTCCGCCTCGGGGGCCTTTACGTCAATTCCGATGTTTCTGGCTGTCATAATAATCACCTTACTTTTTTGATTCTGTCCTCGGGCCTGAAAAGGATCTCCGACCCCTCGAGGTCGATCTTCCCTTCTTGCATGACGAATCTGAACACATTGCCTGGTTTGGGTACCATTTTCTCAGTTCCGGCCGATTCGATGGTGAACGTGTTCTTGGTCTCGTCGACCACTTTACCGGTAATTCCCGAGTATGGTGCTGACAGCACTTCCACGTCCAATCCAATGAGTTCAGTTCTCATGAGGTCCACCTTTTTCATTCATCTTACTTCCGTCGTGAAGCCCATCTCTTCGAGGGCCGCTTTCACTTTCTTCTTGTGATCGCCCTGAAGTTCGATACGGCCGTCCTTGTAGGTTCCTCCGGCCGCACACTTGTTCTTCAACTGCTTCGCCAGGTCCGAGATGTTGATGTCGTTCTCATCAATACCGTCGATAACCGTGACCATTTTGCCGTATCTGCGGCTGTCCACCGATATCCTGACGCACTGCTGCCCGCGTGCGATCTCCTCGCACATGCACAGCTCTTCCGGAAGCCCGCAAACAGGACAGATTCCACCCATCAGATTTCTTCCTCCTCCTTCTGGATGGTAAGAATCCGGGCGATGTTCAGTCTGAGGGCGCGTATGGCGCCGGGGCTGGTGGGGGCTCCGCCGGTGGCGGAGACTCCCCTCTCATGCATCAGTTCGTTGCGGAGCTCCTTGAGCTTCTGATTGCGCTCCTCGGCGCTCATGTTCCTGATGTCGGCCGCTTTGATGGATGCCATCAGACGGCCTCCTTCTCAACGGACTTTTCGACAGGCTCGGCGGCCTGCGTCTGCTCGGCCCTGAACATGTCGGGAAGGAGCTCGGCGGCCTCGGTCTTGCTGGCGACGGAGATGTCGGCAGGCAGCTTGGAGTCGCGGTCCATGATCTCGACGGTCACGCCTATGACGCCCATTTTGAGCTTGGCGACGGCGAACCCGCGGGTGATGAACAACTCGCTGGGTTCTCCGCAGAACTTGATGTAGCCCTCTTTAAACTTCTCGGTCCTGTGCCTCTGTCCGGTCAGTTTTCCGGCGAGGATTATGTGGCATCCGCGCGCGCCGGAGTCCATGATCCTGCGGACCGTGGAGTGCCCTGCCCTGCGGAAGTGCCATCCTCTCTCAAGCGAGAAGGCTAGCTTCTCTGCCATTATCTGGGCGTTCAGGTTCGCGTTCTCGACCTCGACGACCTCGATGAAGGGGTTCTCGAAGTTGAAATCGTTCTTGATCGCGGCGGTGAGCGCCTTGATCGTCTGCCCGTGGGGCCCGATGACCAGTCCCGGCCTCTCGGTGGTGAGCTCCACGCGGGTACCGTTAGGTCCCCTCTGCACCTGGAGCCCGCCGAAGCCTGCGCGGCTGACCTCTTTCATAAGGAACTCCTTCAGGAGGACCCTGCGTATGTTCTCGGAAACGAACTTCCTCTCAGATGCCATTTCACTCAACCTCCTCTATTATAACTTCTATGTTGACGGTCTCCTGGTTCCACTGCGTCGCCCTTCCGTGCGCCCTGGGCATGTGACCTGGTACGGTCACTCCCCTGGAGACGGAGATGGTCGCTATGGACATGCTGGAGACGTCCAGCCCCTTGTATTCGGCGTTGGACGATGCGCTCTCGATGATCGAGAGGATCGCCTTGGCCGCTTTCACGGGGTATCTTCCGGGGCCGATGCCCGCTTTGTGGGACACACGCTTGTTGTATCTCTTCAGCGGGACCGCCCTCTTCTTCGCGATGACCTCCTCGAGCATCACCGCCGCCTCCTCGACCTTTCTTCCGCGGATCATTCCTACGACCTCGCGGGCGAACTTGGGGGAGACGGGTATGTCCTTGCCGACCGCCTTGGCGGAGATGTCCGGGTCGGATGTTGCTGTATATCCTGAACTCATCATCTTCACCTCACTTCAGCGGCATGAACTTCGAGGACCTTGTCGCACCGACACCGGGTCCCGAATGCTGCGGCGTCTTTCTGTTCATCACGAACTCTCCGAGGAAGTGCCCGATCATCTCGGGTTTGATCTCGACCTCTTTGAATTCTTTGCCGTTGTAGACGGCGACCGTCTTTCCGACGAACTGGGGTATGATCGGGAGGTCCCTGCGGTGGGTCCTGATCGTCTTCTCGGCGGTCGTCAGCTCGTCGAACAGCAGCTGCTGCTCGTAGTTGAGACCGCGGAGGTACGTCCTCCTGGCCCTGGATGGCAGAAGTCCGATTATCTCGTCGAAGGACATTACCACAAGCTCGTCCATCGTGAACCCGCGGTAGAGGAACTCCTTCTTCCTCCTGGACTGGATCGCTGACGCCTTCTTCCTGGTCCTGCGCCTGGATGCCTTGGCCGATCCCTGGATTATTTTACTAGCCATTTAATTACCTCTTACCTTTGGTTCTCTTCTTCTTAGCAATGAACCCTACCTTCTGTCCGGGCGATGCCGTCCTCTTCTGGCAGTTCGGTCCTCCGACGTGCGGGTGGCCTCCTCCTCCGTGGGGGTGGTCGACAGCGTTCATGGCGATTCCCTTCACGTGTTTGTTGGCCTTAGACCTGGACCTGAGGGCCAGCGCATTGCTGCCGGCTTTGCCGAGCGGTTTGTCGACCCTTCCGCCGCCTGCGACTATACCTATCGCCGCGCGACATGTGGGGTGGAACTCCTTGAGCACGCCCGAGGGCATCTGGAGGACGACCGCGTCGCCTCTGCTGACGACCGTTGCGGACGTGCCTGCGGTCTTGACGAACTTGCCTCCGTCTCCGGGCTTGCCCTCGATGTTGTGGACCAGCGTTCCCTCGGGGATCATGGACAGGACGGTGATGTTACCGGGCCTGACCGTATCGCCGCCGACACTGACCGTCTGTCCGACCTTCATTCCCTCGGCCGCGAGCTGGTAGTCGTACTTTCCGCCGAAATCGACAACGGCAAGTGGGCATGTTCTGCCGGGCGCCTGTATCAGATCGGTGATTATGCCCGTGCCCTCATTGGTCGGGGGCAGCTTGACATCGTCGACGTGCCTGTGGCTGGGAGAGCGGTACAGGGGCGTTCCGCGCCCCCTTCTCTGTGTTCTCAATCTCTTTCCCATTCATCTCACCTCAGAATACTCCGACCCTCATGCCTACATCCTCTGCGGAGTATCCCTCCGACAGCTTGATGATGGCGTGCTTGCCGTCCTTCTCTATCCTTATCCAGACCTTGTCGACCTTGACCTCGAAGCGCTCCTCGAAGATCGCCTTGATGGTCGGCTTGTCGGCCTGCCTGTGAACGATGAACTCGATCTTGTTGCCGTCCCTGAATCCCTGTGTAGGGGTGCCGGACGTGTGGTTCATCGACTTCTCTGTGACGTACGGTCTTATCAGAACGTCGCTCTGCTTCACTGTGTCCACTCTCCTATCTTTGCGAATGCTGACTGGGTGTACACCGTAAGCCTGCCTGCGTCCCCTCCGGGGGCCAGGATGCCCGTGTTGAGGGTGCCGACGGTCTCCACCTCGACGCCTGCCAGATTGGAGGCGCCCTTGAAGACCGGCACGTCCCTGTCCGATACCACTACGAGTATGGACACCGGGGTGCGGTACTTCCTGTTCCTCATCTTTCCCCTTCCGGCACGGATCTTGGTACCGTCCTTGGCGCGGTCGACGTCGTATCCGATGCCGATCTTATCAAAGAACTCGGCCACCTCCGCGGTGGTCGCGATCTCCTGGAAGGCGTCCTCGACCACGATCGGGAATGATACGGAGTCGTCGAACTTGTGACCGCGGGTCTTGACGCATTCGACATCGCCTGTGGCTGCGAGTGCAGACCTGCGTGCGATCGCCAGCTCCTTCTTGTTGATCTTCTGTTCCCATTTCCTCTCGGGCATCGGGGGGTGAGCCCTGCGTCCCGAAACGTTGTTGGGGGACTGCGCTCCTTTCCTTCCGTCCTTTATCCTCTGGACACGGGAGACTCCGCGTCCCTTCCCCCATGTGCTGACGGAGTGCCTCTGCCCGGATCCCTTGTTGGGTCCGTAGGGCTGCCTGGAATTGGCGGCGGCGGCGAGGACGGCCTTCTTTATGATGTCCGGCCTGAACGTGGTCTCGAAGGCTGCGGGAACGTCCGTCTTGCCGGAGACCTCTCCGCGTACATTGTAAACATTTGTCTGTTTCATCCTCATGCCCCCTGCTTGGATTCGGTGGACACATATGTTATCTCGGGTACACCCGTGTCCGCCTTCTTGGGCAGTCTTGTTGCGTCTCTCAGCCTGATTATCCTCTTGGTGGGTCCCGGAACGGAGCCGCGCACGAGGATGTAGGTGTTCCTTACCTCTCCGTAGTTGAGGAAGCCGCCCTTCGGGTTGATCTCGGCGCCCTCTTCTCCTACTTTGACTATCTTCTTATTGAACTCGGTCCTCTGGTGGTATCCCATCTGACCGGACATGGGGACGGTTCCCCTTACGTATCCGGGCCTCTTGGGTCCGAGGTTACCGATCATGCGGCGGTGCTTGCTGTTCCTGTGGGACAGAAGCTTGACCCCCCAGCGCTTGGTAGCGCCCTGGAATCCCTTCCCTTTAGTGATCGCTATTACATCGACGAACGCTCCCTCCGGGGCGAAGTCGGTCACTGTCATTTCTTTTCCCAGGATCCCTTTGGCGTAGGCGAGCCTCTCTGCGATGGTTCCTCCGCCGATCCTCAGCTCCATGAGCTCGGGGACCTTCTTGGGCACTCCGCTGACGAGCTTGGGCTGGGTGTATGCGAGAACACGTATGTCCTCTGTGTCCAGACCGTCATACCTGGCGAAAGATTCGGCCGTGTGCTCCTTGGGCACCCTCATCTTCCTTTCGAGAAGGGGGTCCAGGTCGTTGGCCCATACTTCGCCGGCGGTCTTCAGGCCGAGCGTGCTGTTCTCATAGAATCTCACCGCTGCGATCTTCATGGGGGGGACCTCGATAACGGTTACCGGGGTCTGGACCTCCATTCCTGATGTGGTGCTCTTTACGCGCTTGTCGACGATGAAGGCATGCGTCATCCCGGCCTTATAGCCTGCGAATCCCTGTATCTTGGGGGACCCGCCGACCTCTGGCCAAGAGTCCAACCTGGGCCTCTGTGCCTGCGCTCTCTTCCTAGGGCCGTAGGCCCTGGATCCTCTCTTAGGACGTCTCCTCTGTGACATTTTTTCACTTCCCGCGAGGGTCTCTTCGCTAACCTCGCTGTCTTAATCGACGGAACGTCTGGATATTCCGACCGTGACGCCTGTTCGGCCCCAAAATCATGTTTTCGCGGGGCGAGCATGGGATGCGATCGCATAGCCCGTGCGTCTGGTCGGACATCATATTGTCCAATCTAGCGATGGTATTCCCATGTTGTACTTAAATCCTCCTGCCGCCTATATATGAAAAATGGGACAGGAGAGTTTGGTTTGTCAGAGGAGACCTTTTTTGGCCTTGTCCTGGGCACGCTTCTTGCGCGCCTTGACATCGAATCCCGTGGCGGCCTCGACGAAAGCGTTGAGCTTCCTCTTCGTATCCAGAATATCGTCGTCGGTCATCGGTCCGGAGACGTTAGCGGTCTCGACGCGCAGTATCGACTTCGAAGTCATCTCGGCCTCTATCGCCTCGAGCACACCGTACTTCGATACTATCGCACCGCCTTTCTTGTGGGCGTTCCCGAACGTTTCAGTCATCAGTTTCTCGAGTCCTTCGCCCTCGATCTTTCCTGCCCATCCTTTCTTGATATCGTAGTCAACCATATCCTCACATCCTAAGTGCCAGGTCATTAATTATGCCCCTTTCGAGGTCGGCCGAGGTACCCAGCATCTTCTCGGCTCTGAGGTAATCTTTCCACTTTTCGACGCAGGCGCAGGCGACGTCGAGGTCCCTGACGTCCTGTGAGAATGAGAACTTCTCGACCGCGTCAAGAGCCCTGCGGTCGCATTCACCGCAGTTGTGAACACCCCTCTGGGAGCCTCCGCCCGAGGGAGAAGACATCAGCCTGGCACTTATGTTTCCGGACAGACGTCTGAAGACCTCGATAAGGGACCATATCCAAGGTGCCCTGAACTCCCCGCGCTTCCACAGCCTTTCGGTCTGGGTGCCGAACTGGACGTTCAGCGGGTTTATGGATATCTCGGCGGACCAGGGGTCCGCGAAAAGTGCGGAGCGGACGGAATCTTCAATTGCCTGGCCCTCCGTCAGGTATATTGGTTTGAGCAACAGGTAGGTCCTCACGGAAAGCCCTGCGTCCCGGACCGCGGTCCCGGCCCTCTTGCTTTCGGCGGGGGTGAAGCCCTTGTGGACGGACCTGCGGAGTACCTCGGGGTCTGAGCTCTCGAGCCCCAGAGCCACGGTGGCGGTCTTGGGTAGAGACCCGATCGTTTCTTCGTTGACGAACTCGGGGCGGCTCTCCACAAGTATCCTCTCGCATTCCGAGAACTCGTCGAAGATCCTTTCCCTGACACTTACAGGTATCTCTCCTGTGTCCAGGAAGCTGCCCGAAGTGTAGAACTTGACGAACGGCTCGCCTTTGTACCTCTCGATAATGCGGTCCACCTGGGACATCAGGTCCGACTCCGTGGTCTGGGGAAGCGAGGCCTCCCTGTATCCGCACATTGTGCAGCCCCCTGCCTTCGCCCAGCGGCATCCGCTGGTCCGCATGATGGCCACCATCGCATCTACGGTCCTGCCTGACGAAACGTCTTTCTCCTTCCAAACCGCCTCCGGTTCCGATGGGTTCCTTTCCTTCATATCCAGACGACCAAACGCAGTCTGCGTTATATTCTTTCCTGATTGCGGACGGCCCGGATGCGGGTCCGGGCCCGTCGGGATCACCTTTCCATGAGGACTCTGGCGTAGGAGCAGAAGGGACGTACCTCCACGCTCCTGCATTTTGCATACTCGACGGCGGCCTCGACCAACACCCTGCCCAGGCCACGGCCTCTGAAGAGTGGATCTACGACCGTATGCTCTATATCCAATGTGCCAGCATCCATATCGTATGAAAGGTACCCGGCCTCTTCCCCGTCTACGTATATCTTGAATACGCAGCCCCCCTCATCGTGCCCTACGTCTATGACCATGACCCTGCGACCGTGTTGCGCGATAATATCGTTTTCCATGTCCGGGAGGCCCTCGCAGGATTCTTCGCGCCAGGAAACGTTAATATCAGTCGATATTAATCCCCCGTCCGGTAAGCCACATGGCTAAAAAAATAATAATCATAGGCTCGGGGGCCGCCGGCATGACTTCGGCATCCTCGGCCAGAAAATTTGATCCTGATTCTGAGATTACGGTGATCACCGAAGACGAGGACATCGCATATTCACCCTGCGCCATACCCTGGGTCCTCGAAGGGAAGAACAGCTGGGACCGTATCGTCATGCATGATGCGGCGTATTATTCGGAAAAAAAGAACATCACCGTCCTGACCCGTACCAAGGTCGAATCCGTATACGCGGACGCGAAAGAGGTCGCGGCGGGCGGAAAAAGGTACCCGTACGACTCCCTGGTCATCGCCACCGGCGGGAGGGTCTTCGTCCCGCCCATCCCCGGAGTGGGCCTCGAAGGAGTTTTCACGGTAAGGACCGTCAGGGACGGGAAGGACATAGAGGCCTGCATGAAGGGGACCGACAGGGTCGTCATCGCCGGCGCAGGCGTCATCGGATTGGAGATGGCCGTCGCGCTGCGAAATTCGGGGAAGGATGTCACCGTCATAGAGATGATGGACCAGGTTATCCCGCGCATAGCAGACTCCGACATGGCCGTGCCCGTCCAGAAGCACCTTGAGGAAATGGGCGTGAAGATCGTCCTGAAGGCGCCTGTGGAGGCGGTCCTCGGAGACGATAAAGTGACCGGCGTCAGGGCCGCCGGCAAGGACTATCCCTGCGGAATGGTGATATTCGCCACAGGCGTGCGCGCCAACCTTGACATACCGAAGGAGCTAGGGCTCGACATCGGCCAGCTGGGAGCCGTTGCTGTCTCGCCCACCCTGCAGCCCTACAGGAGGGGGCGCCTGGTGAACGACATATTCCTTGCAGGCGACCTTATACAGTGCCAGTCGGCGGCGATGCCCGGCCCGACCATGAGCCAGCTGGGGTCTTCCGCAGTGAAGGAGGGCGACGTCGCCGGAAGGAACGCCGCCGGGGACCGCGCGGTCTTCGGAGCGACGGCCAGCCCGTGGGTCAGCGTCATCGGCGACATACAGATCGCCGGCACCGGGCTGTCGCAGGGCCTTGCGTCCTGGTACGGGATCTCCGTCGCAGAAGGCAAGGCGGAAGGATTTACGAGAGCCAGATACTCTCCGGGAGGAAAAAGGCTCGTGGTCAAGATATCCGCCGACAGATGCTCCCACCGGATCGTGGGGGCGCAGATCCTTGCAGGAGAGGACGCCACGGGCCGCATCAACTGGCTCACTTCGGCCGTCCTTTTCGGAACGACCGCCGAGGACTTCCTTGCCAAGGCAGAGAACGCCTACTGTCCGCCGACCTCCATGGTGAGAGACGTCGTGCTCGCGGCAGCAGAGGACCTAGTACGCAACCTTAGCGGCTGATTAAGATGGACTACGCCGAATACAAGAGGATATATAACGGTCTGAAGACCGCCGCGGACGTCAAAACGTTCGAGTCGGAGGGATACGACAGGAGGATGCTCGAGTCCCTGTTCACGCAGAAGACCTCGAGGGACGTCAAGAAACGTTTCTACGTCGTCAAAAAGAACGCGAAGTTCATGCTCAAGGACTGGAAGAAGGGAAAGACCCTCATGGAGATCGCCGAAAGGAACCGTTTCCCTCCTATACTCACTGCGATGATGATATTTCAGGAGGACGGGGCTTCCAAGAAGCAGTTCTGGGAGTTCGTCAGGGACCCTGACAAGCTCGAAAGCAGGGAGACCGCCGACGAGCTGAGGGAGGTCACGGAGAACGATCTGATCTATTCCCCGTACGGCACCCAGAAACAGAAAGAGCGAGGAGAATGGGGAGAGGAACTGCTGCAGAACTGGCTGAACGGACAGGGGATCGGGTACAGGACCGAGAACGAACTGCGCGGGGAGTTCGAGAAGACCCCCGACAGCCTTCTGGACAAGCCGATGATGTACGAGGGCAAGAAGATATACTGGATCGAGAGCAAGGCCTCTTTCGGAGACAATATCGAGTTCAGGTTCAACGCGCGCAAGCAGCTCGTGCCGTACACTCAGATATTCGGGCCCGGCGTCGTTGTATACTGGGTCGGATGCCTGGAGGACATGGAGCTGCCCGATGACATCTACGTCTGCGACATCTCGATACTCGAAAAGAAACTTGAAACGATAGAAGAGGCGGCCGAGTGAATCACTCGGCCTCTTCTTTAAGCTCTCCCATCGTGGCTTCCCTCTGGGCGAACGCGTTGTGCTTGTGGATCGATTCTTCGGATTCGCTCCTGACCATGATCTCGGCGTCGTCCGGAAGTTCGGGATAATTCTCGACCATCCTTTTCAGCACGCCCCTGACCACATCCTCGACGAACTTGGGGTTCTTGTGAGCGTTTATGACCACCATCCCCTCGTCCTCCCTCTTCAGGAGCTCGTAGGTCGGCGACGAGAACGACGCCTCGACCAGGTCTATCAGAGTATCGGCCTCGACCTCTTCCTCCTCGCCGGTGGTGACGGTCACGGTGCATATGTTCCTCTGGTTGTGGGATATTACCGGTGACCCGCCGACGCATTCCATGATCTCGGTAACAGTCTGTTGCGCACAGGGGCATGCGGTCATTCCGATGACCTCGGCGCCTATCGTCTTGCGCACGCCTTCGCCGCGGACGGCGGTGGCCTTTGCGATCAGCTTGTAGACCTCATAGGTCTCCCTTCCGTTGGGGGTGATGTTGGGCTTGAAGTAGTTGGTCGTTATGTAGACGCCGGTCACCTGGGCGTACTCATGGTGTACGAGAAGCCTTTTGCACATGTCGGCGGCCACCGTCTCCAGGCCCGCCACGGGCTTCGATATGCTTTCTAGGACGACGTCGGTGAGGACCGCGACGTTCCTGGACATGTGGGAGCCTTTCTGCTCTGCGGGAAGGTCGACAAAAATATCGATGCTACAGTTCAGGGCCCTGTTGAGCTCGTTGTTTACCCCTTTTCTCTTGACGATTATGGGTTTTCTGACGCCGGTAACACCAACTCGGGTCAACCTGAAGCCCATGTCGGCCTTTCCGTACTGGACATCGCACTTTAAATTCATGTTCTGTTCTGTAGGCACGACCTCACTTAAATTATATATGGTTACCTTTTTTCTGGTATATTGGTGATTTGATGGCATATTGCGGAATCGACGAGGCGGGCAGAGGTTCGGTCATGGGGCCCCTCGTCGTGGGGATCGTCCGTACGGACGGCGATGAGGGATTGGCCTCCATGGGCGTCAGGGATTCTAAGAAGCTTACACCGAAGAAGAGAGAGTCCCTTTACGCGGAGATCGTGGCCGGATACGACGCATGCGTCATAGAGATGCCGGCCTCGGAGATAGACCGTCTGAGAAAGGGCGCCTCTCTGAACGAGATAGAGCTGGGCATGTTCGCGGAGGCGTTCGAAAAACTGCCCGCCGGGACCGTGTTCGCCGACTGTCCCGACGTCAACGAGAGAGGTTTCTCGGCATCTATGGCGGCAAGATGCGGCGGGAAATGCAAAGTCGTCGCCGAACACCGGGCCGACGACCGGTATCCGGTCGTTTCGGCTGCGTCCATCGTGGCGAAGGTGACGAGGGACCGCCGCATAGCGGAGATCTCCGAAGAATTCGGCATCGATGTCGGGAGCGGATATCCGAGCGACCGCATCACCATGGATTTCATAGAAAAGTGGATAAAAGAAAACGGACGTGCCCCGAAGCACACTAGGTGTTCCTGGGAGCCGGTCAGACATTTTATGTCCCTCGCAGCGAACACCAAGATAAGCGATTGGTGATATGATGAGCCTGGAGGAACAGATACGGGGCATGGTGGACAAGTTCAACAAGAAAAGCGAGGGCGACGAGAAGCTGAGGAAAGAGCTGGCGCACCTAAGCAAGACCTTCACCATCGACCTGGGGACGGAATCCTACGGAATGAAGCTCCACGACTCCAGGATCAGCGACTTCAGGGCCGAGGCCATACCCGATTCCGACATCACCGTGATCTCCACTCCCGAGAGCCTTCAGGCCATGATCGACGGGGAACTCAGGCCGATGAAGGCCTACATCACAAAGAAGATCAAGATCAAAGGCAACCTCCAGGACCTTATGTTTTTGAAAAAATTCCTCTGACGCATTGCTTAAGTCCCGTTACATCATAAAAGATAAATACAGAGTACGGATAGAGCGACGCATAGCGAGGTAGGGTAGCCAGGATATCCCGTCGGGCTCATAACCCGGAGACCGATCGTTCAAATCGATCCCTCGCTACCATCTTTTACTTTTCTTCAGGGGATCGTGCGTCGCGCCATACGCATTGCGGACCGGGGGCGCGGCTTGTGAAAAAACACCGATGGGGCGTTGCCTGACCTGTGAAAAAAACGGGACCGCCCGCCGCATCGCGTTCCAGGAGCGGGACGGAAAAAATGATGCCTGTATCGCCTCAAAGAAGCGACTTAGCTTCCTCGGAAGACATCTCCAGGGCCTTGAGCATATATGCCAGCGCCTTTTTCTTGTAAGGCACCAGCGCTTTGTTGACGGCCTCGGCGGCCTTGGGGTCCTCGGGTATATCTCCGTAGTTGGCCATGATGACATTGTAGTACTCGATGGCGAACTCCGAGTATAACGAGGGGGCCCTCGATTCGTCCATCTCTGCCGCCTCGTTATAGAGCTTTTCTGCGTCGTCGAACTTGTTCACGGATATGCAGAACAGCCCGTAGGACTGATAGTAGTCGACATTCTCCGGGTCCAGCTCGCATGCCTTCTCATACGCAGTGGCTATCTCTTCCGGCTTGATCTTGGCACCGAACATTCCGGACGCATAGTTACCGCACTCGGCGCGGGCGTACCAGCACTCGGCATCGTCGGGGAACTCCTCGGTCAGCTTTTTGAATTGCGGGTATGCCTTCTTGAAATCGCCGTCGTCCATCAGCTTCATTGCCGCGGCGATCTTCTTCTCTGCAGTAGCGTCTGCCATGTTATCGTACGGTAAGCGGACCCTTTGCTTAAATGTTTAACCCTCGGAGTACCAGTAACCGATATATCGGCATTCCGGGATACGGTATATCGGGTGTACGATGTACGGGTTCGAGGACAGGCTGAGAGAAGAGAGTTTCGAGGTAACAAGGATTGACGTGCCCGCGGTCTCGCCGAAAGCAAAAGAGTTCAGGGCCCTTTGCGAAAAGAACGAATGCAGGGAGTACGGGACCAACTGGGGATGCCCTCCCGGGGTCGGCACGCTGGAGGAGTGCGCCGAGACGCTCAGAACGTACCACGAGGCGTTCCTGGTCGCTAAAAGATACGTACTGGACCCCAAGAACGTCAAAGAGATGAAACGTGCCAGGGACAACCTGGGCGACTCTTCGAGGAGGGCGGCGGACATGATAAGACCGTTCGCCGCGGTCAAGGTCCTCGGCGACGGGGGCTGCCGTTACTGCGGGGTCTGCACATATCCTGGCGGGGCGTGCAGATACCCGCTTCAGCGGATGGACTCCATCAGCGGGTACGGCATAGACATGGAGGACCTTTTCAAAAAGGCGGGTAAGAAGTTCGCGTTCGAAGACTGCGCCGTCACGCTGTGCTCGATCGTCCTCGTCGGCAAGGCCAGGAAATGATGTTCCTCTCCGACAAAGGTTATAACAGATTTGAGCGTTCGGAGGGCTGACCGGCAATGGATAGGGAAACCGTGGAGAAAGTCGCCCGCAGCGCTCACCTGAAACTTACTGAGGAAGAGCTCGAGAAATTCAGCAGGGACCTGGTCGACATCCTGGGATATTTTGCTATGCTCGACGAGGCTCCGGACTGCGAAGGATTCGGGATCGACCCGATAGGCGTCGCGGACGTCCTTAGGGACGACGAACCCCGCATGGAGCTGGACCCTGACGCTTTGCTTGAAGGTATGGATACCTACGACAACTACGTAAGGGGGCCCAGACTACTATGAGCCAGACTTCCGTATTGTCTTCGCTTTCGGAGATCAACGAGAAATACCGGATGTTCAGGACCATCACGTCGGAGACCGATGCCGGCGATGCCAAATTTCTTTTTTCCGCAAAGGACAACCTGACCTCCAAAGACATGGAGACATGCTCGGGATCCAGGATACTCGAGGGTTACCGTCCACCGTTCGATGCCACGTCGATAGCCAGGATGAGAGAGGCCGGCGGCCTCCTCGTGGGCAAGACCAACATGGACGAGTTCGGGTTCGGCACGTTCTCCACCAACTCGGCGTTCGGAGTTCCCAGGAACCCCTATGACCTCGAGAGGTCCTGCGGAGGGTCCTCCGGCGGGGCCGCATGTGCGGCCGCCGTCATGGAGGGCCATGTGGCTATAGGTGTTTCGACCGGAGGCTCCATATGCTGTCCCGCGAGCTTCTGCGGGGTCTACGGCATAGTCCCCACCTACGGGAGGGTGTCCAGGTACGGCCTGCTGGACTACGGGAACTCGCTGGACAAGATAGGCATCATATCGTCGAATGCCTCCGACCTCGGAAAATACGTCGGGATCATGGCGGGCGCGGACCCCAGGGACCCCACCTCCTGCGTGCAGCCGGCCATCGGCGCCCGCAGGAAGCTCGAGTCCGTCGCGGTGCCGAAGGGCGCCGCCGAAGGCGTCTCCGAAGCCGTCAGGAAGGCGTTCGCCGACGGATTGGAGGCCTTGAAGGGTATGGGCGTGGACGTGGAAACGGTGGAGATGCCTTCCCTGAAATACGCCATTCCCGCATATTACGTGATCGCCACGTCTGAAGCGTCCACCAATCTGGCACGTTACTGCGGCATGAGGTACGGACATCAGTACGGCGACCTCTCGCTCAAGTTCGACGATTACTTCACATCTTTCCGTTCTCAATATTTCGGCGAGGAAGCCAAACGCAGGATACTTCTCGGGACCTTCACCCGCATGGTGGGCTTCAGGGACCGCTACTACTCCAAAGCCCGCATGGTGCGCCAGTCGATAATCGGGGAGTACCGCTCCGTGCTGAGGGGATGCGACGCCGTGCTCACCCCCACAATGCCCTTCGTGTCCCCCAAATTCTCGGACATCTCAATAATGACCCCTGTCGAATCTTACAAGGCGGACATACTGACCGGTCCCCCCAACATCGCGGGCATGCCCCATGCATCGGTGCCCTGCGGTTACGACGGGGACGGGATGCCTGTCGGCATGCAGTTCGTGGCGGACCACTGGGACGAGGGCGTCCTGTTCTCGGCCGCCGAAGAGTGGGAGAAGAACTTCGACGCTGTGAGGCCGGAGGTGTCCATATGAAGATAGGCCTGGAAGTACACGTACAGCTTCCCACGAAGTCGAAGCTCTTCTGCCCCTGCCCGACCACAGATGCGCCGGCGCCCAACACCCACGTCTGCCCCGTATGCCTGGGCCTCCCGGGGGCGAGGCCCATGATGAACGGCAAGGCCATAGAGTACGGTATACTGCTGGCCAAGATGCTGGGATGCACCATACGAGACACGACCTGGTTCGCCAGGAAGATCTACTTCTACCCGGACAACGCCAAGAACTTCCAGATCACCCAGTACGACCGCCCCTTGGGCGAGAAGGGCATGTACTATCTGAACGGCAAGAAGCCCATACGGATCACCCGCATCCATATCGAAGAGGACCCGGGCAAGATAAAGAGGGTGGGCGACCTTTCGTCGCTGGTCGACTACAACCGCTCCGGGATCCCGCTGGCAGAGATCGTGACGGAGCCGGACCTCTCCACGCCCGCAGAGGCCAGAGAGTTCCTGGGACAGCTGATCCGCGACATCAGGCACACCATTGATATTCCGGACGACGGCGAGAGGAGCATCCGCTGCGACTGCAACCTGTCCGTCGGCATCGAGAGGTGCGAGGTCAAGAACGTTACCGGGCTAAGGAACGTCGAGAGGGCCCTCACCTACGAGATGGTCAGGCAGACGAAGCTCCTGAAGGCGGGTGGCAAGGTCGTAAGGGAGACCAGGCGCTTCGACGAGGAGCGCGGAGTGACGATATCGGTCAGAAAGAAGGAGATGGAGGCCGACTACGGATACATCGACGAGCCCGACCTGGGAATTTTCAACGTAAAGGAACTTGCGGACTCCCTTAAAATCAAAGAGAGCCCCCACAACATGATCATACGGCTTACGAAAGAATACGGCATCGACGAGAGAACGGCCAAGCAGTTCGTCTCCACATCAGTGGATCTGGCCCGCCTGTTCGAAGACCTGGCCGCCGCCACCGATGCAGAGACGGCGAGGACCTGGACTTCGGGCGCGATCAGCGCCGGATGGAGGGCCTTCGAGGCCCGCGGAGGGAAGGACGCCTCAGAGGCCGTGTCCATCGTAAGGGATTTCACGAACGGGAAGATCACAGACACGGAGTGCGGACTGAGGATCAAGGCGTTCCTCACCGGCACAGACGTCGACAGCGTTAACGCGGGGTCCGCGGACCTGGACGCCATGATCTCCGAGTACCTGGACGGGAACCCGTCGGTGGTGGAGGACTACCGCAAGAACGAAAAGGCTGCCAACCGCGTGATCGGTCACGTCATGAAACAGACCGGCGGAGCTTACTCCTCGGCGGACATCGTCGACGCGACGAAGAAACTGATCGGAGAAAGGCTCTGATCAGTCCTCTTCCGCCTCTTCTTCGGTCCCGAAGTCCAGATCGTCGATGGAGAGCGTCATTATCTGAAGCTCCTCCAGCTTCTCCTCGGGGACCTTGGCCGGAGAGTTGTCCAGCAGCGAGACGGCCTTCTTGTTCTTCGGGAACGCGATGACGTCACGGATGGTATCTTTACCGAGCATTATGGAGATGAACCTGTCCACCCCTATGGCGATCCCTCCGTGGGGGGGCGCGCCGTAGCTAAGCGACTCGATGAAGAATCCGAATTCCTCCTCGATGTCCTCGTCGGACTTGCCCAGCTTCCTGAGCACGTCTTTCTGCATATCGGGGTCGTTTATCCTCAGAGACCCGGAGCCGAGCTCGTTGCCGTTAAGACATATGTCGAAACACGCTCCTCCGCACGCCTTGTCGTCTATGTCGCCCAGGGGCTTGACGAACGGGTGGTGGAACGCGTCGTGCTTTCCCGAGACCGGGTCGACCTCGAACATCGGACAGTCGACAAGCCAGAAGAACTGGAACACATCTTTGGGAACCAGGTCTAGATCCTCGGCGATCTTCTTTCTGAGCGCACCGCCTCCCTCGTAGGTGGACTTCCACGGTCCTGCGATCAGGAAGAGGATGTCTCCCTCTTCGGCCTTCATCACGTTCTTTATGCCTTCGAGGATCTCAGGCGTGAAGTATTTGGTGATATTGCTGGTGGGAACCCCGTCCTGGACCTTCATCCATGTGAGGCCGCCGAGGCCCGCCTTCTTCGCGTAGTTTATGTAACGGTCTATGTCGTTCCTGCCTACTCTTCCTTTCGAAATCTCGGCGGAGACGTTTATTCCTGCAACGATGCCGCCGGACCTCATGATCCTCTGGAAGATGTCGTACGGGACGTCCTTCACGACCTCGGTCAGCTTCACGAACTCGAGCCCGTACCTCATGTCGGGCTTGTCGGACCCGAAACGCTCCATCGCGTCCCTGTACCCTATACGGGGGAACGGGGTCTCGAGCCTTTTGCCGTGGAGGCCCTCCCAGACGAACGAAATAAGGCCTTCGATGTTATCCTGGATGTCTTTCTCGTCCACGAAGGACATCTCCATGTCCAGCTGGGTGAACTCCGGCTGGCGGTCTTTCCTGGAATCCTCGTCGCGGAAGCATCTTGCGAACTGATAGTAACGGTCGACGCTGCCGACCATGAGCATCTGCTTGAACAGCTGAGGAGACTGGGGCAGCGCGTAGAACGTGCCTGAGTGGACCCTCGACGGTACGATAAAATCCCTGGCCCCTTCAGGGGTGGAACGGGCGAGTATCGGTGTCTCGACCTCGAGGAAATCCCTGGATTCGAGATACTGGCGGGCAAGGTGCATGAACCTGCTCCTTGTCGTCATGGCCTCGATCATCTCCGTGCGCCTGAGGTCCAGGTACCTGTACTTCATCCTGACGTCCTCGTTGGGGAGTACGCCTTCCTTCTGGTCTCCGACCTCGAAGGGCGGGAGCTTCGATCTTCCAAGGACCTCGGCGTCCGAGATCAGGACCTCTATCTCCCCGGTGGGATTGCGGGCGTCGGCGGTGCCTTCCACCCTCTCTCTGACCACGCCGTTGACGGAGACCACTGACTCGCGGGTGAACCTTCTCATCACGTCAGATATACGGGATGCGTCGGTCTCGGAGGGAAGGTCTGCGGGGTCGAAGACGATCTGCGTGATCCCGTACCTGTCGGCGAGGTCTATGAAAGCTACCCCTCCGTGGTCCCTGGAGAACCTGACCCAGCCCTGGAGGCAGACTTCCTTTCCGAGGTCCGATCTCCTAAGCTCTCCGCAGGTGTTTGTTCTCTTCATGTGGTTGGTCTCCGAATAAACTGAGGTCTGCTAAACACAGGAATATATAATAATTATCGCAGACTCAGCCGTCTACTATATCAGGTATGAAGTCGAAAGGGTCCTTCACGATGCTGAGCACCACTGCGGTGTTGGTCTTCTTCACCCCGGGCTGAGAGTTTATGAGCTTCACGGTCCCTGAGAACTCCTCCCTGTCGACGCATGCGACCCAGGCTATGGCATCGCTGTCCCCCGTCACATCGAATATCCCCACTACCTGAGGGACCTTTCCCAGGTTTTCCAGCACTTCGACGAGGTTGTCTGCATATATATGCACGATGCCCATATATTCGAACCCGAGCTTCATGTAATCGATCTTGGCGCGGTACCCGTTAATGATGCCTTTCGACTCGAGGTTCTTGACCCTCTGTATAAGGGTCGTGGGATGGACGTCCAGCTGTTTAGCCAATTGTCTATAGGAACCCTGGCTCGATGTGCAGATGAGCTCCACGATCCGCTTGTCCAAGTCATCCATATCGCGAATTCCCGACATCCGGCATCACCGATGCACAAACCCCTTCCGTATATTTATTAGATAGGGACCTGTTTTACCGGAATATGACAGAGGAATTGTTCAGGCACGACGGATATCAGTTCGAATTCCAGGCGCGGGTGGCGTCCACGGACGGAGAATTGGTCGTACTTGACCGCACCGCGTTCTATCCGGGAGGCGGCGGGCAGGTATGCGACACCGGCACGCTGAACGACGACAGGGTCGCCGAAGCGTTCTACGACGGCAACGGTGACATTGCCCACAGGGTCCCGGGTCACCGGTACGCCCCGGGGGACCGCGTATGGGGCAGCGTGGACTGGGAGAGGCGGTTCGACCTCATGATGGGGCACACCGCGGAGCACCTGCTCTTCGGCTCCCTCCGCAGAGAGGTCCCGGACCTCGAGATATCGAAGATCTTCATATCGCCGGAAAGCAAGTACGTGATAATCAGCAAGGACGTCTCCTGGGAGGACGTCAGGAAGGCGCTGGCCTTCGCCAACGCCGCGATACGCGAGAACCTCACGGTGACGAGGATAATGATGAGCAGGGACGACCCGGACCTCGCGGACAAGGTCAGGATCAAACTTGACCGCATCCCGGAAGGGGAAGAGATCTCCGTGGTCGCAATAGGGGACATAGATTACTCAGCGTGCAGCGGCATACACGTCATGGAGACGTCGGAGCTGGGCATGCTGCTCGTGGACAGGAAGGTCTCCGCCGGGAAAGACGGGGTCGCCATACACTTCAAGGTCGGGGATGCTGCTTCCGATTCCGCGGCGATGCTCGCGATCACATGCCTTGAGGCGGCGGAGGCGGCGGACAGCAAGCCAGAAGATATCGTCAGGGCCGTATCCAATATGAAGAGAGAGCTGGAATGCGCCCGCGTTTCGCTGAAGGGGTCTGCCAGGGCGTTGCTTTCGTCCGTGAGGCCGAAAGACGTCAACGGCACAGAAGTGTATTCGGCCGCGGTCTTCGGCGCCGACAGGACGGTGTTGGCGGATGCCGCCGAAAAGATCAAGGCCGCGGGAGGCGTGGCCGTCTTCGTTTCGTCCGGAGAGGCCGTCTCCGCCGTGATTGCCTCGGGTTCCGCCGCGGCGGACTGCAGGAAGGTCCTCACCGACGTGCTGGGAAGATTCGGGGGGCGCGGAGGCGGCAAGCCCGATTTCGCGCAGGGGGGCATGCCCGACCCCGAAAAGGCGGAGGACCTCCTCAGGGCTCTTGAGGAAGAAATGGCAAGGTCGCTTTCCTGAGCAATATTAATTAAACATGCGGACGGTTGAGGTGACGATATGGCTAAGATAAATCAGCGCCAAATGAAACAGGCGATGAAAAAGATGGGCATCAGCCAGTCCGAGGTCCCCAATGTGACAGAAGTTATCATAAGGACCAGGGACAACGAGACTGTGATCACGAACGCCCAGGTGGTCTGCATCGACATGAACGGCGCCAAGAGCTACCAGATAACCGGGACCGAGGCCGTGAGGCCGCTGTCGTCCGCGTCGGAGCCGGCGGGACCGAGCATTCCCGAGGAGGACATAGCTCTCGTCGTGTCCCAGACGGGTTGCGGCAGGGAAAAGGCCATCGAGGCCCTGGAGGCGACGGACGGACAGCCCGCCGAGGCCATAATTAAAATTGTTTCGGAGTGAGTGAAATGTGCTTGGCAATACCCGGAAAGATCGTTAAGATATGCGATGAGACCGCCGACGTGGATTTCGGCGGGGTCATAAAACAGGCGAACGTCGCGATGGTCGACGCCGAAGTGGGGCAGTGGGCCGTCGTTCACGCCGGATACGCCATCGAGATAATGGACGAGGAAGAGGCCCGCGAGACCATCGCCCTCTGGAACGAGGTCCTGGACCACGACGGCGTGAAGTACCAGTGATCTCAGCGGAACAGCTTTTTCGAAAGCATGTTGCCCAGGCCGCGCCCTATGGCCGATGCGGCGTTGCCGACCATCCTGTCGGTGGCCTTCTCGGCGTAAGACTTTCTTTTCCGGGTCGTCGCCGTGCGTTTCGCGGCGGTCTTGGTTTTTGAGCCGGCGGCGGCCTTCGCCTTGACGGCCCCTGCTTTTTCTTCGGCCTCCCCTATGGCCTCGTAAGCCGTATAGTCATCGATGCGCTCCCTGTACCTCTCGTCCAGCTCGCTTCCGTATATCATCGCCCGGTAATCGCCTTCGGATATCTGTCCCAGATACGAACGCGGAGGCAATATGAACGCCCTCTCCGCTACGCCCGGGCGCCCCTTCTCGTCGAGGAACGACACCAGGGCCTCCCCCGTGCCGAGCTCCGTTATCACATCGACGGTCTTGAACTTGGGGTTTGCACGGAACGTTTCCGCCGCCGTCTTCACGGCCTTCTGTTCTTTCGGCGTGTACGCGCGGAGCGCGTGCTGCACGCGGTTGCCAAGCTGAGAAAGGACCGGGTCCGGGATGTCGGAGGGGTTCTGGGATATGAAGTATATGCCCACCCCTTTGGAACGTATCAGTTTGACGACCTGCTCGACCTTCTGCACCAGGACCGGCGGCGCATCGTCGAAGAGCATGTGCGCCTCGTCGAAGAAGAACACGAGCTTGGGCTTCTCCGTGTCCCCCACTTCCGGCAGGGTCGTGAAGATGTCGTTAAGGAGCCATACCACGAAGGTAGAATATAGCTTTGGATTATGTGCCAGCTTGACGCTGTGCAGGATGTTTATGAACCCCCTTCCGTCGCTGTCGGTCCTGAACCAATCGTCTATGTCCAGGGCGGGCTCGCCGAAGAATATGTCTCCGCCTGCGTCCTCCAGCGACATCACCGAACGCTGGATCGCACCGAGGGACTGGACGCTCATGGCGCCGTACTCCCCCTCATACTCCTTCCTGTTGTCCGATATGAAGCCCAGCACCGCCCTCAGGTCCTTGGTGTCCACAAGCTCCCAGCCCTCGTCGGCGCATATCCTGAAGACCATCCTGAGGACGTCCTCCTGCACCTCCGAGAGGCCCATCAGCCTGGTGAGCATGTCCGGTCCCATCTCGTCTACGGTCGTCCTGACCGGGTGGCCCCTCTCGCCGTAAATGTCCCAGAACTCACAGGGGAACCCGGTGTAACCGAACCCGTCGACACCCAGCTTCTCTATGCGGCCGCGCATTCCCTCGCTGTCCTTTCCCGCTCTGCATAGTCCGCTGACGTCTCCCTTGATGTCCGCCATGAAAACGGGTACGCCCATTTCGCTGAAAGACTCGGCCATCACTTTAAGGGTCACGGTCTTCCCGGTCCCGCTGGCACCTGCGATCAGACCGTGCCTGTTGGCGTATTGCGGGAGCAGATACACCTTCGATTCTCCCTTTGCAATCCATAACTTGCCGTCAGCGTACATTTTTCCGCTCCGGAATGTCAGAGAACGTTCCGGATTAACATACTTTATTCTCGAAAACGATAATACAAAAGTAAATGTGAGTAAGAGGTTTGGGGACTTCGGTCGGGGTTCAGAACTCGATGCCTTCCGTGTCCTCCGTGCGGACCCTGACGTCGACCTTGCGGTATGCCATGCGGATCCCGTTCTCCTCGAACTCCTTAAGCGCCTGCTCCCTGATCTCAGCTTCCACGCCCCAGGAATCCTCATAATCGTACACGAACGCGGCGAGCCTCAGCTTTATGCCGGATTCGGTTATATCGGTGGCGCGGGCGAAGGGCATCGTCACGGTCCCGTCCTTGATGACCTGGGGCCGGGACATCGCTGCCTCCTCCAGGATTTTCTTTGCGAGAGCGAGGTCCGCATCACGTGTGACCTCCAGGAAGAGGTTGAACCGGTAGAACATATTCTCTCCCGTCATATTGGTGATCTCGCTGGCGGCCACCTTGTCGTTGGGCATCGATATTATCTCCTCGTTCCAGGGATTTTTGAACCATGTGGTCATTATGCCCACCTCCTGCACCTTGAGCTCCATGGATTTGTCGATCCTGACGATATCTCCGGCCTTGAAAGGACGGGTCGTCAGCAGGGTTATTCCACTGAAGAACTGCCTGAGCATGCTCTGGGCGCCCAGGGATATGGCCAATCCCGCTATCCCCGCACCGGCTATTATGCCCATCAGGTCCGCTCCCATCAACGAGAAGATCGCTGCGACGACCAACGTGACTATGATTATCTGACCTATCATCTTGAAAAGAGGGACCAGTGTTTCGTCCACCCCTCCGGATTTGACGTCGCGCCCTATCTTGGAGAACATATGGTCTAGTGCGATCACGTATGCCCTCCAGGATATCAGCGCGCCCAGCACGACATAGGATATCGCCGCCATCCTTCCGGAAACGTCTATGACATACTCCGAAGAGCCGAGGACCTTCAGGCTTTCATATATCCCGAATATCACAACAGCCAGGAATATCAGTTTGAAAAGAGATCCTGCGACCATCTTCCTTATCTCCCTGTTGCCCCTCGTCGGAATATACAGAACGACCGGGACGACTGCCTTGCCGACGATCGCCGCCATAAGCGCCCACAGCGCCATCGTTATCAGGGCCGCGGCCTGGGGGGAGTCCAGGGGGCTTGGGAGGGTGTTGGGTATGATGCCCAGTATCTTGTTGTAATAACCATATGATGACAGGCTCGAGCTTATGGTGAAGTGCAGGTCCTGGGCGATATACACGGGACTGTTGCTCCCGGGCCCCTCTATCGTAAGGCGGATGGTGAGGTAGTCCCCCCCTTCCTTGGTGTATCTGTCGGAGAAGAACGTCACATCGTATGTCTTTGACTCGTTGGGCCCTATCTCCACGGCCGTAGGGAGGTCTTCCGACCTGTAGTCGACGGCCGTAACTCCCGTTATGTCCATGGTGACGAAACGTTTCTCGCCGGACCCGTTCTCGATCCTGATGCTGACGTCTGCCTCTTCGCCCGCGTTGATGGGTATCGGGTCGTCGGTGTTCGGAACCTCGCCTATCCGGGACCCTTCATAATACAGGTACATCGTGACATCGTTCTCTGCGGGGTCTGCGGCCTCGGCCTCCGATGAGAACATCGGAAACGCCAGAAGCGCGACGGCCAATGCCATGAGGACAAAAAGCGGTGTCTTGAACTTCATGGACGTGAAAGACCCTCGTATTATAAAGTAAACTTGGAGCCTTCGGTTGTCAGGTTCTGTGGTCCTGTCCGTTTCTCGTACTTGAAAAAATAACTGCAGTTGGACCCCGAAGGGCATAGCGATACATGCAACGAAGGGAATACTGCAACAAATCTAAAAACACCCAGTCAATATGGGTAACCGCATGATAATCATAAAACTGGGCGGCAGCGTCATAACCGACAAGTCCCAGTACAGAAAATTCAACAGGGAACGCGTCTCGAAACTCTGCAGGGAGATAAAGGATTCCGGGCTCCAGGTCCTGGTGGTCCACGGGGCGGGTTCCTTCGGACACGTGCTCGCGAAACAACACAGGCTTCAAGACGGCTTCTCTTCCGACGGACAGATAATGGCCGCGGCGCAGGTGCAGTATGACACCAGGGACCTGAGCCAGATGGTGGTCAGAGAGATGATGGATGCGGGCATCCCCGCGGTCTCCGTGGCCCCCGGGTCATGCTTCGTCATGGAGGGCGGAAGGCTGATCGCCACCGACACGGAGGCCATCGAGAGGCTTCGCGGACTGGGTATAATGCCTGTCACGTTCGGCGATGTTGTCACCGACCGGTCGAAAGGATTCGGGATCTGCTCGGGAGACCAGCTCATGGAGGTTTTGGCCGACCTGTTCGACATCAAGAAAGTGATATTCGTCTCCGATATCGACGGGCTGTACACGGCAGACCCGAAAAAAGACAGGAAGGCGCGGCTGCTGGGCCGCGTGGACCTGGAAACGCTGCAGAGGATTAAATCGGAGAGCAGCGTAGACGACGTGACAGGAGGGGTGCTCTCCAAGATGGAAGCAATGCTCAGGATGAGCACCGAAGACCGCGACTGCATCCTCGTGAACGGCACGGTCGACGGAAGACTGGGCGCGTTGCTGCGAGGAGAGACTGTCACCTGCACTGTAGCAAGGGGCGGAATGAAATGACACCGATCAACAACAGAAAAGCCGACCATATCAACATCAGTCTGAACCAGAGAATAGCTCCGGGCTACTGCTACTGGGACGATGTCAGGCTCGTACACAACGCTCTGCCCGAGGTGGATGCGGACGAGATCGATACAAGCATCACCCTTTTCGGAAAGAAACTCGATTTCCCGCTGATCGTCACCGCCATAACCGGCGGTTTCAACGGTGCGAAGAAGATCAACGCCAATATCGCGGAGGCCTGCGCCGAACTCGGCATCGGAATGGGGGTCGGAAGCGAGAGGGCAGGCGTCGGGGGAGTGGAACCGGAAAGCTACAGCGTGGTGAAGGACTACGATGTGCCCCTGATGATCGGCAACATCGGCGCACCCCAGCTGATACCCCAGCACAGCAGGGACATTTTCACATCGGACGGCATCGGCAGGGCGAAGGACCTGATCGACGCCGATGTAGTGGCCATACATCTCAACTACCTCCAGGAGGCCATTCAGCCCGAGGGGGACACGAACGCCAAGGGATGCTACGATGCGATCCGCGACCTGGCGTCCCTGTATCCTGTCATCGTGAAGGAGACGGGGGGAGGGATATCGAGGGACGTCGCGGCCAGGCTCAAGGGCACAGGGATCAGAGGCATAGACGTGGCGGGGATGGGAGGGACCAGCTTTGCGGGCGTCGAGCTTCACAGGGCGATCGCCGCCGGCGACGATGTACGCACGGGCATGGGCGAGACGTTCTTTGACTGGGGCATACCGTCCCCGGTATCCCTTGTCGAAGCAAGATGCGGTCTCCCTCTGATAGCTTCCGGCGGCATCCTCGACGGAATACATGTCGCATGCGGCATCGCGATGGGAGCGAGCTGCGCGGGGGTCGCGAACGCTGTGCTCAGGGAGGCCACGGAATCGGCCGAGGCCGTCAAAGAAAAACTTACCCTCATAAGGGAGGAACTGAGGGCGGCCATGCTACTCACGGGATGTTCGGACATCAAACAGCTTTCCAAAGCCAGGTACGTCGTGCTGGGCGAGACCAGACAGTGGTTAGAGGGACTAGAATGAACGCAAAAGATTATCTTAAGAAAATTTCGGCCGAGCTCGATGCTCCGATAAAAAAATACATTGAAGATGAGGAGCCGCGCGACCTCATCGAAGCTTCGAGGCAGTATCCTTACGCAGGCGGAAAGAGGATGAGGCCTGCTATGGCCATCGCCTGCTGCGGCGCAGTGGGCGGTGACAGATCGAAGGCGTTCCCCCTGGCCGTCGCGGTGGAATACATACACAACTTCACGCTGGTCCACGACGACCTCATGGACGGGGACGAGAAGCGCAGGGGGATGACCACCATCCACATCAACTACGGGATGCCCACGGCCGTTCTGGCCGGAGACGCCCTGTTCGCCAAGGCGTTCCAGATAATCGCGGACCTCGATGTTCCGGACAGCGCCATGAGGGGGATCCTCAGGTACGTGACCAGAGCGGTCTGGGACCTCGCGCGCGGACAGCAGATGGACATCAACAACGAAGGCCGCATAGTGTCAGAGGAGGAGTACATCGAGACCATCAGGCTGAAGACCAGCGTCCTTTTCGCCGCCGCCGCCGCCGGAGGTGCAATAGCCGGAGGTGCCGACGACAAGACCGTCGCTGCGATAAACGAATACGCCATCGACCTGGGCCTGGGATTCCAGATGTACGACGATTACCTAGGAGTCGCCGGCGAGTCCTCGAAGACCGGGAAGTCCGTGGGAAACGACATCCGCAAGGGAAAGTGCACGGTCATGATCACGCACGCCATGGGGCACATAAAGGACGCTGCAGAGCTCGAAGAGCTCAAAGGTATACTCGGAAAGATGGATGCCAGCGATAAAGAGATCGGCAGGGCGCTGGACATACTCGAAAGGTCGGGGAGCATAAAGTACGCACTGGACCTAGCCCGGGAGAAGGTCGATGCGGCCATAGAGAAGATACGGTTCCTGCCTGAGAGCGAAGAGAAAGAATTCATGATAGAACTCGCCCGCTTCGCCATCGACAGGGACGTCTGAAACTCCGGGCCGGCGATGCCGGCCTAAACCTCTTCATTCCCTTTTCGGCTCCGGCCCGGACTCCGCCCTGGCCTTCCTCTTCGGCTGGGTGACCTTCACATTGTTGTCTTCCGCAGGCTCGGACTTCATATGCACGTCCATCTGAGGGAAGGGGATCTCTATCCCGTTCTCCAGGAACTCGTTGTACACGCGCTCCCTGATCTGCCCATCGACGGAAAAACTGTCGTTGTAATCATAGACGTAAATAGACAGCCTGAGAGTTACGCTGGAATCTGCCAGCGCGGTCATCCTGACCCCGGGCATCGGCACGGAGCCTCCCTTCATCACGTTTGGGTTGTCTAGGGCCGCCTCCATCATTATGCTCTTGGCCCTGTCTATGTCCGAACCATATGCTACGCCGAAATATATGTAGAAATGATAGAACAGATTCTCGACGCTGTAGTTGTAGATGACCGCGGAGGAGACCATATTGTTGGGCATGGTGATCACCTGTTCGTTGTCGTTATGGAAGAACCTGGTGTTCATGACCCCGACCCTGTCCACTTTCAGGACTGTCCCCTCGGTGCCTATCTTTACGATGTCCCCTTCTCTGAAAGGACGGGTCAGCAGGAGCGAGAGGCCGCTGAAGAACTGATTCAGCGTGCTCTGGGCTCCCAGCGAGAGTGCCAGACCTGCGATGCCCGCACCTGCGATTATCCCCACCAGGTCGGCTCCTAGAGCCGAGAATATCCCTCCGGCCGCTATGGTGCCGATGGCTATCTTCCCTATCATCCTGAAAAGAGGTATAAGCGTCTCGTCGACGCCGCCTATCGACGTGTTGGTACCGATCTTGCGGAAGACGCTGTCTATGATGACTAGATACAGCTTCCAGGCGATTATCGCTCCCAATATGACATACAGCACCAGTGACAGGCTGTCGAAAAGCTGGACATAGCTGTCCTGTGCCCCGTAGACCCTCAGGGCCTGGCCGATGCCTGCCACTGTGGCGAACATCACTACCATTTTGCCTATGCCGCGCGTTATCTCCTTCCTGGTCTGCCTGTTGCTTCTGAGAGGCACCCAAAGTATTGCCGGCATGACGGCATAAGCTACGACGATGCCTATTATGGCCCATATGGCCAGTGTTATGAAGGCGGCATATATCGGCTGATCGAAGGGCTCACCTAGAGGGTTGCCGTAGATGCCCATTATCTTGTTATAGTAACCCTCGCTGTAAATCGCGGAACGGACGTCGACGCCTATTGGGATCTCGACTATCTGGCTCGTATCCGTAGCAGGGTCTCCTACCACCATCCTCAGCGTGACCTCCCCGGACCCGTGGGTATCGGGGTCCGGGGTTATGACGGCCGTGAAAGTGTAGCTTCTGTCCGAAGGAAGGATCGAAATGGGTTCATCGGAGTCCACTATTACGACCCCTGAAATGCGTTCGTTGAATTGCGACTGCTCGAAATATATCGTCCTCTCGCCGGAGGCCTGGGACTTGACCGTTATGTTGATCCTCAGATTATTTCCGGATGTGACCTCTATGTCAGGGTCCGATTCGGTATAGCTCTGGAATGTCCCGTCGCCCGTGGAATAAGTTATGTCGTATGTGATCTCTGCGGATGTCGCCGCATACGCCTCCCCGGTATATGCCAAGGGCACCGCTGCGAGGGCCAGTACCGAAAGGAGCGCCGCAACTGCAAGAGGCAGTTTGGATTTCACGTCTTCCCAAATAGATATTGGTTATTATAATATTCCCGAGCCCATTCGTTACCATGACGGTTCCCGATGTTGCCCCTCTTGCGCTTTTCGTAATCGCGGTCGCGGTAATGGGCTCGGCTGCAGTGAGCGATGTTCGAACCAGGACCGCCGGGGACCTTCACTGGGCCGCAATCGGTATCGCGGGGATCGCTTTCTGGCTGATCTCTTCCTGGCAACAGGGTGCGAAGTGGGAACACCTGGCCATGGCCGCAGGGTCCGGAGCCATAATGTTCGATGTGCTTTGGGATTCCGACAGATCCAAGACCGTTTCTGCCGTCATATACGGTTCGGTGTCCGTACTATTCCTGGTCCCCTATTCCTTTTCGCCTTCCGACCCCTTGGTCCATGCCGGGATGACCATTCCCGTGTTCTACGTACTTTACATGCTTATGTACGCGGCCGGCCTCCTGAGGGGAGGGGCGGACGCGAAATGCATGATCTCCCTTACTGTTGCATTCCCGGTTTATCCCGAGTTCTGGGACTTTCCTCTGATAAGCGTCCCGGAGGGTGTTCTTCCGGGGATTTTCGTCTTCTCGGCGGCCGTCCTTTTCCATGCGCTCCTGTTCTCGCTGGCCGGAGCGGCCTACATGTTCCTTAGGAACCTTCGGGACGGGAACACGGGCAGGAGGGCGCTGCACGGATATTTGATGGACATCGACGAGGCGGAGAGGTCGTATGTCTGGCCGATGGACGACGCCGACGGAGAAAGGCTTTTCCGGATACCCGTACCCGAAGAGACGTCGGCCGTGTACTCGAGGCTGAGGGCTTTCGGTGAAAAAGAAATCTGGGTCACGCCTATGATACCTTTCTTACTGCCCATATTCGCATCATCGATCTTCGTCGGGCTTGCGGGAAACCTGCTGTTCCTCATCTGACGATGTTGAGCCTGTGCTTGCAGCAGGCGCACCTTCTCCCGTCCAGCGCCTCGATGTCCACCAGATAGCCTAGGCGCTTCACCACGGCCGTGCCGCATTCCGGGCAGTAGGTGTCGCTGGTGCCTTCTGCCAGTATGTTGCCTATGTACACGTAGTTGAGACCTGCGGATATGGCCGTGTCCCTTGCCGCTATGAGGGACTCGGGCGACGTCCACTGGACGTCGTTCATCTCGTTGTCGGGATGGAATCTTGTGAAGTGGACCGGGACGTCCTCCGACAGGGTGTTCCTGACCCAGACTGCGAATTCCCGGATCTCGGACATGCTGTCGTTCAGCCCCGGGATCATAAGGTAAGTAAGCTCCACGTGCACCTTCTGGTCGAATACCAGTTTCACCGACCTGAGGACGTCCTCCAGGTGCGCTCCGCAGATCTTCATGTAGAAATCATCGGTGAAGCCCTTCACATCTATGTTCATCGCCGAAGTTACCTTGCACAGGTCTTTCATCGGCCTTTCGTTGGCAAGGCCGTTCGTGACCAGAACGCATGTGAGGTCCGGGTCCAGGTCCATCACGTCCATGATGTACTCGTACCATATCGTCGGCTCGTTGTATGTGAACGAGATTATGTCCAGCCTCTCGTTCCTGCACATTCCGATGAGCTTCTCGGGCGAGACGTACGTGGTGCGCTTCTTCCCTGTGGAATATTGGGCTATCGCGAAATTCTGGCAGTGGCGGCAGGTCATGTTGCATCCTACGCTGCCCACCGAGAACGTCTTTTCCCCGGGATGGAAGTGGTAAAGCGGCTTCTTCTCTATAGGGTCCACGCATATGGACGAGAGCTTGCCGTAGGTGTAGGCGGCCAACATGTCCTCCTCCCCATATCTGGAACCGCACCTGCCGTAGCTTCCGGGTCTGATGCGGCAGCGATGAGGGCATAGCTCGCACCTGTAGAATCCTTCCTCCCTGGTGTAATATGCGGCCTCGACAGGGGGATTAATAGACGCCATGACCCAGCACCTCGGTTTTATCCGCATCGGACATCTTCGGCGAGACTCCGTTGTCCACAACGCCTATTATAGTGAACGGCGCGCCGGACGAGTATAGCTCCCTGATCCTGTCCTTCCTGAACGTGAACATCAGCTCGTACTCTCCCCCCCAATAGAGGGCCATGTCGTCCCTGGAGGCCCCCAGTGAACTGCAGACCTGCTCCACTCCCTCCCCCTCGGGAAGAAAATCACGCTGGAACTCCATACCGACGCGGCTGCATCCGCATATGCTCCATGCCGCCTCGGCGAGGCCGTCCGAAAGGTCTATGCAGGAGGTCACCGCGCCGGACGAGGCTAGCGCGATCCCTTCCTCCACTCTCGGCACCGGCACCTTCAGAGCCGTCTCCGCTTCCTCTATGCCCAGGCCGTTCTTCAAAGAGTGCCAGCCTGCCGCAGGTCCTCCGAGAGGGCCGGTGACCGCCACCAGGTCCCCGGGCGTCGCGCCGTATCGCGTCATCGGCGTCCTGCCCTCCATGCTCCCTATGGCGGTGGCCACAGCGGCCCCTGAGCCTTCCTTCGTGTCCCCGCCCAGTATGAATGTGTTGCAGAACTCGGCGCACTGGTCTGCACCTCCCATTATGTCGCAGATATCCTCCTCGTCGGTCTCGGCGGGGATCATGAGTGACACGAGAAGCCCGTTGGGCCTTGCGCCCATGGATGCCAGGTCGCTGAAGTTGACGGCCGCCGCCGTCCATCCGAACTCCTCGAAGGTCATGGTTTCGGGCATGTGCCTCTCGAAGGTCAGGCCGTCCGAGCATATGGCCAGGCGTCCGCTGATATCTGCCAGGGCCGCATCGTCCCCGGGGCCGTCCCTTCCCGAGGGGCGGACCGCCCTGAGCATCCTGCGGATCATCTCCCTTTCACCGATCTCGCCGAAAGAAGCCATCTGCCCCGGTATCGGATACGGCCCTAATATCTTTTGCACGCGCTTCTGGCGCAAATAAATTTAATAACATACCGACGATTAGTGCACAGAATGAAAATCGACGTTAAGTATGGAAAGGGTTCGCAGCCTACCGAGATCCCGGACGGGAATTTCATCGGTACGTTCTACCCCAAGGACGTGAAATGCCTTCCGCCGAACGATGTGATAAGCGAGTCGATCGGAAATCCGATAGGCTCCGACTCTCTCGAATCCTTCCTGGAAGGAGGAAAGGACATTGTTTTCATAATCAACGACGGCACCCGCCCTACGCCTACCGCCAAAGTGCTCGATGCGCTTTCGGAGATCGTCGATCTGAGGCGTGCCAGATATCTTATCGCCACCGGCAACCACCGTGCCCCCACGGACGAAGAGTACGACTTCATGTTCGGAAGGCACTATTCCGATCTGAAAGACCGCATCGTCGTCCACGACGGCAAAAGATCGGAATGCGTGAACCTGGGGACGTCGAAGAACGGAACGCCCATGGAGGTCAACAAGGTGGCCGTGGACTCCGACCGCCTCGTCATAGTCACCAGCGTGGAGCCCCATTACTTCGCAGGCTACACCGGAGGCAGGAAGTCGTTCTTGCCCGGCGTAGCGTCTTTCAGGACCATCGAGGCCAACCACAAGATGGCCATGAACATGGAGGCGCAGTCCCTGGCCCTCGAGGGCAACCCGGTGCACGAGGACATGATGGACGCCCTCAAGGCTGTGAAAGGCAAGAAGATATTCTCCATACAGATGGTGCTGGACAGGCACCAGAACATATACAGGGCGGTCAGCGGAGACCTGAACAGAGCATTCGAAAAGGCCGTCGGGTACGCCAACGAGGTGTTCTCCGTTGCGATACCGAGGAAGGCCGACGTTGTGATATCGGTCGCCCCCTACCCCATGGACGTGGACCTCTATCAGTCGCAGAAGGCTCTGGACAACGGCAAGTGGGCCCTCAAGGAAGGAGGTAAAATTGTCATGGTGTCGAAATGCCGCGAGGGGACGGGCAGCGCCACGTTCCTGACCCAGCTTTCCAGCTCCGGCGACCCCATGGTGGTCCTGGAGAACCTGAAGAAGGAATACAAGCTCGGCTACCACAAAGCGGCCAAGATGGCAGAGATCATGACGTGGGCAGATGTCTGGGCGGTGACCGACCTGGACCCCGAAATACTTTCAAAAGCGAACATAAAGCCATTCATCAAGGTGCAGGACGCAGTGGACGCCGTGCTTGCGGACGACCCGGATGCGGAGTTCCTTGTTTTGATGGACGGAAGCGTCACAATACCCAGAGTTGAGTAAACATGAGCGAGTTCAAGACAGAGAACCTGGAAAAGGTAAGAAAAGCGGTCAACGTGTGCACGATGTGCGGATTCTGCAAGAGCGTATGCCCTTCGTTCAAAGAGATCGGATGGGACGCCGCATCGTCCCGAGGAAGGATAACGCTCACGTACGGCATCCTCAACGGAGACATACCGGTCGATGAGTCGGTCATCAGGAACCTCTACACCTGCACCACCTGCGCAGACTGCGTGAGGAGGTGCCCTTCCAAGGTGGACGTGGTGGACATCATCGAGATCTGCCGCTCCGACCTCGTGAAGAACGGCCACATGCTGGACAAGCACAAGGCCATGTGCGACAGCGTCGTGAAGTACGGAAACCCTTACCGCGAGGAGAAGGGCGTCGCCGAGACCCTCGGCGTCGAGAGACATAAAGCCGAGATCGGCTACTTCGCCGGGTGCACGGCCACCTACCGTTCGAAGGAGACCTCCAGGTCAACGATGTCCGTCCTGAAGAAGCTCGGTGTCGACTTCACCGTGGTGGACGAGTTGTGCTGCGGGTCCGTCCTACAGAGGGTGGGCTACGACCAGGACTACATAACGACGATGTTCCAGAGGAACATAGACGCCATCAAAGAGCTGGGCGTCAAGACCGTCGTCTTCTCCTGCGCCGGATGCTACAGGATGTTCAAGGTCGAGTACCCCAAGTACGTCGACGTGCCCTTCGAGATACTTCACATAACGGAGTTCCTGGCCAAGCGCGATCTCAAGCTGAAGCCCATGGAAGGCGTCACTGCCACATACCACGACCCCTGCCATATGGGGAGGCACTGCGGAATATATGAGGCGCCCAGGGAGGTCATAGCCAAGATCCCCGGCCTCGTGTTCAAGGAGATGGAGTACAACCGCGCCCTCAGCCACTGCTGCGGCGGAGGCGGAGGGGTGAGGAGCGCGTTCCCGGACGAATCCCTCGGAATAGCCGCCACAAGGCTGGACGAGGCAGGGTTCGCGGACATTATGATCACATCCTGCCCGTTCTGCGTTAATAATCTGGCTTCCGGAAAAGGAGACCGCGGGATCGAGGTCGTGGACCTCATGGAGCTCATTGACAAACTGATGTGATGCGCATGCTTCCGACGAAGTGGAGCGGGGGTTCGATAACGTACGAGCACCCGGTGATAATGGGCATACTGAACGTTACCCCCGACTCCTTTTCCGACGGCGGGGCGTACGCGAAGCTTAACTCTGCGGCGGACCATGCGTTCAGGCTGATCGACGAGGGAGCCGGGATATTGGATATCGGCGCGGAGTCCACCCGCCCCGGCTGGAAACCGGTCTCCGCCGAAGAGGAGATAGAGAGGTTGGTGCCGGTCATAAAGGAGATAGCGCCCTCCTGCGACGTCCCCATTTCCGTGGACACTATGAAGACCCGGGTGGCGGAGGCCGCCCTGGATGCCGGCGCCGACATCATCAACGACGTCTACGGACTCAGATGGGAGGGCATGGCCGAACTTGCGGCCTCCGCCGGGGTCCCGGTCATAATAATGCACATGTACGGGGAACCGGAGAGCATGCACTCGGACCTAATGACCGGTAACGTCCTTCCGCAGATCAAGGAGTTCTTCGAAGAGAGGACGAAAGCGGCCCTGGATGCCGGCATCGAGCGGAACAGGATCATCCTAGACCCGGGCATAGGATTCGGGAAGACGGGAGCGCAGAATGCCGAGATAATGCAGAGCGCGTACTACTTCAGGGGCGACCATCCGGTCCTCATCGGTTCTTCGAGGAAGAGGTTCCTTACCGCGGCCCTGGGGTCCAACGACGACGCGGCATCTGCGAAGGCCGCCGCGATAGCCGCCGACGGCGGCGCCAACATAGTGAGGGTCCACAACGTGAAAGCGACGAAGGACGCCCTTTACCGCAAGAGATAAAGTGCTGCGGTGACGGCTGCGACGGCCAATATTGCCAGCGCGAAGAATGCCGTTTCTTTCCTGGCCTCCTTCTTGGCGCGTGCCGCGTAAAGCGACCCGCATTCCTCGGAACAATATTTTCCTCCGAAGGGAATGGGCTCTCCGCAGAATTTGCAATGCGAGTGTTCGGGAAGTTCCGCCATCTGCGGGGAATGGCGTTCACCTTATAAATCAGGCATGCCGGCCCCCCATCGCACGTTGCGAAGAGACGGGGGGACGATATTTATCATCCCTTCCCCTGGGCCCTCCGATGAGAGCCGACGCCTCGGATTCGGACAGGTTCGACCGCATGAGACGGATCGGATGGCTGGACATGGACCGGATCTCCCGGTCCCGGTGCATGGTGGCAGGCGCCGGGGCCCTGGGGAACGAGGCGGTCAAGTGCATGGTCCTTGCCGGTTTCAGGAATATCGACGTGGTTGACATGGACCGCGTCGCCGGCTCCAACCTGAGCCGGTGCGTTATGTTCCGAGGAGAGGATGAGGGCCGTTTCAAATCCGAGGTCCTAGCCCGCCGCGCGACGGAGCTGTATCCGGACGCCGATGTCCGCCCGATAAATTCCAGGGTGCAGGACCTGACGGACTGGGATTACGACCTGGTGCTCGGATGCCTCGACAACTTCTCCGCCAGGATGCATGTGAACTCCCATGCCGTATACAGAGGCATACCGTACGTGGACGGCGCCACCGACGGCATGACGGGGAGGATACAGGCGGTACTTCCCGGAGGGCCCTGCCTCCAGTGTGCCAGCAACGGCAGCCATGCCAGGGTCGCGGACCTCAGGTTCTCCTGCACGGGGGACGCCCACGTATTCGTGCCCCGCACCGCCGCGGAGATAACCACCACGTCGGTCATCGCGGCCATCCAGGTCCGAGAAGCGGAAAAGATGGCCTCCGGAAGAACGGACCTCTGCTCCAGAGGCATAACCTATTACAACGGTGAGGTCGGTACCATGGACACGGTGGACCTCGACGCCGACCCGGACTGTCCGAACCACATGGGAGATTGAAAATGACGATGAAGATAACGGTAGTGAACACCGCCGCGGGAGGCTCCATAAGGATGGAGCTGGAGCCCTACGAGAAGATATCGGACATAATCGACGCAGCGGCCGACTACTGGGGAGAGGGCGCAGGCGCCTTCGTGATCAGGAAGGGGCCCAAGCTCCTGGTGGGTTCCAGGACCGTCGAGGAGGTCAACCTCTCGGACGGAGACACCGTGGAGATGATCCCGGACCCGGAAGGCGGTAGTTGAATGGGCCTCGTGAGACCCATACTCGTTAAAAGGATCAACAACGAGATCCATGATCTCAACCGTTATCTGGGACTTTCGATATCGGACATCCCCGAGGACGCCGAGTTCCCGATAATCCTGAGCGTTTCTCTGAGGAACTCCCCCGCTAAGACCTCGGAGACCGAGGTCGCGAGGGAGCACGGATTCGATCTGGTCCTCTCAGAAGAGTATCCGTTCGAAAGGCCGAGGGCCAGATGGAAGACGGACATATTCCACCCCAACATCATGATGCCGGGGGACGGCGGATTCGTATGCGTGAAGACTCTGGACAACTGGAGCTTCGGCTCCAACATGACGTCCTTCGTCATGGGGGTCGAGAACCTTTTGGCAGACCCCAACCCCATGAGCCCTTACGGTACGGACTCCTGCATCAGAGCGTCCAAATGGTATACGGAGAACAGGCCGAGGTTCGATGCGAAGGTCAGCTACGGTGATGGAGATGCCTAAAGTGATATCGTCCGAGAAGACCGGACGTAAGTACAGGAGGCGCAGCGTCCGGGGGGTGCCCCTGTTCATGGACGAGGGCATCATCTCCGATATGGCGAACCATGCGGACATCGGCTACGCGGAAGACAAAGAGGTCCTGGGACTGATATCGGGACGGGTCTACAGGGACGAAGAGGGCGAATATTCCATCGCCTCCGGGACGGCCACGGCGAGGCTCGATGCTACGGGAGTGAGCGTAAGGTTCGACCCGGACTGCCTCGAAGACCTGTTCGCATCGATCGACGAAAGCGGGGGGGACGCGGTGATCGGATGGTATCATTCGCATCCCGGGTTCGGATGCTACCTTTCAGACGTGGACATAAGGACCCATTCGGACATATTCGGGAAGGGTACAGGGTTCGCGGTGGTCCTCGACCCTTCCGACGGGACGCTGATGGTCTTCACCGTGGAAGACGGAGATCCCAAGGTGGCGCAGATGGTCGTTTCCGAGGACGGATGATCATACCCAGATTGCGTGCCTGCTCTTCATCTGAGCTTCGTCGGTATCGAATTTCTCCATGAGGTCGGCGACGAAGCTGTCGAAGAAAAGGAGAACGGAGCCTTCGAACAACGTGCCCAGGGGGGCGTACTTATCGTCGATCTCCCCTGACCTCATGACGACGACCATATCGGAGGCATGGGCGAGCTTGCTCCTGGGGTCGGACGTGAAGCATACGACATAAGAGCCTATGCGCCCGGCGATGTTGGCCGTGTTGACCACCGAAGCGGTCTCGCCTGTGTTGGATACCAGGATCGTCAGGTCGTTGCGGCCGATTATCGGCGTGGTCATCTCGCCCACCAGGTGGACGTCGATGCCCAGCTGGACCAGGCGGACGGCCAGGAGCTGCCCGACGAGCCCTGAGCGTCCGGAGCCGTATATGAACACCTTGCGGTTGTCCGAGACAAGCCTGGCGAGCTTCTCCCTGTCCTCGTCGGAAACGGAGGCCGCCGTCTCATGGCATTTCTTGGAAAGATATTCCAGGGCCGGGTTCATCTCATTCCCCGGGGACCTCTGAGGTCGCCTGCTTCTTCATATCCTTGAGCATCTTGGCCACCTTCTTGCTGAGGACCCTCTCCTCGATTATCCTCATGTACATGGCGTCGTGCTCCAGCAACGGAGAGCATGAGATTATGGTCATCTCCGGCCTGACGTCGGTCAGTGCGTCGGCGAGGGTTTCGAACTTGAGGTCGCCTTTCTTGATCGGGGTGTATTTCTTCTCCTCGCCGTCGGCGTGCTCCACGCCCGAGAACTGGGAGTATATGCCGTCCTTGCAGTAGGGCTCGGCCGCTTCGATCAGGTCGATGAAATCCCTGGTCTCCTTAAGCGAACCTCCGGTGCGGGAGTGGTGGTGCGGGAAGTTGACCACAGGCACCAGCCCTTCGATCTGGTCGCACATGTCCAGCACCTGGTCCAGGGAGCCGAACGTCTCCTTGTGCCCGGTGATCTCGATGCCCAGCTTCGGCCTGAGGCCCTCGTCCTGCCACCAGCCCATGAGGGCCGCCACGTTGTCGAAGATACGGGAATCGGTGCCCTCCCTCTCCTCCTTCGAGTCCCCTTTGTACAGGCCGAGGCTGGTCACGACCGTGTTCCCGCCCAGCGCGTTGAGTATGAGGGCAGAGTGCCTGATGCTGTCCATGTACCTGTCAGCCATCGGGGAGTCGGAGCCCAGGTCCATGTAGTACGGGGCGTGTATCGACAGGCTCACGTCCATCCTCTTGGCGACCTCCCCCGTGCCGTACAGGGAGCCGAAGTTCTCGGCGATGCTGTAGAACATGCCCACCAGCTCGTCGTCCTCTTCGATCGGCACGTCAGGGGAGCAGATCAGCTCGTCGTCCCTTATGAACTCGATGACGAAGTCCTCGGTGATGTCCTTCAGGGTCATCCCGACCTCCTCGTCGTCGGGGTATCTGATCTGGATGGTGGGCCTTACCATCTGGACCTCCATGGCCGTCAGGCTCAGGTTGTGGACGTCCTCGATGCCGTCCTTCAGGGTGCGGCCTTTGCACGAAAGCGGTATTCCCGCAGGTCCGAATCTAATCATGGTATCGGCGGTGCTAACACGAGTACACTATTAAACATAACGCACATGGCCCGTACGCGTAAGAGACCGGCACACGTATCCCGTCTGGGCAAGTTTTATAAACGAATCCCGCATACGACAGCCTTACCCAATGTCGGGAGAGTCAGAAATATGAAGGCAAGTTTCAAAACAGACCCTTCGCTGATCGCCTTGATCTTCGATCTTAAGGCGACGT
>Ga0265295_1000754_pt1 | contig 62159 bp, 55 predicted proteins | sample Munlansysbiofilm_FD_192503 | JGI IMG/M metagenome (GOLD analysis project Ga0265295, IMG submission 192503) | Leachate microbial communities from a municipal landfill in Southern Ontario, Canada - Methane capture system biofilm | ecosystem: Engineered > Solid waste > Landfill > Unclassified ... | reverse complement strand
CAAAGAGCCATTAAGACCGCTGCGGGGATATCTACGACATTTTGCCGAGGCCTTTCGGCCCGGCAACAACCGAATTGGTTGGCTCATGCCTCAAGCCGCGTGAGCTTTTTTCGCGATTGCATCTTTTATTAGAATATGAATTAGTTAACAATCCGGCGAATCATAGCACAAGTCAATGAATCGCCTAAGCACTCCAAAAATCTCCGCCGACCTATGAAAACGCATCGGGTCAAACCTAGACATGGGACATCGTTGCGGAAGTTGTAGTCTTTAGCAAATCTCGTGAGTTTTGACCGTTGGCGATTCGCCCTCCTTCAACAGTGTCCCATAAATCACCATTTCCAAAACACCAAAAGGCCCAGCCGGATTTTCTGAGTTGAGCCTTTCCGGAAAGTTGTTCTGTATTTCAATCCCCCTTTGCCTAAGGAATTTAAGGCCATCCGCCTTCTTCCCCTCCAACTGTTTTTTTGACTCCACTCTGCCCTTCCGCTCTTCCTCTAGGGCGATCTTGATTCTGCTCAATTATTGCCTGAGCTCTTCGATTCTCTCCTTGGCTTTAGGGGCCTCCCGCTGGGCCTCGATGACGGCCAGGCGTTTCTCCAGGTCGGCAAAGTGATGGACAGATTCCGGCGGTCCTTGTAGGCCGGCCCGGATATGCTTCTTGAATTGAGCCGGACACGAAGCTCCCGACGGTGCCGGGAGCTTCGTGTTGATGGCCAGAATTCAGGCTTTTTTGCGTTCAAGGCACGGATGATAGGCCGACAAGTCCCACCCGCATTCGGGGCATTTCGCGAGGTGTTTCCACCGGTAGACCTTAATCGATTTCGGCTAAGCCTTTTATTTTTTCTGAAACATCCGGAATTGTGATCGGTATCAAAAGAAAGAGGCCGGTTACGGGGGAGGTATCCCGTAACCGGCCAAGGGGGGTGGAACAAGAGGGAGGTATGAAGAGGGAGTCTTCATGGTTATCGCCGAGCCGCCTGCCACAACAGCCCGTCGATTTTTGAAGGATAACGGATAAGAGGGCCGGTCGCCACGGTTGAACCCGTAAAATTGTTGGCGAAGAGTTGCGCCTGTCGGCTGTGTAAAAGCACGGGGTGAAAATTTTTCATACACAAGTATTTTTGTATTGTATCCTTTGCGATAATTGAAATTCGGGATTTCCCTACGAGGTCGTGGAGGGTTTGCAATGGGTATTGGCGATTTTGCCGTCAGGGTAGACCGGAAGTTCCTTTTTTCCATGGGAGCCAAGTCATGACGGGCGGCTTCTGGGCTTCGATCCGAAAACATCTGGTGCTTATCGTTCTGGTGGCGGTTTTACCCGCCTTGGCCATCATTCTCTATTGCGGTCTGGAGCAACGGCAGCAGGCGATTGAATCGGCCGAGCGCGAACTTACTTTGCTGGTGCGCAATATCTGTGAGGCCCAGATCGGCCAGCAGCAAGTCGTGCGCCAGACGTTGGCGACGCTGGCCCAGGTGCCGGCCGTGCGAAATTTCGATGCCGCGGGGAGCAGTGTGCTTTTTCACGGGATCATTGCGCGAACTCCGGAGTTTTTCAACCTCACCGCGGTGCATGTCGATGGCGAGGTTTTCGCCTCGGGCCGACCCTTTTCCGGTGTTTACCTCGGTGATCGCAAACATTTCCGCGAAGCCCTGGCGCGCAAGGATCTGGCTGCGGGCGAGTATCTGCTCACCCGGATTGGCGGAGATGCTCCCGTCTTCCCTTATGCCTATCCGGTACTCGACTCGTCCGGCGTTACCCGGGCGATTCTGACCCTGTCCCTGAAGCTTGAACAGCTGGCCCGGCTGTACGATGCCGTGCCGCTGCCGGAAGGCTCCTTTATCGCCATTACGGATCACCGTGGCGTTCGGCTTTCCTATCATCCGGCGCAGGATGAGACGAATCCCGTCGGCCGGGCGATTGCGCCTTCGGCCTGGACGCTCGTCCAGGAAAATCCCGAGGGGGGATTGGGCAAGGTCGCGGCTTCCGACGGCCGAATCAAGTTGGTGGCCTTCCAGCCGGTTCGGTCCGCTTCCGGGGAGGCGCCCTACATGTACATGTGGGCCGGCGTCCCCGAAGATGAGATTCTTAAAAGTGCCGACCGCATTCTCTTCAAAAATCTGCTGCTCATGGCCGGGTCCATTCTGGCGGCACTCGTTTTTTCCTGGTGGCTGGGCAATAGGACCATTGTCGAGCCGGTTCGCGCCCTAGTGGCGGTCACTGAGGACTTTGCCCGCGGGGATTTCCAGGCGCGCCACAGTTTACCCGAAGCCGACGGCGAGCTGGGGATGCTCGCGCAGGCCTTCGGCCGCATGGCGGAAAGCCTGGAAACAGGCCGGGAGTCCCTGCGCCAGTCGGAAGAGCGCTACCGGACCCTGTTCGAATGCAATGCTGACGGCTTGCTGATCGCGGATATGGCCAGCCGGCGTGTTCGCTTTGTCAATCCGATGATCTGCACGATGCTCGGCTATGCCGAGGACGAACTGCTCGGCATGACCCTGGAGGAGATTCATCCCGAGTCTTCGTTGCCGGAGGTGATCGCCGAATTCGAAAAGGTTGTCGCGGCTGAACTTTATCATTTCCGCGACATTCCCTGCCGACGCAAGGATGGCACGGTCTTTTTCGCCGATATCAACGGGACCATTCTTCATCTCGACGGCATCCCCTGCCGCCTGGGCATCTTCCGCGATGTCAGCGAGCGCAAGCGGGCCGAAGACCGGCTGAAACATCAGGCGACGCACGACGAGTTGACCGGTCTGGCCAATCGCACCCTGTTACAGGACCGCCTGGAGAGCGCCATCCACTACGCCCAGCGCTCCGGCCGGATGGTCGGCGTGCTGATGCTCGACCTCGACCGCTTCAAGGAGATTAACGACAGTTTCGGTCACGACTTCGGCGATCGTCTGCTACGGGCGGTGGCCCAGCGGCTGACGAAGACCGTTCGCGAGGCGGATACCGTCTCCCGGTTGGGGGGAGACGAATTCGTCATCCTGCTGGCGGAACTGCCCGATTCGCAAAGGGTGGGAATGATTGCCGAGAAGGTTCTGCGCCATCTGACCGAGCCGCTTTCGATCGATAAGCGCGAAATCACCCTGACGGCGAGCCTGGGCGGCAGCCTCTATCCCCAGGACGGTGCCGACGGCGAGACCCTGGTCCGCTTCGCCGACCTCGCCATGTACCAGGCCAAGAGGAACGGTCGCAACCGTTTCGCTTTGTATGACGCCGCCATGAGCCTGAACGGGGAAGGTGGGGAAGAGGGCTGACATTTCAGCAAGAATGCATTGATTCTTGATCCGTGACGAAAGGTCCGGCCGATAAATGGCCGGACCTTTCGTTATAAAAAGCGATGGAACCTTTCAAAGATGGGTGCAGTCCAGTTCCCCATAAAAAAGGCCGGGATGCGGCAGCGCAGAGGGATGCCCGTTTCATGGATGCTTTCGCCAAACGCATCATGTGGGCTGGCGCGGCGAAAAGCGGTACAGGCAAGGCGCGTCCGCGCCGAGCAATGAGGCCTACTTACGTACGTCGAAGCCGCAAGACGACGGCGGCAAAGCCACAGTTGGTGAGTTTTTGCGACGCCATCATTAATTCTTCTCCACCAGAAATTCCCAGTATTTCATCGGCATGAAACGTTTCTGCAGGCGGGGGTTGGCCCGTTCGGGGATGGCGATATGGTGGAAGAAGGTGCGCCAGAGCTCTTGCCACTCGTCTTCCTCGGCGCTGAAGGTCGGCGCCGTCTCCAGGCGCAAGGCGCCGATGGCCCAATGACGGCCGTCGTAGAGGGCGCCGAGATCGCGGCGGACATCGTGGATCAGCCAGCGGCGATCGCCGAGGCGGATGGCGAAATGGGCGGCGAGATGGGCGAGGATATCGGCAGCGGGGCGAAAGGGGGCGTAGAGCAGGCCGTCGTCGGTTTCGCGGAAGCGCAGCAGCCCCTTGAAACGGTGGGCCTCGTGGCGGGTGCGCTGGGCGGCGCGGTGGACGGTGGCGACCTCCGGGTCGGTAAGATGGCGGTCGAGTTCCCGGCGTACCCGCCAGCCGAGCCTGAGGTAGCGGTAGAGAGCCATCTCGATGCCGGGCTGGTCGGAAAGAAAGGCATCGCGCAGGTTGGCGGCGGTTTCTGTACCCAGATGCTCGCGAATGGTGGCGTTCAGGCGAGCGGCGAGTTCCGGTTCAGTATTCGACGGGAAAACCTCGGCGAAGAGATCCGCTTGTTCCGATTCATGTCGGACGATGTCGTCCGGCGTTTCGCGGCGGGCGAAGAGACGCTGGAGAACCGTCAGCAATCCGGCGTAGCTGCCGTCGTAACGAAAGATCATCAGAGTTCGCCGCTGATCGCCGAGAAGAGGTCGAGCTGCACTGCCCGGGGGCGGACCGGCTCCGGCGGGGTGATCAGGCGCTGTTTCAGATCCAGGGACTGGACATCCGTTTCCCCCAGATATCTGCCCTTGGCGGTGACGAAATAGCGGGCACGCTTGAGGACGACGCCGAGTTTCTTCAGCCCGTCGAAATCCAGGGGGCCGACCCGTCGCGCTTGGACGATGCGCTGCGCCGAACGCACCCCGATTCCCGGCACCCGCAGCAACGTCGAATAATCGGCCCGGTTCACCTCCACCGGAAAGAACTCCCGGTGGCGCAGGGCCCAGCAAGCCTTGGGGTCGAGTTGCAGGTCGAAATGGGCGTGCTCGGTATCGAGCAGTTCGGCGGCGGCGAAACCGTAGAAACGCAGCAGCCAGTCGGCCTGATAAAGGCGGTGCTCGCGCAGGAGCGGCGGTTCCACCAGGGCCGGCAGGCGGTTGTCGCGGCACACCGGGACGAAGGCTGAGTAGTAGACGCGCTTGAGCTCCATGCGCCGGTAGAGGGATTCGGCTAGGCGCAGCACCTGAAAATCGCTCTCGGGGCTGGCGCCGACGATCAGCTGGGTGCTCTGCCCGGCCGGGGCGAAGAGCGGCGCCTTGCGGCTCTTTTTCCGCTCGGCGCGGGCTTCGCCGATCAGTTCACGCATCTGTCCCATGGGAGCAAGAATGGCCTTGCGCTCCTTCTCCGGCGCCAGCTGCTTCAGGCTCGCTTCGCTGGGCAGTTCGATATTGACGCTGAGGCGGTCGGCGTAGCGCCCCGCCGCCTCCACCAGCCGGGGATCGGCGCCGGGGACGACCTTGAGGTGGATGTAACCGCCGAAGCGGTGCGTATCCCGCAAGAGCCGCACTGCCTCCAGCATCCGCGCCATGGTTTCGTCGGGGCTGCGCCAGACGCCGCTGCTGAGAAAGAGCCCCTCGATGTAATTGCGCTTGTAGAAGTTGATGGCCAGTTCCGCGACTTCGCCGGCGCTGAGGGTAGCGCGGGGCAGGTCGTTGCTGCGGCGGTTGACGCAGTAGGCGCAGTCGTAGACGCAGGCGTTGGAGAGGAGGATTTTCAGCAGCGAAATACAGCGGCCGTCCGCCGACCAGCTGTGACAGCACCCCGCCGGCAGGGCATGGCCGAGAGCGCCGGAGTGTCTCCGGTCGCTGCCGCTCGACGAGCAGGATGCGTCATAACGGGCGCTTTCGGCGAGGAGGGTGATTTTTTGTTGCAGGGTCAGGTCGGACACAGGGGTATCCTTACGGGCTGAAATTTTGTTCCAGTTTGCGATAGGATTGTGACGGAATACGTCGTCATATCCTTGCTTTCTTCACTCCCCCCGCCGCCAGGCATGAAACCGCTCAACCCACCGCAGCAATCCCTGGGGCGCGTGATTGCGCTTCCACACCCCTGCCGTAGCCTTGTTCCCCTCGGCGAAAGTCGGATAGATGTGGATCGTTCCGAGAATCCGGTTCAGTCCCAGGTTGTGTTTCATGGCGCTTACGAACTCGGTAATGGTCTCTCCGGCGTGACGGCCGACGACCGTTGCGCCGAGAATCTTGTCCGACCCGGGTCGGGTCAGCACCTTGATGAAACCTTCCGGAGCGCCGTCGGCGAGGGCCCGGTCGAGCTCGCTTAGCGCATAGCGGGTCACTTCGCAGGGGATCCCCCGCTCTTTCGCTTCCTGTTCGCTGAGGCCGACCCGCGCCACTTCGGGGTCGACGAAAGTCGCCCAGGGGATGACCCGGTAATCGACCTTGAAGGTCTTGAAGGGGGCGAAGAGGGCGTTGACCGCCGCGTGCCAGGCCTGATGGGCGGCGACATGGGTGAACTGGTAGGGGCCGGCGACATCGCCGGCGCAGAAGATACTCGGGATGTTGGTGCGCAGCAGGGCATCGGCCGCGAGCGTTCCCCGCTCGCTCAGCTCGACCCCCAGTTCTTCGAGGCCGAAGCCTTCGACCCGGGGGGCGCGGCCGACGGCCACGAGCAGTCGGTCAAAGGGGATCGCCACCGTTTCCCCGCCGTGTTCGCAAATCAGCATGTGGTGCTCGCCGTCGGTGCGCACTTGTTGCGCCCGGTGGCCGGTCAGCACGCGGATCCCTTCGGTGGTGAAGCGGGCGGCGAGCAGTTCGGAGACCTCTTCATCCTCGCGGATGAGCAGGCGCGGCGCCAACTCCACCAGGGTCACGGCGCTGCCGAAGCGGGCGAAGGCCTGGGCCAGTTCGCAGCCGATGGGACCGCCGCCGAGAACAACTAGACGACGCGGCAGTTCCCGCAGATTCCAGAGATTGTCCGAAGTGAGATAGTCGATGTGGTTGAGACCGGGGAGGGGCGGTACGAAAGGGCGGGCGCCGGTGGCGACGACAAGGGCGCGCCCGGTGAGAGACCGGCCGTCTACTTCGACGGTATGGGGGGCGGTGATGCGTGCTGCCCCTTTGATCACCTCGACGCCGAGACCTCGGTAGCGTTCCGCCGAGTCGTGGGGGGCGACCTGCTCCACCACCCGTCGTACCCGGGCCATGACCTCGGCGAAATCGAAGGGGATTTCTGCATCCCGCAGGCCGAGCTCTCCGGCCCGACGGGCGTCGGCCAAAAGCCGCGCCGCGCGCAGCAGGGCCTTGCTCGGCACGCAGCCGCTGTTCAGACAATCTCCGCCCATCCGGTCTTTTTCGATGAGCGCCACCTTGGCCTTTACGGTGGCGGCGAGGTAGGCGGTGACCAGGCCCGCCGAGCCGGCGCCGAGGACGATGAGGTTGTAGTCGAAGCGCTTCGACTGCAAGGGGCGGATGAACAGAGAACGTAACTCAGCCATAGATTTCATCGAACCGCGCCTCCTGTTCTGGGCCGCCGATCAGAAGCAGGGTCATCCCCGCTTGCAGGCGGGTTTCGGGGGGCGGGGAAACCAGGGTTTCGCCTCCGCCGGGGGGCTCCAGGGCGACGATGGAGCAGCCGGTGAGAGGGCGTAGCCGCGACTGCTCGATGGTTTTGCCCGCCAGGGCGGTCGGCAGAGGACGGCGGAAGACCGCCACCCCCTCGGTGAGAAAAGCCGAGGCCTTTTGCTCCAGCAGGTTGATCAGGATGCTGGCCCCCACTGAGGCGTTGGAAACGACGAAATCGGCGCCGGCGGCATAGAGCTGTTCGACATTTTCCTCGCGGTTGGCGCGGGCGACGATGCGGATGTGCGGATGCAGATGGCGGCTGTTCAGGGTCAGGAAAATGTTGGTGCTGTCGTCGTTGGTGGTGACGATCACCCCGCTGGCCCGGTCGATGCCGGCGTTTTTTAAGGTGTAGCGGCCGGTAGCGTCGCCGATGACCACCACATGTTCTTGGCAGGTCGGGCTTTCGTGGTGGTCGACGAGGATGTAGGGAACCGGGCGACGGTCGAGAAAAGTCGCGGCGGCGCAGCCGATGCGGCCGTGGCCGAGGATGAAGATTAGTTCGTCCTCGGCGGCTTCGCCGGCGAGTTTTTCCAGGACGCCAAGCTGAGCGCGGGTGCCGGCGAACATGACCAGGGCGTGTTCGCCCAGGATCGAATCACCGCTGGGGATGGTAAAGGTGCCCCGCTCCCACAGGCCGATGACCGAAAGACCGGTTTTTTGCCGGATTTGCGCCTCTTTCAAGGTCTGCCCGACAAAGGGGGTGCCGTGCACGGGGATTTCGGCGATCTGCAGGGTGCCGAACGAGTCAAGAATATGAGCCAGGGCGCCTCGGGTGGTGCCGCGGGTGGCCAGATAACGACCGAGGATACGGGTCAGGGGGATGACCTGGGTGGCTCCCGCCAGGCGCAGCAGTTCGGCATGTTCCGGGTCATCGACCAAGGCGGCGATGGGAGTCTGGCAGAGGGAACGGATGGTGAGGCAGATGTTGGTGTTTTCCGGGTCGCTGAGGTTGGCGACCACATAGCGGGCGGCGGCCACGCGCAGGCCGGTGAGCACCCGGGCATCGGTGGCCGCGCCATAGACCACCTTGAAGCCCTCCTGCTCCTCCAGGTGCAGCGCCTGTTCGTAATCGGCGGTGACGACCACGAAGAGCAGGTCGCGGGCCTGCAACTTCTGGATGAAGGCGCGGGTAATGGGGTCGATGCCGAAGATCAGGATGTGCCCCCGGGTCTGGGGGGGGAGCTCATAGGTCGGGTGGTAGCGCAGACGCTGTTCGATCCAGGGGGCGAGAAAGAGGCTGACCAGGCCGAAGGGAAGGATGATGAGCAGGAAAACCACTCCCGAAATGGTCACCATTGCCGCGAAGACGTAGCCGGGATCGCTCTGAAAGGTGATGTCGCCGAAGCCGAGGGTGGTCATGACGGTGATGACCCAATAGATACCGGCGATCAGGGAAAACTCACGTCCTTCAAGATGCCACATGAGAAAGCGGAAGAGGGTGGCATAGACCAGAATCATGGTGAGCAGAAAGATGCCATAAAGAATCAGCACCTTGAGGTTCTGGCGAGCGCGACCGCGCAGGAAATAGGCGAGTTCGGAGGCAAGAGTCTTCATGGGGTTCCTGGGGAGAAACGCTGAAACGATACAGGGTGATGACGGGATTTTAAATCAGGCGGGACGGGGAATCCATGAATTCTTGCGATGACGCGAGAAGGAGTGAGGCGCGATCCGGCCGCAGCGCCTCACTCCTCACTCGTCACGGCCTCAACCGCCGTGGAGGCGGGTGGCGATTCCGGCCACATGGCGACCCTGGAAGCGGGCGATTTCCAGTTCGTTTGCGCTCGGCCGGCGACTGCCGTCGGGCCCGGCCAATGTTGTGGCGCCGTAAGGGGTGCCGCCGGTGACTTCCGCCATCGTCGTCAGCCGGGTCTCGCTGTAGGGAACGCCGACAATGACCATGCCGTGATGGAGCAACGTGGTGTGGAAGCTGGTGATGGTCGTCTCTTGGCCGCCGTGCTGGGTGGCGGTGGCGGCAAAGACGCTGCCAACCTTGCCGATCAGGGCGCCTTTCGCCCAGAGGCCGCCGGTTTGGTCGAGAAAGTTGCGCATCTGGGCACACATGTTGCCGAAGCGGGTCGGGGTGCCGAAGAGGATGGCGTCGGCCTCGGCCAGCTGCTCGGGGCGGGCGACGGGAATGTGGGCAAAGCCTGCGCGAGCTGCTTTTGCGCCACTGGCCGCCAGGACTTCCTCGGGGATTAGTTCCGGAACCTGGAAAAGGCCGACTTCGACACCGGAAACCTGGCGGACGCCTTCGGCCACCGCTTCGGCCAGCTGGTGGACATGGCCGTACATACTGTAGAAGACGATCTGGATCTTGACGCTCATGGTCGCTCCTTCCCTTCGCAACAAAGAGGATTAAGTCGGTATTCTATCATCGTCGCGGATTTTGGCAAATGGCGGACTTTTCCGTCCGCGGGCTCGTAGGGACGTTTGGATCCGCTATAATGAAAAACGGAAGAAATTGCGGCGGCGCTAATCAACTTCTAACAATCCCGTGACAGACTTCCGACATCAACGGCTAACGGAAGAGGTGAACGATGAGTAAGGCACGAATCCTCGTCATCGAGGATGAAGAAGATATCCTGGCGCTGATCCAGTACAATCTGATCAAGGCTGGCTATCGGGTCGATTGCGTGACCAGCGGTGAGGAGGGGGTGGCCAAGGCGACGGCGCTCCATCCCGATCTGGTTATTCTCGACCTGATGCTCCCTGGCATGAACGGTTTCGAGGTCTGCCGCCGACTGCGCGCCGAGCCCGGCACCGCCGAACTGTCGATCATCATGCTCACGGCCAAGGGGGAGGATGCGGATATCGTTTCAGGTCTGGAGATCGGCGCCGACGACTATCTGACCAAGCCGTTCAGCCCGCAGATACTCAAGGCCCGTATTCAGGCGGTGCTGCGCCGGCGCGGTCAGTCCGGGCCGGAATTTTCCGGGCAGCCGGTGGCGGTGCATGACCTGGTCGTCGATCCGGGGCGAGGCAAGGTGCTGGTCGCCGGACGTGAAGTGGAACTGACCCTGACCGAGTTCCGGCTGCTCTATCTGCTGGCGGGACGCCCGGGCTGGGTCTTCACCCGCACCCAGATCGTCGACGCCGTTCGTGGCGAGGGCTACGCCGTTACCGATCGGGCGGTCGATGTGCAGGTCGTCGGCCTGCGCAAGAAACTCGGCGATGCCGGAAGCTACATCGAAACGGTGCGGGGCGTCGGCTACCGCTTCAAGGAGTGAGCATGCGCTCTCGTCGCCTTCTCTGGCACCTCTATCCCTCCTATCTGGTCCTCATTCTCATCGTCCTGGTGGCGGTCGCCTGGTACACTTCCCGCGCGCTGCGTGACTTTCATGTCGATCAGACTCTTGTCGAACTCAAGGCCCGAGGGCGGCTGATTTCCGAACGGCTCGCCGGATCCTGGAGCGCGGAAGAGGGGGCGCGGCTGGATGCTCTGTGCAAGGAACTGGGGCGGCTCTCCGCCACCCGCATCACCGTAATCCTGCCTGACGGGCGGGTGCTGGGAGACTCCCGGGAAGACCCGGCGCGCATGGACAACCATCGAAGCCGCGTGGAAGTGGCGGCGGCCTTGGACGGCCGGGAAGGGCATGTCATCCGCTACAGCGCCACTCTCGGACAGGAGATGATGTATGCGGCGCTGCCGCAAATCAACGGAGATACGCTGGTCGGCGCACTTCGGGTGGCGATCCCCGTGACTGCCATGTCTAACGCCCTGCATGGGCTTTACTGGCGGGTGGCTGGGGTCGGTCTGGGCATCGCGGTGATTTCCGCCCTGCTCAGCCTCTTCGTTTCCCGGCGCATCGCCCGACCGCTGGAGGAGATGACTCGGGGAGCGCAGCGCTTTGCCCGGGGGGATCTTGGCCAACCGCTGCCAGTGATGGGCTCGCTGGAAATCGCCGCGCTCGGCAGCGCCCTCAACCGCATGGCCGGCGAACTGGACGAGCGCATTCAGTCCCGGGCCCGGCAGAACAACGAGATGGAGGCGGTGCTGTCGAGCATGACCGAGGGGGTGATCGCCATCGATCCCGAGGAGCGCATTCTGCGGATCAACCAAGCGGCGGCCCGCCTGCTTGCCGTCACTCCTGCCCAGGTGACCGGTCGGCGGGTGCTCGAAGTGGCGCGCAAGGCCGAGTTGCAGCGTTTCGTGGAGCGGGTTTTGGCCAGCCACGAGATGGAAGAGGAGGATGTCTGTCTGCACGGGCCCGACGGAGAACGTTGCCTGCAACTGCGGGGGGCGCCCTTGCGCGACCTGGGGGGGCGAGAAATCGGTGCGCTCATGGTCTTCAGCGACGTCACCCGTCTACGCCGGCTGGAGTCGGTGCGGCGGGATTTCGTCGCCAATGTTTCCCATGAGCTTAAAACCCCCATCACCGCCATCAAGGGCTCGGTGGAAACGCTTCTCGGCGGCGGCGCCCTCGGCGATCCCGCCGCCGCCGAGCGCTTTCTCGCCATCGTCGCCCGCCAGGCGAGCCGGCTGGAGGCCATCGTCGACGATCTGCTGGCTCTCTCGCGCATCGAACAGGACGCCGGGGCCGCCAGCATCCCCCTGGTGACGGCGCCGGTCTGGCCGGTGCTGCACGCAGCCCAGCAGGTCTGCCAGTCGGCCGCCGACGAAAAACAGCTGGAGATCCGCCTCTTCTGCTCCTCCGAACTGCGCGGCCGGATCAACGCCCCGCTGCTGGAGCAGGCGCTGGTCAATTTGCTGACCAATGCCGTCAAGTACAGCCCCAATGGTGGCAAGGTGGTGGTCGATGCGGCCCAGCTCGGGGATCAGCTGATGATCAAGGTGCAGGACTGGGGAGTCGGCATCGCCGCCGAACATCTGCCCCGCGTTTTCGAGCGCTTTTACCGGGTTGATCCGGCGCGTAGCCGCAAGCTTGGCGGCACCGGGCTCGGACTGGCGATCGTCAAGCATATCGCCCAGGCGCACGGCGGCCAGGTGGTGGTGCACAGCACTCCCGGCAAGGGCAGCGTCTTCACTCTCATCCTGCCCGCCGCTGCCGCCTGAACGCCACCGAAGCCCGTAAAAATCATCAGTAAAAGTTTGTGTTTACAGGCAAGGATCGTTTGACTTGGGCGCTGTTCTTGTGCTATTAATCCTCACTAACTCTCAGGTGTTCAAGTTCTCCAGGCGGGATTCAGCACAAAGGATGGATGTCTTATGAGAAGCATCGCTGCCAAAGCCGTCGTTCCGGTCGCCGTGGCGGTCACCGGTTTTGTCGTAGTTGCTAGTATCCTGCTCTATTCTTTCATCAAGGGGGATATGCTCAACAGCGCCATCCAGCGGGAAGTCAACCTGGCGGGGATCATCGTCAAATCGACCCGTTACGCCATGCTTCACGACGACCGCGAGAGTCTGCGTAACATCATTTCCAATATCGGCGAGCAGAGCGGGGTGGAGCACGCCCGCATCTTCAACCATTCGGGGATGGTCGTCTACTCGGCGGATCTTGGCGAAGTCAATCAGCTGGTGGACAAAAAGAACGCCGGGTGCATCAGCTGCCATGAAAAAGAGGAGCCCGCCACCAACCTCGGCCCCATGGAACAAGCCCGCCGCTTCACGAACGAGAAAGGGCATCATGTGGTGGCGATCACCGCCCCCATCTACAATGAACCCGGCTGCTCTACCGCCGAATGCCACTTTCACTCCGCCAACCTGAAAGTTCTCGGAACCCTCGATATCGGCCTCTCGGCCGAGCCCCTGCGCGCCACCCTGGCCACCCTCGGTTGGCGCATGGCCGTCTTCTGTATCATGGTGCTGATCCTGACCGTCGGCGGCGTCTGCGCCTTGTTGCGCCGCAATATCCTGCTGCCGATCATCAACCTGGTCGCCTACGCCAACGCTGCCACCCGCGGCAATACCGACGAGCCCCCTCCGGGCGGTATCGACGAGATCGAAATGCTCGGCAAGTCCCTGCAAAGTATGGCGCTGCGTTTGGAGCAGAAGGACCGCGAACTGGAAAGTCTGCGCGGACGCGGCGGTGAGCCGGCGTCGACCCGCCCCTCTCCCCCCGATACCTTTGCCGGATAGGTGTCCTCATGAGCGAGCGTCCCGACCCTTCCGGCGAGCAGTTAAACTCTTCCCGTTTTGATCGGGGCCCGTTACGGGAGGAGGTGCGCCGTGAAATCCGCCGACTCCATCAGCTCTCCAATCGCGGCCTCTGGGGGCTGGCGATATTCATTCTTCTCAGCCTCGGTGCCCAGCGCAATTTCAATTTTCTGCCGAGTTTTTCCGAAGGGGCGCGGGCGGTACTCGGCGCGGCCCCTCCCGTCAAGCTGATCAGCATCGCCTTGGTCGTCTACAGCTTTTCCGCGCTGGTTCTCATCCTTTCGCGGATGATGGAGGGGACCGAGACCTATCGCGGCTGGTCCCATCTTGGTTACCTGAGCGGCTTCTATTTCTTCTACTACTATGCCGAGGCCCTTCCCGATAACTTCTGGGCGGTCTTCGCCGCTGGTATAACCATCCTCTCCCTGGAGTATTACGCCATCTGGAACTATTGCAGCGAGGCGATCCGCACCGAAAAAGAACTGCTCGGCAAACTCGACGAATGAAGGTTTTTCGCTCCTTTTCTCCTCTTTTTCCCGGCCGCCGCTGATCCCCCCCATAAATCCCATCCTCTGTATATACTCCCTATACATTTTCAAAAAATGCCTAAATCCTCATTTGTTCCAGCCGGTTAAGTCACTTTTTCGGATGTTTTCGGGGGATGTCCCCCGGGGATACGTATGAAATTGCTATACGCTTCTAATCTCAAGTTTCGGAAGAGATGTTTTTCATTTAAAAAATACCGAATAAATTTAATATGTTAATAATTCTTTTTAAAAGGTTTTATAAATTGGCATGAGCGCTGCTACAGGTAAGAGCAAAGCCTAAAGGCCAGTCTTCCCGTTGCCGCTGTCCGGAGAACCTTTCTTTCGTGACGGCGCCGGGAAATGCATCCTTTACGATCATCCACGATGAATGACATGGAAAGGCGGATATTATGCGAACACTTTTGATTGCCGACCAAGACAGCGCTTCGCGCGAGGAAATACGCAAGCTCATGGCCGCGGAGGGATACCAGATCCGCATTGCCAATTCGGTGGTGGAAATCCTTCGGGACGCCCTGAAGAATCAGGCGCAGGTTCTCCTTCTCGGCATGGAGTTCGAGAATATGCTGGCGGTGGAACTGATTCCGCTGGTGAAAAAATGCAGCAAGGACATGATGATCATCTTGGTCTCGGACGAGGACTCTCTCCCCCTGCTGCGCAAAGTGCGCGGCGAAGGTATCTTCTACCATGCTCTGCGGCCGGAGACCGACGAGGACAGGGAAGAACTCCTCCTGGCGGTGCGCTGCGCCTTCGAGAAGTATCCCCAGGTGCCTTCGCCCCAGTCGCAGCGCCTCCAGCGCCTTGAAGCTCTGGCCTGAAGGGACGGCGGACGGATGCGAATGACCAACCTGGTTCTGGGACTGGCCGCGGCAACGATTCCGGCTGCCGCCTGGGCGGCGGGGCGGGAACCGGCCGAGGCGGGGTGGATCGTCTGGGGATTTTTCGCGGTCTGCGCGTTGATCGCGCTGCGCCAGGTGTGGCCAGCCTTGCGCCAAGTCGGTCGTGCGGCACGGGAGATTTCAGGCCGTCGGCACCATCGGGATGAGGACAAGAAACGGTCCCACGGGCCCTGAATCCTGATTGCAGGGATATGATCAAGCGGGGAGGCGCAACGGGAGTTGTGGCTCCCCCTTTTTATTGGCGGCGCGAAAAAGTCTTGGCAGGATTGGGAAAAGGGGATACAAGGGGCCCCTGCCTACCCCTTTCTTCTTGAGGAGTCTTGTTGAACGCCGCTCTGCTTGCCCAGTATCTGCACCGTCGCGCTCTTTCCGGTCCTTGGGCGGCCGAAGGCTGTTCCGAGGGGGATTTCGCGGCGGCGGTGATCATTCCCTCCCTGGCGGAAGGGGAGAGCCTCTTTGCTACTTTGACTTCCCTGGCGGAGAATCCTCCTGAGTTTCTGGCGCGCACCCTGGTTCTGGTGGTGATCAACCACGGGGAAGGCGCCGCGGATGCCGTTCGCGCCGTCAATCACGCTGATCTGCGGCGGCTGCGGGAAGGGCCGAGTGGGCCCTTGCGCCTGGCCTGGGTCGACGCCACCGGACCCGGGCGGGAGCTGCCTGCCGGAAGCGCCGGTGTCGGCCTGGCTCGCAAGCTTGGTTTCGATCTTGTCCTGCCCCGTCTGCGGAGGGACTCGGGATCATCCTTTCTGGTCAGCCTCGATGCCGACACCCTGGTGTGCCCCGCCTATCTGCCGGCGCTTTTCCACCACTTCGCCAATGCCGAAGCCGGCGGCGCGGTCCTGCCCTTTATCCACCAGCCGGGGCGAAACGCCGCCGAGCAGCGGGCCATCGAGCGTTACGAGCTCTATCTGCACCACTATGTCCTGGGCCTGGAGCTGGCCGGTTCGCCCTATGCCTTTCACAGTGTCGGCAGCGCCCTGGCCTGCCGGGCTGATGCCTACCTCAAGGCGGGAGGGATGAACCGGCGTAGGGCCGGAGAGGATTTCTACTTCCTGCAGCAGTTGGCTAAAACCTCGGGTGTCGCGCCGGTCGCCGGCACCTTGGTGCGGCCCTCGCCGCGTCCTTCCGGTCGGACTCCTTTCGGTACCGGCCGCAGCGTCGCCCGGCTTTTGGACGGCGAGGAATCGGCGGTCGGTTTTTACGCTCCCCGGGCCTTCCAGATTCTCGGCCAATGGCTTGCGTTGATCGCCGCCCGGAAGGAAGATCCCGGTTTGGGCCTTCTTGCCCAAGCCCGGAACCGGGCGCCGGAACTCGCCGCCTATCTGGAAGAACGGAACTTTTCTGTGGTCTGGGAACGTCTGCGTCGCAATCATCCCCGTCCCGAAGCCTTGCTCAAGGCTTTTCACTGCTGGTTCGACGGTTTGGCGACTCTGCGTCTGATTCATGCTCTCTCTCCCCAACGCCTTTCCCCCGAGGCGGCGTTGCCGGAGTTGCTGGCGTGGGCGGGCCGAAGCGCCGCGGGTGGAGTGGGGGAGTGGCTGGCGGAGCTGCGGCGAGAGCAGGTGTTCCGATGAGGATTGAACGCGCCGACTATTGCTCATTGGAACGTTCATCGTTATAGTAGGTCGGCAAAGCGCCCGAGAGATTCGACCCTTGGCCAATTCACAAGAAAAAAGGACAGACCGTTGAAGACTTCTTCCCTCGTATTGATCGCCGTTCTTTTTGCCGCCCTGGTGGGGGGCGGGTATTTCTATTTCCGTGACACCCAAAGCCCGCTGATAGAGCTGACCCCAGCTTCCGGACCGACCTCCAGCAAGCATCCGCCGGTGCTCAAGCTCAGTGACCCGGGTTCGGGTCTGAGCAAGCTGACGGTGACCCTGACCCAGGGCGAGAAAACCTTCGATGTGCTTTCCCGGGAATTCCCCGAGGGTACCCTGGAGCAGAGCGAGCCCCTCCCCCTGCAAAAATTGGGGATCGCGGACGGTCCCGCGCAGTTGCGGGTGGTGGCCGTCGATCGCAGCATCTTTCCGCTCTTTTCGGGGAGCACCAGTGATCAGACCTTCAGCTTCGACTTCGACAACAGGGCGCCGATCATCTCCCCCTTGAGCCGCCACCATAACCTGACCAAGGGGGGCGCGGGGCTGGTGACCTATACCCTCTCCGAGCCGGTGACCAAGACCGGGGTTGTGGTTGGTGATCATTTCTTTCCCGGCCATCCCCAGGGGGATGGGGTCTACGCCGCGCTCTTCGCCTATCCTTGGGACATGCCGGAGGAACAGTTTGTGCCCAAGGTCATCGCCGTGGACGTGGCCGGCAACGAGCGTCTGACCGGCATCTATTATCACACCAGCGTCAAGCCCTTTCGGGAGCGGCGGATCGAGATCAGTCAACCGTTCCTGGAGGCGAAGATGCCTTCCTTCGAAGATTATTTCCCCACGGTGACCGATCCGCTGGAGATCTTCCTCAAGGTTAACAACGAACTGCGCATAAAGAATGTGGCGCGTCGCGCCGATTTCGCCCGGGAAACCTCGCCCACGCCTCTTTGGCAGGGGGCCTTTGCAAGCCAGCCGAAAGCGGCGACCCTGGCTCTTTTCGCTGATCACCGCACCTATTTTTATGAAGGGCGGGAGATTGATCGCCAGACCCATCTCGGCATCGATCTCGCCTCCACCGCCCAGGTCGAAATTTTGGCCGCCAATCACGGACGTGTGGTCTACGCCGACGATCTGGGCATCTACGGGCTGTGCGTGGTTATCGATCACGGCCTTGGGCTGCAGACCCTCTACGGCCATCTCAGTCGTATCGGCGTCGCCGTTGGCCAGGAGGTGGCCAAGGGGGAAGTGATCGGGAACAGCGGCGCTACCGGCATGGCCGGCGGCGATCATCTGCATTACGAAACGATTATCGCGGGTTTGTCGGTACAGCCGATCGAATGGTGGGACGGTTCCTGGATCGCCAACAACATCACCGAAAAGCTGAAACCGACTCCCGCCAACTGATCGGGTCCGCGCGGGCCGAGGAGGGTGCATGGGCAAGACCATTCTGATTACCGGTGCCAACCGCGGCATCGGCCTGGAACTGACCCGGGAATTTTCCGCCCACGGCTGGCGGGTGCTGGCCTGCTGCCGGGATCCCCAGGTCGCCGGTGAGCTGAAAAACCTGGCGGAGCGTTTGCCGGAAGCTCTCCGCATCTTCCCGCTGGAAGTGACGGATAGCGCGCGGATTCAAGAGCTTAGTGCCGTCCTGGCCGATGAGGCCATCGACATCCTGCTTAACAACGCCGGGGTTTCCGGACCCGAACGGCAGGATTTCGGCGCCATTGATACGGATGCCTGGCTGCGTACCTTCCGGATCAACAGCATCGCGCCCCTGGACATGGCGGCGGCCTTCGTCGAGCAGGTGGCGCGCAGTCGCAGGAAGATCATCGCCACCGTCGGCAGCCAACTCGGCAGCCTGACCGAAAACACCGAGGGGGGAATGTATGCCTATCGCTCTTCCAAGGCCGCCGCGCACATGGTGACGAAAAATCTCGCCATCGATCTGCACGACCGGGGAATCATTGCCGTGGCCCTGCATCCCGGCTGGGTCAGGACGCGCATGGGCGGCCCCGAAGCGCCGGTAATGCCCCGGCAGAGCGCGGCTGAGCTCTTCCAGGTGCTGACGTCCCTGACCCTGAAGGATAGCGGCAAGCTCTGGGCCCACACCGGCCAGGTTCTCCCTTGGTAGCTTCCGGCGTGCATTCGTAGCGATCCTCGGGTCGGGAAGGTCATCTTTCCGGCCTTTTTTCGTCTCCGGCCCTTCTTGTCGGAGCGAACCCGCCGCCGGTGGTGCGCAGGGTGGTCATCTGTCCCTCGCTAGAGGCGGACTCACCTTCAACAGCCAGTTAGGGCAGGTCGGGTTACGGCTCAGCCGGTAGAGACATTTGACCCGTTTCGCCATTTGCCGGAAGAATCGGTGCGGCAGGAACGTCGGTCGGGGGCTGATCGCGTCTTTGCAGGGATGTCTTCCCTCTTCCGCAAAGTCCACCGGCTTATTTTGCCACATCCGCCGGCCGTGTCCAAATCCTTGAAATTCCCTTTAGATAATTCTTTCATCAGGCCTTTGACAGGTTCTCATCCTTCGGCATAATTATAAGGCGACAAGGCGGTTGCCGAAATGGTTCTTGCAGTCTTCTCGTCTTTCCGTTGATGACCGGCGTGCCGGTCTTCCCTATCCCCCTAGCCGACAGGAGGTGAGCATGCCCCAAGAACTCAAGATGCAGGAAGCTCTGAAACAGGCGATTCATGCCAAGAAAAACCTCATGGATTTCTATCTCAAAGCTGCTGAAGTCAACAAGAACCCGGAAGGAAAAAGGGTTCTGGAACAACTGGCGAAAGAAGTGCGTGAAAATGTCGCGCGCTTTTTCGATTATTACAAAGGCTCCGATCTCGGCCCCTTCAATGATTTCATCAACGCCCCGCCACATCCCGATTCGGCCATGCTCGTTTCATTGCAGAAAGCTCTCAACGCCAACATGTCTGAACGTAAGGTGCGCGAACTGGCCCTCAAAGAAGAGGAGGACATGGAGAAGAACTTCATCATGCTTGCCCAGAAGGTGGTCGATCCCATGGCCCGCGTCGTCCTCGAACAGGTGGCCAAAGAAACCCGCAATCATTACGACATCATTGAATCGGAATACGCCCGGACCATGGGCATGGTTCATGAGACCGATATCGATACCTATGTCCGTGAATAGCTGCTTATTCCCCTAACGGGACAGCGTGAAAGCAAAAAACCCCGGCCATCGCGGTCGGGGTTTTTTGCTTTTAGGCACATCAAAAATGTGTCTGCCCTAATTTTTATTGGCGCGATGGCAGGCTCGTGCTAGAGTTCGGGCCGATGTTTTGACGATCAGATTAAGGAGGGACCCTTTTGATGCGCAAGATCAAGGATTGGCCCGAAGCCGAACGACCCCGGGAGAAGATCCTCACCCAGGGGCCGTCGGTTCTTTCCGACGCCGAACTTCTCGCCTTGGTGCTGCGCACCGGGGATGCCGCCAGTCAGACCAGCGCCGTTGATCAGGCGCGGCTGCTTCTTAGCCGTTTTCATAATCTGCGTGGGCTGGGGCGGGCGACGATTGTCGAATTGTGCGAAACCAAGGGTGTGGGGCCGGCCAAGGCGGCGGAAGTACAGGCCGTTTTTGAACTGGCGCGGCGTTTCGGCGGCGAGGAGCTGAATCCGGGGGCACGCTACACCTGTTCAGCGGAGGTCTACCGGCACTTTCACGAGCGGCTGCGCGATCATCGCAAGGAGGTCTTCATCGCCCTGCTGCTCGACAGCAAGAATCGGGTGCTGCGTGAAGTGCGGATTTCCGAGGGGAGTCTGAACGCCAGCATCGTCCACCCCCGGGAGGTCTTTGCGCCGGTCGTGCGTGAATCAGCGGCCGCTGTCCTCTTTGTCCACAACCATCCCTCCGGCGACCCGACGCCGAGCCGTGAGGACTTGGAACTCACCCGGCGTCTGCGGGAAGCGGGGGAACTCATGGGGGTGCGGGTTCTCGATCACATCATCATCGGCAGCGGCCAGTACGTCAGCTTTGTTGATCACGGCCTGATGGGCTAGCCGACCACGACGGCAAGAAAAATTACTTTACACGCAGGGGGGCTTTGTGTATTCTTCGCAATCTGCGGAGAGGTGACCGAGAGGCCGAAGGTGCACGACTGGAAATCGTGTGTACCGCAAGGTACCGGGGGTTCGAATCCCCCCCTCTCCGCCAGTTTTGTTTCAACCTCCGTATTTTTGGGGGATTCGTTAGTTTTTTATATCCTGAGAATGCGCCATTTTCATCAGCCGTTCAAGGGGCGAGTGATTGCCGACAGAAGTGACAGCCGGGTCCCGCGCAACGGGTGGCCGTGAACCCCGTCAGGCCCGGAAGGGAGCAGCGGTAACGGCACTATCCGTGTGCCGCGGGGGTGCCTGGCTGTCACTTGTGCCGGCAATCCTTTTTGGAATGGCCGACATCCTTTAATTCTAGCCCGGAGTTGCCTGAAGCGCATGTCCTATCTGGTACTGGCTCGCAAGTGGCGACCCCAGACTTTCGCCGATCTGGTCGGCCAGGAGCATGTCAGCCGCACCCTGGCCAACGCCATCCAGGCGGGGCGGGTTCACCATGCTTTCCTCTTCACCGGCGCCCGCGGGGTCGGCAAGACTTCGGCGGCACGGATCCTCGCCAAGGCCCTCAATTGCGAAAACGGCCCGACGGCTACCCCCTGCAACCAATGCCCTTCCTGCAAGGAAATCACCGCCGGTCAGAGTGTCGACGTCTTCGAGATCGACGGCGCTTCCAATACCGGGGTCGACGATGTCCGCGAACTGCGCGAGAATATCCGTTATCTTCCCTCCCGTTCCCGTTTCAAGATCATCATCATCGACGAAGTGCACATGCTCTCCATCAATGCCTTCAACGCCCTGTTGAAGACCCTGGAAGAGCCCCCTGAGCACGCCAAGTTCATCTTCGCCACCACCGAACCGCACAAAATTCCGGTCACCATCCTCTCCCGCTGCCAGCGTTTCGATTTCCGCAAGATTGCTCTGCCCAAGGTGACGGCGCGTCTGCGGGAGATCGTCGACGCCGAAGGGATCCACATCTCCGATCGCGCTCTGGGGCTGGTCGGCCGGCGCGGGGAGGGGAGCATGCGTGACTCCCTCTCGACCCTTGATCAGGTGATCGCCTTCTGCGGCGACGAGGTCGCCGACGACGATGTCCAGGGTCTGCTCGGCATGGTCGACCGGCGGCTGCTGCTTGATGTGCTGGAGGCGCTGATCGAACGGGACAGCCGGCGGGTGCTCGACGTCGTGCGGCGGGTGGACGATCTCGGCCATTCCTTCCGTCAGTTCTGCCAGGAACTGGTGGAGCTCTGCCGGGGGCTGATCTTATGCCAGGTGCTGGAAGAGCCGGCCGACCTGCTCTCTCTCTCCGGAGAGGAAATCGGTCTGTTGCAGCGTTTGGGGAAGGAGATCGCCGGCGAGGACGCGCAGCGGGCGATGACCCTGTTGATGAAGACCGAGGGGGAACTGGTCGGCTCTTCGTTCCCCCGGCTGACCATGGAGATGGCTTTGGTACGCCTGGCCACTCTGCCTCCGAGCCGGGATCTCGCGGGACTGGTGCGCAAGCTCGACGAACTGGAACGACGGCTGGCATCCGGTGGTTCTTTGCCCGCCGCCCCTCCGGCATCCCCGCCCCGGATGTCCGCGACCCGACCGCGGGAGGCCGAGCCCCCGGCAAAAAAGCCTGAGGCCCCGGCCGCTTCCGTTGCCGACGGTGGTGGTTGGCCGGGGCTGGTTGCCCTGGTTCGTTCCCGTCGGCCGATGATCGGCTCGCTGCTGGAACACGGCAGCCTTCTCCGCCTGGCGCTTCCTATGCTGGAGATCGGTTTTCCGGCGGGATCCTTCCATCTGGAGCAGCTGCGGGATAGCGAAACCCTGGCGGTGCTCACTGCCGTCGCCGGCGAGTATTACGGGCAGCCGGTGACTCTTCGGGTGCTCCCGCTTGAGGCGGGCAAGGGCGAGGCGCCGCCCTCCCTGCTCGCGGAGCGCCAGGCCCAGGAGACGGATCGCCGCAAGCGGCTGCGCGAAGACGCCCTGGCCCACCCCATGGTGCAGGCGGCAGTCAAGGTTTTTTCCGGGGAAATCCGCGACGTGTTGCCGATCGACAAAGGTTACATCTAGGCGGATAACACTTTCACCGGCGCCTTGGCGCCGCGGCATTCAACCGATCGTTTAAGTAAGCGAAGGCAGAAAAGGAGCAGATGATGTCCAAAGGTCTGGGAAATATCATGAAACAGGCGCAGCTGATGCAGCAGAAGATGACGCGCCTGCAGGAAGAACTGGGAGAGCGGCAGGTCGAGGCGACGGCCGGCGGCGGAATGGTCCATGCCGTGGTCAACGGCAAGCAGCAGTTGCTCTCCCTGAAGATCGAAAAGAGCGTGGTCGATCCCGAGGATGTGGAAATGCTGCAGGACCTGGTTCTGGCCGCCGTGAACGAGGCGATCAAGAAAAGTCAGGAGATGATGCAGGCGGAGATGGGCAAGATCACCGGCGGCATGAATATCCCCGGACTCTTCTAGCGGTGCCGATGTCCACCCCGCTTTCGTGACCCGAGTATGCCGCCGTTGGAGATTCCGCCGGCGGCTTCTTGTTTCATCCTTTGGCAGCGGTTCGGCATTTTTATTTTTTCTAAAGCTTGTTGTGAAAAAGTTTGATGATTTTAAAATAAATAAAACACTATTTTAAATACTTGGATTTTCGAAGGAAGTCATGATAGACTCCATCCCGTCCCTCACCCGGCTGATCGCCGAACTGGCCAAGTTTCCCGGGATCGGCCGCAAGACCGCGACCCGGCTGGCCTTTTATCTGCTTCGGCGGACCCCGGGCGAGGCCGAGGCGCTAGCCGGCGCCATTCTTGATCTCAAGGCCAGAGTGCGATTCTGCTCCACGTGTTTTCACATCACCGAGCATGATCCCTGCGCCCTTTGCACCGATCCCGGGCGCGACGATTCTCTTCTCTGTGTCGTGGAAGAACCGCAGGACCTCATGGCGGTTGAACGCAGCCACTCCTTTCGGGGCAGGTACCATGTGCTGCATGGCGCCCTCTCGCCGCTGGACGGCGTCGGCCCGGAGAATCTGCGTATCGCCGAACTGCTTGCCCGACTCAGGGACGGGCGGGTGCGGGAAGTGCTCGTTGCGACCAACTTTTCCGTTGAAGGCGAGGCCACCGCTCTCTATCTGGCCCATCTCATCCGCCCCCTGGGGGTGCGAGTGACGCGTCTGGCTTACGGAATTCCTCTGGGGAGCGACCTGGAGTATGTGGACGAGGCCACCGTTCAGCGGGCGATAGAAGGCCGTCGGGAGCTTTGATCTGCCGGGTAAGCCGGTTTTTTCTATACCGTTGTTTGTCCTCTTGCCGGCTGCCGGCTGCCGGTAGGGCATTAAAGGTTTATGCAGGCTGTACCATTGATGGATTCTAGAACGCAGGTCACGGGATCAAGACGGGTTCCGTGCCGAAAACTTCTCGCTTGAAGAGAGCCAAGACAGAAAAAGGAGGAAAAGTTCATGTCCCGTGAAATGGTCAACATCGATGGCAATACCGCGGCGGCACACGTCGCCCATGCCACCAACGAGGTGATTGCCATCTACCCCATTACCCCGTCTTCGGTTATGGGGGAAATCTCCGACGCCAAGAGCGCCGTCGGTGAGAAAAATATCTGGGGGACCGTGCCCAAGGTCGTGGAGATGCAGTCCGAAGGGGGCGCTTCCGGTGCCGTGCATGGTGCTCTGCAGGCCGGTGCGCTGACCACCACCTTCACCGCTTCCCAGGGTCTGCTACTGATGATCCCCAACATGTTCAAGATCGCCGGGGAATTGACCCCCACGGTCTTTCATGTTTCGGCTCGCGCCATTGCCGCCCAGGCGCTGTCGATCTTTGGTGACCATTCGGATGTCATGGCCTGCCGCTCCACCGGCTGGGCTTTCCTCTGTTCGAACAACGTACAGGAAGTCATGGACTTCGCCCTGATCGCCCAGGCTTCGACCCTGGAGGCGCGGATTCCCTTCCTGCACTATTTCGACGGTTTCCGTACTTCCCACGAAATCCAGAAGGTCGAGGCGCTCTCCCACGACGACATGCGTCACATGATCAGCGACGAGCTGGTCCGCGCCCATCGTGCTCGCGGCCTCTCCCCCGATCATCCGGTGTTGCGCGGCACCGCCCAGAATCCCGACGTCTATTTCCAGGGACGCGAGACGGTCAACGCCTACTATGAGAAGGTTCCCGGCATCGTCCAGGCGCAGATGGACAAGTTCGCCAAGCTGACCGGCCGCAAGTACAATCTTTTCGATTACGTCGGTGCCCCAGACGCCGAAAAGGTCATCGTCATGATGGGCTCCGGGGCCGATACTGTCCATGATCTGGTCGATTACCTCAACGGCAAAGGCGAGAAGGTCGGTCTGCTCAAGGTTCGTCTTTTCCTCCCCTATCTTACCGAGGCTTTTGTCAAGGCGTTGCCCAAGACGGTCAAGAAGATCGCCGTCCTCGACCGCACCAAGGAGCCCGGCTCCATGGGCGAGCCCCTTTACCACAACGTCCGTACCGCTATCGGCGAGGCCATGGCTGACGGCCTGTTCAGCTTCCAGGGCTATCCGGTCATCGTCGGCGGCCGCTACGGACTTGGTTCCTTCGAGTTCTCCCCGGGCATGGCCAAGGCCGTCTTCGACAACCTCGACGCCGCCAAGCCGAAGAACCACTTCGTCGTCGGTATCAAGGAAGACGTCACCGGTTGCAGCCTCGATTTCGATCCCAACTTCAAGGTACCCCAGGACGTCTACGCCGCCATGTTCTACGGTCTCGGTTCGGACGGTACCGTCGGCGCCAACAAGAACTCCATCAAGATCATCGGTGAGACCACCGACAACAAGGTTCAGGCCTATTTCGTCTACGATTCCAAGAAGGCCGGCAGCATGACCACCAGCCATCTGCGCTTCGGTAAAGGGGAGATCCGCTCCCCCTACCTGATCGACAGCGCCGACTTCGTTGCCTGCCACAACTTTTCTTTCCTGGAGAAGTACGACATGCTTTCGAAGATCAAGGAGGGCGGCACCTTTCTGCTCAACAGCCCCTTCCACAAGGATGAGGTCTGGGCCCATCTGCCGATCGAAGTCCAAGAGCAGATCATCTCGAAAAAGCTCAAGTTTTTCGTCATCGACGGCGTGCGTCTGGGCAACGAGATCGGCCTCGGTCCCCGCATTAACGTCATCATGCAGACCGCCTTCTTCAAAATCTCCAACATCATCGACTTCAATCTGGCGGTGACGGAGATCAAGGACGCCATCGTCAAGAGCTACGGCAAGGCTGGCGAGAAGGTTCTGAACATGAACTACAAGGCGGTCGATGCCGGTACCAACAACATTGAGGAAGTGGCGATTCCGGCCAAGGCCGACAGCGCCCTCCGCATGAAGCCGGCGGTCGGCGCCAATGCGCCGGAATTCGTCAAGAAAACCACCGCGCCGATCATTGAGGGCAAGGGGGACCATCTTCCCGTGTCGGCCATGCCCGCCGACGGCACTTTCCCCACCGGCACCGCCATGTTCGAGAAACGCAACATTGCCGTCGACATCCCGGTTTGGGACAGCGAACTCTGCATCCAGTGCGGTATTTGTTCTTTCGTCTGTCCCCATGCCGCGATCCGCATGAAGATCTACGAGCCCGACCTGCTCAAGGGCGCACCCTCTACCTTCAAGTCCTGCGAAGCCAAGGGCAAGGAAGCGGCGGGCAAGAAGTTCACCCTGCAAGTGGCTCCCGAGGATTGCACCGGCTGCTGCGCCTGTGTTTACAACTGCCCAGCGAAGAGCAAGGCCGATGCGAACCACAAGGCGATCAACATGGTCTTCCAGGCGCCTCTGCGCGAGGAAGAGGCTAAGAACTGGGATTTCTTCTTGGCTCTGCCCGACACCGACCCGGCCCTGGTCAACCGCGCGACCCTCAAGGGGAGCCAGCTGCTGCCGCCGATGTTCGAGTTCTCCGGCGCGTGCGCCGGTTGCGGCGAGACCCCCTTCGTCAAGCTCTGCTCCCAGCTCTTCGGTGACCGTATGCTGGTCGCCAACGCCACCGGTTGCTCGTCGATCTATGGCGGCAATCTGCCGACCACCCCTTGGACCAAACGCAAGGATGGCCTTGGACCGGCCTGGAGTAACTCCCTTTTCGAGGATAACGCCGAATTCGGTTTCGGCTTCCGGCTGGCCATCGACAAGTTCAACCAGCAGGCCTTGGAGCTGATCGACAAGGTATCCGGACATCTCTGCCAGGCCGGCAAGGAGTACGCCGTATTGCTTGAGGAGATCAAGAAGGCCGATCAGTCGACCCAGGAAGCCATCGAACTCCAGCGTGGCCGCGTCGCTAAACTCAAGGCGGCCCTGGCCCAGTGCCCCGACGCCGACTCCAAGCAGCTGCTCTCCCTGGCCGACTACCTCGTCAAGAAGTCGGTGTGGATCCACGGCGGCGACGGCTGGGCCTATGACATCGGTTACGGCGGCCTCGACCATGTCCTCGCCTCCGGCCAGAACGTCAACGTTCTGGTGCTCGACACCGAGGTTTACTCCAACACCGGCGGCCAGGCCTCCAAGTCAACCCCCCTCGGCGCCGTTGCCCAGTTCGCTGCCGGCGGCAAACGCATGCCCAAGAAGGATCTCGGCATGATCGCCATGACTTACGGCAACATCTACGTCGCCAAGGTCTCCATGGCCAATCCCGGTCAGGTGGTCAAGGCCATGCTCGAAGCGGATTCTTACGACGGGCCGTCGCTGATCATCGCCTACAGCCACTGCATTGCCCACGGCATCGACATGGCGAGCGCCGTGGACGAGTGCAAAAAGGCGGTGGCCTGCGGTCACTGGCCGCTCTTCCGTTACGACCCCCGTCTGGCGGCGGAAGGGAAGAACCCCCTGCAACTCGATTCCAAGGAGCCGACCATCAGCTTTGAGGAATATGCCAAGGGCGAGAACCGCTACCGGGTGCTGCAGAAGGCCAATCCGGAAGTGGCGGCCAAGCTCATGGAGCAGGCCAACCGCGAAACCGCTTCGCGCTATGATCTCTACAAGAAACTGGCGGAGATGCAGGCCGATTGCGGTGTGAAGAAGTAATCGCGAGCCCTTCGCGACAGCAAGAAGGAAGCCCCCGGCAAAGAATTTGCCGGGGGCTTCCCCTGTTTGGGGGCGCGAGGACGGGCGGCAAAGGCGGAAAAGGCCTTGAACCGTCCGGGGCGGAAGTGTACACTCGGCGGGCCGAAAGCCTGAGGCTTCCGGTTCATTTTTACGGAATAAGAGGTGCCGATGTCGACCACCGTTTGGTTCAATAAGGTTCATGATCTGCTGGAGATGATCAAATTCTCCCACACCGTCTTCGCTTTCCCCTTCGCTCTGATGGGGGTGGTCTTCGCTTCCCTGGCCAGTGGCCGGGCGCCGTCGGTGGGCCAGGTCTTCTGGGTGTGCATGGCCATGGTCGGGGCGCGCACCGCTGCCATGAGTCTCAATCGCATCATTGATGCCGGCATCGACAAGGACAACCCCCGCACCGCTGGGCGGCATATCCCAGCGGGCCGGATCAGCCGACTGGAGGCCTGGCTTTTCGTCGCCGCCGCGGTCGCTCTGCTCCTTCTGTCCGCCTGGATGCTTAACCCCCTCTGCTTCTACCTGGCGCCGGTAGCTCTTGGCTTCTTTGTCCTTTACGCCTACTGCAAACGCTTCACCTCCTTCGCCCACGTGGTGCTCGGCATCTGCCTGGCTGCCGCCCCTATCGGCGCCTGGATCGCCCTGCGCGGCGATGTCGGCTGGCCGGTGCTGGTGTTGGGGCTGGCGGTTCTCTTCTGGGTGGCCGGTTTCGATATCTTTTACTCTCTGCAGGATGTGGATTACGATCGAAGCAAGGGCTTGCACTCGATTCCGGTGCGGTTCGGGGCAAAAAAAGCGGTTCTCCTCGGCAAGATCTCCCACGGGTTGATGGTGGCGTTCCTGCTGTTTATCCCCCTCGGCCTGCCCTTGGGCTGGGTCTATTACCTGGGACTCGCCGTGGTCAGCGGTCTGATTGCCTACGAGCATCAACTGGTCAAGCCCGATGACCTGTCGCGGCTCGACGCGGCCTTTTTCAACATGAACGGCTACATCAGCGTGACGATCTTCCTCTTCACCTTAGCCGACGCGCTGGTCTGATTTCAGGATTGAGCCAATCACTAATACCCACTTACGGATCACCGGATTTATGCAGCATATCGTCGTCGCCATTACCGGAGCTTCGGGCTCCATCTACGGTGTGCGCCTGGTTGAGGAACTGCTCAAGTCCGATTGCCGGGTGACGCTGCTGGTCACCCGCAGCGGTTTTGATGTCCTGAGTTATGAGACGGGGTTGGACTTAAGCGGCACGGTGGCGGAGCGACGGGGGAAGATGCGCGCCCGTTTTGGTGACGCGGCTTTGCTTGACCATTATGACGAGAACGATCTCTTTGCTCCGATCGCCAGCGGCTCTGCGGTGTCGGACGGGATGGTCATCTGCCCCTGCTCCATGGGGACGGCCGGGCGTATTGCGGCCGGACTGGCGAATAACCTGGTGGAGCGCGTCGCCGACGTCGTTTTGAAGGAGCGGCGGGAACTGCTGCTCGTCCCCCGCGAAACCCCGTTTAACCGCATTCATCTGGAAAATCTGTTGCGCCTCGACCAGGCGGGGGCCCGGATCCTGCCGGCGATGCCGGCTTTTTACCACCGACCGCAAAGCATCGACGAATTGGTCGATTTCTTGGTCGGCAAAATTCTCGACAACCTGCGACTTCCTCACCGGCTCTTTTCCCGCTGGGGTGACGACGCCACGACTACCAAGGAATGATTCGGGCAAGTGGTCCCGATTCATCGACGGAATCCACCATGGTTAAGTTTTTTGAAAATCTCCGCGCCAAGGTTCGTAACGGCGCACGCATTTCCGATAACGAAGCGCTGGAACTCTTCCAGAGCAACGATCTGCTCGCCATCGGCGAACTGGCGGCCCTGGCCAACCGCCGCCAGAACGGCGATCGGGTCTATTTCAACGTCAATCGCCACATCAACTACAGCAACATCTGTGTCAACCGCTGCATCTTCTGCGCCTTCTGCAAAGAGAAGGGGGAGCCCGGGAGCTACACCCTGGCTCTCAATGAGGTGCTGGCTAAGGCCGCCGAAGCGAGCGCTGCCGGGGCGACGGAGATCCACATGGTCGGCGGCTTGCACCCCGATCTGCCCTTCGACTTCTACCTGGAGATGTTGGCCAGCATCAAGGCCGACAACCCGGCGCTGCACATCAAGGCCTTCACCGCCGTGGAGATCGACTATTTTGCCCGGATTTCCGGCCAGACGGTAGAAGCGGTGATCGACGAGCTAAAGAAGGCCGGACTCGAATCCCTCCCCGGCGGCGGCGCGGAAATCTTTGCCGAAGAGGTGCGCGAGCAGATCTGCCCGGAGAAGATTTCCGGCGAGCGCTGGCTGGAAGTGACGGAAAAGGTCCATCGCGCCGGACTCAAGAGCAACGCCACCATGCTCTTCGGCCATCTCGAGTCCTACGAGGATCGCATCGACCACCTCGGTCGCCTGCGCCGTCTACAGGATCGTACCGGCGGCTTCCTGAGCTTCATTCCCCTGGCTTTCCAGCCGGACAACACCCGCATACCAGGGGCCAAAGGGGTGGGTGGCGTCGATGCCCTGAAGACTTTGGCCATCAGCCGTATCTATCTCGACAACTTTCGGCACGTCAAGGCCTACTGGATCATGCTCGGGCTGAAGATCGCCCAGGTCGCTCTGGCCTTCGGGGTCAACGACCTCGACGGCACCGTGGTCGAAGAAAAGATCGGTCATGACGCCGGTGCCGATTCGCCCCAGGCCATGAGCAAGGAACAGATCGTCGACCTGATCCGCAAGGCGGGACGGATCCCGGTGGAGCGGGACACGTTGTACCGCGAGTTGCGGGTTTATTAACATGACGCGTTTTGACGACACCCCCGGCATGGTTCCTTATCCCGTCATTTTCCCCAATGGGGATTATGAAGTTTTCACGTTTAGCCTGCCCCGCAAGGTTGGCAAGATCAAATCCGGAACTTATGGGTTTATCGAGGCTTATTGCGTCGAAAAAAATTGCGACTGCCGCCGGAACACGATTTTTGTACTGAACGACAAAGGCAAGATGCTCGCGGTCATCGATTTCGGTTTCGATCCCGACGAGCCCATGGCCGGCCCCTACCTTAACGATTTGCACGAGCAGTCGGCAGAGGCCGATGAACTGCTGGAGATGTTTGTCGACCTCGTCAACGGGAATCCGGCCTGGGTCAAGGCAATGTACGAACGTTACCGTAAGGTGCGCAAGCGTATCGATGGCCGAACCTACAAGGGCAAGCCCTTTCCCAAGCCGGAGACGGTCGTTCGCACGGCGACGTCTCCGCCGGAAATCGAAGACGAAGCGATGGCCGAATTTTATGACCTGCTTAAGAGCATGGTCCGCGGCCGGCCTTCTGGGCCGAGCAAAAAATCCGGAACGGGTCGGCAAATGGGATTGTTCGAATCCCGGCCGGCGGGGCCGGCCAGCATGTCCGAGTTTCTCGATCGCTACCAAAAAGTTCAGAAAGACGAAAATTTCACCGTGGATCACGATGTGCAGAACGAGCTGCGTCGCTATCTGCTCGACCACGACCAGGCCGGTGACGAGCTGGCGACCCTGCTTCCCCGACTCGTTTCCCAAGGACCAAAGGATGAGGAGCGTTTAGACGCCGCGTTGCAACTGCTTTTCGACGCCTTGGAGATCCTGCGGGTCGAGCTGGAGCGTCGTCGCCCCGATGCGGAACGGCGCATGGCTCATTGGCAGGAAGCGCTGGCGCGTCAGGTGTTTGTGGTCGGTGCCGACGATCAACTTTGTTCGGCTGTGACTCACATACTGCTCCAAGCGCGGGTCGAGATTCTGCCCGTGCTGCACACCGCCAGCACCGAACGGATGTTTGCCGAAGGGAAAGAGACGGCCGAACGTTTCGCTGCGTCTCCCGAAGAGGCGATGAAGACACTCTTCCAAAGTTTTACCGAGTTGAACCTCGATTCCCCCTTCGAGTTGTTCGATGCCTTTCTGCAGGTCATGGCGTTTGGTGACGCCGAGATTCAGGTAGCACTTTGCGGAGCCATGCTCGGCGCGGAGAATCCAATGATTCGGGAGGCCGCGGCGCTGATGCTTTTCCATCCCCGGGCCGAGGTGCGCGAAGGCGTGGCGCGACTGCTGGCGAGTATCGATGGCCATTGGTTCACTCCCGAAGCCCTGCGCCGCTTGATTATCGCCCGCAACTGGTTTCCCGAAACGCTGCGCGGGCATATCGATCAGGCGATCGCCGGCGCCCGCAAAGCGCGGGTGGAGTGCGCTCCCATCCCCAGGCATGTGACCCTGACCGTTCATGCCTCGGGAGTCGATGGCGCCGGCGCCCAGTCTTTCCAGGTCATTGTGCCCTCCGGCAAGGGTTTTGTCAGCTGTTCGATGTTGCTCAAATTTGGCGTGGGGGTGGCTGATGCGTTTCTTATCCCCTTGGAAAGTAAACGCGAACTCAGGGAGTTTTTGGCCGTGCTGGGTCGGGAGGCCGGGGGGGTCGAATCATCCGCCGCCTACCTCGATGCCCGTCTTTGCCAAGCCCTGGCGGATGGATCTCGCCGGGGGAATGTTCCGTCGCACTGGCTGGTCGCCATTGCTGAACGGCTCGGTCGCGATCCGTGGAAAGCGGTTGCCTTCGACCCTTACCGGGAGTTGGCCGTGCTGCGTACCGAACTGAAAGAAAAGGATATCTCCGGCCAAGTTCGTCAGAAGGCGCTGGAGTCCTCATTGGATTGGCCCTCGACAGAGACTTTTGCCAAATCCTGGTTCGAGGATGACGACGATGTAGACCGGGAAGTAACCAAGCAGTTGGGAAAAAAGAAAAACCGACAGAATCCGGAATTGCTGATCGATGCCCTGCTGAATGTGGTCTTCAAAAAGCGCCGCGGCCAATGGTTGGCGCGACTGGTTCTGACCACCCTTTGGCTCAAGTCGGCCACTAAGCCGCCGGTTCCCTGGCCTTGCATGTTTCATGTGGCCGAAGCGCTGGCTGATGAAAAAGTGCCGCTTCGGGAGATTCCGCTCATGGCGGCAGTTGCCTCGGCGACTTTAGGGGCGCATATGGCGCGCATGGCCGATAGAGACTAAGGCCAACGAACCCTTCAGGTGTTTCGAAAGTACATCTGCTTTTTCGGATTGCTCCCGGGACAAAATGTTCCCTCGATTAATGAAGGAATCGCATGCTCGAACGTATTGCCGGAAAAATCAATCGGGGCGTGGGGATCAACCGCGCCGAAGCCCTGCGCCTGCTCACTGAAACGGATCTGCTTGCCGTCGGCAAGCTGGCCGACGGTATTCGCCGCAAGCGCCATCCCCATAACCGGGTGACCTTTGTCATTGACCGCAACGTCAACTACAGTAACGTCTGCGTTTCGAAGTGCAAGTTCTGCGCGTTCTATCGCAACGAAGGCGATGCCGACGCCTATCTGCTCGATACCGAGACGATTTACGGCAAAATCCAGGAACTGGTCGACCACGGCGGTACCCAACTGCTGATGCAGGGAGGTTTGCACCCGACGCTGACTATCGATTGGTTCGAGGATCTCTTTCGGGGGATCAAGGACCGCTTTCCCCAGGTGCAGATCCATTCCCTGTCGCCGGCCGAGGTCATTCATATCGCCAAACTCTCCGGTCTGACCATGCCCGAGTGCCTGAAACGGATGCGGGCCGCCGGTCTCGATTCGGTCCCCGGCGGCGGCGCCGAGGTGCTGGTCGACGAGGTGCGGCAGGAGATTTCCCCCAACAAGATCGGCTGGCGCGAGTGGGCGGCGGTGATGGAAGAAGCCCACGCCCAGGGGATGCGCACCACCGCGACGATGATGTTCGGCACGAGAGAAAAACCGGCCGACATCGTCGAACACCTCTTTCGGGTGCGGGAAATTCAGCAGAAGACCGGGGGCTTCACCGCCTTCATCCCCTGGACCTTCCAGCCGAGTAACACCGAACTGGGGGGGACGACGGCGACGGGCGTCGAATATCTCAAGGTGCTGGCCCTCTCCCGCATCGTTCTCGACAACATCGAGAACATCCAGGGCAGCTGGGTGACGCAAGGGGCGCGCATGGCCCAAGTGGCACTCTTTTTCGGCGCCAACGACCTCGGCGGGACGATGCTTGAAGAGAACGTTGTTGCCGCCGCCGGCTGCTCTTTCCGCATGAGCGTCGAAGAGATCATCGAGCTGGTCCGGGAGGGAGGTTTCATCCCGGCCAAGCGCAACACGTTGTATGAGATTCTGGAAGAGTACTGAACCGCGTTCCGAGAGGCTGTCTTATGATCCCCTTGCGTAGAAATATCAAACAGATGGCCGGTTACGTGCCGGGTTTCCAGCCGCCGGACGTGGCGGCGTGGATCAAGCTTAATACCAATGAGAACCCCTATCCACCCTCGCCAAAGGTGGTCGCGGCGATTCTCGCCGAGCTTGGTGCCGACGGTGGCAATCTGCGCAAGTACCCTGATGCGGGCAGTCGGGCCGGGCGCGCGGCGGCGGGGAAGCTCTACGGTTTCGATCCGTCCTGGGTGATCCTGGCTAACGGCTCGGACGAGCTGCTCAATAACCTGATCCGTGCCTTTGTCGGGGAGGGGGAGGAGATCGCCTTCGTTCATCCCTCTTACACCTACTACGCCACCCTGGCGGAAATCCAGGGGGCGCGGGTGCGCACTTTCGGTCTCACCGAAACGTGGGAACTTGCCGACTTCCCGGAGCGCTACGAGGGCAAGCTCTTTTTTCTGGTCAATCCCAATGCTCCCCTAGGCTTCACCTACCCCCTGGAGTTCATCGAGAATCTCGCCCGGCGCTGCGCCGGGATGCTGGTGCTGGACGAGGCCTACGCCGACTTTGCCGACGAGAACGCCCTGGCGCTGGTGAAAAAGTACGAGAACGTGGTAGTGACCCGGACCTTTTCCAAGAGCTACTGTTTGGCCGGAATGCGCCTGGGTCTGGCCATCGCCCGCCCCGAGGTGATCGCGGCCCTGGACAAGATCCGCGACCATTACAACCTCGACCGCCTGGCCCAGGCGGCGGCGATGGCGGCGCTGGAGGATCAGGCCTATTTCACCGAATGCGTGCGCAAGATCCGCGAGACCCGTGCCTGGTTTACCGGAGAACTGCGGGTGCTCGGCTACGGGGTGATTCCGTCGCGGGCCAACTTTGTCTTCGCCACCCCGCCCGACCGCAACGGCAAGCGCGTCTATGACGGCCTCTACCAGCGTAAAATCCTGGTACGGCACTTCTCCGACCCGCTCCTGGCTGAGGGGTTGCGCATCTCCATCGGCACCCGCGCGGAGATGGAGCGGACCATTGAGGCGCTGCGGGAAATCGGGTGACGGAACGAAGGAACCGTAGGGGCGATCCTTTTGATCGCCCGGATTTAGGGCGAATACAAGATTCGCCCCTAGCGAACCCTGTTGATCCTGAACAGGTCGCCTCCTTGCTCCTCGACTGGTATGGGCGGGAAGGGCGGGAGCTGCCTTGGCGGGGGACGCGGGATCCCTACCGGGTGTGGCTCTCGGAGATCATGCTGCAACAGACCGGCGTGGCCACGGTCATCCCTTACTATCAGCGTTTTCTCGAACGCTTTCCCACGGTGCGCGATCTGGCCGCCGCCGAGGTGGATGCGGTCATCGAACGCTGGGCCGGACTCGGCTACTATTCCCGCGCCCGCAACCTGCACGCCGCCGCCCGCAAGGTGGTGGCCGAGCACGGCGGGTGCTTTCCCGAGGAAGTGGCGGATTTACAGGCATTACCCGGGGTGGGACGTTCCACCGCCGGAGCCGTTCGTGCGATTGCTTTCGACCGCAAGGGGGTGATCCTCGACGGCAATGTCCGCCGGGTGCTTTGCCGGTTGCTGGCGGTGGAAAGCGATCCCCGCGCCTTGGCGACGGAAAGGGAACTCTGGCGCTGGGCCGAAGTCTTCACTCCCGAGGATCGTCCCCACGATTATGCCCAGGCAATCATGGATCTCGGCGCTACCCTCTGTACGCCCCGTCGCCCCGCCTGTGGATGTTGCCCGCTGGCCGGGCTCTGCCGGGCCAAAGCCCTCGGCCGGGAAGAGGCGTTGCCCAGAAGCGCAGTAAAAAAAAGTGTGCCGACGCGGATGCAGGCGGCGCTGCTGCTGGAGCGGGATGGGCGTGTGCTGGTGCGGCAGCGACCCTTTTCGGGCATGCTGGGTGGCCTCTGGGAGTTTCCTGCCGTTGAGGTGGACGAAACCGGCGATCCGACGGTCGCGGCCCGGCGGCTGCTGGTCGATCTTGGCCTGGCCGGAGAGCCGGTCGAAGCGGGGCGTATTCGCCACGTCTACAGCCATTTCAAGCTCGATCTGCGTCTCTACCGGGCGGCCGTCGCCGCCGGCTTCGCGATTGCCGAAGCGGTCGCGAGCCGCTGGCTGACTGCGGCGGAACTGGCCGATCTGCCCCTGCACGGCGCCCATAAAAAAGTTTTGTCCCATCTGATCCAAAACGAACCTACAACCCCTGAATCGAGGAGCAGACCATGAAATTTTTCATTGATACCGCCGAGATCGGCGAAATTCGCGCCGCTCACGCCTTAGGCCTGGTCGATGGCGTGACCACCAACCCCTCGCTTATTGCCAAGAGCGGTCGCGAGTTCAAGGATGTCATCCGTGAGATCGCTTCCTTCGTTGATGGCCCCATCTCCGCCGAAGTCATTGCCCTCGACGCCGAGGGGATGGTGCGTGAAGGGAGGGATCTGGCGGCAATCCACGAAAACATCGTCATCAAGGTGCCGATGACCGAGGAAGGCCTCAAGGCGACCCGCATCTTCAGCGCCGAAGGTATCCGCACCAACGTCACCCTGGTCTTTTCCCCAGTGCAGGCGCTGCTCGCCGCCAAAGCTGGAGCGAGCTACGTTTCCCCCTTCGTCGGTCGGCTCGACGACGTCGGCCACGACGGCATGGAAGGGGTCGAGCAGATCCGCACCATCTTCGACAACTACGGCTATGCTACGGAAATCATCGTCGCCTCGGTGCGCAGTCCGCTGCATGTCCTCAATGCCGGGCTCCTCGGTGCTGATATCTGCACCATCCCGCCGGCGGTCATCAGCCAACTGGCTAAGCATCCCCTGACCGACGTCGGCATCGCCAAGTTCATGGCCGACTGGGAAAAGGCCAAAAAATAGGAAAGCGGAAAGAATTTTTCCTTCCCGCTTCCGGGTGCGACTGGCCCGCCGGGCACTCTCCTGTTAAACTTTGCGGGATGGTCCGGTGGGCCTTTTCTTTCCTTTTTTTTCGAGGTGCCTATGAACATTCACGAGTATCAAGCCAAGGAAATTTTCGGCGCGTTCGACATCCCGGTGCCGCGCGGCCGCCTGACCCTCACCGCTGATCAGGTGGAACGGGCCGCCAAGATGATGGGCGGCCATTGTGTGATCAAGGCGCAGATTTACGCCGGCGGCCGCGGCAAGGCCGGCGGCGTGCAGGTGGTTCATCATCCCGAGCAGGCCCACGAGGCCGCCAAGGAGATGTTCAACAAACGCCTCGTCACCCCCCAGACCGGCCCCGAGGGGCTCAAGGTGCGGCGGATTCTGGTGGAGGAGGCGGTGGGCATTGCCCGCGAGTTCTATCTCTCCATCACCCTTGACCGCGAAAGTTCCCGTTACTGCCTGATCGCCTCCGCCGACGGCGGGGTCGACATCGAGGAGACGGCGGTCAAGCATCCGGAAAAGATTCTCAAGCTGACCATCGACCCCTTCACCAGGTTGCGTTCCTATCAGGCCCGGCGCATCGCCCTTGGACTCGGCCTGAAGGGCAGCCTCTGCGAGGACTGCGTGCAGCTCATCCTCAATCTCTATCGTCTGCTGCTGGAGAAGGACTGCTCGCTGGTGGAGATCAACCCCCTGGTGGTGACCAAGGCCGGCTGGCTGCTGGCCATGGACGGCAAGATCAACTTTGACGACAACGCCCTTTTCCGTCACTGGGAGTATCACGACCTGCAGGACTACTCGCAGATGGATCCGTTGGAGATCAACGCCGGCAAGTTCGATCTCTCCTACATCAAGCTGACCGGCAATATCGGCTGCATGGTCAACGGCGCCGGGCTGGCCATGGCGACCCTCGACGTGCTCAAGGAGAACGGCGGCGAACCGGCCAACTTTCTTGACGTCGGCGGCGGCGCGACGCGGGAGAAGGTTGCCGAGGCCTTCAAGATCATCCTCCAGGATCGCGATGTGCGCGGGGTTTTCGTCAATATTTTCGGTGGCATCATGCGCTGCGACGTCATCGCCCAGGGGATCATCGAGGCGGCGGCCGAATTCCAATGCACCTTACCGATCATGGTGCGGATGGACGGCTCCCAAGTCGAGGAGGGCAAGAAGCTGCTCCTCGAATCGGGGCTCAATGTGCGCTGCGTCGACACGCTCGGCGACGGCGCCGCCGGTATCGTGAAAATGCTCGCCCAGGCCGAGGCCTGAAACTCGCGACCCTTCAACTCATGGAGAACGCCCGATGTCCATTCTGATCAATAAAGACAGCCGTGTGGTCGTGCAGGGGATCACCGGCAATACCGGCCTCTTTCACACCCGCCAGTGTCGCGAATACGGCACCAAAATCGTCGCCGGGGTCACCCCGGGCAAGGGGGGGATTCACGTCGACGGCATTCCCGTCTTCGATTCCATGGACGAGGCGCTGCGTATCACCAAGGCCAACGTCTCGATGATCTTCGTGCCGCCGCCGGGGGCCGCCGACGCCATTCTCGAAGCGGTGGAAGCCGGCATCGAACTGGCGGTGTGCATCACCGAAGGGGTGCCGGTTCGCGATATGGTGCTGACCAAACGCATCGTCGAACAGAGCGGAACCCTTCTTGTCGGTCCCAACTGCCCCGGCCTCATCACCCCCGGCGAGTGCAAGGTCGGCATCATGCCCGGCTACATTCACAAGCCGGGGAAGATCGGCGTCGTTTCCCGCAGCGGCACCCTCACCTACGAAGCGGTCAAGCAGATTTCCGACGTCGGTCTCGGTCAGTCGACCTGTATCGGCATCGGCGGTGATCCGATCATCGGCATGAAGTTCGTTGATGTGATCAAAATGTTCAACGACGACCCGGAGACCGAGGCGGTCTTCATGATCGGCGAAATCGGTGGCGGCGCCGAGGAGGAAGCGGCGGAGTGGATTCGCGACCACATGACCAAGCCGGTGGCCGCTTTCATTGCCGGCGTTACCGCCCCTCCCGGCAAGCGCATGGGGCACGCCGGGGCGATCATCACCGGCGGCAAGGGCAAGGCCGAGGACAAGATCCGCACTCTGCAGGAATGCGGCGTGACCGTTGCTGTCAGCCCGACCCGCATGGGCGAGGCGATGTTGACGGCGCTCAAGGGGTAGGCCCTCTGCGAGATTGATGTTTCAGAAACAGAAAGCCCCGGCTGGCGCCGGGGCTTTCTGTCTATCGGTATGTTTTGTGGGTTGGGTTGAGAAGTTCCGTTGGTTCGAGGGGGAATCAGCGTCGTGCCATGGCTTCCTGGACGACGCGGTCTTGACCCGGCGGCTCGGAGACGTTCATGCTGTCACCCTCCCTTGCTGGTGTTTGGTTAAAGGTTACCACTGTCGTCCCTTTTGTAAAGGGGCCGGGGAAAAATTTTAGGGGCGAATTTCGATGGGAGTGTTTTCGGCCACCAACTGCCAGATTTCGAACATATCCTCGTTGGTGACGGCGATGCAGCCTTCGGTCCAGTCGTGGCGGACGAAGAAGTCCTTGCCGTCGCTGTAGCGGTTGGGGACTCCGTGGATCATGATGTTTCCGCCAGGATGGACCCCTTTGGCGGCGGCCCGTTGCGCATCTTGCTCATTGGGATAGGAGATGTGGATGGCGCGGTAGAATTTGCTGTCGACGATGCGCCGGTCGAGGGTGTAGCGCCCCTCGGGGGTGCGGTTGTCCCCCCGGCGCTGTTTGTGGCCGAGGGGATTCTTGCCCAGGGCGATCTTGTAGCTGCGCAGCAGTTCCTCCCCTTGGTAGAGATAGATGCGTCGCTCCCCCTTGACCACCAGCACACGGTCGGCCTGGGGCTGAAAAGCCAGTGCTGGCAGACTCAACATGGCGGAAAGACAGATACTTAATGTAATGCGCAAGGATCTTTTCATGGTTTCGTCCTCCCCTGTAAAACAGGCTTGGCCGATTCAACAGCAAATGCTGTGCCGTTATCTGAAAGTGACGATTTCGCGGGTTTGAGGCGTTGCCGGTAGCAGCCGCGGGTTCCCGCCGCCCGGCATTTTGGCAATTTCTATATATAATTAATGTCTATCCGGCCGGAGGTCAAGCTGTTCGTATTGAAAATTTCCAGTCGATCCAGCTGGTTTGGGTTAGCTCGTGTGCTGCGCCGGCCCTCTGCCCGTTCGCACTTGGCTGTTGGCCGTCTGCGAAAAGACGCTTCGTATTTCCTCCCTCGACGGAGGCGCGATGATCCTGGCCTTCGGCGACAGCCTGACCCACGGCACCGGCGCCGGTTCGGAAGTCGTCTGTCCGGCGGCGGCTGAGTTCAGGCGCGGAAGATGAAATAGACCGCGCCGAGGAGGCAGAGTCCGGCCCATAGATAATCGAGTTTGAGGGGCTGGCCCATATAAAGAAAAGCGAAGGGGACAAAGACCGAGAGGGTGACGACTTCCTGCAGGATCTTCAGCTGCGCCAGGCTCATGACCCCGTAGCCGATACGGTTGGCGGGCACCTGGAGCACATATTCGAAAAAGGCGATTCCCCAGCTGATCACCACGGCGACGTACCAGGCCTTGTGGCTCAGGTTGCGCAGATGCCCGTACCAGGCGAGGGTCATAAAGAGGTTGGAGAGGATGAGCAGCAGGGTGGTTTGCAGAACGACGGGCATGGTCGCTACCTCGCGTGAGATGGAGGGCCTGGGCCGAAAAGTGCGCTTTCGGGCGCGGCGATATTACTCCTGGTCTGAGGCGGCGACAATCGATTTTTCTTGGCGGGAATCGGAGAGCTTGCCGGGCCTAAAATTGTTCCGGAAAAAACTCCCGAAACTGCCCGAATAAACTTTTTAAGTCACTGTTTTTTAAATATATTTTTTCGATATTTTTTCCCTGTTGACAAGCCCGGCGCAGGGGGAGTAAATAGCGAACGAAGAGAGTCGTTTGCGACCCGGGCATGCGCAAGACGAAGCGTAAAAAGCAACCCCTTTTTATAGCCGCACGCCCCAGGCACCCGGATCCTTTTCACGCCTCTCCCGCCCGTCGGGCATCGCTTTCACGGCTTGAAAAAGGGGTTATCACATGCACATCGTCCTCTCCCACAATCTGCGGGACGATTCCGCTTGCGCGGAACCCGATCCCGAACCTCCCGCTTCCGCACCCGCTGACGATCTCTACGCCGAATGGGATGACATTCACACCATCCGTGCCGTAGAATCCGCCCTGGCCTCCCGTCACCGGGTTTCCCTAGTCAACGCCGATCTCGCCGCCTTCGCCGCCTTCTGTGAGCTGAAGCCCGATCTGGTTTTCAACATCGCCGAAGGCCTGCATGGCGCCAGCCGCGAGGCGCAGATCCCGGCCATGCTCGACATGCTCGGCATCCCCTACACCGGCAGCGGCCCAGTGACCCTCGGCAACTGTCTTGATAAGCGGCGGACCAAGGAGATCCTCAGCTACCACCGCATCCCCACCCCGCGCTTCGTGACCGTCGACTCCCCGGCCCAGCTGCCGGCGCGCCTGCGCTATCCACTGATGGTCAAGCCGGTCCTTGAAGGGTCGAGCAAGGGCGTGACCGACAAGGCCCTGGTGGCGGACCGCAAGGCTCTGGTGCGTCAGGTCGAATGGGTGGTGGATACCTACCGGCAGAGCGCGCTGGTCGAGGAGTTTCTCCCCGGCCGGGAATTCACCGTGGCCCTGCTTGGTAACGGCGCCGCCCTGCGCGTTCTGCCCATCGTCGAGATCAATTTCGACACCCTCCCCGCCGGGGTCAATCCGATCTATTCCTATGAAGCCAAGTGGCTCTGGGATCAGGAGGACGATCCCTTGCAGATCTTCACCTGTCCGGCCCGGCTCGAACCGCTCTTGCAGAAACGGATCGAGGAAATCTGCCGGCGGGCCTTCATTGTCATGGGTTGCCGCGACTGGTGCCGCATCGATGTGCGCCTTGATTCCCGCGGCCTGCCCGCTATCATCGAACTGAACCCGCTTCCCGGCATTCTCCCCCGGCCCGAGCAGAACAGCTGCTTTCCCAAGGCGGCGCGGGCGGCCGGGCTGTCCTACGAAGAGATGATTCTCGCGGTGGTCGAAGCGGCCGGCGCACGGCTCCATCCGCAAGGGGTTCCAGATGAACGTCTCCGTATGTTTTAACCAGGTTCCCCGCAAACTCCTCAAGGGCGAGTCCCGCGACCGCATTTCCGAGGCCGGCGCCGAGAAGGAGGCGCGGGCGGTCAAGGCCGCCCTGCGGCAACTGGGGCATGAGGTCAAGCTGGTGCCTCTGGGTGCCGACGCGCCGGCCTTCGCCGAGGCCCTGCGCGGCGCCCGGCCCGAGGTCGTCTTCAATCTCTGCGAGGGCTTCTGGGGGGACAGCCGCAAGGAGCTGCACGTCGCGGCGCTCTTCGATCTGCTCGGTCTGGCTTACACCGGCTCCGCTCCCCTGTGCCTGGGTCTCACCCAGGACAAGGCGCGCACCAAGGATCTGCTACTGGCGCATAACCTGCCGACGCCGCGATATGTGCTGGTCAAGCTGGGGGAACACTTCCCCAAGACCAAAAACCTGAGTTATCCCCTGATGGTCAAGCCGCGCTTTGAGGATGCTTCCTTGGGGATCACCGCCGAGAGCATCGTCGAAGATGAAAAGGCGCTGACCAAACGTATCGCCTACGTTCACGACACCTATCGCCAGGGGGCGCTGATTGAGGAGTTCATCGACGGGCGGGAGCTCAACATTGCCGTGCTCGGCAATGCGCCGATGGAGGTTTTGCCGGTTTCCGAGATCGTCTTCAAGCCGGGGCTCAAGCGCGCCATCGTCAGCTACGACGGCAAGTGGCTGGAAGATTCTCAGGAGTACGCTCAGACCGAGCCGCTTTGCCCGGCACCCCTCAAGGCCAAGGAGCTGCTGTTGGTGCGCGATGTCGCTCTGCGTGCCTGCAAACTCCTCGACTGCCGGGATTACGCCCGGGTCGACATCCGACTGCGTGACGGGGTGCCTTACATTCTCGAACTCAACGCCAATCCCGATCTGTCCCCCGATGCCGGGCTGGCCCGCAGTGCCCAGGCCGCCGGCATCGGCTATCCCCGGCTGGTGGAACGGATTCTCCAACTGGCCCTGAAACGCCAGGAGAGCCTTCATGCGAAACCTTGAAGCGACCGATCTTCCGGCTCTGACCCGGATTCTGAAAGCGACCGGCGCCTTTACCGAAGTGGAGGTCGAGTGCGCCGTGGAACTGCTCGAAATCGTCATCACCCAACCCTGGCAGCAGGATTACCGGGTGGTGGTTGTTGAGCATGACGGCCAGGCGGCCGGTTACATCCTCTATGGCCCGGTTCCCCTCACCGAGGGGGTTTACGACATCTACTGGATCGCCACCGATCCGGCGGTGCAGGGGCGGGGCCTCGGCCGGTGCCTGATGGAGCACGCCGAGGCCGAGGCGCGCCGGGCGGGGGGACGCATGATCTGTCTGGAAACCTCGTCCCAGGGGGGGTACGAACGCACCCGGCGCTTCTACGATCAGGCCGGGTATGTGGAAGAGGCGCGGCTGCGGGATTTCTACAAGCCCGGCGATGACCGCATCACTTACGTCAAACGTCTTTCTTGCCGTGAGGAGATCTGAAGCAGGATGGAAACCTGGCAGAAGCTGTTGCAGGAAAGCCTGACCCGTCCCGGTGACCTGACCCGCCGTTTCGGCATCGATCCCCATCCCCTTGAAGGGGTGGCGGCGCGTTATCCCATGCGGGTCAATCCCTACTATCTCGGGCTCATCAAGGAAGTCGGCGATCCCATCTGGAAACAGGCGGTGCCGTCGGAGGACGAGTTGCGCGATGTGGTCTGCCCGGCCGATCCTCTGGAGGAGGAGAACCAGAGCCCGGTGCCGAACCTGGTTCACCGCTACCCCGACCGGGTACTCTTCCTGGTCTGTTCCGAGTGCGCCATGTACTGCCGTTTCTGCACCCGCAAGCGCAAGGTCGGCGGCGAGAGCATGGTCATTGACCGCGCCTCCATCGAGCGGGGCCTGGCTTATATCCGCGAACACGGGGAAATCCGCGACGTAATCCTCTCCGGCGGCGACCCGCTGCTTCTCTCCGATGAGCGTCTGGAGTGGATTCTCAAAGAACTGCGGGCGATTGCCCACGTCGAGATCATCCGCATCGGCAGTCGGGTGCCGGTGGTTTTGCCGCAGCGCATCACGGCGGCCCTGGCGCGCCTGCTGCGGCGCTTTCACCCGCTCTATCTCAACACCCATTTCAACCACCCGGACGAGATTACCGAGGTTTCGGCCAAGGCCTGCGCGCGTCTCGCCGACGCCGGCATCCCACTCGGCAACCAGACCGTGCTGCTGCGCGGGATCAACGACGATCCGGCGGTGATGAAACAGCTGATGCAGAAACTGCTGGCGATCCGGGTCAAGCCCTACTATCTCTATCAGGCCGACATGGTGCAAGGAACCGACCATTTTCGCACCAGCGTCGAAGAAGGGCTGGAAATCATCCGTGCCCTGCGCGGCCACACCTCGGGGCTGGGAGTGCCGGCTTACGTCATCGACGCCCCCGGCGGCGGCGGCAAGATCCCGCTTTTGCCCGATTACCTGCAAAGCCTGGGGGAAGAGGTGGTGCTTAAGAATTACCAGGGAGAAATCTACCGCTACGCCAACCCCGCCCCCGCCCTGGTCGAGGAAAAACGCAGCGCGGTCAACGACTGTCGCTGAAACATCTCCGCGCCGAAAAAAGCTGGCCGACTCCACTTTGGAGCGGCCGGCTTTTTTTGCGAAGACGGGAATTATCTTCTTGTCGTCTAGAGTTATTGCTCTAAAATGGAGCAATAACTCTAGACGGGAGATCGAGACATGCGCGTACTTCTCATCCAGCCCCCCAGCTGCCACCCCGAATCGGACCAGTTATTTCTCTTCGAGCCCCTGGCGCTGGAATATCTGGGCGCTGGGCTCAACCTCGACGACCACGAGGTCGAAATCCTTGACGCCCGCCTGGAACCTGACATCGACGGGGCTTTCCACCGCTTCCGGCCTGAAGTGGTGGGGGTGACCGGCTACACCAGCCAGGTCAACATCGTCAAGACGCTCGCGGCCCGGCTCAAGGATCTCGATCCCGACCTTTTCGTCATCGTCGGCGGACATCATGCCACGGTGCGGCCGGAGGATTTCAACGATCCGGCCATCGACGTGGTGGTGATCGGCGAGGGGGTTTTCACCCTCCGGGACATACTCCGGGCGCCGCGGAAATCGGACGCGCTCCTTGCCATTCGGGGCCTAGCCTTGCCCGGCGCCGAGGGTCTTCATTTCGGCGCGCCGCGACCCTACACAGATCTTGACGAACTGCCTTTCCCCGACCGTTCCCTCACCTTGCGCCATCGCCATCAATATTTCAGCGAATGGTTCAAGCCCCTGGCTTCGGTACGCACGTCCCTGGGCTGCCCCGCCCGCTGCAACTTCTGCGCGCTCTGGTCCATCACCGGCGGGCGTTATCTGCGCCGCGATCCGGAAGCGGTGGTCGCCGAATTGCGCCAGGTCGTCGAACCGAACATTTTTTTCTGCGACGACGAATCGATGTGCGACGTCAAGCGCATGGACCGGCTCGCCGACCTGATCCGGGAGGCGGGAATCAAGAAGAAGTATTTCCTGTACGGACGGGTGGATACCATCGCCAACCATCCGGAGCTGTTCGCCAAGTGGGCGAAAATCGGTCTGGTCCAGGTTTTTGTCGGAATGGAGGATTGTTCCGATGCGCGGCTGGCGGCGATGAACAAGCACATCACCGTCGCCCAGCAGGCCGAGGCGGTGCGCATTCTCGACGAACTGGGGATCATGATGTACGCCTCGTACATGGTCGATCCGGCCTATACCCGCGAGGATTTCCGCGACCTGCTCGCCTATGTGCGCCGCATGCGCCACAAGTACGCGACCTTTACGGTCATGACACCCCTCCCCGGCACCCAACTGTATGCCGAACACGAGCACGAACTTTTGAGCCATAAACCGGAACTTTACGATCTGGTTCATGCCCTGCTGCCGACGAAGCTGCCGCTGCCGGACTTCTATGCCGAGCTGGCCAATCTCTGGGTCAGGGCGGTCCCCTTCTATCGCATTCTCCCCACCCTGACCCGTTTCGGTTTCAGGGGGATGCTGCACCGCATCCGTCTCTTCGGCATCATTCTGGCGCGGTTGCGGGCGGCGTACCGGGATTATTGATGTGCCGTCTTCCGGCGGTGGCGCTTCCTGTCCACTTCTGCTATAACCGGCAGCCATGAAGACCCGTGACCGCATCATCGCCGCCGCCATCGACCTGTTCAACGAACAGGGAACCAAGGGTGTGACCACCAACCACATCGCCGCGGCGGTCGGCATCAGCCCCGGCAACCTCTATTACCATTTCCGCAACAAGGGGGACATCCTCCGCGCCATCTTCGAAGAGATGGATGCCTACGGCCTGGAGCGCTACCGGGAAATCACCGCCGAGACGCCCCCCGGCACCCTGGCGGCGATGGAGCGCTGTTTCGTCATGATCCAGGAGTACAACTGGCGCTATCGCTTCTTCAAGCGGGAACTGACCGCCCTGCTGCTGGACGATCCCTTGCTGCGGGAACGCTTTCGGCTAACCCACCGGCAGATGCTCGCCATTGTCCGCCAGTCGAACGAATGCGCCGTGGCCTTGGGCGTTTTCCGCCCCCTCGCCGAGCGGGAACTGGACCTGCTGAGCGAAGCGATCTGGATGGTGGCGCTATTCTGGCTCAACTACTTGGAGGTCGGCGGGGAGCCGGTGGACGACGCCGGTCTCGGCCGGGGCATCGAGCAGTTGCGTCTGCTCATCGCCCCTTATCTCACCGAAGGGGCGCGGGCGGAACTCGCCGCCAAAAGCGAGCGCCCCGTGCCCTAGCTGAAGTTTCTCGAACAACCGACTCCCCAAGCGTACCTATTCTTTTTTCCCGTCCGGCATTTTCGCCGCGTTAATACGGTTGCGCCGGGCGGTGAACTCTGCGATATTACCCCGTTGAACAGAGACACATTGGCGTGTTTTTCATAGGAGGTCCCCATGCCGCGACGCGACGACGTAAAGAAGGTGCTCATCATCGGTTCCGGTCCGATCATCATCGGCCAGGCCTGTGAATTCGACTATTCCGGTACCCAGGCCTGCAAAGCCCTGCGCAAGCTCGGATACTCCATCGTCCTGGTCAATTCCAACCCGGCGACGATCATGACCGATCCGGGGATGGCCGACGCCACCTACATCGAACCCTTGAACGTCGCCCGTCTGACCGAGATCATCGAGAAGGAGCGCCCCGACGCCCTGCTCCCCAACCTTGGCGGTCAGACCGCTCTCAACCTCTCCAGCGAACTGGCTCGCCTCGGCATTCTCGACAAGTACGGGGTACGGGTGATCGGCGTCAACCTTGACGCCATCAAACGGGGAGAGGACCGGGAAACCTTCAAGGAGACGATGACCCGGCTGGGGATCGAGACCCCGCGCAGCGAGATCGCCACCAGCCTGGAGCAGGCGCTGGAGATCGTCGGCCGCATCGGCCTGCCGGTGGTCATCCGCCCCGCCTACACCATGGGCGGTACCGGCGGCGGCTTTGCCTACAATCTGGAGGAGTTCGAGACCATCGTCAGCCGCGGCCTCTCCGCCAGCCCGGTGAGTCAGGTTCTCATCGAGGAGTCGATCCTCGGCTGGGAAGAGCTCGAACTGGAGGTGGTGCGCGACGCCAAGAACCAGAAGATCACCGTCTGCTTCATCGAGAACGTCGACGCCGTCGGCGTCCATACCGGTGATTCCTTTTGCACCGCGCCGATGCTCACCATCGACGCCGAACTTCAGGAGCGCCTGCAGGAATACGCCTACCGCATCGTCGACGCCATCGAGGTGATCGGCGGCACCAACGTCCAGTTCGCCTACGATCCGCAGAGCGGCCGGGTGGTGGTCATCGAAATCAATCCTCGCACCTCCCGTTCCTCGGCCCTGGCCTCCAAGGCCACCGGCTTCCCCATCGCCCTGGTCTCGGCGCAATTGGCCGCCGGGTTGACCCTCGACGAAATCCCCTACTGGCGCGACGGCACCCTCGACAAGTACACCCCCTCGGGGGATTACGTGGTGGTCAAATTCGCCCGCTGGGCCTTCGAGAAGTTCAAGGGCGTGCACGATAAACTCGGCACCCAGATGCGCGCCGTCGGCGAGGTGATGAGCATCGGCAAGAACTACAAGGAGGCCCTGCACAAGGCGATCCGTTCCCTGGAGAACGGCCGTTACGGCCTCGGCTTCGCCAGGGATTTCCACCAGCGCTCTCTGCCGGAATTGTTGGAGTTGCTCGCCGAACCCTCCAGCGAGCGCCAGTTCGTGCTTTACGAGGCGCTGCGCAAGGGTGCCGATATCGAGATGCTTTACGCCAAGACCTTCATCAAGCCCTGGTTCCTGCAACAGATGAAGGAACTGGTCGAGCTCGAAGAGGAAATCCTCAAGCATAAGGGGAGCCTACCCCCCGATGCCCTGCTGATCCAGGCGAAAAAGGACGGCTTCGCCGACCGCTACCTGGCGCAGATCCTCGGCCTGAGCGAAGAGGCGATCCGCGTCAAACGCACCGCGCTCGGTGTGGTCGAGGCCTGGGAAGCGGTTCCGGTGAGCGGGGTGGAGAATGCCGCCTACTACTTCTCTACCTACAATGCTCCGGACTCGGTTCCTGTTTCCGACCGCAAGAAGATCATGGTCCTCGGCGGCGGACCCAACCGCATCGGCCAGGGGATCGAATTCGACTACTGCTGCGTCCATACCGCCCTGGCCCTGCGCGAGGCCGGTTTTGAGACGATCATGATCAACTGCAACCCCGAGACCGTCTCCACCGACTACGATACCTCGGACAAGCTCTACTTCGAGCCGCTGACCGTTGAGGACGTCCTCGCCATCTACGAGAAGGAGAAGCCCGAAGGGGTGGTGGTGCAGTTCGGCGGGCAGACGCCGCTGAACATTGCCCGCCAGCTCGAAGAGGCGGGGGTGCGCATCCTCGGCACCAGCCCGGCGACGATCGACCAAGCCGAGGATCGCGACCTTTTCAACCAGACCATGGTCAAGCTCGGCATTCCCCAGCCCGAGTCAGGGATGGCCGCCACCGAGGCCCAGGCCCTGGCGATCGCTGCGCGCATCGGCTATCCGCTGATCGTGCGCCCCTCCTTTGTTCTCGGCGGCCGCGCCATGGAGGTGGTGCACGACGAAGCCATGCTTCGCGAATATCTGCAAAAGGCGGTGGAAATCTCCCCCGAGCGGCCGATTCTTATCGACCGTTTTCTGCAGAACGCCATCGAGGCCGAGGCCGACGCCATTGCCGACGGCAGCGAGGCTTTCGTTCCGGCGGTGATGGAGCACATCGAGCTGGCCGGGGTCCATTCCGGGGATTCGGCCTGCGTCATTCCCCCCGTTTCCATCCCGGCCAAGCATATCGCCACCATCGAGGAGTACACCCGGCGCATCGCCGTGGAGATGGGGGTGGTCGGGCTGATGAACATTCAGTACGCCATCGCCGACGACAAGGTTTACATCCTCGAAGCCAATCCCCGCGCCAGCCGCACGGTGCCGCTGGTTTCCAAGGTTTGCGCCATTCCCATGCCGCGCATCGCCGTGGCCGCCATGCTCGGCAAAAAACTCGCCGACCAGGGGCTCAAGCGCCGTGAATTTGCCCACTTCGGGGTGAAGGAAGCGGTCTTTCCCTTCGGCATGTTCCCCGAGGTCGACCCAGTACTCGGGCCGGAGATGCGCTCCACCGGCGAAGTGCTGGGGATGGCGAGCAACTACGGCCTGGCCTACTTCAAGGCTCAGGAAGGGGCCAATTCGCCACTGCCGCTGCAAGGGACGGTGCTCATCACCGTCGCCGAGCAGGACAAGGCCGGGGTGCTGGAGGCGGCCCGCCTCTTCGTCGAACTCGGCTTCACCCTCCGCGCCACCGCCGGCACCCAGGCCTACCTGACTTCCCAGGGGATTGCCGCCACGACCATCCAGAAGCTGCACGAGGGGCGCCCGAACATCGCCGACGCTATCAAAAACGGCGAAATCCAGCTCTTGATCAACACCCCCGTGGGCAAACTCAGCGCTCATGACGACTCCTACATCCGCAAGGCGGCGATCCGCTACAAGGTGCCCTATATCACCACCACCGCCGCCGCCCTCGCCGCCGCCCAGGGCATCGCCGCCCGGCGCCGGGGCCAGGAGGAGATTCACAGCCTGCAAGAGTACCACGCCGCCATTCGCTAGCATCGGACCGACGGCAAAAACTCGGGGCGGGGTCGACGGCAGAAAGCGTCGCCCCGCCCTTTTTCGTTTCCGATGAGAATTGCCCGCGGGTGGGCTTGCATTGTGAAAAGGCTTGCCGTATAGTTTTTGTAAAAATATACGTCGTGTCGATAGGGGAGGATAAAATGCAGACCAAATTGACCTTGCGGCTGGATGATGAGCTGATCGATCAGGCCAAAAACTACGCGGCCCGCTCCGGCAAATCGGTTTCGCAGGTGGTGGCCGATTATTTCCGGCTCTTGCCCGCCGCAAACGAACCCGCCGCACCGCTGGAAACGGCCCCGCTGACCCGTTCGTTGCGGGGGGTGCTGCGCGGGGCGCGGCTGGATGAGGCCGATTATCGGCGCCACCTGGAAGAGAAAAACCGATGAAGGTGCTTTTCGACACCAATGTCGTTCTCGATCTGCTCATCGACCGCGCCCCCCATGCCGAGGCGGCCGCCAGGCTTTTTGCCGCCGTGGAGCGGGGCATAATCGGCGGCTGTCTGGGGGCGACCACTCTCACCACCATTCATTATCTGACGGCCAAGACCCTGGGCCGAGAGCAGGCCCGCGAAGCGGTCGCCGTCCTGCTGTCCCTTTTTGAAATCGCGCCGATTACCCGACCGGTGCTGGAAGCGGCCCTGACCGACGATTTCGACGATTTCGAGGATTCGGTCATTCATCAGGCGGCCCGTCAGTCCGGTGCCCAGGCCATTGTCACCCGCAACGGCAAGGACTTTCGCGGGGCGGAACTGCCCGTTTACGCGCCGGAGGAACTGCTCAAGGTGCTGCGGGCGATGGGCTTGGAGGGGGGAGCGGATTGAAAAACTTCCTGACAGATGGGAAACCCAAAAGGAGCGGGGAGAGCCGACATCGACTCTCCCCGCTCTTTTTTGGTGTCCGTCGCCGTTCAGAAGCTCAAAACCCGGGTATCGTCGTCGTTGAGCAGTGTCACGATCTCCGGCGGGGTGGCGGGGGTGACGCCGGCGATGAGGTCGGCGGCGGTCTTGCCGGAATTGGGCAGGAAGAGGGCGCAGACCTGAACCTGGGCGCCTTTCTCCATGAGTCCTTGCAGCATCTGTTTCGGCGTCACCTCCCGGGGTTTGAGGGTCGGCGGGGTGAAATCCTTGAGCGCCAATTTTCCGGCTTCGTCGCACAACAGCACCCGCACCGGGGTGCCCTGGCGCTGGGCTTCGGTGGCTAGGATCATCGCCATTCCTTGGGTCTGGACGTCGCTGCTGGTGAGTATCACCAGCCAGCGGTCGGTTTTCGCTAGGGCGTGGCCGGCGGAAAAGAGCAGGATCAAAGTCGTCAGCAGGGCGGGCAAGAGGGTTTTCCCGGTCCGGAGTGTCTTCATTGTGTTTACTCCTTGAGTGGAAATAGCCGGCATCTTTCATTTTAAAAAGCATAGCAGGAAAAATGGGTTCTTCGCGGGTTCGGAAAGGGCGATCCCTTCTCTTGAGCTTTTTCGCGCCGCTGGAGATTGACAGGGGCGCCGGGAACGGGCTATGGTGCAACGAAATTTATTTCCGTAGCACCGCTTCTCTAGACGGATTCGGGAGACGTCCCATGCCGATTTTTTATTGCCTGCTGGTGATCGCTTTGTGCCTGGTGGGCTCACTCCCCCCGCGCGTTGCCGCCGAGGAGGGGGTTGTCCTTGCGCCGGTCGTCGTTTCCGGTCAGGAACTTATCATTCCTACCCGGCAGGCCGATGAAACGGTCTATACCGGCAGCGAAGTGACCGCCGAAGGGGTGGCTCTTCAGGGAACCACGGCGGCCACCCGGGTTTCCGAGGCCCTCGGCATCCTGCCCGGACTCAGTGTCGAAAGCGCCGATGGGATGGGGTTGGCGGCGGAGCAGGGGAATCTGCGTGTGCGCGGGGTGCGGGGGATGCTGGGCGCATTGACGGTGGAAGGGGTGCCGAATGTCGGCCTCAATCCCGTCGGGCCTCGCGATTATCTTTATGATCTGGAAAACATGGCCGGACTTTCCCTATACAAGGGGGCGGTGCCCGCCAATATCGGCACCGGCGTCGGTTCCCGGGGGGGCGCCGTCGTACTCCATCCCGAGTGGCCGGGGGAGGAGTTTTCTCTGCGCCTCAAGCAGGGATTCGGTTCCCATGACTACTCCCGATCTTTCCTCCGGCTTGACAGCGGAGCGCTCAATGGCTTCGACACGCGCTTTTCCGCCGCCGTATCCTATGGCGACTCCGACAAATGGCGGGGTCCCGGCGAAGTGGGGCCCCGGCGCAACCTCAATCTCGGATTTTCCCAGCCCCTCGGCGAGCAGGCCGATCTCAAGCTCTGGTATAACCGCAACGAGCTCGACCAGCACCTTTATCGCCCCTTAAGTTATGCCGACATCCGCGATCTAAAGAGCAATTACCGCAAGGATTTCAACGAGGCTCGCACCGGAATCGCGGGCGAAGATATCCATTATTACGATTACAATCGCGGCGTCTATGAGAACGACGACCTGCTTGCGATACTTACCCTAACCCCCGGTGATGACCTCAGGTTCATGCTGAAGCCGTACTATTCCTGGGAAGATTCAGTCATTCGCGAGGGTGTGGCCGTTCAGGGCGGAAGGGTGCAGGAGCGCAACCGGGATATCGAGCGCGGCGGCGTCGTCGCCGAGGTCCAAGGAAAGCTGGGAGAAGTAGAGTCGGTTCTCGGCTACCACTTCGAAACCGGCGCCATGGATGTTTTCACCCGGAACCTGGCTATTGTCCCCGACGGCTTGGAAGATCGAGGCATGGGCGTCATGGCGATCGCCAGCGACACCTGCATCCATAGCCCCTATCTCAAGTTCTCCGGCCGTCTGAGTGATCTGGACTGGCAGGGGGGGATGAAGTATTTCCGCTTCGAGGATGCGGACAGCCGAGGCTATGTCGCCGGCCCCGCTCCCGACTACGCGCCGGTGCGGGCAAGCGACCTCGACCGTGCCGGAGAAGTCTACGATATCTGGCTGCCCACCCTGGGCGTTGCCTATAATCTGAACGAGCGCCTGCAACTCTATGGGAGCTACGGGCGCAACTTCATTCGTCCCTACGCTTACCTTCCCCTGGCGACCCTCTACAACAACCAGCGTGCCCGCTTTCAGGCCCAGGGGATCGCTCTTCAGCAGCTCTTCGACGGCTACGCCATGGAAAAATCGGACACCGTCGACCTCGGCCTGCGCTATGCCGGAGACTGGTTCGATCTGACGCCGACCCTTTTTCTGAGCCGGCACAAAAATCTGCTCACTAGCATTTACGACCCCCGGGTCGACCTCAATTATGAGCAGAATGTCGGCGCGGCCGACGGGTACGGGATCGATCTGGAGATGAACGCCTATCCGACGGAAGCCCTGACCCTTTTTCTCAATCCCAGTTACACCATTCTGACCTACAAGGATGATCTGGTGTTTGCTGGCACCCGCTGCGACTGTGAGGGGCACCAAGTGGTGGATACCCCGCGTTGGCAGGTGAAAAGCGGTCTGATCTATCGCCCCGGCGCCGCCGAGATCGCCCCGGTGCTGCGCTGGATGGGAGCTCGCTATGGCGATGTGGAACATCGCGAGCGGGTCGGCTCGTATCTGCTCCTGGATCTGCGCGGCAGCTACCGCTTCAAGGATGTCGGACCGGCGAAAAGCCTGAAGGTCGGCCTGGAACTGAACAACCTCCTGAATCGCAAGTACGTCTCGGTCATCAAGGCCTTCGACGACAGCCGCGAAGGACAGACCGGCTACTATCCAGGAGCGCCCTTGACCACGGTGCTGACTGTGGATCTGACGTTCTGATGGTTGTGAGTGCTTGCCCATGATGCGTGTCGCCTGCCTGTTGCTCTTCCTTGGGCTCTTGCCCGGACTGCGGTCTGCGGAGGCCGACCCGCCGGCCGCCGTCGGCCGCTCTGCGGCACCGCCGGTGGAAGAGTTGCGCATTGCCGACGAACGGGGCGACCACGGCCCGCCCAACCCCTTTCGCCACTATCCACGAGGTTCGGGGTTCGTGCGCATGAGCTGGATTTTCGACACCCTGATCTGGAAGGACCGCGACGGCCCGGTGCCGGCCCTGGCCCAATTCTGGAACTGGAACAAAGCGAAGACCGCCTGCACCTTTGAGCTGCACCCCGAGGCGCGCTGGCATGATGGGTGCCCCCTGACCGCCGACGATGTCGCCTTCAGTATTGACTACTATCGGCGCCATCCTTACGTCTGGGCCGATGTTTCGGTGGTGAGGCGGGTCGAGGTGCGCGATGCGCGCCGCGTCACCCTGCACCTGGCCCACCCCTACGCCCCCTTTCTTGCCGAAATCGGCGGTTCCCTGCCGATTCTCCCCCGGCACATCTGGGAGGGAGTGGATGATCCCCTGGCCTTCGCCGTTCCCGAGGCCTTCGTCGGCAGCGGACCGTACCGCTTCCGCGATTTCGACGAGGTCCGGGGCAGCTATCTCTTTGAGGCGTTCGCCGATTATTATCAGGGTTCGCCCCGGGTGAAACGCCTGATCTACCTGCGCTCCACTAATCCGCTTATTTCCCTGGCCAACGGTCAGGCCGACCTGGCGGCGATTCGCCCGGAGATGGCAGAGCCGCTACGGCGCAAGGGTTTGACGGTGATCGAGGAGCGTGGGGGGTGGGTGCGCAAGTTGATGATCAATCACGATAAATTCCCTTGTTCCGACCGCCGCTTCCGGCAGGCGCTGGCGTATGCGGTCGATCTCGGGGGTCTGATAGCCAAGAGTCAGCGCGGTTTTGCCGTCCCGGCTTCTCCCGGTCTGCTTGCGCCGGGCCACCCCTTCTACAATCCCTCTACCCCGGTCTATGCCCACGATCCCGGGCGGGCGCGGGCGCTTTTGGCCGAGCTCGGTTACCGCTCCGATACTGCGGGTGTCTTGCGGCGGGAGGGGCGGGCTCTGCGGCTGGAGCTGATTTCTTCGTCCATTGCCGTGGCCGGCGGCAGCGGCGGCGACCGGGACGGGCTGATTCTCAAGGAGCAGCTGGAGGCAATCGGCATCCAGGTCGAGTTACGGGTGCTGGAACAGGCCGCCGCCGATCAACGGCTGGCTCGGGGCGCGTTCGATCTAGCCCTTTCCGGTCAAGGCGGCATCGGCGGCGACCCGAAAATCCTCAATGAAATGATTTTGCCGGGTCCTGGGGGCGCCTTTAACAGCGCCCGCTTCGGGAAGAATCCGGAACTGGTGGCGTTGCTGGATGAACAGCTGCAGGCCGTGGATGAGGACAAGCGCCGGGCGCTGGTCTTTCGCATTCAGGAGCTGCTTGCCGAGGAATTGCCGACGCTGCCTCTTTACTATCCGGCGAACCTGAGCGCCTACCGGCCGGAGAAGGGGATTGACTGGTATTACAGCAAGAGCGGGCTCGGCAAGGGGGTGCCCATTCCCCAGAACAAGCAGGCGCTGCTGCCATGAGGGGAAAGCTTTGGTCGACCCTGACGGCCTATGCGCTGGCCGCCGTGCTTCTGCTGATGCTGAGTCACGCCTTGCTGCGCCTGCTGCCGGGGGATTTCGTCAGCGCCCACTGGGAAAGGGGAGACGCCTTGCTCGATGCCGATCAGGCGGCGGCCCTGCGCGAACGTTTCGGGACGGAGGAGAGCTTCAGCGGCTATCTCTCGGCGTTGGCGCGGGGGGACTGGGGATGCTCCCTGGCCCTGGAAAAGCCGGTTCTGGACCTGATCACTGAGGCGCTCCCCTGGACCTTGCTGCTCATGGGGAGCGCCCATCTGCTCGCCACGGCCTTGGGCTTCATCGCCGGGATGGAGGTCGCCTGGCGGCGGGGGTCGCCGCTGGAGAAGGGGAGCGTTGCCGTCATGAGCCTGCTTGACGGCGTACCCGAACTGGTCAGTGGCCTGTTGCTGCTCCTCTTTTTCTCTCTGCGCCTGGAATGGTTGCCGGCCTCGGGCGCACAGACCGCTTACGCCGAGCTTGCCGGAGGGGCCTGGTTCGCTGATCTGCTGCGGCATTTGGCGCTGCCGCTGCTGACCCTGGTTCTGGCCGATCTGCCGGGGAATTTTCTGCTGGCGCGGGGGAGCATGCTCCTGGTTCTGGACGCCCCCTATCTGGAAACGGCCCAGGCCAAGGGTCTGCCCCCCTGGCGGGTACGTTACCGCCATGGCGCGCGCAATGCCCTCCTGCCCCTGGTGACCCGTTTCGGTCTGCGTTTTTCCCTGATGGTGACCGGCGCTCTGGTGGTCGAAACCCTCTTTGCCTACCCGGGGCTCGCGCGCCTGCTGGTGGAGGCGGTCGGCCGACGGGATCTCCCCCTGGCGCGGGGGATCATCCTCTTCTCTTCCCTTGCCGTGCTGGTGCTCAATCTGGGTGTGGAGCTGCTCTACCGGCGTCTTGATCCGAGGGTGTGTCATGGTCATTGACTCGCGACGGCGACTCGGCAACGGCCGGTTGCGGATCGGCGGCGGACTCTTGGCGCTGCTCTTGGCGGCGGCTCTTTTGGCTCCCTGGCTGAGTCCCTACGACCCCCAGGCCATGCCCTTCGTCCCCTTGAGCCTTCCCGACGGTAGTCATTGGCTGGGGGTCAACGACGCCGGAATGGATCTCTTTGCCGAGTTGCTTTACGGTTTGCGCAATTCCCTGGCTTTCGGCCTTGTCGGCGGGTTTGCGGCTCTGGCTTTGGGGGTCGCCGTCGGTCTGATGACGGCCTGGTACGGCGGCGCCGTCGATGCCGTCGGCATGCGTCTGGCCGACGTGCTCCTCGCCATTCCCCTCGTGATGCCCTTGCTGCTGCTGGCGGTTCTGGCGCCGCCTTCGCCCCTGCTCCTGGCGCTGCTTCTCGCTCTGCTGAGCTGGCCGAGCACCGCCCGGGCCATTCGCGCCCAGGCCCTTTCCCTGCGCAACCGGCCGCACGTGGCGGCTGCCCGGCAGATGGGCGGCTCGACATTTTACATTCTCGGCCGGCATCTTTTGCCCGAACTCGCCCCGCTCTTTCTCGCGGGGTTGGCGGGGAAAATCCGCATGGCTCTGGCGATGGAGGTTTCTCTGGCCTTTCTCGGCCTTTTCGAGCCGGGGCGCAAATCCCTGGGGCAGACCCTTCGCGACGGCATCCAGTACTACTATCTCGATATCTGGTGGCACTGGCTGCTGCCGCCGCTGCTCTGCCTGAGTCTCCTCATTCTGTCCCTGACCCTGCTTGCCGTCGGCTGTGAAGCGCTGTTCGATTCGCGTCTGAGGGAGGGTTGAAGATGTTGGAATGTTCGCAACTGCGGGTCTGCTATCAAGAGGGGGAACATGCTCTGCTCGCCATCGACCGTGTCGATCTGCGCCTGGAGCCGGGGCGGGTATTGGCCCTGGTCGGGGAATCGGGCTCGGGCAAGACCACCCTGGCTCGAAGTTTGCTGGGTCTGGCGGCTAAAAACGCCCGCATCGACGGCGCGCTGCATCTGGACGGAGAGGATCTGACCCATCTTTCGGAAGGGGACTGGAACCGTGTGCGCTGGAGGCGCATTGCCATGGTCGGCCAGAACGGCGCCGCTGCCCTCAATCCGGTCTTGTCCGTCGGCGCGCAGGTCGCTGAGCCGCTGATCGTGCATCGCGGGCTGGGCGCGGGTGAGGCGTTGGCGCAAGCGCGGACGGCTCTGGCCGCGATGGGCCTTGAACCGGGTCTGGCGCGGCACTATCCCCATGAACTGAGCGGCGGCCAGATCCAGCGGGCGCTGCTGGCGATGGCGCTGATTCTTGATCCCCAAGTATTGATTCTTGATGAACCGACCGCCGCCCTCGATCCCCCGGCACGGAAATTTGTCGGTGAGGTTATTCGCGAGCAGCGTCGCCGGGGAAAGGCGATTCTCCTGATCAGCCATGATCTCGATAGCTGCCGGCGCCTGGCCGATACGGTGGCGGTCCTCTATCTCGGCCGGATTTTCGAAGAGCTGCCCGCCCAGGATCTCTTCGCGGCTCCCCGCCATCCCTACACCCAGGCACTGGTTCGGTCCTATCCCCGCATCGACGCCGTTCGCGATCTTGGCGGTATGCGCGGCGACGCCTTCTACCGCATGGTTCATGTCCATGACCGGCAGGCGGCGGAGCATGCCCATACGATTGGAAGCGACGACCCGCGGGAAACTGGTCATGCCCCGGAACAGGGCTGTCTCTTTGCTCCGCGCTGCACCCAAGCCCAGCCGGCGTGCCGGGAGGAAGAGCCGGAACTGCTCCCGGTCGGCGAGCATCTGCTGCGTTGCCGCCGGGGAGGAATCGTCAACCTTCTTGAGCTGTACGGGGTGAGAAAGTCCTACGCTCATGTCACTGCCCTCGCCCCGGTTGATCTACAGTTGCGTCAGGGAGAGGTCTTCGGCCTGGTGGGGGAGACGGGATCGGGCAAAAGCACCTTGGCGATGATCGCCGCCGGCGCTCTTGCTCCCGATAGTGGCAAGTGCTTATTCGCCGGGCGTGAAATGGAGGACTGGCTGCGGCAGGAGCAAACGGCACTGGCGCGGCAGGTCGGGATTGTCCAGCAGCATCCGGCCTTGGCCGTTAGTCCCCGTCTCGACGTTTTCGAGATCGTCGCCGAGCCGCTGCGCATCCAGAAGACGGCCGGCATGCCGGAAAGCCTGCGCGAGCGGGTCGCGCGGGCGCTGGCCGAAGTCCATCTGCCGAACGCCCCCGAATTTCTCCGCCGCTTCCCCCAGCAACTCAATCAGGGGACGCTGCAACGGTTGTGCATCGCCCGCGCTCTGATCACCGAACCGCTGCTGCTGGTTGCCGATGAGCCGACGAGCGCCCTCGATCCCAGCGTCCAGGCTAAGGTCATGAGGCTTCTGCTCGACCTGCAGATCGAAAAAGGCCTGACCCTGCTGCTGGTAACTCACGATCTCGGTTTGGCGCGCAAGGTCAGTGATCGCATCGGCGTCATGCACGCCGGAAACCTGGTGGAGGTCGGCAACGCCGCCCAGGTCTGGCAGCACCCCGGCCATCCCTATACCCGAGAACTGCTCAACGCCTCTTTTGATTTGGGAGATTCCGATGAATTACACTTATGAACCGGCTTTTAAGGAAAGCATCCGCTTCCACGGCCACGCTTGCCTCGGTCTTGCCGTTGGCTACGCGGCGGCCCGTGTCGCCCTGAAACGTCTCGCCATCGCCCGGGCCGAGGATGAAGAACTGGTTGCCATCGTCGAATGTGACGCCTGTGGCATCGATGCTATTCAGTCCGTTCTCGGCTGCACCTTGGGCAAGGGCAATCTCATCTATCGCGACCATGGAAAAAATGTTTTCACCGTCATCGACCGGCGCAAAAATCGGGGGGTACGTATCGCCCTCACCGCCGATCTTTTCAAGCGTACACCCGAGCAGGAAGCGCTGATGTTGCGGGTTTTCGGGGGCGAAGCCAATGAAACGGAACGGCAGACCTTTTGGACCGCGCAGCAGAGGAAGATCGGGGATTTTCTCGCCGATTCGGCGGAGACCCACTTTCGGATTGAAATGATCAAGCCGGAAGCACCGGAACATGCGCGCCTCTTTGCATCGCTGATCTGCGAGCAATGCGGGGAGCAGGTGATGGAACCGCGGGTTCGCCTGCGCGCGGGGAAGAAGGTTTGCATCCCCTGCGCGGAAAACTACGGGCGGGGCTGGTAGGGGGCGTGTCGGACTGGTGTAAATGCCCTTTTTCCGGTATGGTGTTGCCTCTTCTTTTTGCCGGGAGCGCCCACCCATGTCCCCCTTCGCCGAAGATGTCGCCATTATCCTGGTCGAGCCGCAAAGTCCCGGAAATATCGGCATGGTCTGTCGGGCCATGGCCAATTTCGGGTTTGTCGACCTGCGACTGGTCAACCCCTGCGACCATCTTCATCCCGAGGCGCGCAAGTTCGCCGTCGCCGCCCATCCTCTGCTCGGCTCGGCCCGGGTCTTCCCTGATCTGGCCTCGGCCATCGCCGATTTACGGCTGAGCGTGGCCACCACCCGGCGCGGCGGGCGCCTGCGCGGAGAACTGCTTGATCTGGCGCGGGTGCCGGAGTTGCGCCGCAGCTTGTCTGCCGGCGGTCGGATGGGACTGGTCTTCGGCCGCGAGGATGCCGGGTTGACGAGCGACGAAGTCGCCCTCTGCTCCCATGCTGCGACCATCGCTACCTTTACCGAGGTCGGCTCCCTCAATCTCGCCCAGGCGGTGCTGCTCTTTATCCACGAACTGGCGCGGCAACCGGCAACACCTGGCAAGGAGGTCCGTGAGCGCTCGGAACTGGGCGAGCTCGAAGGCCTCTTCGGGCAAATGGAAAACATTCTGGCGCGCATCGCCTTTCTCAATCCGAAGCGTCCGCAGGTCGTGATGAACAGCCTGCGCCGGATTCATCAGCGGGCTGCTTTGGATGTCCGCGAGCTGCGTATGCTGCGCGGGATGTGGAGCCAGATCGACTGGAGCTGCCGGGACTGGCGCGGGCGCAAGCGAGGGGAAGATTAAATGGACAAAAGCTGCCAAAAACCGTTGACATCGCCCTGTCCCTATGGTACTTAAGGCGGGTTTTTCACCTGCTGTTTCCTTCCGGAAGATGACCCATGGCCGAAGATAAACATCAATTATTCAGAAGCCTTGGTTTTCTTTCAAGTGTCGGGATTTCGATGGTGGCCGCGACCTTGATCGGTCTCGGCATGGGCTGGTGGCTCGACCAAAAGTTCGACACTTCCCCCTGGTTTACCCTGATTTTCCTGGGGTTCGGCATTGTCTCGGGGTTTCGCAATATCTATATTCTGACCGATCGCGAAATCAGGCGTTCGCAGGAAGAGAACCGGGAGGACAGTGGCGGAAAAGGATGATAGCTTGCTGGGGGACTTGTCCCGACGCAATTGGCTGCTTCTGGCGATTCTGGTGCTCATCAGCCTTTTCTGGCGTTCTTCAGCGGTCACCCTGGGGGTTCTCGCCGGGGGATTGATCGCCATACTCGCTCACTACTGGCGGTATCTGGCCCTGACCCGTCTGCTCGGCGCGCCGTCACAGCAGTCGGCCAAGGGTTTTCAAATCAATTATGTGCTTCGACTGGCGGTTTTGGGAAGTCTGCTCTTTCTCTTGATCGCCAAGGCCAGGGTCGACTTGCCGGCACTGGTGGTCGGGCTGTCGGTGGTGGTGCTGAATGTGCTGCTGACCACCCTAAAGCGGACGATCCGAATGTAACCGAGGAGGCAATAGCCAACCATGACGCATCCCTTTCTCTTTTTGCAGTGGCTAGAGCAGCAACTTCATACCCATGTGGGCGAGCACGTCACCTACACTTGGTTTGTCATGCTGGTGCTGATCATCGTGGCTTTTTTGGCCTCGCGGGCGGTGAAGATGATCCCCGGCGGCTTGCAGAATTTCATGGAAGTCGTGGTCACCGGGATCGAGAATCTCGTTGAGGAGACTATGGGCCCCAAGGGCAAGGCCTACTTCCCGCTGCTGGCCACTTTCGCCCTCTTCATTCTGGTTTCCAACCTGATCGCCCTGATCCCCGGCTTCTATCCGCCGACCGCCAATCTCAACACCAACGTAGCCCTGGCCCTGACTGTCTTCGTCATGACCCATATCGTCGGCGTCAAGGAGCACGGCTTCCACTATTTCAAGCATTTCATGGGGCCGATCCTGGCCTTGGCGCCGCTGATCTTCATCATCGAAATCATCGGCCACCTGGCTCGTCCCCTTTCGCTCTCCCTGCGTCTTTTCGGCAATATGTACGGTCACGAGATCGTGCTGATGATTTTTCTGGCACTGGTTCCCTTCTTGTTGCCGGTACCGATGATACTTATGGGCGTGCTCGTCGCTTTCATCCAGACCTTCGTTTTCACCCTGCTGGCCATGATCTATATCGCCGGCGCCCTGGAAGAGGCTCACTAAGTCATTCGTTCGCTACGGCGATTCAAGGTCCTATATTATTTAGGAACAACTCAACCTCGAAAGGAGCAACACAATGGAATTCTTCGCTTGGTGTATGATCGCTGCCGGTTTAGGCATGGGTATCGGTTCGTTCGGAACCGGCATTGGCCAGGGAATGGCTATCAAGAGCGCCGTTGAAGGCGTTGCCCGTAATCCCGGCGTCAGCGGCAAAATCCTGACGACCATGATGATCGGTCTCGCCATGATCGAGTCCCTCGCCATCTACGTTTTCGTCGTGGCGATGATCATCCTCTTTGCTAACCCATTCACCGAGCAGGTGATGTCGCTGGTGACCAAGTAAGTTCTCTTGTTACGACATGAAAAAGGGCGTGCCTTATGGGCACGCCCTTTTTTGTTTGGTGCGCCAGGCATGGCGCGTGGTGCGTAAGCACCAGATGATTGATCGTGGTGGTCAATCGTTGACTTGGAGGTGAAAGTCCTCTACGGACCCTGATGACGGGAACCGTTAGCT
>Ga0265295_1000752_pt1 | contig 62190 bp, 66 predicted proteins | sample Munlansysbiofilm_FD_192503 | JGI IMG/M metagenome (GOLD analysis project Ga0265295, IMG submission 192503) | Leachate microbial communities from a municipal landfill in Southern Ontario, Canada - Methane capture system biofilm | ecosystem: Engineered > Solid waste > Landfill > Unclassified ... | reverse complement strand
GGGAGAGTCATACCCAGTCCCATTTCGAACCTGGAAGTCAAGCCTCCCATCGCTGATAATACTGCAGTTTTCAATTGTGGAAAGGTAAGTCGCCGCTAGTGTTGAGTTTTTTTATTGCCAAAAAAAAGCTACTGAGGTACTAAGTACTTAGGTACTGAGTTTTTAATTAACATCTTACATCTTATATCTAAAAAGCAAAATCCTATAATCTTTAATCTAATCTTTAATCTAATTACCAATACACTAATTACCAATACACTAATTAACTAATATACCAATTACCAATATACTAATATACCAATACACTAATACACCAATTACCAATAACTATTAACTAATACACACATCTAACATAGTTTTTGCTAGTCATATTAATAGTTCCGTCACGTCCATAATCAAATCGTACATACCAAGCTGATGTTCTACCTTTTACTTCCGTGGATGACCAATAAAAACCGTTTATGGTATGTTTAAATGCTTTATTTATGCTAGGGTTATATTTCTTATCTTCTACTATACTAAAAAGTTCTTGATGGGTTGGGAGTCGCCATGTATTTTTATCATTTAAAGTTAAGTCGGCACAATATTTATTTGCCTCATCCCATGTTAGCCTGAGTTGTTTATTATCTATAGTATCTTGCCAAGTAAGTCCCGTGGAGTTATCAAAAACTATATCTCTTGAATCATCTCTCGTATATTTATCCGAAGCGATAAGATTAAATGTTAAAAGTATCAGTACAAAAACCTTTTTTTTCATAGTTTTAATCCTTATGGCTTGATTATATCATAGTTACCTTTGATTTGCAATAGATGTATTTCATACTCACTCCCTATTCTCATTTGAGGTCCCCAAAAACCTGCCCCTGCGCTTATGATAAGTTTTGATGTGTTTGATATATCGTATTCTCCGCATAAATATGGTTGGTCAAGTAAGACTAGAAGACCAAAAGGGGATATTTGTCCGCAGTGGGTGTGACCGCTGAGAACCATATCAAAATTATCACTTCTAAAGTCCATATCTTTAACAACTTTTGGTTGGTGTGATACAAGTATGGAGTATATGTTTTCGTCTATGTTAAGGGCATTTAAATCCGGTTTGAAAGCATCTCTTCTTTTACCCATATAGTCATAAATACCTGATATTTGAATATCTAGTTCAGTTATATGTATTGTTTCGTTTAAGAGGGGTATTAGCCCTAATTTTCTTGTTGTGGTGATTATCTCTTCTAAATTATGAAAATACTCATGATTCCCTACAATCAAATATACACCGTATTTTGATTTGAGTTCTTTTAATATTTGTAACTCTTCTTGTATATATTCTAATTTTGTATCTATTAAATCACCGCCTATTAAAACTATATCTGGATTTTGAGAATTTATCTTTGAAACTACGTTTGATACATACTCTTTGTCAACCAATCCGCCTATATGCAAATCAGAGAAGAAAACTATGTTTAAATCGTTTTTAATAGGTTGGGAAGGGGTGAGTATATGTTTTGTGATTTTTGGCTCTTTTTGACCGTTTATAACACCAAAACCTATATAAAGTATCATTAACGTAAAGAGTGTGAGTTCTATAATGTTTTTTTGTTTTGCCGATAGGGATATAAATTTTGTAATTAGTAAATAAATTTCAAAAAATAGGGTAAATACAAATATAATAAAACCTACACCTTGAGATAAGGTTGCAAGATAATAAAGCGGTTTAGGTAGAAACGGGTAAAAACGATTTATAAAATATAAAACAACAAAGAGATAGATGATAAATATTAAGGCATAAAGTGTAGTTTTTGTTTTTGGAGAAAAGTATAATTTGTCTATAAATCTTTTTTTTGCATAAAAAAGCATTAGTGCAAAAACAAAAAGAAATATTAGGGGGAATATTATACTCATTATCTTGAATTGATTATATTAATCACTCCTGTTTCTATCATCTCAAATACTTTTTCAAAACCTTCAAATCCATCAAAAAAGTAAGGGTCTGGGATGTCCTCTCCCTCAAGTCCGAAATCACCCAGCAAAAAAGGTTTTTTGCAACCCATTATTTTGAGGTTCGCTATATTTGAGCGGTCAAGCCCTATAATCATATCAAACTCACTGAAATCTTTTGCTTTGACTTGTCTAGCTTTTAGCGAAGATATATCAATACCCCTTTGTTTTGCTATTTCTACGGAATTGGGGCAAGGGTTTTCTCCTATATGGTAGCTACTTGTCCCTGCACTGTCAACTATAATGTCAAGGTTGTTTTTTGCTATATAATCCCTTGCAATCCCTTCGGCTAAAGGTGAACGACAAATATTACCGAGGCAAACAAAAAGTATTTTCATATTAGTCCTATATTCATATATTTTCGCATTTTTTTTATCTCTTTTGGGTCAAATTCACTACAAAGTAACTCTTGCGTGTCATCTCTGTTTTCTTTTCCAAAAGGTGAAATAATACCGCTACCCTTTGCCAAATCTTCATTTGCACCGTCACTTGCTATTACGTAGCATTGATTTGCTATTGCCAAAGCTTTCGTGAGTGTCTCAAAGTGCTCTTTTCTTATTATTCCCCACATGGAAGGGACAAGGATAATATCTGCACCTTTGATTTTTTGCCAAAGGTCTATAAATCTCAACTCAAAACATATTAAAATTGCAATTTTGATGCCGTTTATTTCAAATATCTTGATTTTGTTTTTGTTACCGCTTGTGAAAAACTTTCTTTCGTCGTTTAGTACGAATAGTTGATGTTTGGATTGTTTATGTAGTATCTTATTTTTGTGAAATACGTAAGCCGTATTGAAAAATTTGTCGCCTGATTTCGTAATCATGGTTAGCACTATAGTTTTATCCGTGGATAAGGACTGAATAGTTTTGATGGCTTTTTGGGTAAATCGTGAAGCACTTAGCATATCATCGTAGGCATATCCGCTAAGGCAAAGTTCCGGTGCAAGGATAATAGAATCTTTTGGTGAAGATTCTATTAAAGATGTAAGTTTATCTAGGTTGGCTTGATAGTCGTTTGCGGTGACAAACTGTAATGCACATAGATTAGAAATCATCGAAATCTATTGAACCTTTTGAATAGTTAACTACGTTTCCTTCAAAGAAATTTGTTCTTTGGTCGTTGAATGAAGCATAACCGTCAACCCATGGAATAGGGTGTTTTACACCGTAAAGCGGACTATATCCTACGGCTTCAAGTCTTCTATCCGCTAGATATTCGATATATTGTCTTATGATTTTATCGGTAAATCCTAGGATTTGTCCTTGAGTGATATATGCACCCCAAGAGCTTTCTAAATCAACGGCTTTTTTGAACATCTCTTTTACTTCAGCTTCAAGTTCAGCCGTAAATAGGTCCGGTCTTTCTTTTTTTGTTGATAAAATAAGGTTTTGGAATAATAAAAGGTGAGTTACTTCATCCCTTTGGATAAATCTAATCATCTGGCTACTTCCTAGCATTTTCCCTGATTTTCCAAGTGCATACATGGCTGCAAAACCTGCATAAAAGTATAAACCTTCAAGGATTTGGTTTGCAAACATTGCAAGGACTATTTTATGGTCATCTATATCACCTGCTAGATTTTTGTAAACACCTGCTATGAAGTTGTTTTTTTCTCTTAATTTAGCGTCATTTTTCCACATATCGTATATTTCATCGGTGTTATCGCTTATGGATTCAACCATTACCGCATAACTTTTTGAATGGTTTGCCTCTTCATAACTTTGTCTGCTTAAACAAGCGTTTATTTCAGGAGCCGTAATGTATGGATTGATATTGTCCATTAGGTTGTTTGTTTGTAAAGAGTCCATAAAAATAAGTTGGCTTAGTACCAAATCGTACATTCTTTTCTCGGCAGGTGCTAGGTATTTGTAATCTTTTGCATCACCCGTCATTTGTACTTCTCTTGGGAACCAAGTATTTGCTTCCATCATATCCCAAAGTTTCAACGCCCATTCGTATTTACATCTAGTAAAGTTTATCATACCGTCAGGGTTACCGCCGAAAGTTCTTCTTTGGTTTAAAACTTCTTTTGAATCAGGGTTGTATATCGTTTTTCTATCCATTATCGCCTCTTTATTTTAAAACATTTTTTGTATTCTATCTTATATCCATGTCTATTTGTATATATTTTTTACCTTTTACTCTTTACCTAAAATTATTGGCAACCGACACATTCCATACTTCTATCTTCCACGTCGCTACTTGCTTCCGGTGATTGGCTTCTTAGGTAATATGTTGACTTAAGACCTAGTTTCCATGCCAAAGTATATATTTCGTGTAGATATTTACCGCTTGCTTTGTTTAGACTCATAAAGATATTTACGCTTTGACCTTGGTCTATCCATTTTTGTCTAATAGCGGCAGCTTTTATAATATCCGTTTGTTCTACTTCGTAAGCAGGTGTATAATACTGCCATGTAGTAGGTGACAAATCAGGTACTACCACAGGGATAAGTCCACTTAGGTTTTCTTCGTACCATTTTCTTTTATATACAGGCTCTATCGCTTGAGTCGTACCGACTAAAATAGATATAGAACTAGTAGGTGCAATAGCCATAAGGTAACCGTTTCTCATCCCGTCTTTTTTGACTTTTGCTCTTAAAGATTCCCAGTCATATCCGGCATCAAATAAATCTTTGTCAACCAAAGCATTTACCGCTTGAGGTGCATTATCAAAAGGCATAATACCTTTACTCCATTTTGAACCTTCAAAAGTAGGGTAAGACCCTTTTTCTATTGCTAAATCAGAAGATGATAAAATAGCGTTATAGCTAATTGCTTCCATAATAGAATCGATTAGTTTGAAATGTTCGCTACTTCCCCACATAACTTGTTTTTGTGCAAGCATTTGAGATTCACCCATAACACCAAGCCCTATTGCTCTTGTTTTTAGGTTTGTCATTTTTACTTTTTTTAGAGGGTAGAAGTTGAGGTCTATTACGTTATCAAGCATTCTAATAGCTACTTTAGTAACCCTTTCGATATCTTCTTTCGTGTTTGTTTTGCTAAGATTTATAGATGCAAGGTTACATACTGCCGTATCACCGTCGATTTTCTCTTTTTCAACTATAAATATTTTCTTACCGCCAAGGCTGTCAAGGGCTGTTATTTTGTTTGCTTTTTTGATTAAACCGCTATCTAGCTTAACATCTTCGTCTTCGTTAAATACGGTTACCGTACCGTCATTAAACTCTACTCTTACTTTGTAGTAGTTTGGATTTGTATTTTGGAAAATTTCAGTACAAAGGTTTGAGCTTCTGATAAATCCGGTATGGTTGTTTGGATTTGCTCTGTTTGCATTGTCTTTGAAACATAAAAACGGGCTGCCGCTTTCAAAGTATGAAGTTAAGATTTTTTTCCATAAATCTTTTGCTTTCATTTGCTCTTTTGTGATTTCCGGATTGTTTTCGTATTCTTCATATCTTCTTTCAAAATCTTCGCCGTAAAGTTCTGCTAGGTCTTTTACTTCGTACGGGTCAAAAAGGGTCCAATGTGAATCGCTAGCTACCCTTTTCATAAATAAATCGCTTATCCAAAGTGCAGGGAATAAATCATGAGCTCTTCTTCTTTCTTCACCGCTGTTTTTCTTCAAGTCTATGAAGTCCACTACATCCATATGCCAAGGTTCTAAATAAACCGCAATTGCCCCTTTTCTTGTACCCAATTGATCAACCGCAAGTGCTAGGTCGTTTGTGATTTTCAAAAACGGTACGACTCCGCCGGCTGCATTTTTGTGATTGTCTATCACTCCACCTAATGCTCTGATTGAGTTCCAATCCCAACCTATACCTCCACCGTATTTAGAAAGTAAAGCCATCTCTTTGTATCCATCAAAAATACCTTCGATATTATCAGGTGATGAACCTATATAGCAACTACTTAATTGGTGTCTAGGAGTTCTTGCATTTGATAAGGTAGGAGTTGCAAGCATAACTTCAAATTTGGAGATTACGTCATAAAACTCTTTTGCTTTTTGTGTTTTGTTTGCTTCATTTTGTGCTAAGAACATAGCGATAGCCATAAACATATGTTGAGGAAGTTCTATCGGCTCACCTTTACTGTTTTTTATCAAATATCTATCGTATAATGTTTTTATCCCAAGGTAATTAAACTGATAATCTCTAGTACAATCTATGTAAGAATTGAGTTCGTCCAAATCATAACCACTCTCTAGTCCCAAAAGAATTCTTCCTGCATTTTGTCCGTATTTAATATAATCTTTGATATGGCAGTAAGGTTTGCCTTTGATACCGTGTGTTGCTTTACCTACTCTGTGATATAAATCAAATAAGAAAAGTCTTGCAGCGACAAAAGTCCAGTTAGGTGCGTCAATGTCTATTTTTTCTACGGCTGTTTTTATAAGAGCATCTTGTATATCACTACTTGACATGCCGTCTATAAATTTAATTTGGGCATCTATTTCAAGTTCACTTTGACTTACGTATTCAAGCCCTTCCGTGGCAGCTATAGTGTTTTTTTGAATCTTTGAGATGTCTAAAATCTCTTTACGTCCGTTTCTTTTTGTAATCATTATCGACATATCGGTAGCCTTTGCGAAAAAATGTAGTTTTGAATTTGTGTGCTAAAGTTAAAAATTGATTGTAGCTAATTAAGTTTTAAAAGTTTCTAAAAAGAGGTAAAAATTTTGTAATAAAAGTTATAATTTGATTGTATTAATAAGAGAAAAAATTCTCTTATTAATTACATCCGCAACTTCCGCCGGAATGGCTTTTGGAAGCCGTACTACAAGCACTAACGCCGTTTGTAGTAGGTTGTATTGCACTGTTTCCGGCAAGGTTTTTGTCGTTTACGTTTTCGATAAATTCCCATAGTTTTGAGGCTGCTTGCATATACCTTTTTGCGGTTATACTTTCAGGATGAAAGTAAACTATAGGTTTACCGGCATCTCCTCCTTCTCTAATTGCAGGTTCTATAGGGATATTTGCAATAACCGAAGTATCATACTCTTTGGCAAGATTCTCGCAAGTTCCCATACCGAATATATCACTTTCCGTGTGGCAATTTGGACAGATAAATCCGCTCATATTTTCAACGATTCCTGCGACAGGAATATGAAGTTTTTTGAACATATCAAGGCTTCTTCTGCTATCGTCAAGTGCAACATGTTGAGGAGTAGTAACGTTTACTCCGGCAGTTACCGGTACGCTTTGAGCTAAAGTTAGTTGTGCGTCACCTGTTCCCGGAGGCATATCTATAAATAAAACATCTAAATCTTCCCATAAAATATCCCTTAGAAGTTGTTCTATGGCTTTCATAATCATAGCACCTCTCCAAATAAGTGCTTGACCTTCACCCATAAGTGAACCCATACTCATCATATCTACACCGTAAGCTTTTAGAGGTTTTGCTTTGTTCCCTACTATTTCAGGTTCCATACCTATCGTTCCGAGCATTCTTGGGATATTAGGTCCATAGATGTCGGCATCTAGCAACCCTACGCGTTTGCCTTGCATAGCCATAGCAATAGCTAGGTTTACCGTAGTTGTTGATTTACCTACTCCACCTTTTCCCGAGCTAACCATTACGAAATTTTTGATTTGAGGTGCTACGTTTTTACCGCTTACCGAGTTGCTTTGTTGTTTTGGAGCAGACGGTTTTTTGATATTAATTTCATATTCACCTACTCCTAAAATAGTAAGTTCTTTTCTAATATCGTCTTTTAATGCTTTTTCGACCTCTTCGGCACTTGATGTAATCTCCAAGTCGATAGAGGCTTTGTTATCCGTAATACTAATATCTTTTACAAAACCGAAATCAACTATTGATTTTGTAAATCCAGGGTACATAACTGATTTTAATTCGTTTAAAATTTGTTCTTTTGTAACCATTTTAAATCCTTTTTTTAAATATTCTACCGTTGTTTGTCACAAACTTGCCGTATGATATAGCAATTAAGATAAAAATAGTCTTAATTGCGAAAATTTGAACGACTTTTCAATTAAGTATTTATATGCTCATCTATGTATTCTATTTCATCTTCGAATTTAAGAATATTAAGTTCTATAAAAAAGAAACATATAATCCATAAAGCAGCATCGTAAAAATCCAACCATTCACCATCCATCCACCATAATACCGCAATAACAAATAAAGCACTATACAGTGCTATTTTTACGAAATTTCTTATATACCACTCTATTTTATAAAAACCGCCCGGGTAATATAGGTCATACTCGATAATAGCGACTATTAGTAACCACGTAATAGCATTGAACATATCTAGGTAACCGTTTTCTAGGACATATTCATCCGTCGTATATTGATATGCAGAGTATATTATAAATATATAAGCTACAATCCTTGATACGTGTATTGCATAACGTTCGAAAAGTGAAATATACGGTTTGTCTAGGCTTGATGTTTCCCATTCAAGTAACAGTAATAGTGCTATCCACGCCAAAGATTCTACACCCTCTATTATGGTTTGTTCCATAAAAAATAAAACCATATTTATACCTAGTAAACCGTAAACACTCCATTTGAAATATGGAAAAGCTTTTGCTAAAAACGAGTCATTTGAAAATACAAACACATAGCAACCTTTATGTTGAGATATTAGGAAAATAATATCTAATTTTAACAAAAAAATAAATAAAAGTTGAGATGATTTTTTGGATAGATTTTTACGTGGCTGAGTAAAGCCCTAAAATAGGGTTTACTCTTTTATAGAATGGTTTTCCATTATTTGTTGAGTGATTTTGTATGAACAAAATTTAGGTCCGCACATAGAACAAAACTCCGCCTCTTTGAATACGTCTTGCGGTAATGTTTCATCATGATACTCTTTCGCACGGTCAGGGTCAAGTGCTAGGGAGAATTGTTTGTTCCAATCAAAAGCATATCTTGCATCGCTCATAGCATCGTCCGCATCTCTAGCCCCTAATCTTCCCCTTGCAATATCAGCTGTATGGGCAGCTATTTTGTACGCTATAATACCGACTCTTACGTCTTCAGAGTTCGGTAATCCAAGGTGCTCTTTAGGTGTTACGTAACAAAGCATACTAGCTCCATGCCATCCACCGACTGCTGCTCCGATAGCACTACTTATATGGTCATACCCTGCGGCTATATCGGTAGTCAAAGGTCCAAGGATATAAAAAGGTGCTTCGTGGCAATACTCTTGCTCTATTTTCATATTTCTTTCAACTTGGTTTAGAGGAACATGCCCAGGTCCTTCTATCATAACTTGAACATCTTTTTCCCAAGCTCTAAGCGTAAGCTCTCCAAGAATTTTAAGCTCACTTAGCTGAGCTTCATCACTTGCATCGTATAAACATCCCGGTCTTAAGCTATCACCTAGAGATAGGGATACGTCGTATTTTCTACAAATATCTAGTATCGCATCATAAGCTTCGTAAAAAGGGTTTTCTTTGTGATAGTGCATCATCCAAGATGCCATTAAGCTTCCCCCGCGAGATACTATACCCATTTTTCTTTTTGCAACGTAAGGCATAAAACGTAGCAAAAACCCGGCATGAATAGTAAAGTAACTTACCCCTTGACGTGCTTGTTTTTCTAACGTTGATAACATTACGTCGATAGAGAGGTTGTTTATATCTCCTCCGCAATCGTGGATAATTTGATACATAGGAACAGTACCTACAGGAACGCTTGAATGTGCTATTACCGCTTCTCTTATGGCATCAAGGTCTCCGCCCGTACTTAAGTCCATTATGGTATCTGCACCGTACTTTAGACAAACATCAACTTTTTCTATCTCTCCGGCTATGTCTGAAGCAAGGGCAGATGAGCCTATATTTGCATTGATTTTACATTTACTTGCTATTCCTATTGCCATAGGCTTTAGATGTTTATGGTTTACGTTAGCGGGAATTATAAGTCTTCCCCTAGCTATTTCACTTCTTACAAGTTCAGGATCAAGACCTTCAACTTCAGCAACATATTTCATATCGTCCGTTATAATGCCTTGTTTTGCATAATACATCTGTGTTCTAACAAGGTCTTCTTTGTGGTTATCAAGCCATTCTCTCATAAAAATTCCTATCGTATAATAATTGATAAGCGATTATATCAAAAAAAAATTAGAGATTCTTAAATCAATTGTAATAACTATTTTGTTTTAAGGTTTGTGTATAAAATATTAGCTATTTTTGTATATAATTAAAAAAAGGGTTCAGGGTCAATGGCTGAAAGGATTGATGTGAGTGATTTAAGTATAAAAATAGAAGAGTTGATAGACTCAAATGCAAAAGATTTTGAGATATCAAAGCTTATAAAAAATTCTATAAAAGAGTATTTGGGTAGTTTAGATGAGATATTTACCCATAGCGGCGGTAAAGATTTTTTTGTAAAACATACTAAGCAGATAGATAGTTTTATAATACACCTATATAAATATATACTTAGAAAACATTTCGGTCAATATCAACCTTTAAGTAATGCTATACCTATCACTTTGGTGGCACTTGGGAGCTACGGTAGGGAGCAACTTTGTATCTACAGTGATATAGATTTGATGCTTTTATACGAAGATACTAAAGGGTATAATATAAAAAATATCCTAGAAGAGTTTTTGACTTTGGCATGGGATGCCGGTCTGAAATTAGGGCATAGAGTCCATGAAATAAAAGATATAGAAAATGTGGTAAAAGAGGACATTACCATAAAAACAGCCATTATAGAATCTAGGATGATATATGGTTCAAAACAGCTTTGGCATAATTATCAAAATAATCTAAAAAGAGTACGCCAAAACGGTAAACAAGAGTTTATTGAGCAAAAACTAGCCGAACATGCTCAAAGACTTAAAAAATATCCATTAATAATGGAGCCTAACGTAAAAGAGGGTTACGGTGGAATGAGAGAATCAAATTCTCTTTTTTGGATGTGTAATACAATATACGGCGTGAGCACTATAAAAGAACTTAGCGGTAGACTTTTTAGTGAGGAAGAGTATAGGAATTTTAGAATATCTTTGGAATTTGTTTTTAGGGTTAGAAATGCTTTGCATTTGATAGCAAAGAAAAAAATGGATGTTGTTAATTTTGATATTTTGCCTGAACTTAGTTCGAAACTAGGATTCAAAAATAGGTCTAAAATAACCAAAGAGCGTGATTGTATGACAAGATTATTTGAGTCTTTTCATAATATTCATTTTTTTAGTTCGGTTATGACAAAAAAGGTAGTGCGACCTTATTTATATAAAAGTTCAAATATAAAACTTTTAAGAAGTGCAAGAGTTTCAAAAAATTTATATGTTTATTCCAAAGAAGCTTATACGTCATATAATAGAAAAGGGGTTACGTTAAATACATTATTAAAAGAGTTACTTACTCTTGATGAGGTAAATAAATTTGATCCTTCTTATGTTTATTTTGTTAGTAAAACTATACTTACAAAGACTAATACAAAAGAGACGAAAAGGCTTTTAAAAGAGCTTTTTAAAAAAGGCAATATATATCATATAGTAAAACTTTTATATAACGCGAAATTGTTTATGAAAATATTCCCTTATTTTGCAGGTATTCAAAATCAACCTCAATTTGACGGTTACCATAAACATCCTGTGGATTTGCATACTATAAAAGCTTTGAAGAATTTGGAAAATATCGAAGATAGTTTTGTAAAAAATTTATATGAAACTTTTAGTGCTGATGAGAAAGCACTGCTAAGATTTTGTATACTTTTTCATGATAGCGGTAAAGGTAGGGGTGGAGACCACCATATAGTAGGGGAGAGGATTTTTAGGAAATTCGCAAAAACATTTGGACTTGATGAAGAGTCCACAACACTAGGTGCTAGAATAGTAAGGTATCACAATATGATGAATAAGGTAGCCACAAGGGAAGATATATATTCTCAAAATGTAATACTTAATTTTACGGGGCTGCTTCAAACGCCGCAAGCTTTAAAATTTCTTTTTGTCCTTACTTATAGCGATATAAGTTCCGTGGGTAAAGATGTATATAAAAGCACTACGGCTAATTTATTGCGTGAGCTTTTTTTACAATCCATGTTGGCATTTGAAAATGTTGATTTGATAAAAGATAGTACAAAAAGGGTACTAAAGCTTGATGCAATAAAGAAAAATAAAACATTTAAAGAATTAGATTTAGATTTACAAAAGAAAATTTTATCGATACAGTCTACTCATATGTTCTTGAAACTTAAAGTGAGCGATATAATAGATATAGGAATATGGGCTTACGGTGTTAAAGAATATGATTTTAAAATTATAAATGATGAAGTTTTAACTCTTCAAATAGTAAAACAACACAAAATGAATCTTAGTTATTTACTTGGAAAATTATCGGCTTACCTTAATCTATCTTCAATGGGGATTTATAAATTATTTGATAGTAAAAAGTTTTATGAGGTAAGTTTCGATGAAAGAGTAGAAACACAAGACATCGTAGAGATAGAGAAGATTTTGAAAGATTCGTTTAAATCATCAGGTAAGAAGATTTCATTGAAAAAGCCGGTAATAAAGAAAGAGGGCATTACTATTGAGTGTGATTATACCGAGAGTCTTGCCGCACTTAAAATAGAAGCCAAAGACCAAAAAGGGCTTTTTGCTTATGTGGCAAAAATGTTTGAGGATTTCGGCATAGATATAGAGAGTGCAAAAATATACACAAGCAAAGGGATGGCTAGGGATTTGATACTTATAGAAAAGAATGGTCAGTTTTGCCCCAATAAAGATGAATTTGTAGACTTGCTCAGTAGTTAAAAACAAAATGTAACCGTCGTGTAACTAACATTTTTTATACTTCCAATGTAGAAAAACTTACAAAGGAAGTAAAATGACAATTAAAAAATCGGTAATAGCTTTAGCAGCGGTTGCGGCACTTAGTATAACTGCAAGTGCTAGAGATCAAATAAGAGTAGTTGGATCAAGTACTGTGTATCCTTTTTCAAGTGCGGTTGCGGAAGAATTAGGCGCAACGACAAAAGCTCCTACTCCGGTTGTTGAATCAACAGGTACAGGCGGCGGTATGAAAATATTTTGTGAAGGTACTGCTTTGACAACTCCTGACTTTACAAACGCAAGTAGAAAAATGAAAAAAAGTGAATTTGAAACTTGTGCTAAAAACGGTGTAACGGATATAGTAGAAGCATTTATCGGATATGACGGTATTGCTATAGCTCAAAGTAAATCAAATGCAAAGTTAAATTTGACTTTAGAGCAACTTTTATTAGCTGTTGCTGAAGAGGTACCAAGTAAAGACGGTAAAAGTCTAATCAAAAACCCATATAAAAAATGGAGTGATATAGATGCATCTTTACCAAATAGAGAAATCAGAGTTTACGGACCACCGAAATCTTCTGGAACAAGAGATAGTTTTGAAGAAATGGTTATGGAACACACTACTTCTAAAATGGAGTCTTATAAGGCTGCAGGGCATGCAAAAGGTTACAAAAAAGTTAGACAAGACGGTGTTTATGTTGATGCAGGTGAAAACGATAACTTAATCGTTCAAAAACTTGTAAAAGATAAAGATGCAGTTGGAATCTTTGGATATAGCTTTTTGGCTGAAAATAAAGACGTAATAAGCGGTGCAACAATCAACGGTAATGAACCTACACCTGAGAATATTGCAGCAGCTAAATACCCGATAGCTAGAAGTATGTATTTTTATGCAAAACTTGCTCATGAGAAAGATGTTCCTTCTATGAAAGATTATATGTCTATGTTTATGAGTGAAAAAATGATCGGTGATGACGGTGTTCTTACTGAAATAGGGCTTATCCCTGCTGATAAAGCGGCTAGAGAAAAAGCTAGAAATATAGTAGAAAAAAGAGTTAAATTAACTGCTGACCAATTACATTAATCGGTAATTCAAACTAACAAAAATTATTAAAGAGGGTTAACGCCCTCTTTTTGCGTTTAAAAAAAGGACAAATTTTTATGAAATCATTTCAAACAACAAAAAGAAGCAATGAGATAAAAGAGAAAATTGTAAAATGGTTGTTGTTTTCAGCTACTGCCGTTACTATTTTAACTACTATCGCTATATTGTTTTCTATAGTATTTGAAGCTATTGAATTCTTTAAACTACAAAGTTTTTGGTATTTTATAACCGGTACGGAGTGGTCTCCCGGAGTTGAAGGGGCTAAGTTTGGAGCTGTAGGTATTTTTGCCGGAACGTTTATGATAACGTTTATAGCTATGGCGGTTGCACTTCCTGTAGGAGTGCTTAGTGCCGTTTATTTATCTGAATATGCCGGTTACGGTGTTAGAAATACTTTTAAACCTATGTTGGAAATTCTAGCGGGTATTCCAACCGTAGTATACGGTTTCTTCGCTGCTCTAACTGTGGCACCTTTGATTGTTGAAATCGCAGGTTTCCTAGGATTGAATGCAGCCTTTAACTCCGCTTTGGCTTCGGGGATAGTTATGGGTATTATGATTATACCGATTATTTCAAGCTTAAGCGATGATGTTATCAAAAGTGTACCCGATAGTATGAGAAACGGTTCGTTAGCACTTGGGATGACGAAAACGGAAACTATAATCCATATAGTTTTACCTGCGGCATCACCGGGTATTATATCTGCGTCTTTGCTTGGAATAAGTAGGGCTTTGGGTGAGACTATGATTGTTGTTATGGCTGCAGGTCTTAGACCGAATCTTACATGGAATCCTTTGGAGGATATGACTACCGTAACGGTATCTATCGTAAATGCGCTTACCGGTGATTTTGCTTTCGGTACGGCGGAGACATTGTCTGCTTTTGCTTTAGGTTTAGTTCTTTTTGTCGTAACGCTTGTATTAAACTTGATAAGCGTGTTTATGATTAAAAAGTTTAAAGAAAAATATAAATCAAATAATCTGTAAGGAGAAACAATGAATCATAATCCGTTTTACGACCCGACACTTAAAAAAAGGCATAGATTTAATAGAATATTTAGATTTTTTGCGTTAGGGTCTTTAATATTGTCTTTGTTTTTCCTTTTTATTTTTTTGTTTGATATGGTTTCAAAAGGGCTTCCTGCATATAAACAGACGTATTTACTACTTGACGTAGAATATACCGAACAAAGTTTAGATGACGGAAGAATGGCTATTGATAGAGATTATAGAGCGGTGGTAAGTAGAGCTTGGTTTAGGGATTTTTCAGTTGAGTTTGCTAAAAAGCCGGAATTGATGAATACTAAGGCAAAGGTTTGGGTTCTTGCTAATGCAGAAGTTGATCAATACGTAAAAGGGAGTAAGCATAGACTAAAAGATAGAGAAATAGCTTTAGTTGATAGATTAAAAGAAGAAGGTAGAGTGGAAAAAAGATTAAATTTAATTTTCTTTTTGACCGGAGATTCTAAAATACCTGAAAATAGCGGTTTTTATTCGGCAATTGTAGGAAGTGTCCTTACAATGCTTGTTTGTATGGCAGTAGCTTTTCCACTTGGTGTAATGACGGCTATATATCTTGAAGAATTTGGCAAAGACGGTAAAATATCTACACTTATAGAGGTAAATATAAATAATCTTAATGCTGTTCCGTCTATACTTTTCGGTTTATTAGGTCTTGCTATATTTATAAATCTTTTCGGGTTACCTAGGTCTACGCCGCTTGTAGGTGGACTTACATTGGCATTGATGACGTTACCTGTAATAATAGTAAGCTCAAGGGCAGCTCTAAGGTCTGTCCCTGATAGTATTAGACAAGCAGGATACGGACTTGGCCTTACGAAGATACAAGTTGTAAGAGACCATGTACTTCCTTTGGCATTTCCCGGTATGATGACGGGGTCTATTATAGGACTTGCTCAGGCTATAGGTGAAACCGCACCTCTTATTATAGTCGGTATGATTGCATTTATCCCTGATGCACCAAGCGGAGTTATGGATGCGGCAACGGTTATGCCTGCACAAATATTTACATGGGCAGGTATGCCTGAACGTGCTTATATAGAGAGAACGGCAGCAGGTATTTTGGTACTTTTGGCAGTATTAATTTCACTTAATACTTTGGCTATATATTTAAGAAAAAAATTCGAAGTCAAGTGGTGAGAGGCGTTAAACGAACGACAACTGCTTGTCGTTCGTAGCCTCGGAACCGAGGGCTATGTGCATTTATGCACAGACCGAGGCTGGGTGAGGCGTAGGTTCGGAACGCGAGGGCTATGTGCATTTATGCACAGACCGAGGCTGGGTGCGGTGTCCGATGCCCATGTGCGAACGCTAGTGTACGGGCATACGTAGGTACAGACACATTTGAATAGTTATAAATTTTAGGAGAATCTTTTAGTATGAATACAAAAATAAAAGCAATAGATTTAAATCTTTGGTATGGAGCAAAACATGCTTTACATGGGATTAATTTGGATCTTTATGAAAATAAAATTACTGCGCTTATAGGGCCTTCAGGTTGCGGAAAGTCAACATTTCTTAGATGTCTTAATAGAATGAACGACCTTGTGGGAAGTGCAAGAGTCGAAGGGCAAGTAATCATAGATGAAAAAAATATCTATGATAAAGATGTGGATGAGGTAAGCGTAAGAAAAAGGATAGGTATGGTGTTTCAACAGCCAAATCCGTTTCCAAAATCAATATACGATAATGTCGCCTATGCCCCTTTGAAACACGGTATCGTAAGAAAAGGGAAAGAGTGTGACGAGTTGGTAGAAAAATCACTTATAAGTGCAGGACTTTGGAATGAGGTAAAAGATAGCCTTAAAAACCCGGGGACTAGCTTAAGCGGTGGACAACAACAAAGGCTTTGTATAGCTAGAACGATAGCCGTAAAACCGGATGTTATATTGATGGATGAGCCTACAAGTGCGTTAGACCCTATAAGTACCGAAAAAATAGAGGCGTTGATGTTGGAGCTTAAAAAAGATTTTACGATAGTTATCGTTACTCACAATATGCAACAAGCGGCACGTGTGGCTGATTATACGGCATTTTTTCATCTTGGAGATTTGATAGAGTACAATGAAACGGAAAAAATATTCGTAAATCCAAAAGAGAAAAAAACGGAAGATTATATTACGGGAAGATTCGGATGATTTAGTAATTGGTTATTAGTAATTAGTTATTGGGAAGAAGATTTTATCCCAATACACCAATACACCAATACACCATGTAGCGAAGCGAAATCGCGCAGGGCAAAGCCTGAGGACAATACACCAATACACTATAAAGGACTTAGTATGTTAAAAAAAGAAGAAGAAAAATTAAATCAAATAAAAGGTGCAATAACAGACCTTAATAGACAAGCTATGGAGACTACAAAAGAGGTTTTAGCTTGTTTGGAGGCCGGGAATATAGAGTGTTTAAAGGATATAAAAATTTCCGCAAAAAAAGCTCATGCAAAGAGTGTAGAGATAGATAATATGATAGTTACGACGTTTGCACTTTATCATCCTGAAGCAAAAGATTTGAGGGAGATGTTGTCTTATCTAAAAATTACTAATGAATACGTAAGGGTTATAGATAATATAAGAGTGTTTTTGAAAAAGTTTTCGGCAAACTGTTCTAAAGATATTGAAATAAAATCAATTTTAGAATATACTACACCTATGGTAAAATCTTGCTATGAAGCCCTTGTGGGTATAAGCGAGATAATAGACGAAGCAGACCATGAAACTATAGAGAAGTTTTATCAAAAAATCTCTATAGAAGAGTCAAAAACCGATGATTTATACTCTATGGTAGAAAAAAATATTTTACATGCGATGAATGAAAATCATGATTTATCGCTTGAGTATTTCAACCTTTTGAGTGCATTAAGAAGAGTCGAGAGATTTGCCGATAGAACTTTGAGTATCGCAAATATTTTACTTTTTGCAAAAACGGGTAGAGAACTAGAACAACTATAATTTAGTAATTGGTTATTAGTGATTAGTAAGAACTTGTTTCCAATACACCGATAATTATTATACCAATATACCAAAGGTTTAAAATGAGTAAAACAATATTAATGGTAGAAGATGAAGAAGATTTATTAGAATTAGTGGAGTATAATCTAACTAAAGCGGGTTATGAAGTTATAGGTTGTCTGGACACAAAAAACGTTCAGGCAATCTTAGACGAAGAGAAGATTGACCTTATTTTGATGGATAGAAATTTACCGGGAATCGATGGAGCAAATTTTATTCAAGGACTTAGAACGAAAGGGTACAACATTCCCGTAATTTATCTCACTGCAAAAACAGCACAAAGTGATATATTAGAAGGTTTTGAAAAAGGCGGAGATGATTATATAACAAAGCCTTTTGATAAAGACGAACTTGTAGCAAGGGTAAAAGCCGTAATAAAAAGAAGTGCAAAAGAGGCTGTTATAATAAAAGCAAGAGATATTACTTACAATTTCGACAGCAAGAAATTTAAAATAGGTGATGATGAGGTTGAGCTTACCCATCTTGAGCATGATTTGCTTTTGGAATTTGTTAAAAATAAGGATATTCTTCTTAGCCGTGAGCATTTACTAGAGAGTGTATGGAAAGACTCTTATGATAAGCAGCTAAAAACCGTAAACGTAGCTATCAAAAGGCTAAAAGAAAAGATAGACCCTGAAGGGCAAAAAGAGTATATTAAAGCAGTTCGTGGTGAAGGATATATTTTTTGTTAAAGATACACCAACTTTTTTTTAGAAAATTCGTAATACTTTTTATACTTATAGGGATAATTTGGGGAGTCGTCGTATATTTCTGGTTAAAAGATATATATATAGACCAAACCAAAAAAAATCTCTCTCAAAATATTGACCTTTTTTCACTTTATATAAATGAAACAAATGATTTTGAAATATTTGCTACAAAATTTAGAGATAAATTTAATCTAAGGCTTACCATCATAAAAGAGGATGGTACCGTAATCATAGAAAGCGATAAAGACAAAAATTTACTTGAAAATCATAAAACAAGAGAAGAGATAATAAAAGCCTCTAAATACGGTGTAGGAGATAGCATAAGACATTCTGCAAGCGTGGATAAAGATTTGTTGTATATCGCAAAAAAAATAATAGTAGATGATGAGGTGTACTATATCAGAATGGCTGATGATATTGTTCAAATTCAAAATGATTTTACGTCACTTGCTATTAAAGCTACCGTTATATTCGCACTTTTCTTGGTTTTTGCATTTTTTATTACTTACCAAATAAGCACCAAACTCAAAGATGAAACGGAAAAGGTTTTGGAATATCTCAAAAAACTTACGAAAAAAGAAGATGTAAATTTTGAAGTTTCCACATACTCTCAAGAGTTTAATAAAATTACCAAATTACTTCAAGGCGTGGCCACCATTTTGGCAAAGAAAGAGAAAAAAGCAGCCAAAAAAACCGCTAAATTAAAACTAGCAAATAAGCAAAAAGACGACATAATCTCTGCCATAAGTCATGAGTTCAAAAACCCTATTGCCGTTATTGTAGGGTATGCTCAAACAATCAAGGATGACCCAAACATAAACAAAGATATTTTGGCAAAGTTTTTGACTAAGATATATAATAATGCAACAAAAATGTCCAGTATAATAGATAGGCTAAGGCTATCTATAAAGCTAGAAGAGGGAAAACAAAATCTTATGTATTCAGATGTTTCTATGCGTTCATTGACAAATGAATCTATAGCTGAATTAAAGGAAAACTATAAAAACCGAGAAATCGTATTAATCGGGGATGATTTTACGGTAAAAGCCGATGAGATGCTACTTTCTATAGCGGTAAAGAATTTAATAGAAAATGCTTTGAAATACTCGGAATATGATGTAAAAGTAGTTCTTGATAAAGATAGGATACATATTATTGACAAAGGTCTAGGTATCTCAAAAGAGGATGTTAGCAAAATCACTACAAAATACTACCGTGTAAGTGATGACGGATGGAATAACTCTTTGGGATTGGGGCTTAATATAGTTAAAAATATAGTAAATCTTCACGGTTTTACGCTAGAACTTGAATCTGAGGTAGATGAAGGGTCGACTTTTAGTATCGTTTTTTAAAAAAGTATATTTAATTTGCTCTTAATCAAAGTTATTGTAAAATATCAGGTTTTTGTAAAAAGATTTTATAATAAGTTTTGAGGAATAATAAAATGTTACTTACGCCTGGACCTACCCCAGTACCTGAATTTGTAAGGGTTGCGATGAGTGGAGAGACTATCCACCATAGAACTCCTGAATTTGAAGCAATTTTTGCTAAAACTAGAGAACTTCTGATAGAACTGTTCGGAATGGATGAGGCTTTGATGCTTGTATCTAGCGGAACCGGAGCTATGGAAGCTTGTGTTACCAATCTTACACATAAAAAAGCGTTGACGGTAAATTCCGGAAAATTCGGTGAGAGATTCGGAAAAATTTGTGATGCTTATAATATCCCTAAAGTTGAGTTAAAATACGAGTGGGATACGCCTTGTGATATTAAAGACGTGGAAAAAGCACTTGACGAGCATAGTGATATAGACGCTATTTTTATCCAAATCTGCGAGAGTGCAGGGGGGCTTAGACATCCTGTTGAGGAGATAGCAAAACTTGCTAAATCAAAAAATCCAAACATCATAGTAGTAGCTGACGGTATAACTGCAATAGGTGTAGAAAAAATAGATGTAACAAATCTTGATGCGGTTATAACGGGAAGCCAAAAAGCTCTTATGTTACCACCTGGACTTGCAATGATAGGTCTTAGTAAAATGGCCGTTGCAAAACTTGAAGCTAAACCTTTTGGATATTATCTAAACCTAAAAACAGAGCTAAAAAAACAAAGAGAAAATACGACTGCATGGACGGCCGCGACTACTCTTACGATAGGTCTTAAAGCTATTTTAGAAAATATCAAAAATAGCGGATATGATAAATTATACGCCGATACCGCAAAAAGAGCATTGGCTACAAGAGAGGCTTTAAAAGCTATAGGTCTAACCATATATCCAAAAACTCCGGCAGACTCTATGACTACGATATTTTCGGAGCATACGGGCAAGATAAGAAAAATGTTAAAAGAAGAGTTTGACGTAAATATTGCAGGCGGTCAAGACCATTTAAAAGGTAAAATTTTTAGAATCAATCATATGGGTCTAGTATCTCCTTATGAAGCTGCTTGGGCTGTAAATGCCGTTGAAATAGCACTTGATAAAATAGGTGTTAGAAAATTTGACGGTACTGCAAATACCGTATTTAGTAAAACATATTTCGGAGTATAATAAGTGATTTTAGAACACGAAATTCCAAAGGGTGCTCGACTATATTTCGGTAAATCGGCTCGTCAAAAAAGGGAGTTAGAATCCGTCTTGAGCGAAATGCTTTTAAAAAGCGGATTTGAAGAGATAGTTACTCCTAACTTTTCTTACGGGCAACATCAAAGTATAGATGATGTCAAAAAACTTATCAAGATTTTTGATGAAGATAACAATGAAGTTGCACTTCGTGCCGATTCTACTTTGGATGTTGTGAGAATCATAACAAAAAGACTAGGGCGTACGACAAATCATAAAAAATGGTTTTACGTACAACCTGTTTTTAACTATCCCTCAAACGAGCATTATCAGGTAGGGTGCGAGTGGATAGGACATGATGATATATCTGATATCATGGCTATTAGTCTTGATATAGTGAAACTTCTAAAGATTGAAGCTACACTTCAAATATCAAATATCAACATCCCTAAAATCATATCGGATGAATTTGAAATAGATATAGAACTATTTAAAAACAGCGATATAGCGGCACTTTATGATTTGGGAATCGAGTGGCTAAATAAACTTATAGAGATAAACTCAAAAGATGATATAACGGAAAACGTATTGAACATAATGCCCGTACGGATTAAAGAAGAGTTGCAAAAATTAAAAAATATAGCAATGTTTTTGATGTATGATGAAATAGTTATATCACCTTTATACTACGGTTCTATGAAATATTATGATGATATATATTATAGAGTAGTTGAAGGCAATTCTACCCTTATGATAGGCGGTAGTTATAAAAGTGAAGAGATAGATTCACTAGGATTTGCATTATATACCGATAATGTATTGAAAATTTTAGATAAGTAAATAAATTTTAAGAGGGTTTTGAAATGAAAGCAGATTTAATAGTAGGTATTCAGTGGGGCGATGAAGGAAAGGGTAAAATCGTAGATAGATTAGCACAAGAGTATGATGTAGTATGTCGTTACCAAGGCGGACATAATGCAGGTCATACTATTTGGGTTGACGGTGTGAGATATGCACTTCACCTAATCCCTTCAGGGGTACTAAATCCAAAAGCTATCAATATCATCGGTAACGGTGTGGTTGTAAGTCCTAGTGATTTGATAAAAGAGATGAAACAGTTTGAAAATTTAGAAGGAAGGCTGTTTATCAGTGATAAAGCACACTTGATATTGAGCTACCACTCTTTGGTGGATAGAGCAAGAGAAGAGTTGAAAGGTACTAAAGCGATAGGTACAACCGGTAAAGGTATCGGACCTTGTTACGCAGATAAAATAAATAGAAGCGGTTATAGAGTGGGTGAACTTTTACATCCAAGCACTTTGGTAGCTAAGATTATGGAGTATTTTGAATTTAACAAAGCGATATTTGAAGCTATGAATATACAAATTCCTACATCTTCAGAGCTTTTCGATGAGATAGAAGAGTATAGAGAAAAGCTTTCACCTTTTATCGCGAATACTACAAATATGGTTTGGGGTTTTTTAGATAACAATAAAAAAGTATTACTTGAAGGTGCCCAAGGTACGATGTTAGATATCGACCACGGTACATATCCTTATGTTACCAGCTCAAACACTATAAGTGCAGGTGCTTGTAGCGGTCTTGGGCTTAACCCAAAACAAATAGGAAAAGTAACAGGTATAGTAAAAGCATATTGTACAAGAGTAGGAAACGGGCCTTTCCCTACTGAGGATTTCGGCGATGCAGGTAAAACTATGGCAGATGTAGGCAAAGAAAGAGGTACTACTACGGGAAGACTAAGAAGATGTGGATGGTTTGATGCGGTTTTGGTCAAATATGCGGCAAAACTAAACGGATGTGATGACCTTTCTTTGATGAAACTTGACGTATTAGACGGCTTTGAAACTATCAAAATCTGTACGGCGTATGAGCTTGACGGTGAGATAATCGACTATGTTCCAAGTGATTTAGAAAATGTAAAACCTATTTACAAAGAGGTAAAAGGTTGGGGTAGCGTAGTCGGTATAAGAGAATACGACAAACTTCCGGCGGAAGCAAAAGAGTATATTCAAACAATAGAAGAGGTAACCGGTGTAAAAGTAGGTATAGTTTCTACAAGCCCGGAAAGAGCAGATACGATTATTAGATAATAAGTTAACAAAGGGGTTTTGATGAAAATAAAGCTACAACACACACCATATATATCGCAAAAGATTGCTAGAGATTTATTGAGATGTGATTTTATTGAAGTAAGAAAAGATAAAGATAGCATAATAGAAGAGATTGAAAGAATTATTGATGAAGATATAGAAAACGAAAATGCCCTTGACGAAAAAGTTAATAAACTTTTAGAGAAAAAAGAGGGTGATATAGAGTTTTATCAAGCTGATTATAAACAACTATTTTGGATGGCAAAAAAAAGACTTGCAAATGAGCACGGTGTTATTTTGAGCATTGAAGATAGATTTAGTGATATAGCTCATAAAATTATAGATTTCTTATGGGAAGAGGATTTTATCCACTTCACGGTGAGCGATAATCAAGTTAAGAATGTTATCGTAGGTTCTTTTGAAGAGTTTGTAAAAGGTTTTGAAGATGCCGATAAGTCGGTTTTTGAGAAAATCAAGAATTATAAAAGAAAATTAGTTCCTGGTAGTGAAGATTATCAGTTGGTGTACAATAGATTGTATGAAGAAGAGTTAGGGAAAAGAGGATTATTATAAGAAAGGAATGAATATGCAAAAAGTATGGTTATATTTAGAAAATGGGATGTTTTTTGAGGCAAATTCATTTGGTGCTACGGGTACAAGCGTAGGGGAGATAGTATTTAATACATCGCTTACTGGGTATCAAGAAATTATTACAGATCCAAGTTATGCAGGGCAGTTTATAACGTTTACTATGCCGGAAATCGGTAACGTAGGTGTAAACAAAGATGATAACGAACATCCAAAACCTTATTGTAGCGGTGTGATTGTAAGAGCTTACAACGAAGAATATTCAAACTTTAGAGCCGAAGATTCTTTGGCAAATATGTTAAAAGAACATAATATTATAGGTATTTGCGATATAGATACAAGACATCTTACGAAAACTTTGAGAGAAACCGGTGCTATGATGATGATAGCATCTACGGAAATTAGCTCAAAAGAAGAACTTGCAAAAAAACTAAAAGATAGTCCAAGAATAGAAGATATTAACTATATCAAAATAGTTAGTACAAAAGAGGCTTATGTACACAAAAGCGGTGCATGGGACCCTGTAAAACTTGCATACAAACCGGCAATGATGAGTAACAAAAAAGTAGTTGTTCTTGATTTCGGCGTAAAAAGAAATATACTAAACGAGCTTGTAGAAAGCGGTCTTGAAGTAGAAGTAATCCCATCTACTTTTAGCGGTGATGATTTGATAGCTAGATTTGAAGCTGGTGAAATCGGCGGAGTGTTTTTGAGCAACGGTCCGGGGGATCCACTTACGCTTACGGCGGAAGTAGCGGAAGTTAAAAAACTTCTTGATAAAAACATCCCGATATTTGCTATTTGTCTAGGTCACCAAATGCTAAGTATCGCTCATGGATATGACACATACAAACTAAAATTCGGACAACACGGTGGTAACCATCCGGTAGCCAACAAAGGTGTAGTGGAAATAACTGCACAAAACCACAACTATAGCGTTCCTGACAATATAGATGAGATAGCGGAGATTACTCATATCAATCTATTTGACAATACTATAGAGGGTGTAAAATACAAAAACAAACCGATATTCTCGGTACAACACCACCCAGAAGCTAGTCCGGGACCACACGAAAGTAAATATGTTTTCTGTGAGTTTGCCGATATGGTAAAAGAGTCTAAATAAGGCTCTTTTACTTCCGTAATTAAATACAAAACTATTGTATCTGTTTGCAAAAAAATCTCATCTTAAGAAAAATCTCAATTTAAGCCATCAATAAGTTTCATCAAACACTTTTCAAACACTCAAGTACTAAACTTGCTTAATCGGAGTTGTTAAACCGTTTAAGAAACAAGGTATTTACCGAAAAACCTTAATAGTCGGAATATTTCATTCAAGGAGAAGATTATGGCATTTACAGTTATTGATTCAAAAACTGAATCACAAAGTTACGGTGGGTTTCCTGTGTCTGAGAAGGTTAAGACTACATTGCAATTATTGAATATGGGTGACGGCAATATAGGCTTAAGCTATGATTCTAGTTTTAGCGGGGTTAAGAGTGGACAAGTACACGGCGGTCCTATTGCAATTAATGGTAACGAAGACAAGGTTGTTAACCAAACACCTAGAATAGTAGTGAGCATTAGTGAGTTTAATAAAAGTAAATCTTATGCTTCAATGCATGTGAGAATTGTTGTAGATATACCTGTCTTGGGGAATAAAACTATTTACAATCAAACACTAGGCGGACACTATGAAGAGAGTACCGGCTGGGCTGTAGCTATGGAAAATATTGAGAGTATTAAAAATAGCTAAACAAATATACGGTTGGAATCTATAGTCTATTAGGTTTCAGCCTTTTTTCTACCGCTTTATCTTTTATTATGCAAGACTGTAATCTTCTATAAAAATTCACAATTATTTCACGATTTTCTTTTATAATTCTTTCAATAAAACAAAAAGGAGATAAAATGAAAAAGTTAGTATTAAGTGCAGTTTTAGTTGCTAATTTATTTGCCGTTGATTACTCTTCAATGACGATAGATGAGTTAAGATCTTTAAGAGGTAGTGTCGGTACGGAGGAACAAGAAGCGTTTAGAAGTGCTATGCAAAGTAAAATGCAAACCTTGACGCCTGAAGAAAGAAGTGCATATAGAGATTCTCAAGTAGCAGCTAACGGAACACAACAAAGGTTAAAAGATGGTTCAGGGAGCGGCGGTATGTATAAAGGCTCAAAAGGTCAGGGTAAAAAATAAGTAATATATACCAAGTAAGTTTTCTAAAATAGTTTTAACCTATTTTAGAAAACGGTATTTATTGTTTGTTGGATTATTGATGACTGATAGGGGTTTTATTTCAAATATTAATTTTCTTGTATTGGTTGTTCTTTTTATGATTTCGCTATTAGCATTTAATTGTTATTCTCAAATCAAAGAACAAGAGTTGTTATTACTGCTTAAGGTAGATAATATTACATTTTCATTATATGGTGTTACTACTAAATATTAATAAAACTTTAGATACTTTTTGGATACAATTAAAGACGTTTAGTGTTATCGTTTGATTGAGTTTTTAGGAAAAGGATATCGTGAAAATATTATATCTTGAGGATGATATAAATTTATCGGAAACTATAGTTGAATTTCTTCAGGAAGAAGGATTTGGGGTAGTTTATGTTTATGACTCGGAAGAAGCATTAGATAAATTGTATCACGAAAATTTTGATTTACTTATATTTGACGTCAATCTTGACGGTATGAACGGGTTTGAGTTGTTGAAAAGTTTGAGAGATGCTAACATAAAGACCCCTGCTATTTTTACAACTTCAAGAAATACTATCGATGATTTAGCTAGAGGTTACGAAGTAGGTGCGGATGATTATCTTAAAAAGCCGTTTGCTTTAAAAGAATTATTATTTAGAATCAAAGCTATTATTAAAAGAGAGTATAAAACTAGTCAAGAGTTATTGTCTTTATATGAAAATATAGTTTTTAATATAAATACAAATGAACTTATAGTTAATGAAGAAAAGACAATTTTAAATCATAAAGAGAGTGAATTATTGAAGCTTCTCATTAAAAATCGGAATCAATGTGTGATGTTTGATACTATTTTTGAGAATGTGTGGAGTTTTGACGAGATACATAGCGATATGAGCTTAAGAACATATATCAAGAATTTAAGAAGTATTATCGGTAAAGACAAAATAGTAAGTATTAAAAAAGTGGGATATAAACTTGTATAATGCTGAAAAAAGAACTATAAAGAGTGTTTTGTCTCTTTATTTATCATCTACTCTTTTTTTGATTTTGTCTTTAGCTTATATTTATTATCATGGTCAAAAAGAGCAATTAGAAGCAACTCTTATTCAGGAGATGAAAAGTTATTATAAAGATGTTTTTGAATCAATCAAAGAGTTACACCAAAAAGCAAATTATAATGAAATGATAGAATATCCTAGATTTGATGATTTTGATAGTGCAATATTTGACGTTGATAAAAAAAATATATTTTGTACGACACAAATTCCTTTTGAATTAAATTTTCATGATAAAATATCTTATTATGACGACAAGGTTTATTTTATTTATGAAGCTGAGCCGTATTATTTGGGTGCTAAATATATCGTAGTATCTAAAAAAGTTAAGAATATTTTTCAAGATATAGGTAAAAAAGTTTTTTTGAGTACATTGTTTATAATCGTTTTAGTAGTTTTGACTTCAGTATTTCTTGTTAAGCTTATCCTAAAACCTTTAAGAGATAATGTATCGTTACTTGATAGATTTATCAAAGATACTACACATGAACTCAATACTCCCGTTTCCACCATTTTAAATAATATAGAATTAATCGAGAAAAATAATATAGAACCTACACTGCGTAATAAAATAAATAGGATTAAAACCGCTTCCTTGACATTGAGCAATATATATGACGATTTAGTATTTTTACTTTTAGATAATAAACAAAAATCAGAAAATCAAGATGTAATAGTAAATGATTTAATAAAACAAAGAGTTGATTATTTTAAGCTATTGTTCTTATCGAAAAGTTTATCTGTCGTTGTAAATGAAAGTAATAGAAGTGTCTTAAATATTGATAATAAGAAATTAGTACGAGTGGTTGATAACTTGCTGTCTAATAGTTTTAAATACTCTAAAAAAGGGGCTAAAATAACTATCAATATAAATCAAAAAAGTTTTAGTATATGTGATGAGGGGATAGGAATGAGTCAAGAACAAGTTGATAAAGCTTTTGAAAGATATCAGAGATTTGATGCTACAAACGGAGGTTTTGGGATAGGTCTTAATATAGTGTATTCAATAGCAAAAGAGTATAATATAACAATAAAGATTGATTCTAAAATAGGTTACGGCACATGCGTTACTCTAGAATATTGATATTTTTAACGATAGTTACATTTTCCTATGGAAACAGTGCTTTTGAGACAAATTGTTTGGGGTGTCATATTGCGAATCAACAACTTTTTGTATTTATGCAAAGATATACGTTAAAATATAGTAGTGAAACCAATATAAAAAATGCTATGATTGAATTCTTGAAAAATCCACAGATAGAGAATTCAATAATGCCAAGAGGTTTTTTAGAGAGATTCGGTGTCAAGCAGAAAACAAATTTAGATGAAAAACTTTTAAGCGAAGCCGTAGATGAGTATTATGTTAAATATAATATTAAAAACTATATAAAATAAAGTTTCATACTCATTTCATAAAACTGTGGGATAATTATAGAAATAGTTTTTAGGAGCGGTGTATGAAGTTCTTACTTGTGGAAGATGATATAAAAATAGCCTCTTTTTTGAAAAAAGGGCTTGAAGAAGAGTACTACTACGTCGATGTAAGTCATGACGGGGAAGAGGCTATATATCTTGCTAGTGTAAACGAATATGATTTGATTATTCTTGATATTATGCTCCCTTCCAAAGACGGCTATGAGGTCTGCAAACACCTAAGAGCCAACAAAATATCCACTCCCATAATAATGCTAAGTGCCAAAAGTACAATAGAAGATAAAGTTACGTTTTTAAATCTAGGAGCTGATGATTATCTTACTAAGCCTTTTAGTTTTGATGAACTTATCGCTAGAATAAAAGTACAACTCCGCAAAAAAAACCAAATAGACAATATCCTAAAAGTTGCTGATTTAGAACTAAATCTTACTACAAAAACAGTAACTAGAGCCGGAAACAAGATAAACCTAACGGCAAAAGAGTATGGAATACTAGAATATCTTATGAGAAACAAGAATATTATAGTAAGCGAAGATACACTAAAAAATAGTATTCAGACTCTAAACGACGAAGCCAATAGTAATGTTTTGAATGTTTATATTTATAGACTTAGGACAAAAATAGATAAGAATTATGATTTGAAGATTATTAAAACTTATCGTAATCTAGGATTTAAGGTGAGTGATGAAAATATTTAAGAATCTGAAATTTAGGCTATTAAGTGGACTTTTTGCATTTTTATTTGTCGTATTTTATATATTCGGGTGGCTTTTTATAGACTCATTGAAACAAAACTATACAAAGTCTATAGAATCTGTACTTGCAACCGCAATCAAAGATTTGAGATATGAGTATGAAGATAATAAGTTTTATGGAGATGAACTTGAAGATGTGAAAAAAGAGTTTGATATAGAGATTCTTTATACGCAAGTGGCAAAGGTAGATAAAAATACCGTAGAGATATTGGAAAAATCAAAGGACTTAAAGGGCAATAATTTACATTTTGATGTAGAGTTTTCTAATTTGAGCGAGGGGGAGATTCTTTATACTACGCAGATAAATAGAACACTCACGCAACAAAAAATAAAATCCGCATATTTAGTAGCAAGAAAAACTAGTGATTATTTGATTGTTTTACAATGTTCAATACCTTTTAAAAAGCATAATGCATATATAAAAAATATGGAAATAGCTTTGTGGGTAGGGTTTAGTACGCTACTTGGGATTATACTATGGGTTGTTTATTTTATCATTTCAAAATCGTTAAATGAAACAAAGCTTGTACTAGATGAGGTTAGAAATATAAAAATAGACGGGCAACAATATCAAATACAAAAAACAGGTGTGGCTACCGAAATAGATGAGCTTATCGATACTTTCAATAAGCTAATAGATAGACTTCAAACATCGTATAAGAACGTAAAAGAGTTTGGACAAAATGCTTCCCATGAGCTAAAAACTCCTCTTACCGTAATAAAAGGGGAAGTTGAGCTAGGTCTTCGTAAAGTAAGAACACAAGAGGAGTATGCGAAAATATTAAATATAGTTCATGATGAAGTCGATACTTTGCAAGATACTATCGAAAAGATATTATTTCTTTCGACCAACAATATGGAAGATATAAAAACAAGATTTGAAGATATTTATGTGGATGAGATAGTAGAAGAAGCTATAAGCGAAAAGCAAAGCTTTGCAAACTCTAGAAATGTAAAATTGAATCTTGCGGAAAAACAAGCGGTAACCATAACAGGTAACCATACATTGCTGAAAATTGCCATATTGAATTTGATAGATAATGCCGTAAAATACTCACATCACGGCGGTATCGTCAATTTATATTTAAAATCTGATAGACTTATCGTTGAAGATTTCGGAATAGGTATAGAAAAAGATGAAATAGGTAAAATATTTGATAGGTTTTATCGCGTAGATAGGGCAAGAAGCAATTCAAGCGGAAACGGACTCGGACTATCTTTGGTAAAAACTATTTTGGATATACATAATCTTGATATAAAAGTTGAAAGTGAGATAAAAAATAAAACGGTATTTATACTCTTTTTTCATTAACTATTGAAAGTTATTTCAAAAATATTATAGTCGTCTAAATGTGAGTATGTAAGTAAAAAATCGTGTTTGCGTAGAATTTTGTTTACTATACTCAATCCTAATCCAAAACCTTCTTTTTTGTTGGTATCTCTTGTAAAAGGTTTGAGGTAATACTCAAAATCTTTCGATAGCTGATTACCTTTATTTTTGATTATGATTTTATTTTCGACGGCAATGATTTCTATCGGGAATATGTAGGAATACTTTAGTGCATTATCTATTAAGTTTTTTATTGCTACCGATAGATAATATATATCCCCTTTGATTTTGAAGTTATTTAAGATATTGATTGTTATTTTTGATTCATCTGAAATATATGATTTTCGTAAAGATTCTACAATCAAACTTTCAATACTAAAGTCCGATATCGTTAATTTGTAAAAGTTTAGTTTTTCAAGTTCAATTAATTGATTTGTTAATAAATCTAAATCTTTAAAGATGTTTTTAAGTGCCTCTTGCTGTGATTTATCTTGTATTTTCTCAGATAAAAATTGCCCTTTGGTAATAGGTGTTTTTAATTCGTGTCCAATATCTCTTAGTAACTCTTCTTTGGTTTTGATTAAGGTGGCAAGAGTATCAGCCATAGAATTAAAAGTATTTGCCAAAGTTCCTATCTCATCGTTTGATTTTATGTTTATCCTAATATTTAAGTTGCCGTTAGAAAACTCTTTAATATCTTTTGTTATAGTTTTTAAAGGATTCAAAAGTTTTAATATATATAAGAAAGTGACTATAAGTACCAGCACATCCAATATTATTAAATAATTGAGAATCATTTTATCTTTAATATTTTGTTCATCTGGGGTCTTTAGTATGTATTTGTCGTCAAGATAGGTGAGTTCTATGATAAATTCATCTTCAAATATCTCTTTTTTGATAGCGATGTATCCAAAAGTATGTTTCTTATAATATAAAATTTCCAAGTATCTAGTATCTGTTTTAGTATATTCGGATAAATTGTTTTTGTGTATTATGTAGGTTATTTTATCTTGATTATCTATGTTCAACAAGATTTCATTTAATGTTTTTATATATTTGTCTTTTATTAGGTCATCTATCCTTTTGGAGTTTATATTATCTATCCATATCCCTATAACGGTCATGATAACAAAACCTGCAATAAATAGAAAAGATATCTTTTTTGAAATGCTCATCTTTAGCTCACAAACTTATAGCCTATACCCCAAATAGATTTGATATATTTAGGATTTTTTGAATCATCGCCTATTTTATATCTAATATTTGAAATATGCATATCTATAGTTCTATTTTTAGTATTTATATCCAATGAAGCAACATTAATAATTTGTTCTCTAGAAATGATGCCATTAGTATTTTCAACTAAAAAAACAAATATATCAAATTCAACTTTAGTGAAATCTATAGGATAATTATCTAGATAAACTTCTCTTGTTTTTTTATTTATTTTGAAATCTCTTATAGTTATTAAATCGGTATTTTTATTTTTGCGTAGAATATTCTCAATTCTAAGTACAAGTTCTCGCGGCTCATAAGGTTTGGCTAGATAATCATCTATACCTAACTCAAAACCGTAAATTTTATTCCCGATGTCCCCTCTTGCAGATGATATTATAACAGGCGTATTAGTGATTTCTTTTATCTTTCTTAATAAATCAAAGCCGTCCATATCAGGCAACATCAAATCTAGTATTATAATATCATAGGAGATGTTTTTTAATCTGCTTAAGGTATCTTTTGCAGTTGATAACGGGTCACATATAAAATTATAATCTTGTAGATAATCTTTAATGAGTTCTTGTATTTCGATATCGTCTTCAACAAGTAAAACTTTTCTATTCAAGTAGCCACTCCTGTAAGTGATTTGAGAATTGTTCCCTTTGTAGAGGATTTAATATATTGTGAATATCTCTAAACACTTTTATTTCTAACTCTATCATCTCTTCAAATAAATCTTCAGCCGCATGCTCGTATTTTTCTTCATCAAAACGGCTATCTGAAATAATCTTTTGTAGTTTTTTTTGTGTTTTGTGCTTTTTCTTATAATACTCGGCAAAATCTTTTTTATAAGATACCAATATCTGTTTTATCTTTTCCTCTTGCGTCTTATCTAATTGTAGATAGTCTAGGTTTTTGTATAGGTGGATATTATTGTACTCATCGGCGTTTAAATGTGCCGTGAATAGAATACTAACCGATAAAACTATTAATATTTTTAATCTTATCATCTTCGATTAATCCCTCTTCTATGTCAATATGACACGCTTTACAGTTTGATTTGTTTTTAATTGTATCTTGCCTAAAAACATTTTCAGGAATACTTAAATGGGTGTCTTTCCAAAATCCTGTTTGTGAAAAAGCAAGTATCTCTTTATCCGGATATTTTTGAGAATATTGCAATATTTTTATACTGACTTCTTTGGTTGAGTTTTCGGCACTATTATTTACTAAATACGTTAAAATTTCTTGATTGTCTTTTTCTGATAATGAGGCATCATCTCCAAAATGATTTTCTAAATCAGACATCATGGCTACCCATGATTTTTGAGGTAAAATATTTGGTGGATAAAGGATATGGCAGGAGGCACATTCACTAACAAATAAAGCATTTTCTTGTTTATAATTGGTTTTATCGTATATTGAAGCGGTAAGGATGTTTTTGGGTGTTGAGATATTGAAAGCAAGAAAAACAATCAAACATAGGAATATAATCAACGCAACTAATTTTTGATATATGTTTAGTTGAATATTTTCATATTCCGTAGTCATTTTATATCCGGTAAATATAGAGTTTAGTGTTTTGTTTCGTTTGTGTAAGATTTTATCTAAAATAACACCTGATATATGGGTAATAATCAACACTAGAAGAAGGTTGGCAAAGAATTCATGAATCTCTTCAAAAATATCCATTTTGTTAAATAAAGACATATTAAGAAAAGATAAAATACCTTTCCCCTCTTGTATTCCATAGGTTAAAATCCCACTCAAAATAGTCATAAACGCCACGACTAACATTCCTATCATAACATACGAAGCAATAGGATTATGACCTGTATATTCCGATTTGCCAGAAAGCATAGACGATGCAAATTTTTTAACATTATCTATCCCCAAAGGGAAGTCTTTAAATAAGGAATATTTAGGTCCTATAATTCCCCATACTAGACGAAAAATGAGTAATATCAGAATAACATACCCTATAATTGCATGATATGTCAGCAATCGGTCATCGTCGGTTACAAATGCAAAACATATAAATAATGCAAATAATAGATGAAATATTCTAGTTGGTAGAGTCCATATATAAGATTTTTCCATATTAATCTTCCCATTTCCCGAAATTAGGTATTATGATATGTCTCTCTCCGTAATATCCCTTATCTGCTGTTTTATGGCAGGATATACAGTTTGATAAACTTTTGACGTCTTCTTGTATTATTAATTTTTTCGGTATTCCTTGGTGCTCTTTTTTGATATAAGGAATTTCAAGTATGGATATTATAGGGGTAGTTATATTTTCCGTACTTTTTGCTATTTTATTACTCCTTTTGTACTTTTTTGCTTTGTCTGCACTATTTTCCGTAAGATAATTATTTATTGCATCAAAGTCTTTTTGATTTAAAGACGCATCCGTACCGAAATGATTTTCCAGATTAGCCATTAATGCTTTCCATGATTTTTGAGGTAATAGTCCTGGTTGATATCCAAAATGACAAGAGGCACATTCTTGTATATATAGTTGATTATCTACGGGTTTTACATCTTGAGTAGTTTTTCCTAAAATATTTCCACTGTCCGCATAACTAAAATATGTAAGCGTTAGTATTAACAATAAATTTCTCATTATTACTCCTTTCCTATAATGTAAGTTATAACATCGCCTTTTTCTAGTGCCGTACCTTCTCTAACATAAACATCGTTGAAATTTCTTTTTAACCATTTTTCTATTTTGGCAATATCCGTAAATCTGCTTTGATTAGCTTTTGGAGAAAGAGGTTCAATGATTTTACCGGTAAAGGTGTTTTTGCCGTTTTGCTTCAAGTCATTATTGTGGCAAGTCACGCAAGAAACCATCTCCCCTTTTTTGCCTTTATGTACCGATGTAAATATTTTTTCACCCCTTTTGAAATCAAATCCTTCAAAAGTAGGATTTTGCGATTGTACCTCTTTGTGTAATTTAGAGAGATAATCATCCAATACGCTGCCGAAACTTAGGTTAACTACTATCAATAGATAAAATATCGTTTTCATGTTGACTCCTTGTATAAGTTTTATAGAATTATAAAATAATAGTTTCAAGTTGTTCCGTATATTCTCTTGACATTTGGTTGACATTTATACCTAATTACTATGAACGGTATATGAATCTTGTTGTTTCATATATAGTTCATATTGGGTGTGTAATATTCTGCAATTATTTTGCTATATAAGGATTTCTATGACACAACAGACAAAATTGATATTGTTGGTTTCCGTATTTCTTGTACTTACGGGTAATTTTACTTTTTTTTCTAAGACGTTAGAATTTTTCCCGTTAGATAATATTACAAATATACTATTTATGGTTACTTTGATTATAAACTTTATTTTGTTTGTAAATATAATTTTGCTTATTCTTAGTTCAAAATATACCACGAAACCGTTGATTATATCGCTTTTATTAGTATCTTCTTCCGTAGCTTATTTTACGAATAGCTATAATGTCGTTATTGACCATAATATGATTCAAAATATGTTCGAAACTAGCGTAAAAGAGAGTATGGATTTACTTACTTTTAAAATGATTTTATACTTCTTGTTTTTAGGTGTCTTACCTTCAATTATAGTATTTAAAACTAAAGTTGATTACGGGACTTTAAGAAATGAGGTGTTTTCAAAATTAAAATCAGGATTAGCGAGTTTCGGTGTGATTTTGGTATCCGTACTAATCCTAAGTAGCCACTATACATCTTTTTTTAGAGGGCATAAGGAACTAAGAACTTATGCAAATCCCACTTTTTATATGTATAGTTTTCAAAAATACGTTAAAAGAACATATTTTAAAACAATTCCGACATTAAAATTAATAGCAGATGATGCAACAATAGTTGAAGAAGACATGAAGCAAGATAGAGAGCTTATAATAATGGTTGTGGGAGAGGCTGCTAGGGCTGATAGGTTTGAGCTTAACGGTTATGGGAGGGGTACAAATCCGCTACTAAAACAGGAAAATATTTTCAATTTTGAACAAATGTATTCTTGCGGAACGGCTACAGCCGTGAGTGTTCCTTGTATGTTTTCCGTTTACGGTAGGAGTGAGTATGAAGACCAAAAGGCAAGATATACGGAAAACGCCATTGATATATTAAGAAAATCAGGGGTAAATATATTGTGGAGGGATAATAATTCCGATTCAAAAGGAGTCGCTTTGAGGGTTGAGTACCAAGATTATCAATCATCTGAATTTAACACTATGTGTGACGGTGAATGTAGAGATGAAGGGATGCTTGTAGGGCTTCAAGAGTATATAGATTCCCATAAGGAAGGAGATATTTTTATAGTATTGCATCAAATGGGTAATCACGGTCCGGCGTACTATAAAAGGTATCCAAAGGAATTTGAAAAGTTTACTCCAGTATGCAAAGATAGTCAGTTAGAAAACTGCTCCAAAGAGGAGATAAGCAATGCCTATGACAATGCAATATTATATACCGATTATTTTTTATCGAAGGTTATAGATTTGTTGAAAAAAAACGATGACTTTGAAACGGCAATGGTGTATATGAGCGACCATGGAGAATCGCTTGGGGAAAATAATATATACTTGCACGGATTGCCGTATATGATAGCTCCTCAAACACAAAAACATGTACCGTCGGTGTTTTGGTTCGGTAGTAGAATATCTGAAGAGTTGGATATGGATAAATTCAAAGGGAAACTAAAAGATGAGTTTAATCATGACTATTTATTTCACACATTGCTCGGGCTTTTTGAAGTAGAAACCAAAGAGTATAAAAAAGAGCTTGACATTTTATCAAGCATAAGAAAAGAGTAGCCTATACGAGAAATAGGCATACTCCCCACACTACGACAAATACTGCAATACTCAAAAACACTATGGCACTACCGGCGTCTTTTGCCCGTCCCGCCATATGGTGATGTTCTAGCGTCACCAAATCAACGGCTCTTTCTATGGCACTATTTATAACTTCAGCGATTAGCATCCCCATTAGCGACATAAACATTAGTAATTTGTAGATAATACCAAGTTCGATAAATACTAAAATAGGTAAAAGGATTAAGGCAATTATTAGCTCTATTTTAAAAGAAGATTCATTTTGTATGATGTCTTTTAACCCTTGCAAAGCATATATGGTATTTTTGAAGAAGTTATATTTTGGTTGATTTCTCATAGTATTTCCTAAAACTTTTTTTGCATTATAGCATATAGTTTCATATACGGTTCATAATCAAATTGTAGAATTCCTTGATAATTTAGAAATATTAAGGAGTTTTATGTACCAATCAATAAAAGCTTTGAGTGCAAATAGACTAAAAACTTTGCTGATTTATTTGAGTCTTACCTTTTCTATAAGTGCCATATTTTTAATCACCTCAATATCAAACGGCGTAATATCAATGTACTCATCGATTCTCAAAAGTGACGGGGATATTATAGTGACACAAGCGAAGATTTCCGATACTTTTTTTTCCAATGTCGATATCGGGCTTATGGGTAAAATCAATGGGATAGATAACGTAAAAAAAGTATCGGCTATTATAGTAGGGGCAACTCCGATAGAACATTTGCCGATAGTAGCGGTTTACGGAGTGAGTGAGAATCGCTTTGAAAACTATCATCTTATAATGGGGGAGTATCCGAAAAACAATGAGGTTTTGATAGGAAAATCGCTCCTTGAATCTATGAAAAACAAAGAATTTATAACGATAGCCAATAAAAAATTTAAAGTTTCAGGAACTTTTGAAAGCGATATAGGATTTGAAAACGGCGGTATAGTGCTAAATATAGAAGATGCCGGGGCGATGTTTAATAAAAGCGCTTCTATGCTTATGATAAATACCGCTATTGAAACCGATATTAATAAGATTATAGATGAGGTGAAACTTTTGAGTGATGATATTGACGTCAAATCTACGACAAGTTTCGTGGAAAATTATAATCAATTTAAAATCATCAAAATTTCCGCAAACGTCATATCTGCTATAGCTTTTTGTATGGGGTTGCTAGGGGTTATAAGTATTATGAGTTTGACCGTTCATCAAAGACAAAGCGAATTTGGGATTAAAAGGGCATTGGGGATACCTATGAGAAAAATTGTTTTACAGATAATTCAAGAAAGTGCGGTTCTTGGACTGTTTAGTTTTATTAGTGCATTTTTTGTATCAAATATAGTCCTTTATTTTATAAAAAACTCTACATTGCTTCAAGGGTATGTAAACGGGGAGTTAACACTTACTCTTACGTTATATATTTTCATAACGACCATGTTAATGGTTACGGCGGGGGCTGTAATACCTGCTTTAAATGCTTCAAAAACAGACCCCGTGATATTGATACAAGGGAGTAAAATATGATAAACATTAAAAACGTATCCCATTTGTACGGTAAAGATTCGGCACTAAAAGATGTTAGTTTGTCTATAAAAAAAGGTGAGTTTATAGCTTTAAACGGTGAAAGCGGTAGCGGTAAGAGTACGTTGCTTAGTATCCTATCCACATTACTAAAACCTACTTCCGGTGAGCTTTTTTTTGACGGTATGAATTACAACGATATAAAAGATATAGACTTATTTAGACAAAAAAATATAGGTTTTATATTTCAGTTTCATTATCTTATCAATTACCTCACGGTAAAAGAAAATATCAAAATAGCCAATGAAAAGGCAAAAGATAGTGAGATTTATGAGATTTTGTCATTGTTAAATATATATGACATAGTAAATAAATTTCCAAATGAAATTTCAGGCGGTCAGAGACAAAGGGTAGCTATAGCTAGAGCTTTGATAAACAAACCGAAAGTGATATTCGCAGATGAGCCTACGGGAAATCTTGATTCAAAAAATTCCCAAAACGTATTTGATATTTTTAGGGGATTGGCTCTTGGCGGTACTACTATCGTGGTAGCAACACATGATAAATATCTAGCATTACAAAGCGACAAAATTTATGAGGTGAAAGATGGCAGGATTTTATAAATTTATTGAAACGCAATTTAAAATATCATTTATATTTTTTGTAGTGGGGATTGTTTTTGGACTGATTTATTCTATCAATCTCCTTGGATTTGCTTTGGATTCTGATACTCTAAACCCAGCTAATATGAGATCAATCCATATATCGTTGATGTTATACGGGTTTGTACCCTTGATGATGTCTTATTTACCTTTTATGATTATCGATAAAGAGGCAAGAAGCCCTAAAGACGGTATGTATTATCTTAGCCTATATACCGTATTTTGGTATATATTTTTGATATTTATGGTTGTATCTTTGCTTTTTGGCAATACGCGGGGACTTGCTTTTTATGATTTCCCTTATGCACTTAATTTTATATTGGCACTATCCGGAGTTTTTTATATAGTAGCTTTGTACAAATATATCAAGGTTTATCAGGTTATTCCACTTTGGGTAAAGGTATCATTAGGATTTGTAGGAGTCGCTCCTATTATGCTTTTGGTTTTGATGAATCCCGTTATCGGTCAAGTGGAGAGTACGGTAAGCGGTCCACACGGGGATAATACTTTGGGGATGAGTTTGGCATTGATACCTATATACTATTTGATTATCAAGCTTTTAAACAAAGATGAATTTATCGCACGTTGGAATATATTGTGGATTGTCCCTACTTTGTTTTATTTCGGGTCTGTTTTGTACAGAAGTTTTATCGACCAACTTACCTATAATCAAGAGTGGTTCTTACAATATTTAACATTGCTTTATATACCTCTTTTATACAGATGGTACAAAGATGCCCAAATAGATGCTTTTGCAAAAAAAGCGTTATTGGTATCTATAACCGCTTTTTTGTTCGTGGATATACAAGGGAATATTTTATTTATCCCTGATATTAGATGGCTTATTCATAGAAACGATTTTGTAATAGCTCATGCACACGTGGCGATGGGTATAGGTGTGTTTTTTATGGTGGTAGCTATGTTTGCCCCTTATGTTGATAGATTAAAACGATTTAGTTTTTACGTCATGTATGTCGTCGGAATATTAGGTATGTTTACCGTTCTTAGTATATCAGGTATCGCTCAAGCAAATATTTGGGATGTAGATATTTTTAATATGTGGTTACTTCGTACGTTGTTTGGTTTTGTCGTACTTTATTCTGCGGTGTCGTTGTTTGATTTGAAAGTCGGTCTAAATCCGCTTAGAAAATACAACCTAATCGGTTTTTTGAGTGACGGTATCGGCGGTTTCCTTTTGATATTGACGGCAAGTTTTATATACCCTTTGCTTGGATTTGAGTTTAGCGGAAAGTATGAATACATAGTATTTATGTTTGTTGCAATGACGGGTGTGATTCATCTGGGTGCTTTTATTTATGTTAAACACGGGCAAATACTAACGACTTTGACGGTTTTCGTAAGGGTGTGTATGAGTTCCGTATTCTTTGCTTTGTATATGAAAAATATCTTGGGTGTAGAGGCATTGTTGATTTCATTAGTTGATTTTGGATTTGTCGTATTTTATCTTATATTTTTTTATAATAAGGAGATGTTATGTCAAAAATAGCGTTGATATTTTTTATAGCTTTTGAGCTTAGTTATTATTTGTTGATAGCACAAACCGGTATAGTAGAGTATTTTTCATCAAATATTTTGCTTATCGCACCTTTACCTATAGGTGGTATTATAGGTTCTTTTTTGAGTTACTATATCAAAACAAGTAATGAAGTGAAAATTAAAGCATTTTTGGGAATACAGTTGGGAATAAGCGTATTTTATCCAAACTTATCGATGGCTATGCTTTTTATTTTGGGGATAAGCGTGGGGGCTTTGGCACCGCTTTTGATTAATGAGCTAAAAAAAGCTTCAAATACTCAAATAGCTCTTGCTTTGGCAATATCATATACGATGGGTACTTTTTTGTTTGATTATGATGTAGCCCAAAGACAAAATTTAGCGGTACTTCTTACGGTAATGACTTTGGGTAGTTCTTTTTTTATTTCGCAACAAGATACACAAAATCAGGTATTAACCCCTCAATATCCACTTTGGTTGATGAGTTTCTGGGTTTTTTTGGATTCTGCACTTTTTGAAACCGTTTCAAGGGATTTGGATATTTCTATATGGAGAGACGGATATACCTATGAGATAGCTATATTTCATATAATAGGCGTGTTGGCAGGGTTTTTATTGAGACCTGAGAAAAACCAACAAGCACTTTTAATATTAGGATTATTTACATTGAGTTATATGGCATATTTCCTTAAAACAGGTCTTATCTTGGCTATCGTTTATCCTTTCGTTATCTCATATTACAATGTAGCTATATTGAAAAGTATATCGCAAAGGTCACTCAAAACATTGGCTTTTTATATGATTTGTATAGGCTGGATAGCTTCAGGTGCAGGGCTTTTTATAGCCGTAAATAAATTGATTTTATTTGTACCTGTTTTATTTTTAGTATTATTAATCAAAATTTTGATTACGCAACAAATTCAACAAAAGGAGAAATTATGTTTAGATTAGTTTTAGTTGCCTTGATGGCGATATTTGCAAATGCCTATGATTTGAGGCTTGACGGAGGGCATATTATAGCCCATACGGAGGTGTTGGGGGATAGTAAAATAGACCCTTTGACAAAAAATATAAACGCTACTTTGGTAAAAGAAGATAGCATAGAGTCTTTGAACGGTAAAGTTTGGATACAAACGCTAGATTTGAAAAGTACAAATGAAAAAAGAGACGTAAATATGTATGAGTTGCTAAATGCGACGATTCATCCTAATATCTCTTTTGAACTCAAAAGTGTTCAAAAGGTTCAAGACGCATATACCCTTAACGGTATTCTGACATTAAACGGCATCTCAAAAGAGGTCTCTTCAAATGTAAAAATAGTTGAAGGTAGCGACTCTTTGAGTATGGACGGCGGTTTTTCTATAGAACTTACAGATTACGGTATAGAGCCGCCTAAAATGTTTTTTCTAAAAGTTAGAAATAAAATAGATATTTCATATTTCTTAAGTTTCAAAAAAGCAAATTAACATGAAGTTGCCAAATCACAAAGAGATAGAAGTATTGACTACAAATCCTGATATTTCGGGTTTGCGAATACTTCACTTGAGTGATTTGCATATAAGCAAACATACTCCAAATAGTTTTATAGAAGAACTCGTAACCCTATGCAACGGTTTGGAGTATGATATAGCGGTGATTACCGGAGATATTATAGATTGTAAAGTATCAAAAATAAAAGATAAACTTTTGATATTAAACGGTCTAAGAAAAGTTTTTTACGTAAGCGGTAACCATGATTTGGTTTACGGACTTGATGAAATGCGAGTGATTTTATCAAATTTTACTTTTATGGACAACTCATCTATGGAGTTTACTTACAATAAAACGGCAATTATGCTTTGTGGATTACCCGATAGATTTGCTATGTTTTTTGGTCACAAAAGAGATGAAAATTTGATTTTGGAGCAACTATCCAAAAGTAAAAATAGCATACTTGTGGCTCACCAACCAAAAGACTATAAATTCGCCCTAAAATCAGATACTCCATTATTCCTATGCGGACATACCCATGGAGGTCAGATTTTCCCTTTTCATTATATCGTGAGATTATTTCAGCCGTTTTTATCGGGATTATTTTATAAAAATAAAACGGCTATTTACGTAAATAAAGGGTTGGGTACTTGGGGAATTCACGCAAGATATAAAGCTGATAGCGAGATTACGATAATAAAGGTACAAAATGAATATTAAAAAATCGGTTAAATATAGTTTTATTTTAATAGCATTGTTGGTTCTTTTGATTTTTAGTGCCGTCAAAGTAGTATTGTATAAGGTAAAAGAAGACAATCAGATAAATAAGTATATTTCAGAATTGATTTTAATGCAAGAAAATATGAATCTATCGGTTAAAGACGTAATCAATACAAGTAATATCGATGAACTAAACAATTTAAAAAAAGCTTTTAATAACTTTGAGTATCAATTTGAAAGTTTAAAAAATAGTTTTTTATCGGAAAAAGACGATTTTATAGATATATTCATAAAAGACATCCATAAAAAGAAAAGTATTCAAAAGAACTTATCGGTTATTTATGGGAATGAATCAAAAATCGAAGAGGCATTTGATAAGATTTTTATTTTACAGAGTGAAAAAATAAGACTTAATAATTTGTTTGGGGTCAATTATCCGTTAGAAAATAGTACCAGAAAGATTTTGGAAGAAGAGGTACTGAAAACAAAGGATTTAGACACTATCAAAAAATTCTCCGATGTTAAATATTATAGTAAGGAAGTTTTATTTCAATACAGAGAACAAAAATATCTCGATAAATGGCTTGATAAAATATTTATCTTTCAGAAATCATACAATAGTAAGTTGGTTGACGAGTATATATCAATAGTTAAAGAGGTAGGCGGTTATGCCGTAGATATGAAAGCTACGGAAGAAAAATCTTTGGTTTTACAAAACGAAATAAATACTATATTAGTTTCTAGCAAAGCTATCAATGTTAAGATAGAAAACGACATAGAACAACTCTCCCAAGACTTCGTATCAAAAGTATATGTTTCGGCAACGGTAGTTTTTGTACTAACTTTGCTTTTTATAGGATTCTTTTCATATAAAGTAAGTAAAAACGTAGGACTTAGTTTTGATGAAATTGAAACAAAAGTAGAAGAGGGTTTGATAGAAATTAATAAACTTTATAAAGAACTAGAAGATACTCAAAAAGAGGTAATCTTTACTATGGGTGCTATAGGGGAGAGTCGCTCTAAAGAGACCGGTAATCATGTAAAAAGGGTAGCTGAATATTCAAAACTATTGGCGTTATACTATGGGCTAGATACAAAAGAGGCACAAATGCTAAAACAAGCAAGTCCTATGCATGACATAGGTAAAGTGGCTATTCCTGACGCTATTTTAAATAAACCTGCAAAATTTGATGAACAAGAACGTGAGATAATGAATCAACATGCTACTATAGGCTACGAGATGTTGAAACATTCAAATAGAGAACTTCTAAAAACCGCTGCAATAGTCGCATATGAACATCATGAAAAATGGGACGGTACAGGCTATCCAAGAGGGCTTAAAGGCGAAGAGATACATATATACGGAAGAATAACGGCAATAGCCGATGTTTTTGACGCACTAGGTAGTGATAGATGTTATAAAAAAGCTTGGGAGCTGGACAAAATACTGACTTTATTTAAAGAAGAGAGCGGTAAACATTTCGATCCTGTATTAATAGATTTGTTTTTTGATAATCTTGATGAGTTTTTGAAGATTAGGGAAACATTCAAAGATGTTTAGTTAAATATAAAAAAAAGTTGCATAATTGCAAGATATTCATTTAATATCTATTTTTATATATTTTATGTAGGAAAAAAATTTACTTTTAAGGTATAAACAAGGTATTATTATGAATATTATTTGTAGTGGAGATTTATTATGTTTTTTAATACAGCTTTAAAAGAGGAAAATCGAAGTCTTAGAGATGAGTTGTCTTCATTAAATGCATTATATGAAGATTTGAAATCGAAGTTTAATGGACTAAAAACTTCTAACGATAACTTGGAAAACGAAAAGAAAGACTTGATTAAGCAAATTGAGAATTTAAAAGCCCAAAATGCGACTCAAGATACACAAAGTTTTGTTTATAACGATTCAAGTAAATATGAAGAGTTGGCTTCTAATCTTGAGGTATTATTCAAAAGTGAAAACCAAAATTTAAAATCGGGACTTTTGGATATACAAGGCAATATCGCAGAATCTACTGAACTTGCTAGAGAGAGTCTCAGTGCGTCGGATGAAATCTCCCAAACATATAGAAAATCTTCGAAAAGTCTTGAATCCATAGTAGAAGATGTTGCCGTGCTAAATTCTACATCTTCAGAGGTCAATATCGTTATTAATGAACTTGATAAAAAAGCTAAAAATATATCGGAAGCCTTATCTTTGATAAAAGATGTTGTATTACAAACAAATATATTATCTCTTAATGCTGCAGTTGAAGCAGCAAGTGCAGGAGAAGCAGGTAAAGGGTTTGCCGTAGTTGCCGGAGAGGTAAAAAATCTTGCCAACAAAACTGCAGAGGCTGCAAAAAACATAGAAGAAGTTGTAAAAACTATCCAAAATAGCGTACAACTTACAAATCAAAAGTTTGATAATATTACAAAATCTATAGAAGGTATAAGCGAAAAAACCACATCCTACTCAGCTGATATGCAACGTGTATTTCATCTCTCAGACGATACTTTTAGAGGACTTGGCAAAGTTACCGATAGAGTTTTTATGAGTTTGGCGAAACTAGACCATATTATATGGAAAGTAAACACTTATTTATCGGTTGCAGAGCATAAACAAGCCTTTAATTTCGTTGATCACAAAAACTGTAGGCTCGGTAAGTGGTATAATGAAGGCTTGGGTAGAAAGTATTTCTCTCAAACTCCTAGTTATCCAAAGCTAGACAGACCTCACGCAATAGTACACAACGGGACACATAAAGTATTTGATGCAATAAATGGGAATAGCATAGATTACCATACGGCAATATCTGCACTCAAAGAGATGGAAGATGCAAGTAAAGAGGTGTTTAGACTTCTTGATATGATGCTTAGTGAAGTCAAACACTAGGCTCGTTTTATATATTCAAAAAGGGTCTTTCAAATGACCCACTGAATTAATCCTCTTCTTCCCCTCAAGTGACTAACATCAAAAATTAGGTATAATAACTAATAATTTACGATAGGTCTAATAAATGAAAAAAATCACGGTCTCAAAAGAAGCAATAGCCAAACTCAAATCCCTTTTTTGTTGGGTATATCAAAATGAACTAGCAACTCCTCCAAAAGATTTGAAAGACGGAGAGTCGGTAGAGATTTATACTGCCGGCGGCGAATATCTAGCTACGGGATACATCAATCAAAAAAGCGTTATAAGCGTAAGGGTACTTAGTTTTGAGAAAACGGAGATAAACAAAGAGTTTTTTAGAGCCAGACTTCAAACGGCAATAGACAAAAGAAAACAAATTCAGGCAAAATCGAACGCTTATAGGTTGGTTCACTCCGAAGCCGATTTTTTAGCAGGTCTTATAGTTGATTTTTATAACGGCTACCTAGCGATACAAATCAACACTTTGGGTATGGAAAATCAAAGGGATATTATCATTGAGCTTTTGGTGGAGCTTTTAAATCCAAAAGGTATTTTTGACAAATCAGATGCAAAAGTACGGAAAAAAGAGGGTATCGAGACACAAAACGGCGTGATTTACGGTGAAGTACCAAACGAGATAGTGATAGTCGAAAACGGTATCAAATTTGCTATGAGTTTGTATGACGGTCAAAAGACCGGCTTTTATCTTGACCAAAGAAGAAATAGACACATAGTATCTAATTATATTGAAAGTGATATGAAGGTTTTAGATGTGTTTTGTAATGCCGGTGGATTTGGACTTTATGCCCTTATCAAAGGGGCACAAGTACAATTTGTAGATGCCTCTGCAAGTGCTATCTCTCAAGTGGAAAATAATATAACTCTAAACGGTTGCGAGCAATGCACGGCAATAAAAACTGATGCTTTTGAGTTCTTGACGCAAGAGCTTGAATCAAACAATAAGTACGATTTGATAGTCCTTGACCCGCCACCCTTTGCAAAAACACAAAAAGAAGCCATAGGAGCTATGAAAGGGATGAAATTTTTGCTTGATACCGCTTTGAAGATGCTAAATCCAAACGGTATGGTAGCAATTTATTCTTGTTCGCACCATATAGGGATGAAACAGCTTGAAGAGATGAGCTTTGAAATATCTAAAAATGCAAAAATGCCGCTACAGATAGTGGAGTATATGTATGCAGATATTGACCATCCAAATATTATAAATATCCCAAATTCCGCATATCTAACAGGTTTATTATTACGCAAATAAATAAACATTATAAGTTACAAAATTTATACTTTCTTGAATTTTAAGTTACTTTTTGATACAATATGATACTTTTTTACACATAAGTATCATATTTTAAAGGAAAGCCGTGTCTAATGTAACATTAGTTGTTTTGTGTGCAGGGAACTCCACGAGATTTGGCAAAAGTGTCAAGAAACAGTGGCTCAGAGTCGGCAGTAAGCCTCTTTGGTTGGCTGTAAGTCAAAAACTATCGTCTTATCATAAATTTGAAAAAGTTATAATAGTAGGACATAGCGATGAAGTGGGCTATATGCGAAATTTCTCATCGGATTTTGTATATGTTGCAGGTGGTGACACAAGGCAAGACTCCATGAAAAATGCTTTGGGTAAAGTTGATACACGCTATGTGATGGTTACGGATGTCGCTAGAAGTTGTGTTCCTAAAGATGTGATACTTGATTTGATAGCTCATAAAAGTGCAGGGGATTGTATCGTACCCGTTTTGGATGTGAGTGATACCGTAGTTTATGACGGTGTGACCATAGATAGAGACAAAACCAAACTTATTCAAACACCACAGCTTTCAAAAACAGATATCCTGACAAAAGCATTAAATACAAAAGATGTTTTTACGGATGATAGTAGTGCGATAAAGGCACTAGGCGGTGAAGTTAGATATATATACGGCTCCACAAAATCAAAGAAAATTACCTTCGGAAATGATTTGAACGATATAGAGTGTTTGACAAAACCGGATTTAGTTTATCTAAACGGTAACGGATTTGATATTCACCCCTTTGAAGAGAATAAAAAGATGTTTTTAGGTGGAGTGTATATCGATTGCGGTTACGGTTTCAAAGCACACAGTGACGGCGATGTACTTATTCACTCTTTGATAGATGCCCTTTTGGGTGCAGCAGGAGCCGGTGATATAGGAGAATTTTTCCCCGATACGGATATGGCTTATAGTGGAATTGATTCCAAAATATTACTTGAAAAGATAGTTGCTTTTATAGGTAACGTAGGGTTTGATATAGTAAACGTAGATGTGACTATAGTGGCACAAAAACCAAAAATATCACCGTATAAAGATGAGATTAAAAAGTCGCTTACAAAGCTTCTTCAAATCGAGCCTAACTTTATCAACATAAAAGCAACGACGGCAGAAAAACTTGGGTTTATAGGCAGAGGAGAGGGCGTAGCGGTAATTAGCAACGCAACATTAAAATATCATGATTGGACACAACAATGAAAATACTTATTTTAGAAGACGAAATTTATCTAGCACAAAAACTATCTTCAAGATTATTTGAAGAGGGACACGCTTGTGAACATTTTACCTCTTTCGGTGAAGTGGACAAACAAAAACACTATGATACCGTACTGCTTTCTATGAATCTTCATACTACAAATTGTGATGACGTAATAAAACATTACAAAGATTCTATAGTTATTTTGTTTGTTACTTATATTAGTGATGCGACGGTCGGTTCTCCTATAAAACTAGGTGCAAAAGATTATGTTCAAAAACCGTTTATGATGGATGAACTTATAAGAAAGATTCACCACTATCAAGTATTTAATAAAATGCAAAAAGAGATTTGTTTGTACCAAAAATATTTTGATACGGTATTTGACGGTATTGAGTGTGAGTTGGATGACCATAAGCTACCTGTTTTGGTTGAGACGAATGACCAAAAGTATAGTGACAAACTATTTTTTGAGATAGCAAAAAAGTCAAACTTACCGATAAAAATAATACCGCTTTCAAAAGTGAATATAGTTCAAGAGATAAAAGAGCTAAACAAAGATACGTTGTATTATATGATTGATTTTCATTCACTAAAAAAATCCCTAAAAGATATGCTACAAAAATCTCTAGACGGATTAAACGTAGTGATTTCATCTCTTGACAACGAGCCTGATTTTATCTATGACAAGATTGAGCTAAAAAACTCAAATCAAATAATAGCAAACGACAATATTATGACTATCAACGAATATGTAAGACTTGTCGTAAATACGTTTCAAGATAAATATCCCGATACGGAACTTAGTAAAAAGCTAGGAATTAGCAGAAAATCTCTTTGGGAAAAGAGAAAAAAACTAGGAGTTGAAAAGAAAAAATGAGAAAAGCTTTTTTAACACTTTTTTATAGCGGACTTAGTCCAAAAGCCCCTGGAACAGTTGGTAGTTTGGTTGCACTTATTTTGGGCTTTGCGGTACTTTATATTAGTTCTGCTACTACTTTGTTTTTACTAACTATTTTGATATCTATCCTTGCAATTAAAGAGATAGATAAATATGAGTTAGAAACTTCAACCCACGATAATAGCGAAATTGTTATAGACGAACTAGCCGGTATGTGGCTTTGTCTTTCAATGGTTGCAAACAGTGAATATTCTTTGGTACCTATTGCTATTTTGGGTTTTGTTTATTTTAGAATCCTTGATATTAAAAAACCCTCTATTATAGGCAAAATAGATGCAAAAGTAAAAGGCGGTCTGGGTGTTATGGGTGATGACATCGTAGCAGGATTTTTTGCGGGGCTTTTGGCTCTTGCTACATTCAAAATTATTAGTATGATATTTTAAAAAGGGGAGTTTTGTTATTATCCACAAAAAATGATTGGTTTGGAAATATAAGGGGTGATTTATTATCTGGATTGGTTGTCGCATTGGCACTTATTCCGGAAGCTATTGCGTTTTCTATTATCGCAGGGGTTGACCCTAAAGTCGGGCTTTATGCCTCTTTTTGTATAGCCGTCGTTATCTCTTTCGTAGGTGGCAGACCGGGTATGATTAGTGCTGCAACCGGTGCTATGGCTTTGGTTATGGTTACTTTGGTAAAAGAACACGGACTAGAATATTTATTAGCTGCTACTATTTTGACCGGGTTTATTCAAATAGTTCTTGGATATATAGGTGTAGCTAAGCTTATGAGCTTTGTGGCACGTGCAGTTGTGGTAGGGTTTGTAAATGCTCTAGCTATTCTTATTTTTATGGCTCAATTACCTGAACTAACAAACGTAACTTGGCACGTTTATGCACTCACCTTAGCAGGGCTGGGCATAATATATCTTTTCCCTTATGTCCCAAAAATAGGTAAGATTTTACCGTCACCGCTTGTTACCATCGTAGTAATTACTATTTTTGCGGTAATATCCGGTTGGGATGTAAGAACGGTCGGTGATATGGGTGAGTTACCCGATACGTTGCCTATATTTTTATTGCCTGACGTACCTATGAATTTTGAAACTTTACGGATAATCTTCCCTTATGCCTTTGCTTTGGCGATAGTCGGTTTACTAGAGTCATTTATGACGGCTACCATAGTGGATGAGCTAACCGATACCAAAAGCGACAAACACCGTGAAGCAAAAGGTCAAGGTATAGCAAATATCGCAAGTGGGTGTATCGGCGGTATGGCAGGGTGTGCTATGATAGGGCAGTCGGTTATAAACGTCAAATCAGGGGGACGGGGAAGGCTTTCTACTTTTGTGGCAGGATTTTTTCTACTTATTATGGTAGTTTTTTTGAGTGATATTATCTCTATTATCCCTATGGCAGCTTTGGTGGCTGTTATGATAATGGTTTCTATCGGTACTTTTGACTGGGGTTCTATAAAAGGGCTGAAAACACTGCCGCTATCTACAAATATAGTGATGCTAGGGACTGTAGCAGTCACCGTAGGCACACATAACCTAGCCCTTGGAGTGGTTACCGGCGTACTTCTTGCCTCGCTTTTCTTTGCAAACAAAATCAGCCATTTTATGTATTGTGATACATCTTATGATGAGGGTACAAATACGAAAACCTATAAATTCGTAGGACAAGTGTTTTTTAATAGTGCCGATAAGTTTTATGAAACCTTTGATTTTAAGGAAGTTTTAGATAAAGTTATTATTGATTTAAATCGAGCTCATTTTTGGGATATTTCTGCCGTCTATGCCCTTGACAAAGCGGTTATCAAGTTTAGGCGTGAAGGTACGAAGGTGGAAGTTATAGGAAAAAATGAAGCTAGTAAGACTATTATTGATAGATTTGGAGTTCATGATAAACCCGAAGAGATAGAAAAAGTCATTGGAGGTCATTAGTATGCAAGAGGTAGAAAAAGCAATTTTTGCTTGTGTTGACGGTTCTAAGTTTTCAAATTCAGTTTGTGAGTACGGTATCGAGATATCAAAAACTACCCAAATACCTTTAAAGTTGTTAAATACTATTGAACACTCCCATAAGTCCAACAAAGTTGATTTTTCCGGCAATCTTGGATTAGGTGAAAAAGACGAGCTTTTAGAGGAGCTTTCCAATGAAGATGAAAAAGAGAGTAAAGCACTTATCAATAACGGCAAAGAACTTTTAAATACTTTAAAACAAAAAGCAAACGATGCAGGCTTACGTAGCGTCATAACATCTCAAAGGCACGGTAAACTTTATGACAATTTAGTAGAGTTACAAGCCAAAGTAAGACTTCTTATCATAGGCTTAAGAGGTAAAGATTCACAAGGAAATAATATCGTAGGCGAGCAAATAGAGGAGATTCTAAGAAATATTGAAGTGCCTACCTTACTCGTAAATCAAGAGTTTAGACCTATCAACAAAATAATGATGGCTTATGACGGAAGTACAAGTTCTATAAAAGCCCTTCAATCAATAGTAAAATCACCCCTTTTCAAACAGGATGTAAGACGATATATCGTAAACGTATGTAACGATGAGAGAAAATCAAGAATGTTACTTGCCCAAGCTGCAGAGCTTTTGCATGATACGAAATTAAATATTGAGCTAGTATCTATTAAGGGTGAGCCTTTAAATGAACTGTTGAAGTTTCAAAGTGAACATGATATAGATGCGATAGTAATGGGTGCCTTTAGCCACGGTAAAATAAGAAGTGCAATATTCGGTAGTTTTACTTCCAAGATGATTCAAAATAGTTCGAAACCTTTGATACTTATAAGATAGAGAGGACATAATGTATAAAAGTATAGAGTTAATAAATAGTATAGAGCATAAAAACGGTGCCGTTAAAGATGTGACCGATTATAGTTTTTCAAAAGAGTTGAGTAATTGTTTGGTTACGGTGAGTGAGTTTTTTGAGGCGTGTAAGGATTATCCTATACTTTTTGCAAAAGATTCAAAAAACGAGTGGTTTGCGTCCGTTATGTTGGGCTTAAAAGAGAAAGATAACCTTTCTATCGATGAAAAAGGGAACTGGAAAAGCGGTAAATACATACCTGCATTTATAAGAAGGTATCCTTTTGTTTTTGTTTCCGATAAGGATAAATTGGCTTTGGCTTATGATAGTACCTATAAAACAACCAAGGAAGCAAATCCTACAAAAGCATTTTTTGATGAAAACGGAAACAATAGCGAGTTTTTAAATGGTACATTGAGATTTCTGACCAATTTCCAAGCAGATGCACTATCCACGGCAAAGTTTGTTTCAGAACTTGAAAAGCTAGAGTTATTAGAGCAAAAGAGTGCAACTATCAAAACACCTTCGAATGAAACGATAACAATTAACGGTTTTTTTGTGGTCAACGAAGATAAACTAAAAAATTTAAATGAGAAGAAAAAAAGTGATTTATGCAAAAGAGGGGCGATACCTCTTATAACTGCTCATCTAATCTCACTATCGAATATCAGAAAACTCTCTTTATAAATGTCATGTGATTTGTTTTAATACAAATCACACTTCATGGCCTTACTTACTAGTAATTTTGCGACGCTTTCGTTTTCATTTACAAAATCACTCATTCCAAGCTCTTTTAGGTCATCGACTTGTGATTGATGTGATATCTTAACGATAATGTGGATATAAGGATTTATAGACTTTATAGCTTCACATATTAGCCTTACTTTATCGTCATTGTCTATTGCTATGATGACCGCCATAGCATTTTTCAAAAACATTGATTCCAAAATAGTTTTTGATGCCGCATTACCGAAAAATACCACATCCCCGTTTTCCTTCCCTTTATCCACGTGGGTATGGTCATGATCAATAGCCATATAAGGTATATCTTTTTTTCTAAGTTGTTTAACTATTTTTTGCCCTAGCAAAGAGTATCCGCATACTATTATATGGTTACTTATTTCTGCAGTTACTATAGGCTCATCAAGTATTTCCGTTCTTTGTTTATAAAAAAAGTTTGTAAACTCTCTTACATATCTTACCGTCAAAGATGTAAAGATAAGAGAAACAACCACTACCGATATAAGTATTTGAAGTATTTGGGAATCGATAAGCGAGTTTGATTTTGCCAGTGCAAAAATAGCAAATGAAAACTCACCCACTTGTGCTAGTGCTAAGGCAGTCTTAAAAGCCCTTTTCGTAAAGGTAAACATTCTAACAACAATAAATATCAAAATTGCTTTTAGAAGTAGTATTCCTGCGGTTAAACCTATGATAATAAAAAAATTGTCCACAACAAATTTAAAATTTAGTTGTAACCCTACCGTTATAAAAAACAGCCCAAGTAACAAATCCCTAAAAGGGACGAGGTCGGCTTCTATTTGGTGTTTGTATTTGGTTTCGGCAATAAGCATACCGGCAATAAATGCACCCAAAGAGTAAGAAAAACCAAATATATGGGCAAACAAAGATGCAGATAGCACTATAAGTATAATAGATGCTATAAAGAGTTCTTCGGATTTACTCTCCACTACCGCCGACAAAAACTTACTTGTAGCATATTTCCCCAGTAAAAATAAAACGGCCAAAACAAAAAAGCCAGATATAAAAGTCTGGACTAGTAAGGATGATACCGATGAACCGCCGCTACTAGCTAGAAATGAAATCATAAGTAATATAGGAATTACGGCAATATCTTGAAAAAGCAATATCCCCAAAGAGTTTCTTCCGTAAGGTCTGTGAATATCACCGTTTTCATTTAGTATTTTTAGAACTATTGCTGTTGACGAAAGGGCTATGGCAGAACCTATGATGATTGATGTATCGCTATTTATACCGAAAATATAATGCGCTAACATACCAAAAATAGTAGCCGTAACCAAGACTTGCAAAGTTCCTACTACGAATACCTCTTTTTTCATTGTTCTCAGATGGTGTATAGAAAATTCCAAACCGATAGTAAACATCAAAAACACTATCCCAAACTCCGCCACTTGTTCTAAATGGTGGCTATCTATAGAGGTCATGTCAACAAAAAAAGTTATTACGGCACCGGTAAAAATATAACCGACTATAGGAGATATATTAAATTTCTTTAAAATAATATTTAACCCCAAAGATATAGCTAAAGTAATAACAATAATAGATAATATATCCAAAACAAAATCCTTTTCTTTTCAACTTTTTTATTGTATCATAGTATGAGTAAATATTTTATTTATATAAGGAGTTAATTATGAAAGTTTTATATATTTTATTATTGCCTTTATTGGCATTTAGCGATGCTTTGCTCAATCTCCCATATATAGGTTTTGAGGTGCTTCATACCAAAAAAGACGGCTCAAAAGTAAAAGTAGTAGTACAAAGGGAAGTCCCGTCTGAGTGTATAGATTTACCTATGAGTAGTGAGATTTTTTGGAGTTCAAGATATGCAGCTAGTGAAGTCCCGCCACTATGTAAAAAAGAGTTTGTAACTACAAAGGGTATTATTCAGCCTATAGCTTTCAATGATAAAATAAAAACCGTAGGTGAATTGGAAGTTTTGGATTTTATTAAAAACAAAGTAAGCATAAATCCAAAAGAGTATATGTTAGTAGATAGCAGACCTAAGTCTTGGTATGATTATTTTACCATACCCACAGCCGTAAACGTACCGTACGATGAAATGGAAAAAGATGAGATGTTTATGGAAGAGTACCTATCAAATCTAAAAAAGCTAGGAATAGTGGATTTGGGTAACGGTAAATTTGACGTAAGCGGAGCAAAAACTATAATTTTATTTTGCAACGGTGCATGGTGTTCTCAGTCAAACAAAGCTATGAATATACTTATAAAGATGGGTTACCCGCAAGAAAAGATTATGTGGTATAGGGGCGGTATCCAATCATGGCTAAACGTCAATTTAACCGTCGTGAATAATTAACTTATAAAATCTTCCCAGCCTAAAGTATTGAAAACTGATGTGAAAGTATCATCTATCGGTGCTTTAAAGATGATTTGTTCTTTTGTGTTAGGGTGTAGCAATTCAAGGCTAAAAGCATGAAGCAACATCCTGTGAGAGTTGAAAACCTCTCTAAATAGTTTGTTATGTTCACCTCTCCCGTATTTGGTATCACCGATGAGGTGATGGGATAGGTGTTTTAGATGTCTCCTTATTTGGTGTTTTCTCCCTGTTCTTGGGCTAGCCTCTACCAAAGAGTATCTACTTTGTGGATATTTGCCGACTGCATAGGGTATTTGGGATGTAGCAACTGTCCTAAAGTGTGTTATGGCCTCTTGAGCATCTTTGTCTTTTGATGAGTCCTTATCGGCTATTTTATCGAGTTTTCGTGAAAGAGGGTAGTCTATAATACCGCTACTAGGCATATATCCACGAACTACGCAAAGGTATGTTTTTTGTGTGGTATTATTTGCAAATTGCTCGCTCAAAATCCTTGCACATTCACTGTTTTTTGCAAACAGTAAAACCCCTGACGTGGCTCTGTCTATCCTATGTACCGAGTAAACTTTTTGTCCTATTTGATTTTCTAGCATATCAACGGCAAAATATATTTCATGGGGGTCAAGCATAGATTTGTGTACGAGTAATCCGCTAGGTTTATTTATGACTACAATAGAGTCGTCTTGGAAAAGTATTTCTAATTTATAATTCTCAAACATTTTGAAATGGTACCATAATATGCTATAATAAGCCATGAAACTACCTAAACTTATACACGGAAAACTAATCAAAAGATACAAAAGGTTTCTTGCCGATATTACCCTTGATAACGGTGAGATAATAACTGCCCATGTCCCAAATAGCGGTGCTATGACATCTACTATAGCTCCTGAGTGCGATGTTTGGGTTAGCAAAAGCGACAATGAAAAAAGAAAACTAGCATATACTTTAGAGCTTACGAAAATAGAAGATAGTCTAATCTGTACCAACACTTCAAACGCAAATAAAATAGCAATAGAAGCAATACAAAAAAGAGTAATAAAAGAATTAGAGGGATATGATAGCATCAAACCTGAGCAAAAATACGGTAAAAACAGTAGAATAGATATACTCCTAGAGTCTGATAACGGCAAGAAATGTTATGTGGAAGTCAAAAGCGTTACTTTGAGGATAGGTGATACCTTGGCATTTCCTGACGCAGTTACGTCAAGGGGAACGAAACATCTTGAAGAACTTTTGTCTATGGTTGAAGAAGGGCATAGGGCGGTGATGCTCTATGTAATACAAAGAAGCGATAAACTCCCTTTTAGAATAGCAAACGAAATAGACGGAAAGTATTACGAAAAATTTATAGAAGTTACGGCAAAAGGTGTCGAAGTATTGGTCTATCAAACCGATATTTCTTTGGAAAAGATAGAGCTAATAAGTTGATATATTATTCTTCATGAACAAATCGAAGCTTTTTCCTGATTCTTTAAGTATATATTAAGAAAACTCATACTAAAATAACCTTTCAATTTATTGTCAAAGCCAAACCTATCGTGAGGTAGGGACGGAAAGCCACGGGTCTTGATTGTAAGACAGCCGAGTTGCCATAGGATGATTGTTCAACTTATCTGTTTACGCAATCACCGACTCAAAAAAATGTGAGGGTGTTATGCAAAATCTTTTTTTTAGGAAAGAAAACTATTTAAATAGAAGAAGTAAAAAAGGTGAAAGCTGGAGCTTTATCAAAAATAAAGAAGCTACATTGACCGAAAAACTTTTAAAATTTACCTTTTATCTAGGTTGTTTCTCCGTAGTTGTTTATATAGGTATAGGATTACTATAATAAACTATCGTATCTAAATCTGTATCAGATATAAAATGATACTATGATAGAGTGTATTATATCCGATAATCCTATACAACACATATATACTATAGCAATCAAAAATAACTCTTTTTTACTGAATAAACACTTCTTTGTTTGTACTTGTTGAGTATTGTCGTCCATATTTTTCTCCTGTTATTATAGATAAACAGAATTTTATATGTTATTAGTTACATTATGATTATAAATCTATTTTATTTGTAAATTGGTATAATACACACTACTAAAAAAGGATAATTGATAATTTATAGTGATTTTATAGCCTAAATTTTATGGTAATGGAGTATTCAAAGGTATTGGGTTGCAGATATACCCATAAAGCAAAAAACCCCAGAGGGTTACTCTGAGGTTAAATGCCGACCGCGATCCCGCAATCCAAGTGTCAAGTTTTACTATGTTAAAACATAAAGTTTTATTAAATAGACATATTAATCCTTATTCAAGCTTTAATCTCTTGAATAGGCAAAATGAATTTCATGCGACTATTGATTTTATCGATGTTTGAAGTATATAAGTGGTGCGGATGAGAGGAGTCGAACCTCCACACCTTTCGGCACCAGATCCTAAGCCTAGAACATAGTATTAATCATACTTTATCACACTTTATCAAATCCCTTTTTTTAGGGTTTTTGATAAAGCCTTACAAGTTTTCTTTTATCAAGTTTTATCTATAATTACCGCTACCATTACCGCAACCACATTTTTGAAAGGGAATGAATGGCATTATTAGAGAAGCTTGTTAAAATATCAAATTATACTGGATTGTATCTTCAAGATAGCAGTTGTACATTTCCAAATCAAAAAGAAATTACTGTTAATGATATTCAAAAAAAAGTTAAACCGCCCTATACTATTTGCGTAAGATTTTATGAGGGTAAAAAATCTGTATATGATCAATATTCAATTACTAATAATACAAAAACTGTTAAAAAAATATGTGATGAAATATCCGCTCAAAGAAAAATAAGGCAAATTGAAAAAACTTTTAAAGCCAAAGATACATCAAGAACGCTAAATCAAATTTTTGATGAGTATATTGAATATAAAAAGAACTCTATTTCCGAAGACCATTATACTGGAACTAAATATTCGTATGATGCCCACCTAAGGGAAGAAATAGGTAATTTAAAAATCAATAATATCACTACGAAAAAAATTCAAAATATTGTAAATACTCTTCTAAATAAAGGTAAAGCTCCAAGAACTGTTAAAACAGTAAAAGACATACTCTCACCAATATTTGAATATTCAAAAAAAAATGACTATTGTGAAATAAATCCTGCAAAAGATGTAGAGATACCAAAATTTGACAACCAAAGATACTTTACCATTGAAGATGAAAATGCTCAAAAGCTTTATAATATTATTGTAAATTATCAAAATCCAGCAATTAAAGGCATATTTATATTTTTACTACACGGGCGTAGAAAAAGTGAAGTTTTAAATCTAAAATGGGAAAATATAAACATATCTCAAAAGCTTTATTATTTAGAAGATTGGCAAAACAAATCAAGAAAAAAGCAAGCTTTTCCGCTATCTGAATTACAAATTCAAGTGCTAGAGGAGATAGGTATTCAAAAAAATGGATATATATTTTTAAAAGAAGACGGAGAACCATACAAAGACATAAGACACCACTGGAATAAAATTACAAAGGAATTGGAAGTTAAAATCAGACTACACGATTTAAGACATCTTATTGGTTTTATCGCAGTAAATGAGGGGGTTTCTCTTGCAGCCATAAGCAAGACATTAGGACATTCAAATATGCAAATAACGGAGAGATATTCCAATGTTAAAATTCAAGCTGTAAAAGAAACTTTAGATAAGGTTTTTGATGTATTTGATGAAAATAAAATAAAGAAAAATGATAAGCTAGAAAAACTAAAAACCCTTTTCCCAGATAAAAGTGAAGATGAGCTACTTGAGGTTATAAATATTCTTAAGTAGTTTAGCTCTCCTCCCTTAGCAACCCTAAAATAGGACTTATCCGAGTAAAGTTTTCAAGGGAATAAAAAATTAAGATTATTGAGTTGGTTCTCCGTAAACCTTTGTTAAAAGCTTTTTAAAATCATCCTCTGTATTTAAGCCAAGTTTTTCAAGTTCTGCGACTATCTCATCATAAATTTTGAATACAGCATTTTTATCACCAGTTATCATTGCATAAAAACTTTTACCATCTATTACTCTAATTTTAGAGTTAGCTGTTCTTCGTGAATGAGTTTTATTATCTGGAGGAGTAAACTCTTTATTATAAGGAGTCGCTTTTTTAGGAACTACTTCTACATAATATCCAGTAAATCCATCTCCAATAGTGGTTAATACTGATGCTATATCATCATATATTGCAACTTTATGATTTCCTTTTGTAGTGTTCCATTTATTTTTTATTTCTGCAATTATTTTTTTATCTTTAGAAACAATATCAATAATTTCACCAACTTTTAAATTTTCAAAGCTCTTTATTTCACCTATAATCTCTTCGTGAAAAGTTCCTATTGCATTTTGCAATGTTTTTTGAACTTGTCTTGACTCTTCCGCTATAATCCACTCATCATAAGTCATTTCATTAAAACTTGCTTCAAGTAAAGCTGAAAATGGATCAATGACATTACTATGAATATCATTAGAGGATTGAGCTGCTTTATAAGCATCATAAATCTTTTTTATTATTTTTGAAAGTGCATCATCATTTTTAAAATATGACATAATAACCTACCTTATTTTTGAATAAACTGTAATAATAGCAGGTTTACATATAGGGAAAGTTTAATTAATTTTTTGATAAAATAACCATTTATAAGGTTGTATAAGGTTTAACTATGGTAGCAGAAAAAGAATATTACAATATATCAGAAGTTGCTGATATATTATCAGTATCTAAAGAAACACTTAGAAGATGGGATAAAAATGGTAAATTAGAACCAATTAGACATCCTATGAATAATTACAGAGTGTATCACAGAACACAATTAAATGATTTTGAGGAAGCTCAATTAATGTTCAATACATTATGGGATGAAGAGCTTAAAATAAAGCCTTTAAGGAGCTATAAATCAATAGAACTATTTGCAGGTGCAGGAGGTTTAGCGTTAGGTTTTGAAAAAGCAGGTTTAGATGCAATTTTATTAAATGAAATTGATAAATTTGCTTGCAAAACATTAAGAGAAAATAGACCATCTTGGAATGTAGTTGAGGGAGATGTGGCTCAAGTAGATTTTACAAAATATAAAGGTAAAGTAGATATTTTATCAGGAGGTTTCCCTTGTCAAGCTTTTTCTTATGCAGGTAAAAAGTTAGGTTTTGAAGATGCTAGAGGTACATTGTTTTTTGAATTTGCAAGAGCAGTTAAAGAGTGTGAACCTACAATTTTTTTAGCTGAAAATGTAAGGGGATTGTTAAAACACGATAATGGCAGAACTTTAGAAGCAATTAAATCAGTTATTGAAGATATTGGATATGAACTTATAACTGAACCAAATGTTTTAAAAGCAATGTTTTATCAAGTTCCTCAAAAAAGAGAAAGACTGTTTTTTGTTGGTGTTAGAAAAGATATAATGAAAAAAATATCTTCAAATGATTTTAAGTGGCCATCTCCATATAAAAGAATTATGACCCTTAGAGATGCTTTTAAAAAAGGAGAATTATATAAAACAGATGTTCCAAAATCTCAAGGACAAAAATATCCACAAAGAAAAAAAGAGATTTTAGATCTAGTGCCAGCAGGTGGATATTGGAAAGATTTACCAGATGATATTCAAAGAGAATATATGCAAAAAAGCTATTTTCTAGGTGGTGGTAAAACTGGAATGGCAAGGAGATTATCATACGATGAACCAAGCTTAACTTTAACTTGTTCTCCTGCTCAAAAACAAACTGAAAGATGCCATCCAGAGGAAACAAGACCATTAACTGTTAGAGAATATGCGAGAATACAAACTTTTCCAGACGAATGGGAATTTGTTGGATCAATGACAAATCAATATAAACAAATTGGTAATGCCGTGCCAGTAAATTTATCTTATGCGGTTGCTAGAAGTTTAGTAAGACTTTTAAATATAATCGAAAAGTCAAAATAAAGGGTTATTAAGGGAGAAAAACTCCTTTCCCTATATTACCCTCAAGTAGTCTTTAACTCTTCCGCAAAATCTATTATTTTTCGTTTATACTCATCAATCTTTTGTACTTTTTCATACATCTCAAACCAACTTTTAGTCCAAGTAGGTACTTCTTTTAAATACTTCCATTTTGTTACCGCACTATAACTTAGTCCAGTATGTTCACTAAAATCTTTTAAACTCATATTGTTTGCATCTAGTTTAGCTTTAAAATCATCAAAAAGCATATCTAATCCTTTTCTCAAAATATCTATTTATCTATATTCATAATTCTAGCATAAAATTTCATTAATTGAAATAAATTTATAAAAAATATTTCATAATATGCTAAAAATACTTGACATATATTTCATATTTTGATATAATTATAATATATAAAGTTTCAGATAGTGAAAAGGAGTTTAAAATGTGGACAATTAAAGAGTTAGCTGCAACAGTTGCAGTTTGGACGGCAAATATATATTTTTGGGTTTTAGGTTAATCCTAAGCCCTTTATGGAGGTTTTAAAGATGAAACTTACAAATGCAATCAAAAAACTTTCTAAACACGGTGAAGTAAAACAAAATGGTAATCTCTTTTGGGCAGAGATTGGAGGATATGCAGTTGAGTTTATGGCAAATGGTAGAATTGATGAAGATACTACCATTACTTGCATAAGAGCAAGAAGAAAAAACGATTTAGATGACAGTATGACAGATTATAGTGCTGGAGTGTGGTGCGATAATCTAACTCAAGCTATCAAGTTGGCTACGGCTGCTTGATAGTTTATGAATATAAGTGAAACTAGATATAAGGAGTGAGTTATGTTGATGAGGATATTTTTTGGAGGTTTTTTAGGAAGCCTTATGGCAAATCCAGTATTTTGGCAAGTGGTTTTAGTATGGACTTTTGTTTTCAAAGGTGCTGATATTATCGCTGGACTTATAAACACACTAAACGGATATTAAAAAGGGGAAAGATACTTGACTCCCCCTTTTCCTCTTTACCCTCAAAACGAAGTAATTTAATACCCCCTCAAAAATCTTCTTAAAATCTAACAAATTATGAATATAGGTGAACCCAAATAAAACTTATAAGGAGACATCTATGAGAGAAATGACTGAAACTCAACTCATTAAAGAGATTGAGAAATATAAACCTTTTGCTATTAATAAGGCAAAAGAGATAATCAAAAAGACTACTGGAAGAGAACCGCAAGATGTAGATGAGATAAATGCAATCGCTGAAAATCTTATCGACGGTTACGCAACTAAAATCAAAAATCTTTACAAAATTAAAAAAGGAGAGTAATTATGGTAACGCTTGGTAAACCTATGAGCAGTGGCTCAATAGTTAAATATCATACAAAAGAAGATCAATATTACACAAAAGAGGGTGATAGCGGTTCTTGGTATGGTAAGGGAGCAGAAGAGCTAGGATTAGTTGGAA
>Ga0265295_1000751_pt1 | contig 62449 bp, 58 predicted proteins | sample Munlansysbiofilm_FD_192503 | JGI IMG/M metagenome (GOLD analysis project Ga0265295, IMG submission 192503) | Leachate microbial communities from a municipal landfill in Southern Ontario, Canada - Methane capture system biofilm | ecosystem: Engineered > Solid waste > Landfill > Unclassified ... | reverse complement strand
CAGATACAAGGGTGAGGAAAAGATTGACTGGCTCTTCACGCTCTCAGCGGCAGCCTACAACATGGTCCGAATGCGTAATCTGGGGGTAGTTACCTCTGGATAAGAGGGGAAATCCTCATCAGAGCGGTTTGAAGCGCCTCGGAAGATGAAAACCGGCAACGCATCATGACAAACAAACGGCCAAGGGCCTCTGCAAAAGAGCTATCGAAGGGCAAATAAACAACCCTTGTCTCATGTTTTCCTGTTTTTCAACAGCCTGTTAGATGCAGCCATTTTTCAAGAACCCAGGTGGCAGAAGCTAGATCACCGGTGCGGTAAAAGAATTCAAAGCCGATAGATAATATCCGTAGGTCCACCGTCTCACTGACAAGTCTGGTCAGCTTTTCTCGTGCAAACTCGATCTTTCCTTCCAGTGCCAGTTTCGCAGCATTTTCGGCAGATTGTAACTGCTCGGCTTCCAGTCGTAACCGAAACATTTCAGCGTCGTCCTTCGCCTTCTCTGCCTCCTCTGTTTTTTGTAAAGTTATCTTTTGGGCCTTCTCAACCTCCTTGAGCGCAGCCATTGGCAGTACTACTTGTTCAGAACCCTGATCTGCCCTCGGCAACTCACCTTTTGCATAAGCCCTGAGATGTTTGTCAACCTCCTCTGCAAAGTTTTCAGGGGAGTCGAAATATCGGTAGAGTACCGTTCTTGTCTCTTCCAACTGTTTTCTGAAGTCCATAACTTTTTGTAACTGAGGCCCGGGGTCAGCTTCAGATAGAGCATCAACAAATTTGAAGAAAACAAAAATTTCAGGTTTGCCTTCGTGCTGCCAACGCTTTAATGCCCGGTGAAATTCCTCTTCTGTATAAGATGAATAGGGCTCGGCATCAGGAGCCTCTTGCCCCCAGCGTCTGTACATGGCGAGAATAAACACGTCACAACTGTCGATTTCTCGATTGATCACCCCCTGGGGCCGGCGTCCGGTGGAGGCTAGCACTTCCTCCCATCCCAAAGGTATATACTTCACATTGGCGCCGTCACCGAACCCATCGTTGAGGCTTGAATCGTCTCTCTGAATTTTTTACGCTCTTCTGTCAGATCCCCTGGTGAAGCAATAAAAACTCTGATCTCTCTTTTCATGGAAGTATCCATTCTCATTGTTCCGGTGTTTGTGCACTATCTTGACACCGTATGTAATGAACTGATTAATTTCAGCAGAACAGTGATGTATGTCTGCAAGAACAAGAAGACTATACTGATGCGTCATAGCGCATACACATTGAACAGACAAGCCTGTGACAGGCGCATATCCGCCACAGTCAGCAAACGCTGTTCACCCTGTCCGACCAACACGTCAGATCGGTCTCATTGCTGCAGTGGCGCCTGCAGTCAGATAAGCCAGTAAAGGGCCGGCAGGGTTACAAAGGCCAGGGCCAGGCCCAAACTGACTAGTGCTGCCGCCAGTTCCGGATGCATATCTGCTGCAATGGCGACGGCTCCGGCAGTCACCATCGGCGGCATCCCGGCCTCAAAAATCGCAATCTCTGTTGCTAAACCCTTTAATCCCAATATATGACAGCCGGCCAGGGCAAAGATCGGGGCAAGGGCCATTTTGACGACCAGGCCGAACCCCAGCGGATAGAGGACACCCGAGCTGATTCGTATACTTAATTGAAAACCAATGGCAACCATCACCAGAGGTGTCAGCATATCAGCCATGATCTGCAACTGTCTGACAAGTAGATCGGGGTACTCCCACGAGCGCAGCGCCAGGCCGAGCACCAGGGCAATGGTGGGCGGAAAGAGCAGGGCCTGGCGCACTATCTGAGCGTACCTGACCTGGCCCTTTGACCCATAAATTGCCAGGATAACCGATCCATAGGTGACAAAGATGAGCAGGGTGCCGAGTTGATCGTACATAATAAGATAGGGGATGCCGGTCTCTCCGAAAAAGGCGTTGACCATGGGTAACCCCATGAAAGAGGTGTTGCCAACGGGTATCACAAGCAGCAGAACACCGATGGTCTCCCGTGACCATTTGTATCTTCTGGCACCAAGGAGGATCAGAAGAACAGAAAACGGCAGCATTGACCATGCCACCGCAATGGGGACGATCATATCGGTGGAGATGCTGAGCTGCGGTATCTTAAGCAGGATCACAGCGGGTAAGGCAACATAGAGGACAAACAGGTTGAGCACCTGTGCAGTTTGCCCGGGAAATGCCTTGATATGGCGGAATAACCAGCCAAGACCGACAAAAAATAAGATAAGAAGAAAGTTATCCATGGAGTCTGCACGTCTGCGAAAGATCTGCCCGTGACCGGCCCACGATGGAGTAGGCCTGGCAGGGTGGGCCACCGACAATCAGGTCCAGAGCTCGATTGTCTACAAGGGCGTTCACCTGTCGAAAAATATCAGAAAGTATTCCGACACCAATTTCAGCATTGATGACAGACTTTATCACCTGCTCAGGCACATGTTCATAGAGTTTCGAGCGACTGATGTTGCCGTTCAGATAGTCCGCATACAGCTTGGTGCGTCCATGTTCCTGTAGCCAGTGATATGCCATGCGTGTGCGCAGGGTGAAGCACGCCGCCTGATCAGACTCGACATGTGCGACCGGATTGAACCCGGCCTGGATAAAGCCTTCGGACAGACCCCCGGCACCAGCGAACAAGTCAAGAAAGTTCAGCTCCCGGCTCATGATGAAATCTCCGTTTTTCCTCTATCCACCTGAATTACATACGATCCATCGATACGAACAAACCTGGTTCCAGGGTAGGATGGCCTGTGGTTTTCTGTGACCAAGTTTTGTTGTCCAGCGTTTGTTATCAGCAGATGCACCGTCCTGTCTCAGCAGTACTGTCTAATATATTTACAGAATTTATCAAATAAACCCTGATCTTTAATCGTATATATCACCTGAATTATATTGTACGGAGTTACTTTGGACTTTTCGTTTTCCAACCCTGATATTTTACCAGGGTAGATGTGGTTGCTCCGGCAGCTATTTCAGCCAGCCGCTGAGCATCTCCCGCTTGTGGCCAAACCCCTTGTTACGCTGCATGGTAAAGCCAGCCGCCTCCAGTCCGCGTCGGACAAAACCAGCACTGGTAAAGGTGGCCAGAGTGGCACCTGGAGCAGACAGCCGTGCTAGCTGGGTAAAGAGTTGGTCGGTCCACATGTCAGGGTTTTTAGCCGGTGCAAAACCATCCAGAAACCAGGCGTTCACCCTGGCATCCAGCCGGGTCAGCTGCTCGCAGGCATCACCGATCAGCAGGCTGAGCTGTACACGATTGTTGTCCAGACAGATACTTTGCACACCATCCAGCAGGTGTCGGTACACAGACGCCAGCTGCTGGGCCGGCTCGTCCAGTTCCGGCCAGAGAGCAAGCGCTCGGTTAAGATCAGCCGGTTGCAGGGGGAATTTTTCCACACTGATAAAGTGCAGCCGGGCATCGTGTACTGCCTGTTGGCGAAACAGCTGCCAGGTGCAGAGAAAGTTCAGCCCGGTGCCAAAACCGGTTTCACCGATCACCATACAGTCACCATCTTGTAGCCGAGCAAAACGCTCTGCCAGCCGGTTATGCTGCAAAAAGACGTAGCGGGTTTCTTCCAGTCCCGACAGTCTGGAGAAGTATACATCGTTATAGGTACTGGACAGTGGCTGGCCCTGGTCATCCCATTCCAGCCGGGCGTATGTGATGGGCATGGCAGCTGCCTACAAGTGAAAAGCGGGTGTTATCGTGGTTATTTTGCGAGGAAGGGGCCCGCTTCTGATGAAGAGAGCAGTTCTCACCAGGGCATGATCAGAACCTGGTTTGGTTCAGATTCTGCAGCACTGGTGAGAACAGGAACAGCGGGTACCCATATCTTCAGCACACAGTACCCAATTATCTTTTAGGGTGAATATAGATCATACGTTCTTCACGATCTGTCGGGCATCAGTCACTTCTGAGCTGTCAGCGTGAAGTAGCTTGTCATCAGGTTCCGATAGTTTGGAATGTGGTTGGAGAAGAGAGTACCGAGACCTTCAATGTCATTGCGCCAATCGCGGTGCAGTTCACAGGCCATACCAAACCAGTTTATCAACTGGGCACCGGCAGCCTGCATCCGCAACCAGGCTGTGTGCCGTGTGACGTCGTTAAACGTACCAGATGCATCGGTGACCACGAAGACCTCGTATCCTTCCTCGATAGCAGAGAGCGCAGGGAAGGCCACGCATACCTCTGTGACAATGCCTGCGATAATGAGCTGTTTACAGCCGGTTTTTTTGACTGCACTGACAAAATCTTCATTATCCCACGCATTGATGTTACCGGGGCGGGCGATGTACGGTGCATTGGGAAATATCTCCTTCAGTTCCGGTACAAGAGGTCCGTTCGGACCGTTTTCAAAACTGGTGGTGAGGATTGTTGGTAAGTTGAAGTACTTTCCACAAGCTGCAACAGCCAGCACGTTGTTTTTGAACTCACTTGGCGAAAAGTCCTGAACCAACGAAAAGAGACCTACCTGGTGATCCACCAGCAGCAGAGCGGCATCGCCTTTGGAAAGCCGGTTGTACTTAAATGACGTACTCATGATTGTCTCCTTCTACAGTTAGTTTATCGATCCGGATTGGATCGGGTTTGATGCCCAACATGATGCTGACCAGTACAATGTTTTTCAGTGGCTGATTGAGCATTTTGTTGGACTGTCCTTTCTGCTTCAGTACAGGTAGACATCCTGTGTTATTTTAATACAATCTTCCTCCAGCCTGTGTGGTTTTTCAGAAACAGTGATCGTATCTGCTTGTAATAAATCAGTATCTTTTGCAGCAATGCAGAAGTTTCCTTATAACTCGGCACCTTTGGTAAGTACTGCATTACTTCAGCATTTCCCGTAAGCTGTCCGTCTCAGGCAAGTCGGCTTGACTGCACTGTCAGGCGGTCTGATGTGGAAGCTGACTGGATTTCAGGGCGTGGTGTCTTGTCTCTTCATCAACGAGCATCCGCAGTTTTTTAAAGAACGATGTCGCGTCTGTATATTTTTTGCCGTAGTGAAGGTTAAAGGCATAATCGAAGTCTTCGGGGTTGGATCCCTGATTGTGCTGAATAATGGTCTCAAGTTTATCAAGTGCTTTCACAGACCTGGCTTCAGGGGTCTGTCCACTTTCGTACTCTTCCCAAAGGGAGAGAATTTCATCCCTCAGACTGATTGGCAGGGATTTTGTCAGAAATTGAAGATCTTCCCGCTCTATCTTTGCTTTATCTGCATTCTGATCCTGGTGAATGGCCGGTATGTCGCCATGCATTGCTTCACCCAGATCGTGGATAACGCATAGTTTTAATACCTTTAACAGGTCCACGGCTCCCATCTGATCGGCAAAGACAATCGCCATCAGACACAGCCGCCATGTGTGTTCAGCAGTACTTTCCTGCCGGCCTTGGGATGTATGGGCAGAGCGCAGTACATTTTTGAGTCGTTCGACTTCTTTGATAAAGGAGATTCTTACAAGTAAATCGTTCATGGATGTATCCTGACAGTGGAACAGGTGGAGACAGTTTTACCTTGTCGGGCCATGGAGAGAAGATGCTTTTTATATGATGATGCCATACCGGGCAATCAGCCTACCAGAAGGTCTGTAAAAGTTCCACATTTTACCAGGATAGCTTGCAAATGGGTTTTGTGATGTTTAACGGATAGCTCTGCAGGCTGCAATGCTCTTCAGGCGGGTTGGCGAATGTGGAACAGGGTGCTCTGCAGCACTTTTTGGGGTCAGGGGATAACGTAGAACAGGATCGCAAAATAATGCAGGATGCTGCCCGCCAGTACAAAGAGGTGCCAGATGGCGTGGTTGTACGGCAGACGGTGCCAGAGGTAAAAAACAATGCCGCCGGTATAGGCCAGCCCGCCGGCAAGGAGCAACCAGAGGCCTCCATGGCCGAAGTTGTGCAGCATCGGTCGAACGGCAACCACCACGGCCCACCCCATGCTCACATACAGACCGATCATGACTTTTCTGTATCGCCGTAACCGGGTTGTTTCGATCACAATGCCCACAATGGCCAGTGTCCAGATCACCGCGAACAGCCACCAGCCCCATACACCTTGCAGGTTGACCAGTGTGATGGGCGTGTAGGTACCGGCAATGAGAACCAGGATGGCGGAGTGGTCCAGGATGCGCAGCAGCGCCTTTGCCTGTTGATGAAAGACGGCGTGGTAAAGAGTGGAGATAAGGTACAGCAGGATAAGGGCAGCACCGAAAACAGAGCAGCTCACCACATGCCGGGTTGTGCCGTACAGGTTTGCACAGACAATAAGCACGATCAGACCGATAACGGCAAGCACCGTACCCACGCCGTGGGTAAGGCTGTTTGCTCTTTCTTCCGCCCTGGTATACCGCGGGGAATGTTGGTGCTTCATGTGCGGGCGGAACGAGGTATCATGCCTGTGCACCTTCTGGTGATGCACGTGCATGCAGGACTGTTGCGGATCGTTTCAGGAGATGTCGTCTTCCACCGGATCGTCGAGGTCAGATTCGGTCACAGTCTGTTCTTTTTCGAGTTTACGTTGTTTCTTGACCTCTTTTTTACGCTGTTTTTCCAGTTCGCGCAGCCTTTTTTCCTGTTTATAATTTGTTCGTTTGGTCACATATCCTCCCCTGATGAACCGTACCTGACCAGGAGAACCCCGCCCCAGACAGGGCTCTCCGCGCTTTGCCGGCTGTATTACATCTTCATAACACGAGAAGCGGACGGACCTTTGGCTCCATCAACGACCTCAAAGGTGACACGTTCTCCTTCCTGCAGAGATTTAAAACCATCAGCTATAATGGCTGAGTGGTGGACAAAGACATCCTTGCCGCCATCCTGAGCGATAAAGCCAAATCCTTTTGCATCGTTAAACCATTTTACAGTTCCTTCAGCCATGTTCATTACTCCTCATTGGTTGTGCGTTAAGCGCACGGTGTGTTGTTTGCCCGCAAGAGGGCGTTGGTTGTGTCGCTGAACAGGTTGTATGGTTGTTCAGCGGACAGTGAAGCTGTTTAGTTCTTGCCGCGCTGGGCAAGTCCAAAAATATTTGCGTTGCTTGCACAACGTTGTTGTTTTCGAGAGACCTGCGATGATTTTCCGGCCGGTCTGGTGTTTTTGTGCGGCCTGGCTGTTGTCTGCACAGGCTGATGCTGCACTGCAGGCAGCTGCGGCAGATCCAGCTGGGACATCGGCTTGTTGAGAGACCGCTCGATCACCCGGATCAATCGTCTGTCTTCACTGGTGGCAAAGGTAAGGGCATCACCGGTGCAGCCGGCCCGCCCGGTACGGCCGGTGCGATGGATGTACGCCTCGGCAGTGTCGGGCATGTCATAGTTGATCACATGGGAGATACCGGTAACATCGATGCCGCGTGCAGCTATATCAGTGGCGACCAGCACGGTGTAGGTGCCGTCTTTAAAGCCGCTCAACGCCTGCTGCCGCTTGGACTGCGAAAGATTGCCCTGCAGTGATGTTGCTTTCAGGCCGGTTTGCGCCAGTACCCGGGCCAGATTTTTTGCCTTGTGCTTGGTACGGGTAAAGACCAGGGTTGTGCCCATGGCTTCGTCTGCCAGTAACTGCACCAGCAGCCTCGTCTTCTGAGCTTGATCGATGGTGAAGACGCTGTGCGAAATGTTTCGCACCGAACGGCTGGGATTGAGCTGGACGGTTTTTGGGTTGACCAGGATGTTTTCGGCCAGTTGCTTGATCTCATCGGGCATGGTTGCAGAAAAGACCAGGTTCTGCCGCTTAACAGGCAACAGACGGATAATGCGTCGGATATCCGGCAGGAATCCTTTGTCGAACATGTGATCCGCCTCATCCAGAATCAACACATCCACCTGGCTGAGATCGATGGCCTTGTCGTTGCAGATGTCCAGCAGTCGGCCAGGACAGGCGATCACAATATCAACCCCCCGACGGATCTTGGCGATCTGCGCTGCTTTGCTGACACCGCCATAGACTGCCAGACTCTGCAGCCTGCTGTGTTTGATAATGGTCTGCGTGAAATCGTTAATCTGTTCCGCCAGTTCGCGTGTCGGCGCGATGACAAGAGCCTTGATCTGCTTGCCCGGATGTGCCATCAGGTGCTGGATGGTCGGCAGAATAAAGGCCGCGGTTTTTCCGGTACCGGTCTGCGCCAGGCCAAGGATGTCATGCCCGGCAAGGATGAAGGGGATGCACTGTTGCTGAATAGGGGTGGGGGTCGTATACCCGCACCGTTGCACTGCTTTGATAAGATAATCGTTGAGATGTAACTCGTTAAACTTCATTCATACTCCTGCAACCAACAGAATCGGCGTAACTGCTCAGCCTGTATTGTCACTGAGATTTCAGACACCATTCAATATGGATTGCGAAAATTGTTCATGGAACTCCACCTGGACGGGTGGTGACTGGAAAAAGGGGTGAGAGTACGGGCGTAGGGCATAAAGGCAGACGATACCTGCGTATAAAGACGATATCGATGGTGTAGGGTTATCCGGCAAACAGAAAAAAACCGCAGGTCATCGACGGCCTCGGCTCTTCTTCGTATTTGGTTTTGCTTCGTTGCAGACGAGTGTCCGGTGGTTGTACGATTTACCGTTCAACCCTTCCATGACCCGGTGACCTGCGGAACGATTGGCCATTTCAACAAACCCGAAACCCTTGGATTGACCCGTGAAATGATCAACAATAAGCTTGGCGCTGACCACCTCGCCAAAAGGTTCGCACAGGGAAGAGAGTTCAGCTTCGGTGATATTGTACGGGAGGCTACCAATAAAAAGTTTCATGCCCATTTTCCTCATCGGGTATTGTAAGCAAAAACTTTTTAGGTATCGAAGATATCGATATTGATAGCAAAAGGCATCAAAAAAAAGAAAATGCTACGTATAAGATGACGTAACTGTAAGTAGTTGAGCACGATGTTGCAAGCAAATAATTGCAGTAAGGGCAACTTATCAATTATTATGCACAGTAACGGGATGTCGATGGCAGGTTGCAGGCATCGGATTTCTCCGGGCTTACGGGCAGTACTTTGCCGCGGTAGTCGAATGCCGACGGGTGTTGCGGGCAGTGGTACACAGACACCGCAAACCGGTGCCTGCAGCCCGGCTCACGGCACAAGTGTCCGGGTGTACCCTTACCTGCCCATCCATCTGTTGACCGTCTTCGGGTGTTCTTTGAGAAAACGGTGGGCATTTTCTTCCGGAGTGCCGCCCTCCTGGTTCCAGGCCATAACCATCTGCAGCTGCTCTGCAGAATCCCAGCCAAAGTTGGAGAAGAAGGTGTAGACTTCAGGCATGTCTGTTTTCAGACCCTGGCGGACAATGGTTTCAATCTGCTCCTCACCGCCCAGAACACCTTTGGGATCGTCCAGATACTTGAGATCCCACTTGCCGAATTTCCAGTGAGGCGACCATCCTGTGACCACAACCCACCTCTGCTCTTTAATGGCATTGGCCAGGACAGCGGTCATTATGGCACCGCTGCCGTCAACTAACTCAAAGGTAAGCCCATACTCTTCAATGGCTTTTTCGGCTAACTGCATTGTGCCGGAACCCGGGTCAATGCCCACAATCATACTGTCAAATTTTTCAGCATGCGCATTGAGTTCTTCAATGGAGGTGATGGTCACATACGAAGGAACAACCCAGCCCAGCCTGGCATTGTCGGTAACCACAGATACACGTTCGACCTTGTCCTTTAATTTGGAGAGGTAACCGGCATGCGTAACCGGTAACCAGGCAGTAACGGTGGCGTCTGCATCTCCGGAACCAAGAGCCTGCCACATCGCTGCCGTGGCAACGGACAGGGTTTCCACCTCATAGCCCATCTGTTCCAGTGCTGCCCTGGCGACCATGGTACTGGCTGTAGCACAGTCCCACTCCACATAAACGATGCGTACCTTGCCCTTTGCTGCAAAAGCCATCTGGGTTGTGAACAGCAGGGTCAAGAAAACAAGAAGAAGTTTTTTCATAATGCTATCTCTGTCTGGTGATTCAATGCACTGAGATTTTCAAAGAACGCAGCAAAAACTACATCCTGATCCTGGTGCACAAGCAAGACGCAGGGTGAAGGCCGGGATGTCTGTACCGGCTCTTCCCCTGGTTTTTTAAAAGTGGGCTTACCTGCTCATCCATCTGTTGACCGTCTCCGGGTGTTCTTTGAGAAAACGGTGGGCATTTTCTTCCGGGGTGCCGCCCTCCTGGTTCCAGGCCATGACCATCTGCAGCTGCTCTGCAGAATCCCAGCCAAAGTTGGAGAAGAAGGTGTAGACTTCAGGCATGTCTGTTTTCAGACCCTGGCGAACAACGGTTTCAATCTGCTCCTCGCCACCCAGAACACCTTTGGGATCGTCCAGATACTTGAGATCCCACTTGCCGAACATCCAGTGCGGTGTCCAGCCGGTAACCACGATCCATTGCTTGTTTTTAAGGGCATTGGCCAGCGCTGCCGTCATCGTTGCGCCGCTGCCGTCGACCAGCTCCAGCTGCAGGCTATAGTCTGCAATGGCCTGTTCAGACAGCCTCATCAGGCCTGCCCCAGGATCAATGCCGATAATTTCATTGTTGAACCTGTCTGCATGGGCGTTGAGTTCTTCAATGGAGCTGATGGTCACATACGAGGGGACCGCCCAGCCCAGTTTGGCGCCGCCGGTAACAATAGAGACCCGCTCGACCTTATCCTGAAGTCTGGCCAGGTAGTCGGCATGGGTGTTCGGGAGCCAGGCGGCAACACTTGCATCCACGTTGCCTGTCCCCAGCGCCTGCCACATGGCTGCTGCGGCAACGGGCAGGGTTTCCACCTCATAGCCCATCTGTTCCAGTGCTGCCTTGGCCACCATGGTACTGGCCAGCGCACAGTCCCACTCGACGTAGGCCATGCGCACTTTGCCTTTCGCAGCCAGTACCGGCTGCGCCATGAGCAGCAGCAGGCCTGCAAGTACGAGGAATATTTTTTTCATACAACCTCCTTACTGTTGTTGTTTTGGGGCGCCCAGATTCTGCAGCACCCGATCGAGTATTATTGCCACAATGACAATGGCGATACCTGCTTCAAAGCCGCGGCCCATCTGCAGGCGTTGGATGGCCTTCCACACCTCGCCGCCAAGCCCTTTCGCACCGATCATCGAGGCGATAACCACCATGGAAAGGGCAAGCATCACGGTTTGGTTGATGCCTGCCATGATGGTGGGGGCGGCCAGGGGGAGGTCCAGTTTGATCAGACGTTGCCAGCGTGTTGCTCCAAACGCGGTGGAACACTCGACAAGGTCGGTGGGAATCTGGCGGATACCAAGATAGGTAAAGCGAATGGCCGGGGGCATGGAAAAGACCACTGTCGAGAAGATGGCTGCGGTTTTGCCAAGCCCGAAAAATGGAATGGCCGGAATAAGATACACAAAGGCGGGCATGGTCTGCATGACGTCGAGTATCGGTGTTACGACCTTATTCAAGATTGAACTGATAGCCGCCATAATGCCGAGCGGGATACCGACAGCCAGCGCACAGAGCGTTGAGACCGCCACCAGGGCAATGGTGCTGATCGTTGCCGACCACAGCCCCATGTTCCAGATCAGCAGCAGCCCCATGATACTGCCCAGGCAGAGTTTACGGTCTTTTGTCAACAGCCAGATACCCAGGGCTGTCAGCGCTATGAACCCGGGAGCAGGAACAGCAAGAAGACCGCGTTCCAGCGCACTGAGTACGGTTTCAACGATGTCGGCACCGGCCTTGGTGAGAAAGGAGAGGTGCTCGACAAGAAAGTCGATGCCGGCATCGATGATTTTTCCAACAGGAAGTTTGCCTATGTTCATGCCGTACCTCCCCGTTCAGCAATGGCCGCCACCAGCGTGCCCCGGACAATAACCCCCTTGAATCGGTTATTTTCATCAGCCACGGCCAGAGGATAGGGCAGGTCAGCCATGATGTTGAACAGGTCCTGAGCCGGGGTTGTGGGATTAACGGTTTTAATATCTGTGCAGACCACACCGTCAGCCAGATGGTCCTTGCCCTGGGCGGCTAAATCCGCCGCCGCATCAGCAGAGATAATGCCCACCAGTTCATGGTTCTGATCAACCACAAACAGATGGGCAATGTTGTATTTGCGCATCTTGCGCAGGGCGGTACGCGGACCGTCGGTCCGCAGGTAGGCCACGGCCTCGCTTCGTTTCATGACCGATTCAGCGGTCAGCACCTTGGTGATGTCCACATTCTGGACAAAGCGGGCAACATAGTCTGTGGCCGGTCTGGTCAGAATCTGTTCGGGGGTATCCACCTGGACGATGGCCCCGTCTTTCATCAGAACAATGCGGTCGCCCAGCTTCAACGCCTCGTCCAGGTCATGGGAGATGAAAACAATGGTCTTACGCATCTTGTCCTGCAGGTTGATGAGCTCATCCTGCATATCCCTTCGGATAAGCGGATCAAGTGCGCTGAAGGCCTCGTCCATGAGCAGTATATCGGGTGACAGGGCGAGGGCCCGGGCCAGGCCTACACGCTGCTGCATGCCTCCGGACAGCTCACTGGGATAGGAGGCGGCCCAGGCCTCCAGACCGACCAGAGCCAGGGCCTCATCGGCTTTGCGGAGTCGTTCTTTTGCCGGTACACCCTGCATTTCCAGACCAAGGGCAGCATTTTCCAGAACTGTGCGGTGCGGGAACAGGGCAAAGTTCTGAAAGACCATGCCCATTTTGCGCTGCCGCAACTCCCGCAGCTCACTGTCGTTCATTGTGAACACGTCCTGACCGTCAACCAGGATGGAGCCCGCTGTTGGCCTGATCAGACGATTCAGACAGCGTACAAGGGTTGACTTGCCGCTGCCTGAAAGACCCATGACCACCACTGTTTCTCCTTCATGCACATCAAAGGTGGCGTTGTTCACCCCTACGCCGTGGCGGATGGCAGCCATGATCTCGTCTTTGCTTTTCCCCTGGGCGAGCATTTTCATGGCCCTGTTCGGATGAGGGCCGAAGATTTTATATAAACTGTGTACGCGTATTTTTACCATGTAAACTCCTTGGTTGCGTTGGGTGGCCTGCCCTGTTCAGCCAGACCGTTGATTGAATAACAGGGGGCATCATGTCTTGCCCGGGCAGAGACACCTCAGGCGGAAGGCCCGGCCAGACCGGGAGCCGAAATAATTTTCGTCGGAAGCGGATAGGACGAAAACGCCTGAGCCGCCAAACCATGCGGCGGCAAGTCTGAATATTTCTGATGGCAACCCCTGGTATCAGAAGATACCGGAGAGCTGCCGGTGTGACGGGGCCGTTTTGACCGGCCTTAAGGATTGGGGAAGTTGTACGTTGCGATGAGCGTGACCGGTATAACCGGCCTGCCGGTCTTCGTCTGCAGGCTGTTTGCTGCAGGGTGTGCGTTGCCGGTGCAGGGTGTGGCCTTGTACGGTGGGATCCCGGGAATGTTGTCCGCGTTCGACCACCATGGAGCAGGATAAGTCCCTTTATTCAAAGCACCTTTTGAGCTCATCAGTTGTGTGTGTGCAGATAGTAATTCAATGTGTAAATGTTGTTGGAAGCCCCCGCCATATAAACTTTGTCAACACTATGAAGCAGGTCTAAATATGGAATATTGGACGTGATAGCATGAATGAAACAAGGCATCATTTTTCCATTTTAGTTGCTCTTCAAATAGATTTATCCGTAAGAAAATAACAGATTGTTTCCAGGTGTCAACAGTTCTACAGAAGAAATTTCAATATTTCATCTGTTCATCCAGTCGATGATGCATGAAAATCAGTTGTATGATGATGATTTTGATTGCATAAAGAATTAATTAATGTGTTGAAATGTAAGAATAAAATGAAAAGTATGTCGTTTGGGACGGATTTGATCGGCAACATCTCTGCGTCTGATTGAAATTCGTACGAACAACAGTGGAATAAATAAAAGAAGAGGCCGGAAACAGACAGCAGCAACCATCGTCACGTGGGTACAGGTGATCAGTTGTCTTTTTATGCAACCTGATTGACAAACCTGCCCGGATATACAGAGCAATCGATACGGAAAGAGGTGCAAGGTGTCTGGAAAACAGGACAGAAGATATCCTTGCCAGGATACGAAAGGTGGGCATGTCATGACGGTACTGATGAGCAGAGCCGATGATGACCGGTGGGCCGCTGATTTTTTCAGTCGCTGAAATGAGATGAAGTTTTTGTTTATTTCCAGTAGTAATTCCCAGGTCAGTTGCTTCATATCCATTTCCCTGAGGAGAGTACTGTATGGAACAGGTCGGAGGTACACCACATCGTTGGCGTTTTTCCCGTCTTGGCGGGTTTGATCAGGTTCGTTTAGAAAGGGAGGCGGATGTCCGTCATCTGCATGATCTCGATCAAAAACTTTGGGCTGCGCTGAGCTGTCCGGTCAGCGGTCTTGAATTTGACACGCGTACATTGACCCTGCTGGATAGCGATGCCGATGGGCAGGTGCGTGTTCAGGAGGTCCTGGCAGCTGTAGACTGGACGTGTTCAATGTTACGCGACCTGGGGCCCCTGCTGGCCGGGTCCAGCGAGCTGCCGTTGAGCGCCATTGACAACAGTCATCCGGAAGGGCAGCAGTTGCTGGCGTCGGCGAAACAGCTGCTGAGTTACCTCGGTAAACCGGATGTTGAGGTCGTCACGATGGAGGATGTGGCCGACACCGCTGCCCTGTTGCATGAGTCCGCCTTTAACGGCGATGGTATTATTCCGGTCCATGCCGGTGAGGATGAGGCAACGCAGCTGCTCATCGAAGAGATCATGTCCTGTGTCGGCAGCGATGAAGACCGCAGCGGTCTTCCCGGTATTTCTCAGGAACGGGTTGATCTGTTCTTTACCGCCGCCGAGGAGTATCTGCAGTGGTGGAATCAGACAGCAACAGACCCTGCCCTGCAACCCTTTGACGAGCAGACCGCCGATGCTGCAACTGTCTATTTCGCCCTTAAGGGTAAAGTGCAGGACTACTTTGTTCGTTGCGGACTGGCAGCCTTTGATCCTGGTGCCGAAGAATCGCTGAACCCTTCCGCCGCTGCCTATGAAACGATCATGGGGCAGGACCTGGCAGGGACCACGGCTGAACTGAGCCAGTTTCCCCTGGCGCATATCCGGGCTGCGCGTCCCCTGCCTCTGAGTGTGGGTATCAATCCGGCCTGGTCTGCAACGATCAGGCAGTTTGTTGAGCTTATTGTGAGACCACTGTTCGGCGACGTTGAGGAGTTGACCGAGAGCCAGTGGCACCAGATCAAGGAGCGGTTTGCTGCCTATGAGACCTGGTTTGCTGAAAAGGTCGGTGTTGAGGTCGAGCCGCTTGGCGTTGACCGGGTGCGCTCAATTGTCCAGAGTTCCGCCCGGCAGCAGCTGACAGCACTGATCGACAAAGACCTGCAGCTGGAAGACCAGGTGGCCGCCATTGACCAGGTGGTACGTTTGGTCCATTACAACCGCGATCTGTTCCGCCTGCTGAACAACTTTGTTGCTTTTCGGGATTTTTACGCGCAGGGATACAAGGCGATCTTCCAGGCAGGGACACTGTACATCGACGGCCGTGCCTGTGAGCTTTGCGTCCGGGTGGAGAATGTCGAGGCGCACAGCTCGGTAGCGAACCTCAGCCGCACCTATCTGGCCTACTGTGAGTGCAGACGCCGCAACAGCGGTGAACAGATGTTCATAGCCGCCGCCTTTACTTCCGGTGATTCCAACAACCTGATGGTCGGTCGTAACGGGGTGTTTTATGATACCAGGGGCAATGACTGGGATGCGACCATTGTGAAGATCGTCGAGCACCCGATCAGTGTTTCCCAGGCATTCTGGGCACCGTACAAACGGGTGGCACGGATGATCGGCGAGCAGCTTGAAAAGTTTGCCGCCGCCAAAGTGGAGGCTGTGGAGGGAAGCGCCGGTGCCGGTATTGCCGATGCCGGTGCCAAGGTGGCGGCCGGAGGACAGCCGGCAGCTCCTTTTGATGTGGGTAAGTTTGCCGGTATCTTCGCTGCCATTGGTCTGGCTCTTGGTGCCATTGGTACGGCAATCGCAACGATTGTCGGCGGGTTCATGGCCTTGCGGATCTGGGAGATGCCCCTGGCCCTTGGCGGCCTTGTGCTGGTTGTTTCCGGCCCGTCGATGCTGATTGCCTTTCTCAAGCTGCGCCAGCGGCAACTCGGTCCGATCCTGGACGGCAACGGTTGGGCCGTGAATACCAAGGCTGCAATCAACATCCCTTTCGGAACCACCCTGACTAAAATGGCCGAGCTGCCCAAGGGATCGGAGAGGAGCCTGATCGATCCCTTTGCCGAAAAGAAGACGCCGTGGAAACGATGGGTCGTGCTTGCCGTCCTGCTTGCCGCCCTTGGTCTTGCCTGGAACAAGGGGTATGTACAACAGCTGGGACATCAGCTCAAGCCGTTGATCATGGGGAAACTGCAGACGTCCGGCAGCAAGACCGAGACACCGGCAGAGACGAAAAAGGCCCCGGAATCCGCTCCTGCAGCAGAGAAGAAGACGGCACCGGCAGACAAGTGACAGGCGCGGCAAACATGCAACTGCACGGTCTGCCGACCCGATCCCGGTGCTGATACCTTTACAGCGTCGGTCCGGAAGAAACCGCACCATTGAGACGCCGGGTCAAGAATGATCCGGCGTTTTTTGTCCTGGATCGACTGTCGGCGGGCATCAGTCACCTGCATGGACAATGAGGGGGATATCTTTTCTGTGGAATATGGTAGTGTTGTTTTTAGTACCCTTTGCCTTGGACAGCAGCATGCTCGTTATGAGCACTGCTGTGCTCTAGTGTTGCCGTATGCATTGACCGGAACTGCTCTGTGTGTGTGCAGGATCCCGGAATAAACCAGCAGCGTAATGGAACCGCGTCACATCTTTTTTTGCCTTCTCCTGGGTATTAAGACGATTTCAGGAAACATCAGCCGACAACGATCTGCTGCAGTCGTGACAGCCCGCAGGCGTTTCTGCCTGTGGACTCGAATCAGACGGGCATGGTGCTCTGCCCGTGTACGGATCGCATCAGCAGGGGGCGGCCCTGTTTTTTCCTGTTTTTCAGCCGGTTGGGCAGGTTCGGCTTCACCGGGCAGGATGTTGCTGCAAGGCAGGCATCCTGCATCTGTCACAACCCGGCTGATCCGTGTTCTCATCGTTTTTTTAACCGTGCTGTCCCTCGGTTTCCCTGTTGCTCCCGGTCAGGCGGAAGAGGTGACTGAGGTGCGTATCGGGTTGCTCGCCAAGCGCGGTACAGCAACAGACCTGCCCCTATGGCAGCCCACAGCCGACTACCTCACCAGCCATCTGCCGGGCCACCGGTTTCTTCTTGTTGCGCTTGACTTCACCCAGATTCACGACAGTGTCCTTGAGGGGCGTATCGACTTCGTGCTCACCAACCCGGCCTTTTACGTGGAGCTGGAAAAGATCCACGGTGTTCGCCGCATCGCCACTCTCGTCAACCGTCACCGGAACGGTGAGTCAACCAGCACCTTCGGGGGTGTCATCTTCTGCCGGGCCGACCGGGACGATCTTCGCGGCATCAGCGATCTTCGCGGCCAACGGTTCATGGCTGTCGAACCCCGTTCCTTTGGCGGCTGGATCGTTTGCTGGCGAGAACTGTATCAGCGCGGGATCGATCCGTTGCGTTTTTTCAGTGGACTTGAATACGGCAATACCCACGACGCCGTGGTGTTTGCTGTGCAGAACGGGCAGGCAGACGCGGGCACTGTGCGCACCGACACCCTGGAGCGCATGGCCGCCGCCGATCTGATCCGGCTTGAAGATTTCCGCATCCTTGCTGAACAGGAGGTGCCCGGGTTTCCCTTTAAACTGAGCACTGCACTCTATCCGGAATGGCCCATGGCCGCCCTGAGAACCACACCGGGCGAGCTGGTCAACCGGGTGACCTCGGCGTTGCTCGCCATGGACCCGGACGATCCTGCGGCTCAGGCCAGTGGCAGCGGGGGGTGGACTGCACCGCTTAACTACCAGCCGGTGCATGACTGTCTTCTGGATCTGCGTATTGAGCCGTATGCAGACTTCGGCCAGTTCACCCTGATGGATGTACTGCGCCGGTACTGGCGACAGCTTGCTCTCCTCTTTGCCGCCATGGGCGTCATCGGTTCGGCGGCCCTGTCCATCTTTCTGCTCAATCGCCGGCTGGTGGAGAAGAACTGCGAGATCGATGAACTGAACACCACCCTGGAAGCTCGCGTGATTGAACGGACCCGGCGTATCCATACGCTGCTTGATCAGGAGCTCTACTTTCGTGAGATCATGAAGACCGTCGCTGCCGTCAACGGACTGTTGCTCTCGGCAGCGGATCTGCCTGTTCTGCTTGTTGAGGCCTGCCGCCTGATGGGGGCCCACAGCCACTACGGCTTTACCTGGATCTGCCTGCGCAAGGGTGAGGTGGTCGAATTGGTGTACTCTGCTGATACGACCATCCGTCTCCCCGGCAACCCGCCATATAGTTTCACCGATCCCACTGATCCGTTCGCCGAATCGGTCGCGGCCCGTTGTCTTCGTGATAACGCCACTGTGGCGCTGGTGCAGTGGGATCCGCAGGTGAGTGTCACCCCGTGGATCGATCGGACCAGCACCAGCGATTTTCGGGCGGTGATCGGCCTGCCTCTGCGCGCCGGTTACGGTCAGCCGTCACTGGGAGCTCTGTGTGTGTACACGATGCGGCGTCAGGGCTTTGAACCGGAAGAGATCGCCATGCTTGAAGAGTTGGCCTGCGACATCGGCTTTGTTGTGAATGATTTTCGCCAGCGTGAGCGGGTGCAGAGTCTGGAGCAGGAGCGTCGGGAAAACTACGAACAGACCATCCTTTCCTTTGCCGACATGATCGATCAGCGTGACACCTACACCGCCGGTCACACTGTGCGCGTGGCGAGCTACAGCCGTCTGCTCGGCGACCGTATGGGGTTGCCCGAAGATCAGGCCGATCTTCTGCAGCAGGCGGCCGTGCTTCACGACATCGGTAAGATCGCCATTCCGGATGCGGTGCTCCTCAAGCCGGGCCAGCTGTCACCGCTTGAGTATGAGCTGATTAAACTGCATGCCTCGGCCGGCCATGATATGCTGGTCGGTGTGAGCATGTATCGGGATCTGGCCGCCATCATCCGGCATCACCACGAACGCTTCGACGGGATGGGATACCCGGATCGGCTCCAGGGGCACGACATTCCGCTTCTGGCCCGCATTATTGGTGTTGCCGACAGTTTTGACGCCATGACCACCAACCGTATCTACAAGCCCCGGAAGTCCATTGACGAGGCTCTGGACGAACTGCAGGCACTCAGCGGCAAACAGTTTGATCCGGAGGTGGTGGTTGCCGGGCTGGATGTCCTGCGCAGGATCACACTTGCCGATGATGTCAGCCAGCTGCCCAAAAACAAGATGGAGGAACATCGCTTCTCGTACTTTTTCAGCGATAAGTTAACCGGCCTGTACAACGAGGACTACCTGCAGATTGTCCTGCAGAATGCCCATATCCTGCGCAATTATCACTGTCTGCAGAGTATATACGTTAAAAATATGGCCGAGTACAACCGGCAGCACGGCTGGGAACAGGGAAATCTTCTCATGCTCCGGCTGACAGCCGAGCTGCGGGAGCGTTTTCCGGATTCACTCCTCTTTCGTGCCTATGGTCGGGATTTTGTGATCATCAGCCGGGACCAGTGCTTTCTGCTGGCAGGTAAGGGTGGGATGTTTGCCTCGCTGCAGGGCACAGGGGTCGAGATTGAAACAAGTCTTCTTGATCTGCGCCGGGATGCCACCTACTGCATCGATAAACTGGAAAACCTGGAGGTACTCTGCGATCTGGAGTGCCCGTTGTGAGGAGTGCGGCTCGTTGTTGTTTTTCTGAACACCGCACGCATGTTCACAGCTGCAGAAAAGTCAGGCTGAGCAGGCGCCGGTCAAACCGTTTCAATAACTGTTTCGCACGCTTACAAATATCTTGGAGAGGAGAGAAGTATGCACGTTATTCTTGATCTTTGTCTGGTACCACTTGGCGTTGGTGTGTCTGTCTCCCCATATGTGGCGGAGTGTCACCGGATTTTACAGCAGGCGGGGTTGAAAACCCAGCTGCATGCCTATGGCACAAATATCGAAGGTGAGTGGGATGTGGTCATGGCAGCGGTGAAGCGTTGCCATGAACGGGTGCATGAGATGGGGGCGCCGCGTATTACCACCACCATCAAGCTGGGAACCCGTATCGATCGCGATCAGACCATGGCTGATAAGATCCGGAGTGTGGAACAGAAGCTGGTGTGAAGAACGGCCCGGCAACCAACCCGGCAAGCAGGGCCTGTTGTCGCACTCAGAACAACACCTGTCCGCGCAACAGATCCTGGTTCGGCTTTTCCGGCATACCGGTTGAACGACTGATCAGAGCGCAGGGAACTGTCTGCTGAACGCCCTGATGAATTGGTCCAGCTCCTGTTGCGGGAGCTGGTTGATGCCGGCAGAGGCTGTCCTGCCGCCACCGGTGGCAAACTGACGGCAGAGCGTGTCTGCACCGTGCCGGTTTGTTAAAGGGGCGCGCACGCTGACCAGATAACTTTCATCCGGTCGGGGAAGCAGAACAGCGTGGGCCAGTTGCGGGTGCTCACGGCTGTAACGGCTGGCAAGTATACCGATTACACGGCGGGCCCAGGGTGCTTCGGGCAGGAGGAAGATTCTGCCGCCGCTGTAGGCATGGGCGGGTTTGAGACAGGCCGCTCGATCCATATCTTCTGCATACCCTTGCCGCAGTTGTTCCAGCCGGGGATAGGCGGCATGAAAGTGGAACGGATCGCTGAACCGGTTGACCGCACGGAACAGGTCGGCCGGATGAATGAACAGATCGTCCAGGGTCAGCCCATAGCTGTTATAGTTGAACAGCACGCCGATCTCGTTGAGCACCTGCTGTTGTTCGGTGCTGAGGGCAAGGAGGTCGGCAAGTGTGTGGGCAACCTCGTCCAGACCGTCGCCAAAGGCACCGGCAATGGCCCAGGCCCGGTGAGCTCCGCCAAGCAGCTGATCAACGATCAGTGATGTGCACAGTTGAGGCGAGGGGTTGATGTGTGCGGCAAGAAGAGGGCTGGTGGGAACTTCACCGCTGTAGTGATGATCGATGTACACGATATGATTGTTGTTGTCGAGCAGGTGTAGCAGGGCTTGGCGGTTGCTCTCCAGCGAGATGTCAAGCACGGTGATTCGGCTGTCGGAGACCCCGTCAAGCCGGTCAAGCAGGGTGATATCGCGTTTGACTCCGGTAATAAGACGGGCTCCGGGCCGGGGTGTGTGGAGGCGCAGCTGTTGCAGTGCACAGATGCCGTCCGCATCGCCGTTGAAGGCATCGATTTGGGCCATGGTGCTGCCAGGGGGGTTATCTGCCGGGCAGATCGAAACCCAGGGGGTTGCCGATGTTGGCCAAACGGAACGTGAGCATGAAGGTCTGGTCGCCCGGCGTTGAGTTGGAGGAAAGTTCCACTGACCAGCAGGGTTGGGTGTAGCGGAGGCGAACCACCTCTTCCAGGGTGTTGCTCTGTTCGATGGCGCGTTCCAGACTGTATCCGGCCGCCAGGTTGTAGGGGAGCTCGTACCAGAGCGTGCCTTTGACCGAGTTGATGTCTTCCCGTTCGTTGTAGCGGTAATCCATGGTGTAATGGGTACCGGTGTCGTCACGATAACTGCTGTCAATGGAGTGGAGGAAGGCGCCGTCACCGTAGACATCGATGTGGGTGGTGTATTTAATCCGCATGTTCTGCAGCGGATAAAATCCGGTTTCAACAATAACGGGCGTCAGGGGTTTGTCGCTCTTTTCATTGCGAAGATCATAGCCCTGCTTCGCCTTGAGAAAGGCATAGTCCCGTTCAAATTCTTTACCGTTTTGTTCGCCGGCTATGGAAAAGAAGTTGTTGATGCCGAAGTAGAGGGCGTTTTCCTCTTCCAGTTCGTCAATCCTGTCGAACTGGGGCAGAGTCTTTCGATCCGGAATTGAGACGTGGCTGTACCCGACAAAGGGTCTGAGTGTATGGTTGAGGCTGTCGCCACCGCCCAGGCTGACGGCAAAATCCCGCATCATGGTTGTGCCGAGCTCGCTGCTGAAATGAGAGAGAAAACGGTTTTCTGAATCTTTTCCCCCCCATGCATCGGCACCATTGTCATCGATGATGTAGGAGGTGTTGCGAATGCCGGCGGCTACGGTCGCTTCCAGATAGGGACTGATCGGGATGCCTGTTGAGAGCGTGGGGGCCAAGTCGATCCGCTGGGCGTTCACGCCCTTGTCACGCCAGAAGTTGGTGTAGTTGGCATTCCATAAGAAGTCGGGGTTGTTCAGGAAGGTGATGGGCAGAACCCCTGAATGGGTGAGTGAAGGCAGGGTCCATGCCTTGGAGGGGTTGTTGTCGGTATAGATCTGCTCGCTCACATCGTTGATGATCATGGCCTCGCCCAGCAGTGCGGTGCCGTTGTCCCAGGAGCGAAGCGTGGCAACGGTGTTTTCCCGGTACTTGTTGGTTTTGTCGATGAAGCCGCGGCCGAAAGCATCGGAAAACTTCTCCTGACTGATGCTGAACCCGGTTGAGCCGATATCGAATTCCCGCAGATAATCAAGGTCGGAGACAAGATCAAGATCCAGCCTGGTGGTCCAGGAACCGATATCCTGGTCGGCCTTGCCGCGCAGCCAGTAGCGGTTGGCGTTGGTGTGGGTGAAATGACCTTCTCTGTAGTAGTCAACTTCGTTTGGATCGGAGAGTCTGTCGTTGAGGAAGTTCCCCATCAGCATGCCCTTGCTGTTCTCATCGGATATGTAGCGGAATTCCGCTCCGGTCATGATGCCCCGGTTGGCAATATAACGAGGATAGAGCGTCAGGTCGGCACTCGGCGAGATGTTGAGAAAGAAAGGGGTTTCCAGACTGAAACCGTCGCGATCGGAAAGGGAAAATGTTGGGAAGAGCATGCCGGTCTGCCGCTTACGTTTGGCAGGAAGCACCATGACAGGCGTGTAGAGTACGGGTACATCAAGGATGCGGAAGGTGGCATGGCTGAGCCAGGCATACCCGCCATCGGTGATCTCCACGTCAGAGGCGGCAAAGGACCAGGGCGGGGTCTGTCCGGGCTCGAGTTTACAGGTGATCACCCAGCCATCGGCAATGTGATAGGTGAGGGCCCCGGTTTTTTCAATGACCCGGCCTTCAAAATGGACTTCCTTATCTTCCTGGATGACTGTGGCATTATGAAAGGTGCCGGTCGCCCTGTCCAGATCAATGGCGCCGGAGTCGGCCACCAGCCGGTCGGTACCGACATCGATATACACGTTTCCCGTGACGGTGAGCACGCTGTTTGTGATGTCATAGGAGACCCTGTCCGCCTTGATCGTGGTGGCAGGTTGCTGCTTCTCAAGGATGACATTGCCCTCGGCGATAATGGTCGGAGGGTTCTCGTGTCTGGTCAGTTTATCCGCGCTCAGTTCCCACTGTCGTGCCTGGACCGTATCGGCCCCGGCGGTCTGGGGAATGAAGAGGTGTACAAGAAAGAAAAGAGTCCAGGCAAGGATCGGAGTGGAAGTTTTAGCGTGATGCACCTCGATCGACTCCTTCGGGTGTCTGAGTAAAGAAAGGGTAATGCTGGGCCGGAGTCTCCATGTCTGGATGAAGGGATCACGACACGCAACTACCTGTCGCTATTAGCGAAACAGGAGGGGGAACAGTCGACGGCAATGGGCCTGACTGTACGTGTCCGCCTACAATGTGTCAAGCAAAAACTCACAGATTTGCCTTGCGCTGCTGTGCGAATTCGGATAAAAACCCCCATTCATAACAGTTCCCAATAGCCTGATTTTCCGAAGCCAGTACTGATTTTTCCTTGAGGGCCGGTTGCGGCATCTGTGGCCGCCCGCAACGCTTTATGAACTATATTTTCGGACCGGTGAATTCCAGGCGACTCGGCCGTTCCCTCGGCATCGACCTCTTTCCCCAGAAAATCTGTAACCTTGATTGCGTTTACTGCGAGGTCGGACCAACAATTGCAACGGTATGCAGGCGAGCCGCCTACTCGTCTGCGGCAGCTGTTATGGCGGAAGTTGCCGACTGGTGCCGGCAGCCGGAGCTGCTGGACAAGGTGGATGTGCTGACCGTGACGGCCAAAGGGGAGCCGACCCTGCACAGCGAGATCGGCACCATCCTCCGGTTTTTAAAGGAAACAACCCGTAAACCGGTGGCTGTTCTGACAAACGGGACAACATTACATGATGAGGCGGTTCGTCGTGATCTCATGGCCGCAGACATTGTTGTGCCTTCCCTGGATGCAGCTCGATCAGCGAGTTTTGCCGGGGTTGACCGTCCGGCGGCCGGGATTGATATACAGAAGGTTATTGAAGGTCTGACTGTTTTCAGCCATGCCTTTTCCGGTATGCTTTGGCTTGAGATTCTTTTGGTCCGGGGAATGAACGATTCCACCGGGGACCTGGATGCCCTGGTTGCCGCGCTCCAACCGATGCGGCTGGACAGAATACAGCTGAACACGGTGGTGCGGCCTCCGGCGGATCCGGCTGCGCATCCCCTGCCGCCGGAACAGTTGACAGCTTGTGCATCCCGGCTTGGTACCGAGCTCAATCTGCCGGTTGATGTATCCTTTGCCGCCCCGGATGCGGCGCACCAGCACCCCTTGGACGATACACAGTCTGTTCCCCCGGTATCGTTGCCCGTGGTGTTGGAGAAAATACAGGAAATTGTGCAACGGCGGCCATGCACCGCCGTTGATGTAGACCGGATTTTCCGCCTTGGCGGTCCGGACAAAGTTGAGCAGCTGCTCATGCCGCTGGTGCAGGCTGGTGTCCTGCACATCAAGGCCCATGGAGGCACCCGGTATTACCATCGGGTGCGCTGACAGAGGTTCCCGGGTACATATGGGGCCTGTTTTCGGCCGGGCGTGCGTAGCAGCGTGCTGATAAAATGAGACAGGAAACGAATGACAGAGATAGAACACGAACAGAACGAACAGAAAAATACAGCCTTGCCCGAACGCAAGGCACGAACCGGTGCCTGGTGGAAAAGCATCCCAGGTAAATCAGCTGCAGCAGCCACGCCTGAAACGGTCGATCTACAGGCCCGGCCCGATGATAAAGATAATAAAGATAAAGCGGAGAAACCAGCCGGAAAAAAGGCACGGTCAGCCCCCGCGGACGATGCCGGTTTAAAGAAGGCGCCGCCGGAGCAGGCGCCGGCGGCTGCAGTTGCCCGGAACAACACTGAAGAGCAGGCACCGGCGGCATCAGAGGCACCGGAGGTCGAGGCCAAGGCCGAGGTCAGGCCGGCACCACCCAGGAAACGTCGGCCGCGACGCAGTGCTAAAAAACGGCCCTTGCAGGAAGAGGCGCCGGATCCTGCGGCAGATGTATCAGAGAGTGGTGATGAAGCGCCGGAGGATGTGGCCGATGCGGAGGATGAGGAAGAACTTGATGACGTTGTCGAGGATGATCATTCGGAGTTTCCTGAAAAACCGGTTGTTTACAAACTGTTTATCAATGCCGAGGAGCCCGAGGAATGCCGCGTGGCCCTGGTTGAAGACGGACGGCTGGAATCGTTTCATGTAACCACCAGTGACCGTGAACCAACCAAGAACAACATCTACAAGGGGCGGGTTGTTTCCATAGAGGCCAACCTGCAGGCAGCCTTTGTGGATATCGGTACCGGCCGCAACGGGTTTCTCCCTTTCAACGAGATCCATCCTGAATACTATCGTGAGGATGTGAATGAACGTATTCGTGACCTCATTGCCCAGCAGCAGTGGAAAAAACTGAAGATTGAGGAGGTGCTGCAAAAGGGGCAGGAGGTGCTGGTACAGGTGGTGAAAGAGGTTACCGGCAACAAGGGGGCCAACATGACCACCTATCTGTCGTTGCCGGGCCGCTGTCTGGTGCTGATGCCCGGCAGTGATTCCGCCGGTATTTCCCGTAAGATTGTCGGCGAGGAGCGCCGGGGCACCCTGCGGGAAATCATGAGCGGATTCGAGATTCCCGAAGGTATCGGATACATTATCAGGACAGCCAGCGCTGAGATCACCAAGACAGTCCTGGAAAAGGATCTGCAGAGTTTGCTGGCCTTGTGGGCAGAGGTGAAGCACCGCGGTCAGACCATGGAGGCGCCCGCCCTTGTCTATGAGGAGCGGGATACGGTGGTCCGTTTTCTTCGGGATTATTTTTTTCCGGAGATTCAGGAGATTACCGTTGACACCAAAGAGTCGCTGGACAATGTCAACGCCTTTATCAGCCTGCTGCCGAAGGAGCAGCGTCAGGTCAAGGTCAAGCTCCATCGGGGTGTTAAACCGATTTTTAATCAGTTTAATATCGAAGAACAGATCGAGTCCATCTTCAAGCCGCAGGTGGCCTTGCCGTCCGGCGGTTCGATCGTCATCAATCCCACAGAGGCGTTGGTCGCCATTGATGTCAACTCCGGGCGGACATCAAAAAATGCCGACTTTGACGAAACAATCTTCCTGGCCAATATGGAGGCGGCTGCTGAACTGGCGCGACAGTTGCGGTTGCGGGACCTGGGCGGTCTGATTGTGGTTGACTTCATCGATATGCGGAACAAAAAGCATATTCGCGAGGTTGAGCGTCAGGTCAAGGTCAGTATGAAACGTGACAAGGCGAAAGTCGACATCAGCAGGATCTCCCGTTTCGGGCTCATGCAGATCTCACGGCAGAAGATGGGGGCTCCTATTGAGAAGGGCAGTTATCGGACCTGTGATCACTGCCAGGGAAGGGGAGTTGTCCGTTCGGTTGAAACGCTGGCCCTGTACTATCTACGTCGTATTCAGACCGGTGTCAGCCGGAAGAAGGTGGGCAGGATCGAGTGCCGACTGCCGCTTGATGTGGCACAGTATCTGCTCAACAAAAAACGGGCGGAGCTCCTTGAGCTGGAAAGTAAACATTCGGCACGCATTGATATAATCCCCCGGCTTGAAATGAAACCAATGGAAAATCAGATTGATTTCCTTGAAGGCGAGGCCGAATCATAAGCCATGGGCATGCCCTGGCGGGCAATGCATACACTTCCTGTCATTGACAGGAAGTGAGAAGCAGTAAAAAAAACTTGAATCCATGCCGGGTTCAGAGTATACAAACAAACTGTTTTAGCGCCTGTAGCTCAGCTGGATAGAGCGCCGGACTACGAATCCGTAGGTCGGGAGTTCGAATCTCTCCAGGCGCGCCACATGTACAAGGGGTTAGGCTGGATCAGCTTAACCCCTTTTTTTTTATACTGTCACCGGACGGTGCATAACGCTGGTCAGGCATCTGCCGCCGTATCTGCCCGGTGATTCTGATCTGCAGAGGAAGATATGAAAGTCGGCATTATTGGGCTGCCACAGACAGGTAAAAAGACCCTGTTTCAGGTGTTGACCGGTAACGAAGTGCAGGAGACAGGCGGCCCCCTGAAACCCATTCCCGGTACTGCAAATATTGTTGATCAACGTTTCGATCGGCTGGTGGCCATGTATCAGCCGAAAAAGGAGACCAGGGCGCGTATCGATTTTGTCCTTTTGCCGAAACTGGAACAAGAGGTGATCGTTAAGGGCGATGTTTTCCGGGATATCAGTGATGTGGACACCCTGTGCCACGTGGTTCGCGCCTTTGAAGATGATTCGATATACCATGCTGCCGGCTCGGTGGATCCTTTGCGGGATGTTGCCGCTGTCAACGCCGAGCTGCAGCTCCACGACCAGCTCTTTCTTGAAAAGCGCATCGATCGTCTGGAAACAGGTCTGAAAAAGGTGAAGGATGAGCGACAGCTCAAGGAGCTGGCCTTGCTGAAGCGTATGCAGGAGCATCTGGAAAACGACCATCCGCTTCGTCTGCTGGAGTTGAGTGAAGAGGAGGATCTGCTGATCCGCAGTTATCCGCTGCTCACCAGAAAGGAGATGATCCTGGTCTTCAACATCGGTGAAGATCAGGTCAACGACACCTCTCTGCTCGACCGGGTACAGGATCTCTGTGCAGCCGAAAAGATGGAGGCCATGGTTGTGTCGGCCGGGGTGGAGTCGGAAATAGCCCTGCTTGACAGCGAAGAGGAGCGTCGGGAATTTCTGCAGGATATGGGTATTGAAGAGCCGGCGCTGGAAGTTCTGACCGGCCTGTGTCTCAAGGCCCTGGGACGTATCTCCTTTTTCACCGTGGGGAAGGATGAGGTGCACCAGTGGCTGGTCCGTACCGGTTCACCGGCCCCGGTGGCCGCCGGTGTTATTCATTCTGATCTGCAGAAGGGGTTTATCCGGGCAGAGGTCATAAAGTACGACGAACTGATTGCCCTGGGAAGCGAGGCTGAACTGAAAAAAGCCGGTAAACTCGCTGTTCAGGGTAAGGACTATACCGTCGTTGACGGAGATATCCTGAACATCCGTTTCAATGTGTAACACCGTTGCAGCGGCAACTGTCCAGGAGATCAGGCGGCCGGCCGGTCCTCAGGTGTGATCTTCTTTTTGATATCAATGATCGGAGTCCCGTCAAGGACGTCCAGTCCGACAACTTCCAGGCAGTTGTCACGTATCGCCAGTATCCGCACTTCGGAGAGTGCAATCGGGTTCGGCCGATCCGGGCTGCGGGTGGCAAAGACACCGTGCAGGCCGCGGGAGCGGTCCCCCCGTGGGTACACCAGGAGCCGGGTGCGGTCTGACCGATCCAGCCAGAACAGGACAACAATGGTGTGTCCTGCTGCAATACCCTGCAGGCCGTCCTGAAACGCCGGGTAGATCTCCAGAACACCTTTACGATCTGATATGTCGTAGTTTTTCGGCGCGTCTTCCCGGGAAGTGATATCGCAGTGGACGATACCGATGGGCTGCAGAATGGGCTGAGACATGGAGTGCTCCTTGATTCGTCGTGTGCTTGAAAGGGGTTACCCGGCCGCAAGGGTCCGGACGCGGTCACAGGTTGCATCGAGATCAATGGTACGCAGCTGTCGATCATAAACCACTATCCGACCGTTGACAATGACCGTGCGGACACTGCTGCCGGCCTGACTGTACACGAGGAGCCGGGGGCCATGAAAGGGTTGGGTATGCGGTTGCTGAAGATCAAGGAGGATCAGATCAGCCGGTGCACCGGGTGCCAGGGTGCCGTGACCGTTTTGCAGCCCCAGGGCCTCGGCACCACCGGCTGTGGCCATGTGCAGCAGTGTGCCGGCGGGTGCTGCTGCGGGGTCACAGGGGGTGACCTTGTGAACTTTAGCGGCAAAATCCATTTCCCGGAAGATGTCCAGGCTGTTGTTGGAGGCTGCGGAGTCTGTGCCCAGGGCAAGTCGCACGCGCTGCTGCAGCATGGCACTGAGCGGCATGCGCCCGGAGGCCAGCTTGGCATTGCTCTGTGGACAGGTGACCACCGCGCAACCGTGTGCCGTCAGATCGGCGAGGTCACTGTCTGTTGCCCATGTGCAGTGGACACAGATCGTGTCCGGATCAAGCAGGTGCAGGGCTTGCAGATGGCCGATCGGAGTTGAGGCCTGCGGTTCAGCAATGTGACGGCCTTCGTCTCTGGTTTCGGCAACATGAATAAACAGAGGCGCCTGATGATAACGGGTCAGCTCTTTGGCCTGTTGCAGCGTTGTATTGGAACAGGTGTAGGCAGAGTGAGCAAAGATGCCGGGTATGATTAAGGGGTCACGCCCCTGCCAGTGTTCCAGGAAACGAGCGGCAACCTTGATGTTCTGTGCAGGGTCAGGGACACCGGGGGCTGGAAAGTCGAGGACAGCCTGGGCGGCCACACAGCGGATACCTGTTTCCACACAGGCACGTGCCACTTCGTCCTCCAGGAAATAGCCGTCAGCTACGGTGGTCGTACCGCTGAGCAGCATTTCCGCGGCAGCCAGTTTGCTGCACCAGTACACCATCTCCGGGTTGACCTGTCTGGCTTCGGCCGGAAAGATGTGGGTCTGCAGCCAGGTATGCAGGTCAAGGTCATCGGCCAGGCCACGGAACAGTGTCATAGGGGCATGGCAGTGTCCATTGACCAGTCCGGGCATGACCAGTTGTCCTGCACCGCTGATCACGGTTGCATCTGCTGTCGACGGACAGGCGGACATGGGGCCGACTGTGCTGATCAGTGTACCGGTGATCGCAACAAACCCTTTGGCAATCACCTGTTCTGTATCGGGAAAGGGGAGAATTGTCGTGTCAATGATCAGGAGATCGATGTGCATAAGTGATTGCGTGCGGTCGTGGTGATGGTGTATCACTTTGGTCGGTTGGATCTGAAAGGACATTATACCTGAATGTGCCGAAGTCGCAAACCTGCGGGCAGGCGCTGTCACAGCAGGGCTTTGGGCAGGTCGTTTGCGTGTGAACGTCGACGGCTGAGAAGGAGAACAGAGAATGAATATTCAGGAGAAAAAAATCTTTATCAGCCAGCTGACCGCCGGTCAGCAGCTGCAGGATGTATTTCTGGTGGCAAAAAAATCACTGGCTGATACCAGAGCCGGCAAACCCTACCTTGCCATGACCCTGATGGACCGGACCGGTGAGATTGAGGTCAGGGTCTGGGAGAACGCGCAGCAGTATGACGCCCTGATCGAAGAGGGTGACTATGCCCTGGTGCAGGCTGTGGTCAAACCCTTCCGTGACCAGTTGCAGATGACCGTGACCTCCCTGCGAAAGGTGGATGAGACAGCGGTGGATCTGGCATCTTTTCTGCGGACAAGCACAAGGCCGGCGGCTGAGATGCATGCCGCTCTGGATGCGGTGATCGGTTCCATTACTGATCCGGCACTGCAGCAGCTTCTGCAAACCATCTTTCAGGGAGAGGTGCTGCAGAAATTTCAACGGGCGCCGGCTGCCAAAAAGTTACACCATGCCTATATCGGCGGCTTGATGGAACATACCCTGTCGATTGTCGGCATGGCGGACAAGGTGGCGGACCATTATCCCCTGATCGATCGGGACATGCTGATTGCCGGAGCCCTGGTGCATGACCTGGCCAAGATTGAGGAGTTTGATTATTCCAAACCAGCCTTTCAGTACACAGACCGGGGGCGCCTGGTCGGTCATCTGGTCATGGGAGTGGATATTGTGCGCCGGGCAGCCGGGCAGGTACCGGCGATCACAGACGATCAGCTGGACCGGCTTCTGCACATGATCCTCAGTCATCACGGCCAATACGGCTTTGGCTCCCCGGTGTTGCCCATGACGCCGGAAGCCATCCTGCTGCATCATCTTGACGACATGGACGCCAAGATGCAGTACATGGAATCATTGTGCGTCAAGATGGACGGTAACAGCTGGCAGTGGACCGATTATCAGCGGCATTTGGAGCGCTATCTCTACCTTCGTGCCTGCGGGGCAGCTCAGGAGGAAGGGGCGGAGCAGGCGGAAGATATCCCTGATCCGGCGGCCTCTTCACCAGCTGAGCCGGTTCGTCAGCCCAGGGAGAAATCGTCGTTGGCCCATCGCCAGCAGTCTCTCTTTTAAGCGGTGATGTTTTCCTCGCTGACAGGTCAAGCCAGGGCCCTTTCCCTGTTGAATCGAGCCCTGACCAGTGGCCGTATGGCCCATGCCTACCTGTTTGTCGGTCCCGACGGTGTGGGAAAGACCACCTGTGCTCTGGAGCTGGCGGCAGTCCTCCTCTGTCGGCATCCTCAGGAGGGACGACCGTGTACGATCTGTCCGGGGTGCCTTAAATTACAATCCGGTAACCATCCGGATCTCCTGCGTCTGCAACCGGACGGTGCTGCCCTTAAAATCGATCAGATCCGCGGGTTGAAAAAAACGCTCAACTATGCACCGTTTGAAAGCAGGGTACGGATCGTCATCCTGGAAGAGGTGCAGACCATGCGGCGGGAGGCCGGTAATAGTCTGCTGAAACTGCTTGAAGAACCCCCGCCCGATAATCTGCTTATCCTGATCAGTAACAGTCTTGATGCTCTTCTCGGGACCATTGTTTCCCGCTGCCACGTCATTCCCTTTGTTTCACTGCCGCTTGAGCAGGCAGCTGCCGTTATCCACCGGCATCGACCGGAGCTCGATACTGCCGATTGTCATGCCCTGGCCGCTCTGACCGGTGGTTGTCCGGGCCAGGCGCTGGCCATGGAGACGGATGGGGCTCTACCGGTTTATCAGCGCATTCTCCAAACCATAGCGGCGGATGAACAGTCCGGAGCACAGCGGATTGAACAGGCGATCACGCTGGCTGTCACCCTGGCCGACTGTAAGGATGGGCTGGAGAATGTCCTGCATCTTTTGCGGATCTTTTTTAAAGATGCAATGATGGTGCACTGCGGTTTAACCGTTCCGAACATGCCGCTTGGTGTGGAGCAGATAAGAGAACGCTGGAATTTAGACGGGCTTTCTGCTAAGATTGCGGCCATTGACCTGGCCGAACAGGCACTTGCCGGGAACTGTAACCGTGGTCTGATCAGTGAAGTTCTTCTTCTGGAACTCCTTGATTGCACACACCTCAACATCGAATCAGTATGATTGAACAGCCAAACGCATCGCAACTTGCTGATGACGCATCCCTTATGATGGAAGGCAGTGGCGGGGAAGAGGCGCTCTGTTATTATAAAATCTATTTTCGCGAGCAGGGGCAGCGCTTTACTGCCAATGCCCACCTGGCAGACCTGATCCCGGGAGATCGGGTTATGGTCCGGATGGAACACGGTATCGAGCCGGCAACCATTACCGATCGCAGCCCGGGAGTACCTGCCGGGGACCGGGCAGCGGGCTATCCTATTCAACGTCGGGTGAGTGAGGAGGAGGATGAAAAGTATACCCTCCTGGCACAGTTGGAACACGAGGCCTTTCTTCTCTGCAAGGACCGTATTCAAACACTCCACCTGCCCATGCATCTGGTCCGGGTCGAGCGATTTTTTAACGGGTCAAAGATAATTTTCTACTTTACTGCTGAAAGCCGCGTGGATTTTCGGGAACTGGTCAAGGTGCTGGTCCATGAGTTTCGAACCCGCATTGAGATGCGTCAGATCGGGGTTCGCCACGAGACTCAGATGATCGGAGGGATCGGGCACTGTGGACGCGAACTGTGCTGTTCCCTGTTTTTGACCACCTTTGATTCGGTTTCGATCAAGATGGCAAAAGCCCAGGATCTCCCCCTTAATCCGGCTAAAATATCCGGGCTGTGCAACCGCCTGCTCTGCTGCCTGACCTATGAGTATGAGACCTATAAGACAATGAAAAAAGGGATGCCCCGGGTTGGACGACAGATCGAATTCGAGGGCACTGTGTACCAGGTCACCCGCTTGATCCCTCTGCTCGGACAGGTGGCGACGATCTCATCCCAGGGCGAAGAGCGGGTGTTCACCGAGGAGGAATGGCGTTCCGCTGATCCGGTCCTCAAGACAACAACCCGGAAGAACATCAGCAAACGCGGTAAAAAGATGAAAGCCGATGCCTGGAAGGATCAGGAAGAGGCCGAGGAAAAGTGAGCAATGCACCTGCGGGCTGTGCTCTTTTCGCTCCGACCGATACCATGATCCGTCTTCTCTACTGTTCATTCTAACTGTTGAGCCAGTATGCCGACCTACGTCACAACCCCGATCTACTATGTCAATGCCATGCCGCACCTGGGGCATGCCTATACCACGATAGTTGCAGACACCTACAGCCGTTTTCGCCGACTCTGCGGGGATGATGTCCGTTTCCAGACCGGCACGGATGAGCATGGTGAAAAAATCGCTGAGGCGGCGGGCAGGGCGGGCGAGGCTCCCCGGGCCTATGTTGACCGGGTGGCAGCCGCCTTTCAGGCAACCTGGCCGCTGCTGGCGGTTGCGCCTGATCACTTTATCCGCACCACTGATCCTGATCATATCAAGACTGTGCAGAGTATCCTGCAGCAGGTGTACGATGCCGGGGATATTTATTTCAGCGAATACTCCGGTCTCTACTGCCGGGGTTGTGAACGGTTTCTGACTGAAAAAGAGCTGGTGGACGGTAAATGCCCTGATCATCAGGTCGAGCCCAGCCCCATTACGGAGCAGAATTATTTTTTCCGGATGTCCAGATACCAGGACTGGCTGATCGACCATATCAAGGCCAACCCCGACTTCATCACCCCGGAACGCTACCGGAACGAGGTGCTGTCCTTTCTCAGCGATCCTCTTGAAGATCTCTGTATTTCCCGGCCGACTTCACGCTTAACCTGGGGTATTCCACTGCCCTTTGACAGTAACTTTGTCACCTATGTCTGGTTTGACGCCCTGATCAACTATCTCACCGGGATCGGTTATCCGGACGGACCTGACTTCAATACCTACTGGGCAGTGGCGGAGCACATCATTGCCAAGGATATTCTTAAACCGCACGGCATCTACTGGCCGACCATGCTCCGGGCCATGGGGCTCAAGCCCTATCAGCGTCTTCATGTGCATGGATACTGGAATGTGGATGCCACCAAGATGTCCAAGTCACTGGGCAACGTGGTGCGTCCGAAGGAGCTGGTCGATGCCTTTGGCGTGGATACCCTGCGTTACTTTGTGCTTCGGGAGATGAGTTTCGGTCTTGATGCCTCGTTTTCCAGTGATGCTATCCTGGCCCGGCATAATGCGGATCTGGCCAACGATCTGGGCAACCTGTTCTCCCGCTCCCTGACCATGATCGATAAGTATGCCGACGGTCAGGTGCCGGAACGGGAGGCTGGGACCATTATCCCGGATGATCGGGCCCTGATGAGCGCGTTTACCGCCGCTATCATCGACTACAGAGAGCATATGGACGGGTTCCGGTTTCATAAGGCGTTGCAGGCGGTGTGGGAAGTGATCAGCCTCTTGAACCGATATATTGTGACCAACGCACCCTGGGAAATGGCCAAAAATCCTCGGCAGGCGGATCGGTTGCGAACGGTACTGTACTTTTTAGCCGAATCACTGTGGAAGATTGCCGTGCTTCTTGGACCGGTCATGCCGGAGACTGCCCGGAAAATGGCGGTGGCCCTGGGCATGGAGCAACTGTTTGCGGCCATCACCATCGACAACCTGCAGAAGTGGGGAGAAATCCCATCAGGTACGGTGATCGATAAGGGAACGCCGCTGTTTCCCCGTGTGGAGAAAGATGTCGAAATCAGTGCTGCAACGCCGGTCAGGCAGCCATCAGCAGCGACTGTTGCTGTTGAGACCACAGAGGGCCTGATCAGTTTTGATCAGTTCCAGTCTGTGGATCTGCGGGTAGCGGAGATTGTGGCCGCGGAAAAGGTCGACAAATCAAAGCGATTGCTTAAACTAACAGTGCGGGCTCCTGAAGAACGGACCATTGTTGCCGGCATTGCGGAGTTCTATGCCCCGGAAACCCTTATCGGCCGGCGGGTCATCATCGTGGCGAATCTGAAGCCGGCCAAGCTCATGGGGATCGCATCCCAGGGTATGATGCTGGCGGCAAAGGAGCCGCAGGCCGACGGGACGGAGAAACTGGTTATTGCCACCGTGGCCGCACCTGTTGCAGCCGGGAGCCGGGTGGCGTAAACCGGTGAAACCGTCAGGCCACTATGCAGTCACTCGACCAAATAAACAAGGAAAAGAGCGAATATGTTCATGCTGAGCAACTTTCTCATGGCTGTAGCTAAACTACTGAACTTCGTCCTCGGCGCCTACATTTGGGTGGTGATTGCACGGGCGGTGATTACCTGGGTCAATGCCGACCCCTATAACCCTATTGTCCGGTTCTTACGTCAGGTGACAGATCCGGTGCTGGTGAAGATCCGTCGTTTTGTCCCGGTAATGGGCGGTCTTGATCTCAGCCCCATGGTCCTTATCCTGATCATTATCTTTTTGCAGAGCTTTCTTGTCCCCACGATCCAGCAGCTGGCCATGTATTTTCAGTAAATGCGCAACCCCTCCGGGAGCTCCTGCTGAAAACACCCGGGGCCTTCTGTGTCGGACAGAGAGCATGTTTCCAGAATATCATGAAGCAGTCCGACACCACTCTTCCCTGTCTGCAGTCACTTCCCGACGGCTCTCTGTCCATTGCCCTGTATGTCCAGCCTCGGGCCGCACGTGACGGCCTGGCCGGTTTACACGAGGGCAGACTCAAGCTGCGGCTGACAACGCCGCCGGTTGACGGCAAGGCCAATAAAGCGGTGATCAGTTTTCTCGCCAGGCTGCTGCATCTTCCTAAATCTTCAGTAACCATCAGGACCGGCCTGCAGAGTCGATCTAAAGTCGTTATCGTGACCGGTGCTGATTTTGAGCAGGTACAGTCTGTCTTAAGAGCCCGTCTTGCGGCGGATTCAGTATGAGTGAGTGTTGGGGTCGGCAGTGGATGCCTGCCGAAACCTGCATCACTGCAAATTGACCATATATCTGAAACATCAGGGGGAAATATGAAAAAAATGGTGGTGGCCAACTGGAAGGCCTATCTCTCACCGGAACGGGCTCGGCAATGGTGTGCTGTTTTTGCTGAGGTGTATCGCCCTCGGCTGGATGTGGAGGTTGTCATCGCGGTACCGGCACTGTTCATGGAGTCAGCGGCAAAGTGGGCACAGCCGATTGCAGGGATATCACTGGCAGCGCAGGGGGTTTCTGCGTATCCCCAGGGAAGTTATACAGGTTCGATACCAGCGGCCTGGTTGCGGGGACTGGCCCGCTACACGCTGATCGGTCACCGGGAAAGGCGGCAGTACTTCCGGGAAACAACACAGGATGTTGCACGGCAGGCCTACGAGTCGCTGGTTGAAGATCTGCAGCCGATCGTCTGCTTTGGTCAGAATCAGATCGTCACCCAGGCTGCTGCCATGGCCTCGGAGGAGTTGCCTAAACTGCTATGGGCGTATACGCCGGAAACACCGGGCACCCTGGAGATGGCCAGAAGCGAGACAGACATTACAGCGCAGTTACCGGCCATCGGCCGGGCAACGGATAACCGTCCGGTGCTTTATGGCGGCGGGATAACCGTGGACAACGCCGACCGGCTGTGGTCATTGCCGGGGTTGAGCGGTATCATGCTGGGTAAGGCCTGTCTGGATGCCGCCGCCTTTGCTGCACTGGTGAACCGTCTTTAAGCCGGAAACATCTCTGGTTTTGCATGTACAGCCGCCGGATGTGGCAACGCACACCCGGCGGATCGGGTGGATGGCCGGTGCAGGGCAAGCAGGTGACTGCAGTCCCGAGACACCGGTAAAGACAGCCTAGTTCATCATTTCCAGCATTGCCCGGATCAGCTTATCCGCTCCCTCGGCAATCTGGTCGATTCGTGAGTTGAGCATGTAGCAGGGGGTGCTGACGATCTTCTGGTCGCGGTCAATGGCGATCTCACCCTGCATGGTTGGCTGATGGTGTGCCCCCATGGCAGCGATGTTGTCTGCAGTCCCCTGGTCCTGACCGATGGTGAGGGTGACGTTGCCAAGTACCTTGGCAAGGATCACCGGTGCTATGCACAGAGCACCGATTGGTTTGCCGGCATCGTGGATACCCTTGATAGCACCGGCCACATCCTTGTTGACGGTGCAGTTCGCACCGTCAAACGCATAGGAGCTGAGGTTTTTGGCAGCCCCGAATCCTCCCGGGATAACCAGCCCGTCAACAGAATTCGGGTTGAAGGTGGCAAGGGAGGCGATTTTGCCTCTGGCAATGCGTGCCGATTCAATCAGGACGTTACGCTTCTCACTCATCTCCTCACCGGTGATATGGTTGAGAACATGGTGTTGTCTGATGTCCGGGGCATAGCATTGAAAGTCTGCGCCGTTTTTATGGATGGCCCAGAGGGTGAGGGTGGCCTCGTGGATTTCGGCACCGTCCTGGTGTCCACAACCGGAAAGAATAACGGCAAATATTTTTTTCTGCATAACAGCCTCCAAATCAACGGATTGGCGAAGAGTTCGTTCCTGCCCGGGCCGGATCGCCCCGACAGGGATGGTGTTAGTCTAATGAATAAATGGCGCTGAGATTCCGATATCTTTCAGCATAGTCAAGACCATAGCCGACGAGAAAGCCGCGATCGAGGTCAAAGCCGACAAAATCGACATCAACGGCCGTGGTCCTTCGTTCTTTTTTGTCAATCAGCGTACAGGTGCGCACGTCTGCGGCCCTGCCGGCTGAAAAGTGCTGCTGCAGCCAGGCCATGGTCGTGCCGGTATCAACGATATCCTCCACCAGGAGCACATCCTTGCCGGTCAGGTCAATGTCCGGTTCCCTGATTAAACAAATGGAGCCGGATGAGACCGATGCCTTGCCGTAGCTGACCACCCGGACAAAATCGATTTCAAGGTCCAGGTCAATGGCCCGGCAAAGATCCGCTGTAAAGATAAAGGCGCCGTTCAGCACGCCAAGGAGTACCAGCCGTCTGCCCCGGTATTGCTGACCGATCTGCTGTCCGAGTTCCCGGACGCGCCGGTGGATCTGTTCGGTGCTGAGAACGGGGGTGCTCGGTAACTGTAAGTTCACCATAGTACAGGTACAGGTTTGTGTTACTGTTCATCTTGCCATTTTTTGAGAACAGCGGCAGCCTCATCCCTCTCCTCAAAGGCGTTTTTCTGGGCCAATGCTCGTGTCAGTTCCTGGATCGCCTCCTGCTTTTTACCTTCTCCATACAGCGCCAGGGCAAGATGATAGCGGAGAACCGGCAGATCATCCTGTTTTTGTACAGCCTGGGCAAACTCGTTGCGCGCAAGGGTGTACGATCCGCGTTTGTAATGGACCCATCCCAGGGTATCGATGATATAGGCATCGTCCGGCTGCTGCTGTTTGGCAAGCATTGCCAGGCGTAACGCCTCACCAAGATCCGGATTTTCACTTTCAGCAATCAGCCAGGCAAGGTTGTTGGCCGCCGGAGCAAAATCCGGTTTGATGGTCAGGATGTGGGCGTACGTTTCCCGGGCCAGACCATGTTCGGCGGTCTGTTCGTAGAGTGAACCCAGGCCCATATGCGCGTTCACAGACCGGGGATGCTTGCGCAGCAGGTCTTTGTACTCCGCGATGGCCTGGTCGGTTTTGCCCTGTTTGGCAAGGACCATAGCGCTCATCGTATACGAGAGGGGGTTTTCCGGGTCAAGCTCCTGAGCCTTTTGGTAGGCAGCCAGCGCCTTTTCCGGTTGGTCGGCACTCAGATAGAGATTGCCTAAAAGAATCTGCAGCCCCCCGCTCTGTGGTGCTTTGGCGATCTGGGCCTGGGCCATTTTCAGCAGATCTTCCTGTTTGGCACCTTCTGTTTGAGCAATCTGCAGCAGAAAGGTCAGTCCCTTGGCGTTATCCGGTTGGATGGTGAGCAGTTTTGTAAACGTCTGTTTTGCTTTTTCATGCTGCCCCATTGCCAGATAGGTGAGCCCAAGACCGCCGAGAACATCGACATTTTCAGGTAGTTTATTATGAAGATCGACAAACATCTTTTCTGCTGTCCCGTAGTCCCTGGTCGCAAACATGCTTTCAGCCAGGGTCAGCGCCGACCGGAAATCGTTAGGACTGATTTTCAGGGCAGTGGCAGCCTCTTTTTTGGCTGTTTCAAATTCTCCTTCCTGGAGTGAAAGTGCGGCCAGTAACGAGCGGGCCCTGGCAAAGCCGGGATTAAGTTTAATAGCCTCGAGCAGGGCCTCCTTAGCCTGTCTCCTGTCCATCTGGTTGCTGTGCGCCACGGCCTTGACCAGGTATGGTTTATCCCATTTCGGGTAGTCCCGGATCAGTCCGTTGATGATGCTCAGGGCTTCCGGATTTTTGTCTTCCCGGGTATAGAATTTAGCCTGAACCAGGTTGGCTCCGGCATTTTTCTCCTGTTTGGCAAGTATCTGCCCCATCAGGTGCCGCGCCTCTTCAAACCTGCCGTGATCAAAGTAAAAGTCGGCCAGCTGTGCCTGGACATCTTCTTTCACCTCTGCGGTGTCAATGGCCTCCTTGTACTGTTGCTCTGCCTGATCGGGCTTGTGCTGTCTGGTGTAAAATTCGGCAAGGGAGAGTTTCAGCCGGCTGTTTTTCGGATCAGCTTGAACGGCCTGCTGGAGATGCTGTTCAGCTGCTGCCACGTTGTTGTGCGCAAGGTCGATGGAGGCCATCTGCAGGTACGGCTGCGGAGAATCCGGAAATGCTCCGGCCATTTTTTCAAGAATCTCCCGGGCCTTGTACGGCTGTTGGCGTTCGATGTAAAAGGACGCCAGCAGGGAGTAGTTTGTTGCCTCGTTCCGGTCGAGCTCCAGAGCCTTGAGAAAGGCCTGCTCTGCTTCCGGAAAACGTTGCATGGCTGATAAGACACGACCCTTAACACCCCACAACCGGTCATCTTCAGGTGTTTTGGCCAGGGCCCTGTCAATACCGGCAAGGGCTGCCTCATGGTTGCCCTCAAACAGCTCCACATTGGCGAGCAGGGCAAGGGCATCTTTGTTGTTAGCGTCCTTGGCAAGTATTTCGTTGAGGAGCTTTCTGGAGGCCTCTTTCTGGTCGGCAAGCAGATACAGTTCAGCGGTTTTTATCTTGGCATCGAAGTTGGCCGGGTCAAGACTCGCCGCCTGCTGCAGTTCTTCAAAGGCCAGGTTAGGCTCGCCGCGATTGAGGTACAGCAGCCCGAGCTGGTAACGGGCCTCGGCATATTTCGGGTCGATCTGCACTGCGTTGCGCAGCTCGATGATCGCCTCCTGTTCCTTGCTGTCCTCCAGGTACACCATGGCTTTTTTAAGGTGAGTGACCTTCTTCTGTGCCGGGTCACTGGAGCACCCGAAGAGGACGGAAACAACCAGAAAACAGGAGCAGGCGTAGACAACAACGGGCCGAAAGAAAAGGTGCATAGTATGTTCCCTGACAGGCTCAAAAAATAAAATGTAATTACATGTTGTTAACTATAACCAAGAATTCGCTGTTCTTTCTAGAAAAAGTTCGTTTTTTTTCTTTCTTATGATAAATTGCTCAATGAGAGTGGTTTATTGTACAATATTGTTCATACATCCGTAATGGAGGGGGAGAATGTTTAGAAAACAATATTTGCTTGCCATCTGGGTTCTGATCGTCATGTTTGTGGTAACCGGAGCCGTGCAGGAGGTGTTTGCCGCCGGAGATTCATCGGATGGCAGTGCCACTGAAACAATGAAGAAACAGTTGCGCAGCGACATTGTCGGCACCAAGGTGTTTCCCGGGGAAGATCAGGAGTATGTCATTGGTCATGGTGACGTTCTCTCGGTGGTTATCTACGGTGAGGGCAACATGGCGGCCACGAGCTCTGCCGCCGGTATGGGCCTGGAGATGGAAGGTTTGCCGGGAGGTGAACCGACAGGTGGCCGTCAGGCAGGCGGCAACATCGCCGAGGGTGCGGTGGTAAGGACAGACGGGCGGGTCTCGTTGCTGCATATCGGTGATGTGAACGTTCTCGGAATGACAATGACCCAGGCAACCGACTATCTGACAAAACTGTATGCCACGGTGTATTCCAACCCCATGGTAACGGTGAGCCTTATGCAGAGCAACAGCCGCCGGTACACGGTTATGGGTGAGATCAGAACCCCCGGTGTCTTCAACCTTGACTATCCGGTGACCGTGGTGCAGGCCATTGCCCGCAGCGGCGGCTTTACCGAGTGGGCAAAGCACAGCATCACCGTTGCCAGGGTGGGGGATGATGTGAAGACCAGCAGGGGTGAAGAGGGAAAAACAAACCTCAAGTTTGATTACGACGATTTAGTGAAGGGGAAAAATCTGGAGCAGAATATTTACTTACAGTCCGGTGATATCGTCATTGTCCACTAGTCACCAAGGAGCGGTATGGGAATGATAACGCGAATAGGGGCATTTGTTTTGGCCGTGGTGGGAATGGCCGGTATGAACGAAGCCTGGGCGCGGCAGAACATAGCCATTGGTGAGCTGACGATCGGTTATGATTATCAGGATCGTAACTATAAAAATGGCGACCACAGGTATTCAAGCGAATCAGATGCCCGGAATCTCTTTGCCAGCCCGAGAATACGGCTTTCCTCCCGGGGATCAAGCGACCTGCTGGAGTTCACCTATGCCCCCTCCTTTACGTATGACGATGCCGACAACAGTAACTTTGTCGGTCATGATCTCGGCCTGCTTGCTGAAAAGAACATCACCCGTGATTGGTTGGTTCAGGTTACCGACAGCTACTACAAGGGTGAAGACACGGTCGGCGATTACACACAAAGACGGGCAGCGATCATGCCGGAACCAGAGGGGTCGATGTCAACACCGCCGATCGGCGCGGGTCCGATTGACGACGGCATACGTGAGTTTTCCGATATCTATGGCCGTCAGAGGTACTGGCGCAACGACTTGAGCCTGCGCACTGACTACACCTATGCGCAGGACTCGATCGTCGGACTTGAATACCGCTATGGTGTGCTCCGGTACGATGATGATGCCGGCAGAAGAGATTCCGACTACGACCGGCATGAAGGGGTCGGTCGTCTCTCCTATCGGTTTGATACCAACTGGCATGGCGAATCGGAATTCTCCTATGTCAAAGGTATCTACGATGAGATTGACGCCGACAGCCCGGATGCGGTCGATGAAGATCTGGAAGAGTACCATGCCATGCTCAGGCTCAATTACCGTTGGCGGCCCCATGATATCTATTTCGGACGGTACATGTATACAAAAACGGCCTATGAGGATGAAGTGTATGAGGATTCGACGATCCATGCCTTCACGTTTGGCTGGGATCATGATTTCAGCCCGCGGCTGAGCACGACCCTGTCCGGCGGGCCCTCCATTGTGACCTTTGAAAACAGCGGTGATGAGACCGGGTATAACGCCTATGCCGGGCTGCGCTGGGCGGTCTCACCAATCAGTAATCTGTCGGTGCATGTAGCCCATGACTATGAGTTTGATAACTTTGACACCCGCCAGGTTGGGTTGACAAAAACGTGGAGTTCCGGGCTCGCCTTTGATCACCGTTTTACGCCGCATCTGGGGACAACGCTGTCAGGGGGCTATGCGCGGAGCAAGCATGAACATCCTGCTGTTGCCGGGTTGCCCGAGGAGTATGACCGTTTCGACTATACGGAGAAGATATACCATGTCGGCGTGGCAATGCAGTACAACTTCCTGCAGCGCTATACCCTTGCCGCCTCCTATCGATACGCTGACCATTCAGAGCCGGGGGACGAGTACGATGAACACCGGTTCTTTCTCTCTCTGACAGCTGCCACCGAACTGTGGCGCTGGTAGTCCGGGACGGCGCGTATCAGGGGCGGATTCTTTTTAGTTCTCTTTTAAACAGGCAGAAATGATGTACCTGAACAGGCGAGTATGAGCGGAATAGCCGGTTATTTTAATATCCAGGCTTCTCCGAAGGGATCTTTGCGCTGTCTTGAGCAGATGGTCTGGGCACTGCGTCACCGGGGGCCGGATGGATTTGGTTTTTATCAGGATGCCCTGACCGGTCTTGCCCATGCACGTCTTTGCACCATTGATCCGGAGACCGGCTGGCAGCCCGTCTGCAATGAAGACCGGTCGGTATGGGTGATCGCCGATGGTGAGATCTTCAACCATGCTGCACTGCGCACGCAACTTGTGCAACAGGGGTACCGGTTTGCCGGTCATTCCGACACCGAGGTGCTGGTGCATCTGTATGAGGAAAAAGGTGTTGATTTTCTGCTGGAGTTGAATGGCCAGTACGCCATTGCTCTGTACGATGCCAGGAGACAACGGCTCTTCCTTGCTCGCGACCGCATGGGGATCTGCCCGTTATTTTACTGCCGGCACCAGGGCCGGTGCTATTTCGGCTCGGAAATGAAAGCCGTTTTTTCAGCAGATCCTTCCCTGCCGCGCCAGATCGATTCCCAGGTTCTGCACGATATCTTCACCTGCTGGAGCCCGGTGGGGGCAGACACGGTTTTTGCCGGTATGCGGCAACTCCTGCCCGGTCATGTTGTGGAGGTGAGTGCACAGGGTATCGGAGAACAGCGGCCATACTGGACTCTGGCCTACAATAGCGGGCCGGACTGTCAGGGGTCGGTGGCAGAGCTTGCCGAGGAATTGCGGGCTCTGCTCACCGACGCTGTACGTCTGCGTGTGCAGGCTGATGTACCGATCGGCGCGTATCTGAGCGGCGGGCTGGACTCATCCGTGATTGCGGCTCTGATCCGGCAGTGCACCAAAACCCCGCTGCAGACCTTTGCCGTTGCCTTTGACGACGCTGTGTACGACGAGCGGCAGGAACAGCTCAGGGTCAGCGAGTACCTGCAGACAGAGCACGAGCGGATCGTGTGCAGCTATGCGGACATCGCCCGGGTTTTTCCGGAAGTGATCTTTCATGCCGAAACCCCGATCATACGCACTGCACCTGCACCAATGTTTCTCCTCTCGGGTCTGGCACGGGAACATGGATGTCCGGTTGTTCTCAGCGGTGAAGGGTCCGATGAGATCCTTGGCGGGTACGATCTGTTCAAGGAGGCAAAGGTGCGTGCCTTTATCAGTGTGCAGCCGGATTCGGCATGCCGCGCCATGCTGCTGAAGCGGCTCTATCCGTACCTGGCGCTTTCTCCGACCCGCTCGGCCGGATATGCCCGGCAGTTCTTTGCCACCACAGTCCATCCGGAATCCGATCTGTTTTACGCCCACCAGCCGCGATGGAAGAACGGCCGGTTTCTCACCGGCTTTTTATCCGACTCCCAAACCACTGATCAGTATTCCTCACTTGAAAAGATACATGCATTTATGGCAAGCTCTATGCAGGGTCAGGATTTTTTTACCCGTGCCCAGTCTGTGGAATCCAGACTGCTGCTGCCCAACTACCTGCTCTCTTCGCAGGGCGATCGCATGGGAATGGCCCATTCAGTGGCAGGGCGTTATCCGTTTCTGGATCACCGGGTGGTTGAATTTGCCGCCCGGATACCCGGCCGGTTGAAGATGAAGGGGCTGCAGGAAAAGTATCTTCTGAAAAGGGCGGTGCACGGTCTGTTACCCGCGGCAACGGTGCAGCGAAAAAAACAGCCGTATATGGCGCCGGATATACCGAGTTTTTTTGGAACAGCCGTCCCGCCGTACGTTGAACATCTTCTTTCACCGGCGTATTTGAGCACAACACAACTGTTTAAAACGGCTATGGTAGCAAATCTTGTTGAGAAGTGCCGGGCGAAATCCCGACAGGGATTCCGGGAAAACATGGCGCTTGTCGGCATTTTGTCCACCCAGTCCCTGTACGATCAGTTTGTCGAAAATTGGCGGGTGGAATGTCCGGCATCTCTTGAGAAGACGAAAAAGTTGATTCGGATGTGAGGCTATAATGCAGGAGAACATTGATACAATTCGGGCTTTTATTGTTTCCAACTTTCTCTTTGATACAACGGAAACACCACTGGAGAACGATACCTCTTTTCTGGAGCAGGGGATCATCGATTCCACCGGCGTCCTGGAGCTGGTGGAGTGGCTTGAAGAAACCTTTTCCATAAAGGTGGCAGACGAAGAACTTATCCCGGAAAACCTGGATTCAGTGCATCTGCTGGCGCAGTTCGTTGGCAGAAAAACAAGCTGATACAAAACAGATATGCTGCTGACCGATTATCTTACTACAGCCACCGAACGTGACCATGCCAAGACGCTGCTTATCCATGGCGACAGGCAGTTTACCTACGGTGATGTCAACAGGGCTGCCCAGGGCATTGCTACGGGACTGCTGGGTTTCGGTCTGGAGCCCGGGTTTCGCGGTGCGTTGCTCACAGACGATCCCTTCTGCTATATTGCCTCCTATTTCGGGATCCAACTGGCCGGCGGGGTGGTTGTCGGGCTCAACACGCAAACGTCTGCTGCCGGACTGGCGTACGTCCTTGATGACTGCCGGGCCTCGGTGCTGATTGCCGCCAATAAATTTGCCCGCTACATCCAGGCCGCACTTCCCCAGGCACCCTCGGTGCAACAGCTTGTACTCGCCGATGCCGGTGAAGACCCACAGGATGAGCAGCCATGGTGTACGCACAGCTTTGCCGATCTGTGCACCTGTCCGCCGTCAGCTGCACAGATGCTGCCGTACCGGTCTGCCTGTGATTTCGCCCAGATCATTTACACCTCCGGCACCACCGGCAAACCAAAAGGCGTTGTTCTGCGCCATGCAAACCTGATCGCCAACACAACCTCCATTGTGTCGTACCTCGGGTTGCAGTCGTCGGACCGGGTCATGGCCGTGCTGCCCTTTTTTTATTCCTACGGCAACTCAATTCTGCTGACCCATGTGGCAGTGGGCGGCTCCCTGGTGGTGAACCAGAGTTTTCTCTATCCGAACACGATCCTGCAGCAGATGCTCGACCACGAGGTCACCGGATTTTCCGGGGTGCCTTCAACCTATGCCCTGCTTTTAAACCGGTCATCAATCGCTTCCTTTTCCTTTCCAAAGTTGCGGTATCTTACCCAGGCCGGGGCAGCAATGTCGCCGGAGCTGGCCAGACGATTGAAGGGTATTTTTCCGGCAAGCGCCATTTATATCATGTACGGCCAGACCGAGGCCTGCGCCCGACTTGCCTACCTGCCCCCTGAAGAGCTTGAGCGCAAGCCGGGCTCCATTGGGAAGGGCATTCCCGGTGTCGAGCTGCAGGTGTTGGACAAAGACGGTAAACCGGTCTTGCCGGGCGAGATCGGCGAGATTGTCGCCCGTGGTGAAAATATCATGGCCGGCTACTGGAACCGTGTTGAGGAGACCCGCGAGGTGTTGCGACCGGAAGGATTATGGACGGGAGATCTCGCTACCTGTGATGAGGAGGGTTTTCTCTACATCGTCAGCCGTAAAAGCGATCTGATCAAGTCCGGTTCGCACCGCATCGGTCCGAAAGAGATAGAGGACGTGCTTGCCGAGCATGCTGCCGTGCACGAGGCAGCGGTGTTCGGTGTTCCGGATGAGATCCTTGATGAACGTATCTGCGCCTGTGTCGTCCTGCGGCCGGAATGCGCGTGCAGTGAAAAAGAACTGAAGCTTCACTGTAAAAAATATTTGCCGCAGTATAAGATACCGCACGAGGTTGTTTTTGTTGCCGACCTGCCGAAAACAACCTCCGGGAAGATCCGGAAGAATGAACTGCGTGCCACTCTTCTGCACAGGTAAGAAAAAATGTCGGAGTTACAGCAGCAGATGATCAACTATTTCACCGTTGATGTTGAAGACTACTTTCAGGTTGCGGCCTTTGAACGGATCGTGTCGCCGGGCAAGTGGGACGGCTACGTCTCCCGGGTTGAGCGAAATGTCGATTTCCTGCTGGATATGCTTGATGAGCACGGGGTGAAAGGCACGTTTTTCGTGGTTGGCTGGACTGCAGAGCGGTATCCGGACATGGTGCGTACGATCGCTGCCCGGGGGCATGAGCTTGGCTGCCACAGTTACGCCCACAAAAAGATCTATGATCTCACCCCGGAAGAGTTTCGGGCCGATACTGCCAGGGCAAAGGACATCCTTGAAAACATCACCGGGCAACCGATCACCGGGTATCGGGCTCCCACCTACTCGATAACCAAACGGTCCCTCTGGGCCCTGGATATTTTGCAGGAGCTGGGTTTTACATGGGATTCATCGATTTTCCCTGTGGTGCACGACCAGTACGGTATTCCGGATGCGCCCCGGTTTCGTTTTAAATGGCCGGATCACGATCTCGTCGAATATCCCATGTCCACCATGCCCGCTCTGGGGCAGAACATCCCGGTATCCGGTGGCGGCTATTTCCGGATCTTTCCCTACTGGTTCACCAGGATGGCGTTACGAAAGATCAACAGCCGGGAACAGCAGCCGTTTATTTTTTATCTGCATCCCTGGGAAGTGGATCCTGAACAACCCCGGATGAACAATGCCGGCTGGAAATCAAGGTTTCGGCATTATTGTAATCTGGATAAAACAGCATCCCGGTTGAAACGGCTGTTAACCGATTTCCGGTTTGCACCTATACCGGGTACTACTGTGTGAGGGAGACATCAGGATATGAAGCATACATGGTTGTTGCAGTTGCTGGTTGCGCTGCCTTTTTTCCTCTGGGCAGCAGAAGGTCAATGTCAGAACAGTGTGGACGGTGCTATGCATGGATCGGAACAGGATGTGTCTGTTTTGGCTCAGAAGACAATTGTTTTCGGCCATCAGTCCGTTGGTATGAATATTCTCGACGGCCTGCGTCATCTGCAGTTTGGTGACCAGACCGTTGGGGTCAACAGGATCGGTAATGGAGAAACCCTTGTAAAGGGGGCTGTTAACCACGCGTTTATCGGCACCAATGCCGATCCGTCCGGGAAGATGAACAGTTTTTCCCGACTGCTCGATACCTATAAGGAGAGCCCCCCGGACATTGCTTTTTTCAAGTTCTGTTATCTGGATGTTGATCAGCATACAGATATCAATGGTCTGTTTGCCGAGTATCAGGAGCTGATCGCGCACCTGAAAAAAACATTTCCCCAGATGGTTATCATCCACACAACCGTGCCGTTGCGACAGATTCAAACCGGACCCAAAGCGTGGGTCAAGCGGGTCATCGGCAAACCAGTGACCGGGTTGGCGGACAACGTGGCCAGGGAAGCGTTTAATACGCTGGTACGAACGCAATTTGCACAGGACCCGCTGTACGATATTGCCAAGGGAGAATCCACCTATCCGGACGGCGCACGGGAGTCCTTTGAGCATAAGGGAAAGGCTGCCTATGCGCTGGTACCGCAGTACACCGACGACGGCGAACACCTCAATGCAGACGGCGGCAGGCTCCTTGCCCGGCAGCTTGTTCAGGTTCTTGTGCAGGCGGCACAGATTCAAAACGACCGCTAAGGCTTCTTGCTGTGGCAACGACAAAGCTGAAAAAGCTGTGGAAGCACTTCCGTCAGCAACCTGCGGCAACACTTACCATGCTGCGGGCCTTTGTGCGGGGATGTTTCTATATTGTATGGTTCCGTCTGACCAGTCTCGGCAGGGTGCAGATCGATTTCCCTTTTTTCTGCTACACCCGGGTCTGTATCACTGGAAGAGGCCGGGTCCACATCGGCAGGGACTGCTCTGTTTTTGTGAATAATTTTGAGCGCCTGCACATTCACACCCTGACCGGAGAGGCCAGGGTTGTTATCGGTGAACGGTGTTCCCTGGGCGGGGTGACCATCCGCTGCGCCGAAGAGATCCGACTGGGAGACTGCATCCTTGCCGCTGCGGTTCTGCTGCAGGATGTTCCGTTCTCTTTTCCGGTGGTGCGTAGTGACCGGCACACCGTGTTGCCTGCTGCACCGATCAGCATCGACGACCATGTGTGGCTGAGCGGCCGGTCGGTGGTCCTGCCGGGGAGCAGTCTGGGAGAAGGATCGGTTTTGGGTATCTGCTCAGTACTGTTCCGGCAATCAGTCGGCGCCGGGTATCTGGTCCTTGGCAATCCGGCCCGGAGGCCGTTGCCGATCGCCAATCTTTTACAGATGAGAACGCATGAAAAATGACTAGGTTTACACCACCACTTTTTTCACGGATGCGATTGGCTCTTTTCAGATTCATCCATCGGAAGAATCCCCGTATCCAGGTGGGAGAAGGGTTACGCCTGGACTGCTGGCTGTCGATCAAGGGGCCCGGCCTGGTGACCATCGGGGACAACTGTGTGGTGAGTGCTCTGCCCGGCAGTGCCGCCTACATGACCACGCTGTACACCAATGCCCCGGAGGCGTGCATCACCATCGGCAACAACGTCAGTCTGGTGTCGGCACGGTTTTCCAGCAGGTTTGCAATCCGTGTCGGTGATGGGGTGCTTGTTGAAGATGCCTCACTGATGGATACCGATTTCCATACCTTGGACATCTCCCGACAAACGCCAAAGGATGAGACCAGGGAAACGTGCAGCATATCGATCGGCCGGGATGTGTACATCGGGGCCCGGGCATTTGTGACCAAGGGTGTGGTTCTGGAAGAGGGCACAAAGGTGTATCCAGGAGCAGTGGTGCAGAAGTCCTGGCCGGCGCAGACACTGCTCATCGGTAATCCCGCCAAACCCTTTCAGCCACAGTAAATCACACCGTACGCCTGAGTCTGCAATGAACAACGTGGAACCTCCCACTGGTTACGTGCCAGGTAAGCAGGTCAACAGAACTGTCTTGCTGCAGATGCTTCTGCTGGGCGGTGCTGTTGCATTCACCTTTTCTGAGGTGTGGTACTCCCTCTGGCAAACCTGGGTCGGGTCCGACGACTATGCCCACGGGCTGCTCATCCCGCCCGTGGCGCTGTACATAGCGTGGCGGGCACAGGCAGAACTGCCTGGTCGGCCTCTTACCCCGTCTCGGATGGGGGGCTGGCTGCTGCCTGTGTTCTGTCTGGGGTATGTGCTGGCGAGATTTGCCGAAAACGCCACCCTGTCCGCTGTGTTTATGGTGTTGACCTTTGGTGCACTCATCCTGTTCGTGGCCGGTTGGCAGACAATGCGGACGCTGCTGTTTCCACTGTTCCTGCTGTTTTTTATGATTCCTGTGCCGGAACAGGTCTACGCCTCTGTTACCGTGCCGTTACAGCTCTTTGTTTCCAAGGTCAGTGTCGATTTTGCACAGTGGCTTGATATCCCTATTTATCGCAACGGGAATATTATCCAGATGTCCAGCCGTACGCTTGAGGTGGTGCAGGCCTGCAGCGGTCTGCGTTCGCTCATGAGCCTGGTCACGCTGAGTCTTATCATGGGGTATTTTTTGCTGAACCGGAACATCCTGCGTACACTTCTGGTGATCCTGTCGTTACCGATGGCTGTGCTGGTGAACTGTTTTCGGGTCCTTGCCGCCATCCTGGTCCTGCATTTCTTTCAGTACGATCTGACCGATGATTCTGTGCACACTCTCTTCGGGGCAGCGATGTTTGGCGCAGCCCTTGGTCTGCTGTACATGCTGCAAAGAGGGCTTGCCCTATGGGATCGCTGAGTTGGGTACGGGTGTCTGTGGCGGTGGTACTGCTGCTGGTGACCGGTATACTTGTTGAAATCACCCGCAATGTGGCATCATATCATGTTACTACTCCGCTTTCCGCAGCCTTCACCACTGTTGGTGACTGGCAGGCGGCGGGCGATATTCCGCTGGACGACGCTGTACGGGAAGCGCTCTATCTCGATGACCACCTCTTCCGCAGGTTTTCCAACGGGCATGCAGTTGTGGAACTGTACATCGGCTACTATCACTCTTTAGCCAAGGTAGGGGCTGCCCACGATCCGCTGGTCTGTTTTCCCGGGCAGGGATGGGTCCTGCGCAACAAACAGACAGTGGCGCGAACCATCCAGGATCCGAACGGTGATCTGGTGTTGAAGTATACGACCGTGACGGCCGAACGCAACAGTGATCAGGATCTCTTGCTGTACTGGTTTCAGGCAGGCCGCAAGATGGCAGCCGGCACGTTTATGCAGAAGGTGTATGCGGTACAGGCCAAACTTTTCGGTCAGGAGGCGTCCAATGCCTTTGTTCGCGTCAGTATTCCTTTAAAAGGGGTTTCTGTTGCCGAAGGTAAGGAGGCGTTGACGCGGTTTGCCACTGATTTTTATCCTGTTTTTTCCGACTTTGTCGGCCAGGCATCGGCGACCAAGAGGTGAAGAGTATGCTGAGTATGCTGTTTTTTCTGTCAGTAGCGCTTGTTCTCTATGTGTATGCCGGGTATCCGCTCCTGGTCAGGCTGTTTGGTACAGTCCGATCCCGGCCGATCCGCAAAGAGCCGTTTGAACCAATGGTCACTGTTATCATTCCCGCTTACAATGAAGAAAAGCATATAGGCAGGACCATAGCCAACAAGCTGGCTCTGAACTATCCACGGGAGAAACTGGAGATTCTGGTCGTTTCCGACGGGTCCACCGACGGTACTGACAGCATTGTCAAAGACTATGCAGAAGAAGGGGTACGACTGTTGCGGCAGGAACCCCGGGGCGGGAAGACCCTGGGGCTGAACGCGGCGATTCGGGAGGCAGGCGGTGAGGTCATCTTTTTTTCCGATGCCAATTCCCTGCATCATCCGGATGCACTCCGGGAACTGGTTGCCAACTTTGCTGATCCGCAGGTCGGCTATGTCACCGGCAAGATGATCTATACCAATCCGGACGGCAGTGTCATCGGTGACGGCTGTTCCGCCTATATGCGCTATGAGAACATGATCCGCCTCCGGGAAACAAAAATCGGCTCGATTGTGGGTGTTGACGGCGGGGTCGATGCGGTCCGCCGTTCACTCTACGTGCCGATGCAGGCTGATCAGCTTCCCGATTTTGTGCTGCCGCTTTCGGTTATTGATCAGGGGTATCGGGTGGTATACGAGCCGGAGGCCCTGCTGTGTGAAGATGCCCTGTCCACCGCTGCCGACGAGTACCGTATGCGGGTGCGGGTTTCGCTGCGGGCGCTGTGGGCCTTATATGATATGCGGCGCCTGTTTCTGCCGGGGGCTGATCTGGTCTACTCGTGGCAGCTCTGGTCGCACAAGATTCTCCGTTACCTGAGTTTTCTCTTTTTACTGGGTGCACTGCTCACCAACCTGGCGCTCCTTGATAAGGGGCCGCTGTTTGTGATCACCTTGCTCGGGCAGGCGGTCTTCTATCTCGGTGCAGTGCTCTCTCCCATACTGGAAAGGTTTGGCAGGGGAAACCGTCTGCTCTACCTGGCCTACTACTTCAGTATTATCAACATGGCGGCAGCCCATGCGTTTATCAAGTTCGTCCTGGGCAAGAAGATCGTGGTCTGGAGCCCGCGCAAAGGATAGGCTCTCAAACTGAGCAGCCGTTTGTATCTGATGACCACAGACGAAGATGAACAGACACCCTGTGGACTCCGGCGACGCCGGCAGATTCGCTATTGCCGATTGTTGGAGTGTTCTTTAACCTTTAGACAACTGTATGCATATGAACAGCGTGAGTGTCATTATCCCCACCTATAACAGGGCGCACCTTGTTGGTGAGGCCATTACAAGTGTCCTCAACCAGGACAGCAGAGACTGCTCGCTGGAGATTATCGTGGTTGACGACGGCTCTGCGGATGATACCCGGGCCGTGGTTGCGCAGTTCGGCAAGGATGTGCGGTACGTGCATCAGGCAAACCAGGGGGTCGGTGCGGCACGCAATCGCGGCTTACAGGAGGCGTCCGGCGAATGGATCGCCTTTCTCGACTCCGATGATCTGTGGCTGCCGGACAAGCTTTCGCTGCAGTTTCAGGTTTTAAACGCCTTTCCGGAGTACAGGGTTGTGCACTCCGGCTTTTATACGACTGACGGCAAAGACATCATCATCGTCAAGGGGCTGGAGTACTGGGTGGCAGCAACAGGCGGCGGCAGTGTCGATGATGTTGACTGGCACACCTTTTATCCGCATGCCTACAACTCCGGAGACTACGGTATCACCCGGGTCGGCCGACCTTTTACCATCTATGCGGGCAACCTGTTTGAGCCGCTGCTGTACAGCGTGTGTGCAACCTGCTGGGCCAGCCTCATCCATCGGGATTGCCTGCAGCCCAGGGTGCGTTTTGCCCACGTGAAGATGTCTGAAGATCATTACTTCTACTGCCGACTCAGCGAGAACCAGAATGTCCTGTTCATGGATACACCGACCGTGGAGAACAGGGCCCATCCCGGGCCGCGGGAAACACAGAACAAGGCTTCCATATCTTTAGAGACAAGTCGCTGGCTCTATAAGGAGGTGTATGTCCCCTCCACCAGCCCGTATCGACCCTCTGATGCTGCCATTGCCAGGAGAATCAGGGAGAACAACACCCAACTCCTGCTCGAATACCTGAAGGAAGGGGAACTGCAGGCAGCCAAAACACTGGTTGCCGAGGAACAGAAAGGCAGTGGCTTTGAAAAGGGATGGAAACCGTCTGTGCTCCTCCTGTTGACAGCCCTGCCGTTCAACGTCGTATCAGTGCTGCGGAGAGTCAAACAGAAGATCCAAGCCCTTATGCCGACAGGTCGGAGCAAGCCGCAATGAGTATTTCCCGGCCACAACAGCTGCTCATTCTGATGGATTTTTTTATCGGGCCGCAAGGTGGTACTGAGCGGCAGGTTCATGAGCTCATTACCAACCTTGATCAACAGCAGTGGCATATCGACTTTACCGTGTTCAGGTGGGAGAAGAATTATAGAGGCGAAGATGTGGAATATCCTGTGGAGATACGGTCACTGGATATTCGTCGACTTGCCAGTGTCCGCGCTCTGCTGCAGATGGTTGGACTTGCCCGTTTCATCCGCAAAAAGCGCATCCGGATTGTTCATATCTTCTTTAACGATGCCGCCATCCTGGCGCCGTTTTTTTGTAAGCTTGGTGGGGCTAAGGTGATCACCTCCCGTCGGGACATGGGGTTTTGGTATCGGCCCTGGCAGTTGCTGGCACTCAGATGGTCCAACCTGTTTGTTGATCAGATTGTGGCCAACTCCGAGGCGGTGAAAGAGAATACCTGCAGGCGGGAAAAATTTTCTCCGTCTAAGGTGACGGTGATTAAAAACAGCTGTGAGGCAGCGACCTTTCTCCAGCCTGCCCAGCCTGGTTTCCGGGAACAGTGGGGCATCGGAGCAGGTGATCCGGTTATCGGTATGGTGGCCAACATACGAAGAATTAAACGCTACCCAGATCTGCTCAATGCCTTTACCCTGGTCCGGCAACAGCACCCACGGGCCTGGCTTATCATTGTTGGTGGTGGAGGAGTACAAGATGTGGCCGAAGTTTTTACTCTGGCACTCCACCTGCGCCTGACCGACCGGGTTCGCTTTATTGGCAGTATTTCACAGTCCATACCCGTACTGAAACATTTTGATGTCTGTGTTCTGTGTTCAGAATCTGAGGGGCTGTCCAATGCCATTATGGAGTATATGGGCTGCGGTAAGCCCACGGTGTGTACAGCCACCGGTGGTAACGTCGAGCTGATCGACCACGGTCAGACCGGTTATCTGGTGCCGGTGGGTAATGTGGAGCAACTGGCTCAATACATTGTACGGTTGATCGAGCAACCGGAGCTGGCTGCTCAACTTGGTAAAGCTGCGCAGGAGAAGCTCAAAAGTGGTCCCTTTTCCACCCGTACTTCCATTCAGGCACATCAGGATCTGTATAATAAACTGTTGGCATCAGCTTGACCTCGATTTATCCCTATCCTAAAATAATTTTTAATGGGTGAGCTATGGCTAGATACTTTGTGATTGGTAAAGAGAAACAATGAGCATATCCTTTCAGGTGATTACCCAGGAAAAAGAAATGGAAGCGCTGCAAGAAGAGTGGAATACTCTTCATCAACGTACTGATACAGCCTCGACTTTTGTTTCTTTTGCCTATGTCCGGATGTGGTATACACATTTTGCCGCACCGGATGCTGTGCGCATCTACATCGTACGTGCAGAGGAAAAACTTGTCGGTCTTCTGCCCCTGGTGCTCATGCATCACAGCGGCGGTGTGTGCGAACTCACCAACCTGACCAACGACCACTGCCTCATTGCTCCTCCGCTGATTGCAGCAGAGTATAGAGAGGTTGTTCAGCAGACCCTGCTTAACGCCCTGATGACCACCAAAACTGACTGGGATCTATTTACCCACAACTTTTTCTATTCGTTTTACAGACTGCCCAGTCTGTTTACCGAGAGTCAGCTGGCTGGTTGTGGATGTCTCTGGAAAAACGTAACAGAACCAACCTATGCCATTTTTATGAAGGGTACCTTTGCAGAGTATTTTACACAGGTGCTGTCACGCAACCTGCGCAAAAATCTTAAAAACGCTGCCAACAGGTTGAACAGGGAAAAGAATGTCCGGTATCTTTTGTTGAGGGATGAGGAGGTGCTCACCTTTTGGCCGAAGTTTCTGGAACTTGAGGCCTCCGGATGGAAGGGGCAGTCTGAAACAGCCATTGCCTGCACAGATACGGCAATACAACAGTACTACCTTGATCTTATCCGGCTTATGTCAGCAACACATCAGATTTATCTCTATGGCCTGGAGGTTGACGGCGTGCTGGTGGCTGGTGAGTTCGGCTATGTGGATAAAGATATTTTTCACCATGCAAAGGTGGCCTACAATGAGCAGTTCGCCCACCTGAGCCCTTCCCATCTGCTTCTGCTCCATATTCTTGAAGACCTGCCTGTACATTTTCCGCAGATAAAACTCTTTCATATGTTTCCCTGGGATACGGGCTATAAGCAGAGATTTGTCGACGAGCCGTCTTTCTACACCACCACAACGCTCTACAGCCCCACCTGGAGAGGCCGCACACTGTATGCACTTCGCTGGTTAAAGGATCAGATGAAAGAGCGGATGCCCGGCGTGGTGAGTGGAGTGAAAAAAGTTATGGCCACCATCCGGCCCACCGGCAACTGAGCGGAGCCACAGTGCGTATTCTCCATGTACTTGACAGTGGCGGCATGTATGGAGCCGAGGTCATGCTGCTGCACCTGATGGCAGCCCAGCAGAAGCTGGGCCTGACCCCCATTCTGGTCAGTATCGGGGAGATCGGCATTGCAGATAAGCCGGTGGAGGTGGAGGCCCGGAAACGGGGTTTAACGGTTCAGCCCTTTCGGATGCGTGCCGGTTTCAACCTGACCGGGGCACTGCATCTGCTTGGCTGGGCCAGAGAACAGGGTGTGCAGGTCCTGCACTCCCATGGCTATAAAGGGAACATCCTCCTGGGTATGCTGCCCCGAAGACTGCGGCGCCTGCCTCTGGTGGTTACGGTACACGGCTGGACCTGGACCGGTGGTCTATCTCGGATGATGGTGTACGAGTGGCTTGATGCCCTGTGTTTGCGGCGGGCACAGGCAGTGGTGATTGTGAACAGTGTCATGCGTTCGCATCCACGATTGCAGGCCATTGCCGGTCATCGGTTACATGTTATCAATAACGGTATCCCCCTGGCAGATACAGACAAAGAGTCTTCCGGGTCGCCTCTAGGGCAGGAGATCCTCGACTCTGTCGGGCAGGGAACCTCTATTGTGGCTCTGGGCCGTCTGTCAGAGGAAAAGGGGCTGTTGTTTCTTATCCGCGCCGTGGGCGAGCTTGTGGCCATGGGCCGGGATGTCTGTCTGGTGATCCTTGGTGAGGGGCCGCAACGCCCCGAACTTGAACAGCTGGTGGAACAGCTTGGTTTGTCCGCACGGGTGAGGATGCCTGGTTTTGTTGATGATGGGGCACGGTTTCTCTCGTATTTTTCCATCTTCGTGCTGCCGTCCTTGACTGAAGGGCTTCCCATGGTGCTGCTCGAGGCCATGGAAGCGGGCCTGCCAATCGTGGCCAGCAGGGTCGGCGGTATTCCCGAAGTGCTCGACCATGGTCAGTGTGGTCTGCTGGTACCGGCCGGTGAGGTGGCACCACTAAGGGATGCCCTGCTGACCCTTGTGGAGAACAGCGAACAGGCAAAGATCCGGGTGCAGAGAGCAAGGGAGCGGGTACGTGCGCAGTACTCAAGTGAAGCCATGGCCCAGCGCTATTTGACCGTGTATCAGGAGGTTGTGGATGATTGGTAAAAAGTGGACTCGCCATGGGTGCGGAACTTTCTGTTGAGCAGGTTGGTGCCGACAGGTTGCCCGATATCTGGACGATCTGCACCACCCTGGCTCAGGCCATGGCCTACCCCAGTTTTTTTTGTACCGGGGACTGGCTGGCTGCAGTGAGCAGCGGACTGCCTTCGTCCGAACGACCGGTTGTTCTGCAGGTCAAGGAAAAGGATCGTGTTATCGCTGTACTCCCTCTGGTCAGCAGAGCCAACACCCTTGGCGGCCGCGATCTCCACTATCTCGGTGCTGCCTTTTATCCGGACCCCCTGGGACTTATCTGTGCACCGGAGAATCGGGATCGCGCGGTCGCCGCCATTCAACACCATCTTGCCTCTGACAACCACTGGGATCGGCTGGTGCTCTCCTTTATCCTTGAGGATGAACTGCAGGCCTGGGGCGTACCGGGAAACCAGATATCAGTGGAGCCCTACAAGGTGTTGAACAGCAGCTTTGAAGAGCTGCTCAAACAGTTTAAAAACAAGAAGCGCTACAATCTTCGTTCCATGTATCGGAAAACAGTGGAGGCTGGTGCTGAATTTGTAAAAGCTGTGGATGCAGCCTCCAGACAACAGATGCTCGATGCCCTGCTGGATCTGCATACCAGACGGGCTGGTGAACGAGGCATAGACTCCACCTTTGCCGGTTCACGGGTGGAGTACCTGCACCGACGGCTGGTAACGCTTTGTGACAACGTGGTCTTGTACGGCATCACAATACACGGCAGGCCCATTGCCATACTGTACGGCTTTGAGTTTGCACAGCGTTTTTTTTACTACCAGATTGCCCATGATCCGAAATTCGGTCACTGGAGCCCTGGTACGGTGCTGCTGATGCACGTTCTGGAAGACTGCTGCACAAACGGTGTGCAGGAGTTCAACTTTCTTCAGGGTGATGAAGGGTACAAGAGCACCTGGACAACCGAGGCACGACCTCTGTATCAGTTGGTCATCTATCAGCGTAACTGGCGTGCCGTCCTGCTGCGCAGCGGACAGCAGGTAAAGACCATGCTTAAAAAGATCGTAAGGTATCGACAGGGTGGGAATTAAAAATAGACTTTGCAGCCTTTACTTCCCGCAAGCTCTTGCGTCCTTTGGGATCCGTCGGCTGGCAGCTGCGGGCGGGATTGTCCTGATGTACCATGAGGTGCTGCCCGATGCCTGTTTGCTGCCCGCCTGGACCGTGGTGCGGGAGTCAGACTTTTGTCGGCAGATGGAGTATCTGCGGCAGCATTTTGATGTCATCTCCCTGGATGCGGCTGTGGCTCGAATTGCAGACGGATACCACGCAGAGCGACCCTTTGCAGTGGTCACCTTTGACGACGGGTACCGCGGCAATGCACAGACTGTGCTGCCCATTATGGAGTCCATGGGGTTGCCGTTTGTGGTCTATGTTGCTACCCAGGCTCTGGTCGGCAACACGTTGTACTGGTACGATAAAGTCATCAACCTGCTGGGGAGCGGAAAAGAACAGGAGGTAAGGGTTCGGTTGCAGAATGGCGGGCAGCATCGGTTCTTTCTGCCATCTGATCGTGCTTCAGAGAACCGGCGCTGGACAGCTATGCAGCAACTATTGAGCTTTTTAAAACAACAACAGCCGGATGAACGGCAGCAGCTGGTGGAGGAGATTGTTGCAGAGGCCGGGCATTTCGAGTCTGTGCTGGCCATGCTGACAACGGAGCAGTTGAAACACCTGGCAGCCTCAAACTGTGTCACCATCGGCAGCCATACCCATGGGCATGAACTGCTTCTCCAGCTCCAACCGAAGGAGATCGGCGCCACAGTGCAGACAGCCAACAGGCTGCTCAGCGAGATCATTGGTGATCCACCTGCCCATTTTGCCTATCCCAATGGCGATTACAACGAGCTGGTTGTGGAGCAGATTAAAAAGGCGGGGTATGTAACGGCAGTGACCGGCACAGATGGAGTATGGTCCGCACAGAACAGTCTCTATGAGATTCCCCGGGTCGGTATCGGCAGGTTTGACAGCAGGGCCCGATTCAGGGCATTGGTGTCCGGGTACCTGCCCTGAGCTGATCTCTTCCTTGCAATATTTCCGTTGTAGTTTTATGTATCTGTCCACATGGTCGCAGTCAGGGTAATTCTCCAATTTACTTGTACAGAGGGGAACACGTGAACATCCTCATCAGAAAGATTTTTGCCATACTGACAAAAAGAGAACGCTATTTTATCTACTTTCTTTTTGTGTGCATGGTTGCCCTGGCCGTGGTTGAGATGGCCGGTATTGCCTCGATCATGCCCTTCATGGCTGTTGTTGCCAGCCCTGGTATCATTGAAGAGAACCGGTGGCTGCATTGGGCCTACGAGTTCCTTCGTTTTAACAGCCGGGAAAGTTTTCTGTTTTTTCTCGGTATCCTTGTTCTGGGCATGCTGGTGTTCAGTAACCTGTTCAAAGCCTTCTCCACCTGGGTAACGCTTCGTTTTGACAATGAACTCTACTATACCCTGGGCAGACGGCTGCTGGCCCAGTACATTGCTCAGCCATACGTGTTCTTTGTTAACCGCAACACCTCGGAGATGGGGAAGAATGTGCTGGAAGAGGCGAGAAGGGTTATTGTCGGCGTGATCAGTCCGTGCATCCAGGTCTGTTCAAGTCTCTTGATCAGTCTGTTTATCTTCACGCTCCTCTTTGCGGTTAACTACACCATTGCCCTCAGTATTATTGCGGTTTTAGGCTCTTCCTATACCCTGATCTTTTTAGTGGTGCGGCGCTACCTGGCCCGGATAGGTGAAGAGCAGGTGTTTTCCAATGCCATGAAGTTCAAGGCGGTCGGCGAGGTGCTCAGCGGCATCAAGGATCTGAAAATTCTTGGGCGTACCGGCGAATTTTTGAACCGATACGGGTTTCACGCCCAGCGCCATGCCCGGCACAATGCCAGTGCCGGCACGATTTCGCAGATGCCCAGGTATGCCCTGGAGATTATCTCTTTTGGCGGTATCCTGCTCATTATCCTGTTCTTTTTAAAATCCGAACAGAACTTTCATCATATTGTGCCGTTGCTGGCGCTGTACGCCTTTGCCGGGTATCGATTACTGCCGGCCCTGCAACAGGTCTTCTCCAGTGTAACCACACTTCGCTTCAACCTTGCTGCCCTGGATGTGGTCTATCAGGATCTGGCCGGGGCAACCCGGGACCAGCAGGGAGAGGAAACAGACAAGGAGATGCCCGAGGTGACGGCCCTGCCGTTTACCCGGCAGATCGAGTTGCAGCAGGTGCGGTACTACTATCCGGACACCACAAAGCCGGCGTTGCATGATGTGGATCTGATTATCCCGGCAAATACCACCATTGGTTTTGTCGGGCCAACCGGATCGGGGAAGACCACGCTGGTTGACCTTATCCTGGGGTTGCTGACCGTGCACTCAGGCGAGTTTTTGGTGGATGGGGTTGCTGTGCAGGGAGAAAATGTGGCGAGATGGCAACGGAACCTGGGCTATGTACCGCAGCAGATCTTTTTAAGTGACGACACTATTACCCGTAACATCGCCTTTGGTATCCCGGATAAGGACATCGATATGGAGGCGGTTCAATGGGCGGCCCGTATTGCCAACCTGGATGCGTATATCACTAGCGAGTTACCACTCCAATACGACACAGTTATTGGTGATCGCGGCGTGCGTTTAAGCGGTGGCCAGCGGCAACGCATCGGTATTGCCCGGGCACTGTACCGGGACCCGAAGGTGTTGATTCTTGATGAGGCCACCAGTGCCCTGGACGGGGTGACCGAGGAGGCGGTTATGGATGCCCTGCGTACCCTTTCCCGCAAAAAGACGATTATCATGATCGCCCATCGTCTGACCACGGTGCAGTCCTGTGATGTTATCTATCTTCTGGAGCAGGGTAAAATTATTGATCATGGCACCTTTGATGAGTTGCGAGCCTCTTCCGAATGGTTTCGTCATGCTGCAAAGCAGTAACTGTTTAACCATCTTATGCAGCCGCAGATTTCCATAAGAACGGTTCTTTTGCACAGGATACCGCCCGCTGTTGTCCGGCCGGTCTACTCTTTCATGTGTCTTTCTGCTCCACGGTGAACCATGCAGACCCATCCCCTTGTCTCTGTTGTTATCCCCGCCTACAACGCCGAAGAGTTGATAGCTGAAACCCTGGAGAGCATCCTTGCACAAACCTATCCACATGTGGAGATTGTTGTTGTTGATGACGGTTCAACAGATGGAACGGCTGCAGTTGTCCAGGGGTTTGGTGAACTGGTGCGCTACCAGTATCAGGCCAACAGTGGCGGTTGTGCTGTGCCAAGGAATACAGGGATGAAACTGTGCACCGGCAAGTACCTCTGTTTTCTGGATGCCGATGATCTGATGACACCCAATCGGCTGGCTGATCAGGTGGCCTTTATGGAACGCCACCCCCGGGTCGGGCTTGTCTTTTGCGACTATATCAACTTTGATGCTGCAGGCAGGTACCCGATAACGCACTTCCAGACCTGTCCTCGCCTTTGGCTTCAATTAGAGGAGCAGCAGGAACTGATTCTTGACCAGGCTCGTTCCCACCTGCCGGCAGAGAACTTTGGTATTGCCGGTACCCTGCTTATGCGTGCCACCATGCTGGAGAAGGAGCCCGGCTTTGAACCGGGCCTGAAGGCCTGTGAAGACTTTCATTTTTACTTTCGACTGGCCCGTCATTCGCCGGTGGGCATTGTCAACAGTGTGGGCATGCTCCGACGATTCCATGACCGGAATATGAGCAGCAGCTCGTTTATCATGCAGGCTGAAGGAGCGCGCAGTTGTACTATGTTGCTTGATGACGAGTCAGACCTGGTCGTCCGTCAACAACTTATCGCTACTATTGCACGTTATTTAACAAGGTTGGCCTACTGGTACGCAGACCATGGTCAGTTCTGGAAAGCGCTGCAGACCGATGGCCGGGCTCTTGTGCGTGATCGGCGGTGGCCTGTTGTCCGACGGGTGGGACGGAATGTTGTCCGCACCCTGAGTATGGCCCTTGGCCTGCACAGACCAAAGCAATAAGTAAGGGGTGCTGCTGTCTGATTGACTCTCATTCTGAGAATGCATCGTGCATGACTTGTTTTGGTTCAGCGTGAATTGGAGAATTCAACCGTTTGAGTTAGTCTACAACAACGGAGGAATTCACCATGCGCAAACAACGAAAAAATTACACCGGTCAGGAGAAAGTCTTGATTCTCAAGCGG
>Ga0265295_1000750_pt1 | contig 62452 bp, 56 predicted proteins | sample Munlansysbiofilm_FD_192503 | JGI IMG/M metagenome (GOLD analysis project Ga0265295, IMG submission 192503) | Leachate microbial communities from a municipal landfill in Southern Ontario, Canada - Methane capture system biofilm | ecosystem: Engineered > Solid waste > Landfill > Unclassified ... | reverse complement strand
ACTTATGATACACCAAAGATCTTCAGAAAGCAACTAAAAGTGGGGAAAAGTGCTCTGAAATGTGAGAATCAAAGGTTTTGAGAGGGTTGATTAGGGTATGGTTCTACTTTTGGGTTTATCGTAGGGTTAGGAGATGCTACATGAAGAAAAAGTTTATTGTTGGAATTACTCTGTTGGCATTAGTCGGACTCTTGTTCGCTAATGGAACAAAGGAAGAAGGGATTGCATATAGAAATGCAAAGTCTCTTGGTGTCGTTTCTGTAACTGGCGGCCTCATCAGCGGTGTTGAAACTGATACCGATGGTGTGACCCTCTACAAGGGTGTTCCCTTTGCAGCACCCCCAGTCGGCGAGCTTCGCTTTAGAGCTCCTGCAGATGTCATTCCCTGGGAAGGGGTCCGAGCTTGTGATACATGGCCTGCTATGCCCATCCAGGACAAAAGCGGTAACACCGGTGGATCCTTCTATGGGGACGAGTTCTACTACAGCAAAGATCATGACCCTATCGTCAGCGAGGACAGCCTCTATCTGAACCTCTACACCCCTGCGACCAACGCAACAGTCGATAAGGCAAACCTTCCTGTGTTTTTCTACATCCACGGTGGTGGAAATGACCATGGGTATGCATCCAAAGTTGAATTCATGGCATCCGAGCTTGCAAACAAGGGCGTTGTAGTTGTAGTGGTACAGTACAGACTTGGTGTCCTTGGCTTCCTGTCTCTTCCAGAGTTGACAGCTGAGCAGGGAACAAGTGGCAACTATGCCATCCAGGACCAGGTAAAAGCTCTCCAGTGGGTACAGGACAACATCAAAGCCTTTGGTGGCGATCCTGCAAACGTAACCATCGGTGGCCAGAGTGCCGGAGCGATGGACGCAAGAGTCCTGCTTTCCACTCCCTCTGCTGACGGACTTTACAACCGTGCAATCCTGCAAAGTGGATTTGGCTACAACATCTCCCCCTTGGCCCTGACCTCACTTGAGGAGGCTCAAGCTAAAAACAAGGCGATGGTCGACAAGATCTTCGGCGAAGGAACCACCGTCAGCGACCTTCGTAGCTTTGACGCAGATGTATTCTATGCTGAGAAAATCAACCCCCTCATGAGCATCAGCAAGGCTTCCATTGCAGATGACGTAGTCATCAGTGTTGCAAGACTTGATATCGAAGGAAGCGGCAAACTTGCAGGCCTTGATATCATGATCGGCGGCACCTCTGATGAGATGACCTCACTTGCAGGTAATCCAGCAGGAACAATGTCCCTCGAAGCGTATGAAGCGAATTTGAAGAAGACGTTTGGCGATCGTGATGATCTGCTCTCCATCTTCCCCGCAACCAATGAGACCGAAGCCTATAGAGCCAACTTGGAGCTCAGAAGCAAGCAGGTCTTCATGCAGAACAGAATCAACTCCATCAACACCAAGAGTAGGACCGACTACACCAGTTATGTCTATTACTTCAACCAGGATCTTCCCTTCCACCTCCCCGAATATGTAGGTGGCCGTGATGAAGGTTTCTATGGTGCATTCCACTCTTCCGAGCTGTGGTACATGTTTGGTTCCATGAGAGACATTCCTGCTCAGAGACAGTGGACTGCAGCAGACCACGCCTTAAGTGATACCATGATGACATACTGGTCCAACTTCATGAGAACAGGGAATCCCAACGGAATAGGACTTCCCGTTTGGGAGGAGTGTGTTGCAGAGAACGAAGGCGCTTATATGCTCTTCAAAGATCATAAGGCAGAACTCGCCTCTGTATTCGAAGGCAGTCAGGCCAAGGATGACCTGTATTTCGCTCTTCTAGACAACTAGTAATCCATGAGACCCCTTCACCTTTGGAGGGGTCTCATTTTCTTCAGAAGAAACGATGTTTGCAGTGAAGAGTATTCACGCCAAGCAAGATACGAACAAAGTAGAAGGCACAACCTATACGTAGTATGGATTGTGCCTTCTTCATTTGTTTGGTTCACTGGATAATTTTCTTGTTTTTACCCTTACCCATCCTAAAGCCTTAGGATCCTACGCTATACCGTCGTATCGCTACTGCTCTATCAGGACCTATTTGATCAGGAGGGCCAACTGCTCACCCATCGCGCAGACATCCAGGCCCTTGGTAAACTGCAGACATGTTCCTGAAGGGTAACGCACCTTCTCAACCCACCGTTGTAAGATTGCGGCAAGACCATACTTTGCCCCCAGGATAGCCCCTGCAACAGCCCCGATTGTATCGGCATCCCGGGCGAAGTTTCCAGCGAGGACCAAGCCGCTACGGAAGTCTGCATGGCTGAGGGCCGGGCAGGCAAAGGCAGCGGGGATAGCCTCTGCTGTGGTCGCCCAGGTGCTAGCACGCAACTCGTCATGCAGCGGCATCCAGCAGTCCAGAATATTGCCGTCAGCCTCCTCAATGATCCTAAAGGCGACATTCATACTGTAGTAAAGCCAGCTATCCTTGGGGATGGGAGCCATGGCGGCTGCAAAGATCTCCTCAAAGGTGCCATCAACCATCGCTACAGCTACCGCTGCGGCTACTGCCTGAGCTCCCCAGATTCCATCACCTGCGTGACTGATGGAAGCATCTATCGCAGCGAGCTCTATGGCGCGCTTAGGATCCCCTGCACAGATGATTCCTACAGGAGGAATCCTCATGGCGGTGCCGTCACTCATATGAAAGGTGCTGAACTTCCCGCTCTCAGGAGGACGAAGCCCTTTGCGCAGGTTACTAGCGGCCGAGACCTCACTTGCCCCACCTCGCTTAAACTCATCTTGGACAACCACGTCCTCAAACCACGCATTCACCACATCTTCAGTGGTAAGGTTCCCCTTGCTCTTGATACGAGTCTTTGCCGTAAGCAAGGCAAACTCTGTATCGTCAGTACTCCAGGTAGCCCCTGCATTGAAGTCTGTGATAACCCCATAGGTCTCCCGGTTTGCCTGCATCCTTGCAGCATCACCGAAGGAGTCCCCGATGGCCAGGCCAATGAGGGAGCCCACAGCCCTATCCACTACCAATGCCCTGTCAGCAATAAAATCTTCTCTCGCTATCATTTTTGTTCCTCTTGTTCTTTTACCCTGAGGGAGCCAAAACCGACCCGTCCTCCCTCGTACACTGCATATCCGACCATGCCATAGCCATAGGAAGCATCTTCGACCTCAAGGACCTGCTTGTCATCGAGGGATAAGCGCAAAAGCTTTCCCCTGACCTCCAAAGTAAGGGCGTAGGTCCTTTCAAGTTCACAGATATAGGGTTTGGCTGCCAATGCGGTGAACACTCCCCTATCATGCTTGAAAATACCTAGCTCTCCCCCATGAAACCCTGCATAGTAGCCTCTTCGGGCACCCTGCACGCTCACAGAAATGAGAGCCGACCCACCACGGTGGAGGGTGACCGAACCTTCGGCGCGAACATCCTTGGCAAAATAGTTGCCAGTGCAAGCCTCTCCATGCTCGAGAGCCATCACCTCCATCTCAACGCTGCCATCTTTGCCCTTCACCAGCTCCCAGGAGCCATGGTTATGGGAGAAGGGGGTGATGGAAGCAAGCTCTTTCTTCTGCAGGGAGAGATCTATCCAGTAGTCGGGCTTTCCGGTGACCGTGAACCTATCGATGAATATAATACCAAAATCACGGTTCTTGGAAGGTGAGTTTGCTTCAAAGATGAGCCCCACCTCGTCGATCATGGCACCGACCAACCCCGGATGATCCTTATTAATAGTGAAGGAGACATCCCTCTCCTTCTCGTCCCACCCACAAAACTATCAAAGAGAACGAGCTCTCCGGTGGAAGTATTTCGCACATAAGGAGAAAGGGTGATGCTCTCCCCGCTAAACTTCTCAAACCGAAGCTTCATGCTGACACTCTGCCCGGCATAGATGGGGGGAGAGAAGACAGGCATGTACCGTTCATCATCGAAGTCTGAACGACGATAGAAAGGCTTGTAAAAGAGGCGGGTCCCCTGGGGCCGAATCTTGCGGTCATAAAGGAGAGCCAACGAGCTGTCCTCATTGCGCAATGCAAAGCCATGGGTGTTGGAGAGCCTGAAGCCATGGGTGGAGCCCGGAAGGGAGAAATCAAAATCCAGGACCCCTTCTTCCCTATCCAATTCCTTAGGAACCTTTTGGTTGCGTACTTGAAAACTCAGCTTGCACAGCAGCTTCACGTAGGTAGGGACATCCAGGATATTCAAATACCCTGAGATGCCAGAAAGCACCATCATGTCCCCGATGGGCTGGCGGTAGTGGTCTGGAATCTGTGCCAGGCCCCCTGCCACCCCAAGGATGGATCCTATATTCCCTGCATTGCGATCCGTATCCCATCCAGCCATCGTGGTGATCTCTACGCCCCGGGCAAAACTGTCAGCATACAGCAGAGCCATGATGCATACCCCTGCGTCAGGGCAATCGCTTAAAAAGGATTTCGCATAGGGATTGACAAATAACATCGTGGATGAGTTGTTTTTATGGTTTCCCTTACATATCTTAGCAATTTGCTCTGGGCCCACAAATCGAAACCGCAATGAATGGACGTAGGAACTCAGAACTGCATCATTGCAGAACCGGATCTGTTCGCACCCTATGGATTATAGCCAGCGGGGAATGCCAGGACTCTAGATGAGTTCCTCGTACCTTCTCGGAAGGATCCCGAAGATCATCTTCTCACAGGATTCGTAGCTGTGACTGTAATGGATCTGCCTGCTTTTCTGGGAGCTTCTCACTATCTTTGGCTCGTCATCAAGCTTGGTAAGGATGTGTAAGGGGTATGTACAAATAGTTTTTCGCGCACTTCCGACATGTCAAATATTTCCCATGCAAGTTTGAATTGGATCTCCTGATGTTCAAGAAAACTCTTACTCTCTACAGTTTCAAAGAGCAGTTGTAACAAGTCGCTTGCATTTTCTAGAGAATACTCAAGTTTTCTCTCCTCAAGCAATTTCTTGAACTCAATTGCCTTTAGGCTGATTCGCGAAGCCATGGGCTCGTCAGCTTCTGCAACAAGACATTTCAAGGCTTTTTCATAAGAATCATGCTGCATAGAAAGCCCCTCCTTGGGACTATCTATAGTATTGCATGATTATTTAATGCGAAAAATAGATTACGCTACCTGCATTCCTGACATCTGGAATGCAGAGTTTTTCATTTTTTTCGTGTTAAAATTTATTTCGCATAAGATTTTCCAAGGGGAGCGTGCAATTTGCATGAACTGTTCTGCACCGATTGGTGCGCTCATGATATAACACACGAGCTCCTGTGACACTTCATCGGCGTTCACGACCTCTCCGGTCTTCTTGTCGGTCACATCCTTAAGCACGATCCGCTCCCTCTCCAGCATGCCGATTGCCTTGACAGTCCCCCATTTTTCATGGGACTTGAGGCAGGAGACATCCTCCGAGTAGTAGCCTTTCCTCGTCTCCATCCTTCCGTGGTCCTTGTCAAAGGTCTCCAAGCAGGAAATGTCATCAAAATAAGGGTCCCCGTAATTCTCCAGGTATTCGCTGATGTCCTGCTGCAGTGACGGCTGGTTCAGCTTCACGGGAAGGACGTACACCCCCCCCTCTTGAAACGATTTTGTCGGCGATTTCGTACTGGGCTCCTATGGCATCTATGGTGACTATCGAATCATTGAGATCGAGCCATTCGAGAAACTCCGGGATCGTCGATATCTCGTTTTTCTTCGCATCGATCCTCATCTGGCTGAACAGCACCCCCTTCCTCCACGAGGAAGGCATTCAGTATGTGCGGCACGTATTTCGAGTGCGCTTTCTCGCAGGCGGCCCTGACGGCTTTGCCGTCTATCGCCACGTGCTTGCCCCTCGAGCTCGTTATCTGGGCCAGCCATTCCATGAAGCAGGTTATGAAATGCTCAGGGTCTATGGCTGCGAAGGTTGCGGAGAAAGAGTCGTGCGACGGTATATTCTCCAATGAGAGCAGTTTTCGAAAATAGGGCAGGTGGTATTCCAGTTCCACACACATATTTGCGAAATCGGTGTATCCCCAGAGGGTCCCGTAGGTCGCCAGAATGAGTATGTCATCAAGGCGGTATCGCTTGCCCCGTGTATCACGTGGGTCGGGGACGCGTGAGAAGGCCTGTCTCAGGCTGATCCTCCATTGCTCAAAGTCCCTCTTCTTTGCTTCTATCCGTTGCTTCTTCACTGAACATCCCATGGTAGTTTCACTCCTGTTTCTTCTAGGATTTGCTTCTGCAGCTCTCCGATCTCCGTCATGACCAGCCGCCCGTCGACCTCGACAAGCCGTATCTTCTTCAGCGGCGCAAGACGCTCGAATGGGAACCCCATAAGCCTTTCAAGCTTTTTCTTCTGGGCAGAGATACAGGTGCCATCAAACCCTTCGCACCATGAGTCCCGGCTCCTATAGAGGTATGATTCATCCGATTCCCTGACGATGAGACACCCTAGGACGGTGGTCGCCCGTTCCTCCGACCCGAGGTCCTTCATGAACAAGGGCGGGGCGAGCGACTGCAGGGCATAGGAGAAACCGTACTCCCATATCCTGATGCCGCTGGACTTTCTGTCTATGGAGAATCTCTCCATCACCCCTTGCGGCGTGATGGCCCCGATGTAGGTCTGTACAGGCTGCGGGTTTTTCATTCCCGGAACCCGCTTCGAGGAATTCCTGTACAGCGAGTAGTTGCCTTTCCCGTCGGACTTGATGACAGTCCCTTTTCTTTTCTGGCACTCGGCCCATTCCGGAAACCTTCCCATGAGTTGCCTCCTTCGTATAAGTATATAATAGCACTACCATATACATTTGACCATAAACAAACACCCAGAACCTGAAACCTTCAAATTCTGGGCTTATTGATGCTTTCTAATTTTTACGCGATTGTCTTGTTGACCAGCAGGTCCACTAGAAATGCCATGACAAAGCCCATGCCAAGGGGAGTGAGAAGATGCAAGATCTTCTCAATGATGGTGAGCACTGTACCACAACCAGTGCTAGAAGGGCGGCAAGCAAAAGTAGCCTGGCTATCTGACGAACAGGCAAGGATCCTTGTGTTTTCATACGAGTATCCTATACCAGAAAAGAGGCCGACAGTACCCTAACCTGTGTATTGTATGGAGGGAATTGGAAAAACAGGCTCTAGAGCATCTGGCTGAACTCAAGCTTCTCCTTGTTGGGACCTTCTATGGTGAAGAATCGCACTCCGCCCTTCCAGAAAGGAAGGCTCTGGATGCCGCCCTCAAGGATGGGGTAGCCAAGAGTGCCTACCTCAGCGTAGGCTGCCTCGACATCACTGACATCCAGGGCGATATGGTCGATGGCGCCATGGGCCATAGCACCCTGGTAGTTCTGGTATGTCTCGATCATCACCTGCTTCAGTTGGAGGAATGCAACCTCCTCACCCTTGTTGTTCACCTCATACTGCCTCTCAAAGCCCAGGCTCTCATAAAATGCAAGGGTCTTCTCCAGATTGTTTGTGGGAATCCCTATATGCTGCAGTCCCGTCACGTATCTTGCCATGCCCATGCTAGCCTCCTATTTTTGTGTAGCGAAATGTTCTTCATACAACGAGCGGATTCTCTCTCTAGCCTCACCACCATCGAAGGGAGCGGCACAGCCCAAGGCCGAACTGATGGAAGCCCTAGAGGATACACATATGCCTGATGAATACAGCATGCAACCCATCATCCAAAAGATATCCTCTGCTCAATCCATGAGGATTACAGGCTTTATGACCTCTTCATCACTCTTCTTGAACATGGTAAAAGCCTCTTCCAACTCATGCAGGTTAAACGTATGTGTTATGAGCAGCGAAGAGGGGATGAGTCCTTGCTTAATAAGTTCGAAAGCCTGGGGAAATCCCCAGTTAGGAATTGCGTGGGAAGCAACCAGGCGCTTCTTTGCAAAATGAAAATCATTGGCCTTGAAGGTGACACTGTCATCGGCAAAATCGATGCCGTTGAATACTATCTGCCCCTGGAAGCCTGCCAGATCAATTCCATCGGGAATTGTTTTGGGAGGAGAGGTCACTATCACGCGCTTGAACAGGGCAGGAAACTGCTCTCTAAGCTCTTCCTTCCAGTTGGGTGTGGCACTGTCGACCACAAGGTCGGCTCCAGCTTCATAGGCAACCTTTGCCCTGTATTTTCCACGCACCGTATCAAGGTTACGCCCAACTACCACTATCTTGGCAGCCCCTCGCAACCGGCTCAACGCTATACAGCCAAGGGCGATCACCCCCGGGCCCATAATGAGCACATCATCAAAAAGCTGGATATCCGCTTCCCTACAGAGATCCAGTGAAACTGTCATGGGCTCAGCCAGCGTAGCTTGTGCAAAGGAGAGCCCTTCAAAGGGAATGACCATCGCACGGGGAACCACCAGGTACTCCCCCATTCCCGCCTGGTCATCCATATAGGTCTGGATATTCGAGCATGAGGATGGATGCTGATCGAGACAGGACTGGCAGGTGTTGCAGGCAACGTGATTTTGAACCACGACATGGGTTCCGATCAAAGAGTCCTCTACGCCAGCCCCTACAGCCTCTATGAAGCCAGCAACCTCGTGCCCTAGGGGCGTGATTTCGTTGTTGGGAAAATCATTGAAGAAGTGCAAGTCAGTGCCACAAACTCCACAAGCCTTGACGCGGACAAGCACCTCCCCAGCCTCTATTTTTCTCAGCTCTTTACTGAGTAGACGTATATGTTTTGGTCTGTCGACCCATGCACTTGTATAGTTCATCTGCCATCTCCCCCTTTCTTTTTTAGGGTAATCACACTTGTATCGTTGTCACCCTCGTACAACACAATATACCACCCCGGCTATGATTGTGCCAGAGTGGATATATTCAGAGATTTTCTTCTTTCTGATCAGAGCCCTTGCACTACTTGGCGCAATACTGCAATGCTCAGTTCTTTGGTCTCCTTCACTACCAAGTCAGATCCTGGAAGATCACTTTCAGAGCCAATGCCCACTGCCTTCATTCCAGCCCTCTTGATAGCCTCAATACCTGCCTTAGCGTCCTCAACTCCAACACAGTTGGTATACCAGACCTCTATTTGTTCACTGGCAGCAAGAAATATATCAGCTTCAGGTTTGGGCATCTGCACATCACTGATATCGGCAATGGCATCAAAGCGATCGAGGATACCCAGTTTTTCACACACGCTCCTGGCATTCCTGCTGGCAGAAGCAAGGGCAATCTTTATCCCTTCTGATCGTAGTTCATCAAGGAGGGAGAGGACCCCAGGGAGGAGATTGCTTGGGGTGATGCTCTCCAAGGAGGCGACGTAGGCATCGTTCTTGCGCTTGAGCACCTCGTCTCGCCTCTCTTGGGGCCAGGTAGTCTCGTTGTGGTCTAGGATCACTTGCAGGGAGGCCTCGCGGCTTACTCCAAGCAACCCCTTGTTCACCTCCCGGTCGAAGGCGAGAAGATTTCCATCACTTACCTGTTTCCAAGCCTTGTAGTGGAGGTGGGCAGTATCACAGAGCACCCCATCAAGGTCAAAAAGCACCCCGCCTAACTTTGGTCTGAGTGAAAAAGTCCTGCTTTCATCTTTGTTGAGAGTAAAGCTCTCATTGCGATGGACAAGGTTCAGCCCTGTCCCTGTCATCAGGGAGTAGGTCACCTCCTCTGAGCTGATAGCGACCTTCAGCAGCGAGTTGTGCAGCATAAGCGAGAATGTCAGGCTCTGCCATGCATCAGGCAGCTTGGGATCGAAGCTGAAGGTCCCCTTCCAATCCCTGAAGCCTGCAAAGCCATAGACGGTGGCCATCCAGGACCCTGCCATGGAAGCTGTATGGATCCCATCCTCAGTGTTGCCCTGGATATCATCGATATCAAGGCGTACGGTCTTGGTGAAGTACGACCATGCCTTCCCAGGCTGGAACGAATCACTGGCCATGATGCTCTGAATGCAGTGCGACAGGGAGGAGTCCCCTGTCGTATAGGGCTCGTAGAACATGAAGTTGCGTATCCTCTCTGCCTTGGTGAAGAGGCCTGAGAGGAAGAACTGTGCAAGCACCAGATCAGGCTGCTTGAGCACCCTGTGGCGGTAGATCACCAGAGGATGAAAATGGAGCAACAGCGGATGCTTCTCCTTGGCTGTTGTGGCAAACGGCCAGTCCGCCTTGCTGAGGAAGGAGTCATCCTGGGCATAGATGCCCGCCTTCTCATCAAAGGGGATCTTCATCGCCTCCTGAGCCTTTTCCCACGAATCAAGCTCATCCTGACCCACTGAGAGGGGGAGCATCGTGTCCTTTGCCAGATACTGCTCGACCAGGGCTATGGAGAACCTCAGGTTGTTCTGAGCCATCAGGTTGGTATAGGTGTTGTTGTTCACACACGCAGTGTACTCGTCAGGTCCGGTGACCTCGTTGATGCAGAACTGCCCATCTATGAAGGATCCCAGGCTCAACCACATGCGGGCACTTTCGATAGCCATCTCAACATATGTTTGAGGAGCTTCTTCTCCTGTGGCCGCAAGATATTTCTCTACCGCATACAGAATGTCAGCATCGATATGGTACTGGGCAGTCCCTGCCGGATAGTAGGCACTGCATTCCTCCCCGCTTATCGTCCTCCAGGGGAAGAGAGCTCCTTCAAGGCTCATCGTCTCGGCACGAAGGCGTGCCTTGGGCAGTATCTTGTACCGGTAATCGAGCAAGGACTTTGCAATGTCAGGCTTCAGGTAGCAGAACATCGGAAGGGCATACGCCTCGGTATCCCAGAAGTAGTGCCCCTCATATCCCTCCCCTGTCAGCCCCTTGGCAGCCATGCTGGTCTTCCCATCACGGCCACAGGACTGCAGAAGGTGGAAGATATTGAACTGAAGGGCCTGCTCGGAGCTTTTGTCCCCTTCTATGAGTATCCTTCCCACCTGCCAGAATTCTGAAAGGAACTCTTGCTGCTGCCGTGCATAGGAGGCAAAGCCCTCCTGAGCAGAGCGCTTTGCACGGAAGGGAGCCGAATCATCTTCGGTGGTGTACGCTATGAACTTGTTCAGCGTCACCGCTTCACCCTTTGCCAGGTCAAAGGTATAGCTGAGGGCAAGGTCGCGCTCAGAGGCAAGCGTCTCCAAAGCCTCCTTTGTTGTGGTATGGAATGCAGATCCATAGAGGGTCAAGCCGCTGTTGCGTGTCCTAGCAGAGAAGTTGAGACTCTCCTCTTCGATCGAAAAGTGGTCGATGAGCAGGGGGTTGGAGGTGAACTTCGCCCCGACTCGAGGATCATCCTTGGAGGAGCGGTTACGCACCCCTATATCAAGGTAGCTGGTCAGCTTGATGGAGAGAGCCTTGTCAACGGCCTCTACCGTATAGGTGACAAGCGCACAGTACTTCTCAACAAAGGAGACCAGACGCTCGGTGGTTATCCTTACGCGATCACCGTGGGCACTGCTCCAATCGATTGTGCGCGTAAGGATTCCCGTCCTGTAGTTAAGGATGCGCGAAGATGCATGAACCACCCCCCTCTTCATAGAAAAGGGAAGATCACCCACCTCCAGCTCGATCCTCTTGGGATCGGGGAGGTTGAGGATCGTCTCGTGGTTCTCAGCAAACCCATAGGCACTTTCTCCGTATATGATGGGTTCGCTGTCGTAGAACCCATTGATGTATGTACCCTTGTGGTAGCTGCCCTCAGCCTCCTCAAAGTCTCCTCTGAGACCGAGATACCCATTGGCCAGGGTAAAGAGCGTCTCGTTATGGGGTGTCTGGGAAGGATCATATTCTGCGTATCCAAAACTCATCGTATCCATGCATTATCCTTTGACTGAACCTGCCAGCAACCCTTTTACAAAGAATTTCTGCAGGGAGAGGAAGACTATCAGGGGCAAGACCATCGAGACAAACGCTCCGGCGGTCAAGAGGTGCCAGTCAGAACCTCTGGTTCCCGCCATGTTCATCAGCCTCACGGTGACGACCTCCATCATCTGCCCTCCTCCACTGAGGAACACCAAGGCAACCAGCAGGTCGTTCCATACCCATATAAACTGGAAAATGGCAAACGATGCAAGGGCTGGTATGCTCAGGGGGATGATCAGGCGGGCAAACATGGTAAAGTGGTTCGCCCCGTCGATGAACGCGGATTCCAAGATTGAACGAGGGATGGTCGAGATGTAGTTGAACAGGATGTAGGTGGCCAGCGGCAGCCCAAAGCCGGTATGGGCCAGCCAAATTCCCAGATAGGTGCCATTGAGACCAATCTTCTGATAATCCCTAAGGATAGGGATCAAGGAGATCTGTAGCGGTACGACCAATAGGGCGATCACCATTGCAAAAAGCATCTTCCTTCCGGGAAAACTCATCCAGGCGAAGGCATAGGCAGCTGCTGCCGCTATGAAGATCGGGATGATGACCGCAGGCAGGGTCACCGTTATACTGGACAGGAAGGCACTTCCCATGGAAGCCCCCCGCCTGGCGGCGGTGCCCCCTCCGGCTGTCCCTACGGTGAAGCGCTGTCCGCCAAGCACCTCGTCATAGTTTTGGAAGGTGAAGTCCTTCAGGCTGGAGAAGGCTGTCCACCACCCTGAGGAGGCTGTGGCATCACTGTCGCGAAAGGAGGTGATGAGAATGCCTGCTGTGGGGATGGTCCATACAAGGCAGAACAGGATCAGCAGGAAGGTGATTATCTTCGCCCCGCGTGTCATTTTTATTCTATTTTTCATCAGAACACCTCCCGTTTGTTGAATTCCTTCAAGTTATAATAGATGACAGGACTGACTGCGAGCAGGATTATGATTGCAATCGCCGATCCCCGTCCGTAATCGAGGAACTTGAACATCTGCTTGTACTGCTGGCTAGCCAGCACCTCAGTGCCGTACAGACCGTTGGTCATGGAGTAGACAATGTCAAAGCTCTTCAGGGCTGCAAGCATGATGGTTGTCGACACGGTGACGATGCTGCCATAGATGGAGGGCAGGATTATCCTCATAAGGATGGTGAACTCCTTCGCCCCGTCGATACGCGCCGCTTCCTTGATCTCGTCGGAGACCCCCTTCAGGGCGGCAGAGAGCACCACCAGGGAGAATCCTGTCTGCAGCCAGACAAAGATGATGATAAGGAAGAAGTTGTTCATGGGAGCGGTTCCCAGCCAGCTCTTCGGATCGCCTCCAAATGCCACCACCAGGGCGTTGAGCAGGCCGGTCTGGTTTGCCCCTACAGGCTTGTAGGCGTACATGAACTTCCAGATGACACCGGCTCCTACCATAGAGATCGCCATGGGAAGGAAGACCAGGGTCTTACCCAGCTTCTCAATGGCTGAGCGCTCTGCCAACAGGGCCGTCATCAAGCCGAAAAACACGGCAAATGCGGTACCGAACACCAACCAGAGCACGGTATTGCCAAAGGCGGTGCGCATCGTCGAGTCGGTAAAGATGTACTTGTAGTTTGCAAACCCTGCAAAGGAAGAGGAGTCCCGGTTCATGAAGCTCAACACAAGGCTGCGCACTGTCGGTACCAGCAGGTACCATCCGATGATCAGGATTGCAGGTCCCACAAAGACAAAGGGAATGATTTTGTTGTACTTCTGCGTGGGAAACAGCTGTACGATGAGATTCATGGAGTAGAACAAGGCCAAAACTGTGAATGTTCCCCATACTATGGCGAACAGTGTGGTCAGTATCTGTGACATCGGATTGCTTCTCAACAGGAGAAACCCTCCGATCATGACAATGAGCGTGAGGGGAGTGAACACAATGGTTCGTATGACCAACTCCTTCCTCTCCTGATCTTTCTGTAACTGCATGGTTCCTCCCTGGTGAGAAAGGGACTCCGCCAGGAGGCGGAATCCCCTATAGAGACACAGATGAGCTTAGCGAGGCCAGCTCTTCTCAATGTTGGAAAGAACAGTCTTGCCGTCCTTACCATTGACATACTCGACCATACCGGTCCAGAAGGAGCCGGCGCCCACTTCTGCTGGCATCAGATCCGATGCGTCAAAGCGGAATACAGTCGCCTCGACAAGAGCCTTGGCGAGCTCACGCTCCAGGCTGTTGCCGTAGTCAGCAAACTTCTGGTTCTTGTGGGGGAACAAGGCTCCGCCGACCTGCGCCCAAGGAGCACATGCTTCCCAAGTGGTCAGGAACTCCATGAACTCCTGCACGCCGGGCTTGTCGTTGAACACCACGAACTGGTCTCCACCACCAAGAATGGGTGTACCCCATTTCGGATCGATGGAAGGAAGGGCGAACACACCCACTTCAGCTTCAAGATTGTCCTGTATCTTCTGAGGCATGAAGCCTGTGATGAAGTTTCCCTGACGGTGCAGGAACACCTTCGTTGGGGTGTCAAACAGAGGTTTGACAGACTCGCCGAAGTTTGTGGTCAGAATGTAGGGAGCCCCACCATAGACATATTTCGGATTCAGGAAGATCTCGCCAAGATAGCCGAGGGCCTTCTGTACGGCAGGATCATCAAAGGCTATCTCGTGGTTAACCCATTTGTCGTACATTTCAGGGCCTGCGGTGCGAAGCATGACATCTTCCATCCAGTCCGTGCCTACCCAACCGGTTGCACCACCGGACTCAAAACCGATGGACCAGGGGATTCCCCCGTCGCGCACGATCTGATCCTGGAGAGCTTTCAGCTCATTCCAGGTCTTGGGAACCTTGTAGCCCTTGGCTTCAAAGGCTTTTTTGGGATACCAGACGAAACTCTTGGCGTTGACACGGTGGAATACACCGTAGGTCTGGCCCTTGGAGGAGCCCAAGTCTTTCCAAACTGGAGCGTAGTTTGCATCGACCATTCCTATGACTTTTGCAGAAAGGGGCTTGAGATAGCCTTGGGCAGCAAACTTGTGCATCAGCCCTGGCTGGGGAAGCGCCGCGATGTCCGGTGGGGTGCCAGCTTCTGCCTGGACCAGAATCTGAGTCTCAAACTCCGGGCTTCCCTCATAGACTGCATTATAGCCACTCTTCTCGTTGAAGATCCTGATGATCTCATCAAAACGGGCAGCTTCCTCACCTCTGAAAGCACCGAAGATGCGGATGGTCTTATCCTGTGCCGCCGCTTCCTTTGAACCTTGAGCCCAGACTCCCTGCATAGCGAGCAGCAAGACCAGGACAAATAACAGTACCGTAGAAAGTTTTTTCATACTATCCTCCTAAAAACTTCAAACATCACAACGTGATGCATATTCACCTATATATACTCAGTCGAACTGCGCTTGATGAGCTTCAGGTCGATGAGGCTCTTTCGCACAGGTCGGTTTGGTTCCCGTATCCTTTGCAACACCATCTCTGCAGCCTGGACGCCCGAATCCTCAAGGCTCTGGTCAATGGTGGTCAGGTTCACATACTCAGCCATCTCAATATCATCAAAACCGACAACTCCCAACTCATCAGGGACGGTAATTCCCAGCTGGACAGCACATTTGATGGTCCTGATGGCCAGCGTATCGCTGGAAGCAAAAATAGAGTCCGGTCGGTCGGGGCGGTCCAGAAGCGCAAGGATTCCCTTGGTCGAGACATCAGGAAGGTTCTCCCCAAGCCAGATGTTCCGCGCCTCAACCTCAATATCCTTCTCTGCAAAATGGGAGACAAACCCTTCCAGGCGCTGTTCGGTCGAACGGGCGGCGTAGGGCCTCAAGGAAGCCTCACCCACATACCCGGGGGTTCGGTATCCATTCGTGTGCAAAAACTCGGCAACCATCCTGCCACCCTTTACATTACGGATGACCACTGAGTCAAAGCCCTCCACCTCGGTCTCAACAAAACAGACAGGGATAGCTGAGGCGCGCAACTTCTCAATGGTCCTCTCCTCCAGTTTCATGCACAACGAGATAAGGCCATCAACACGCTTGCTGCCCACCAGAAGGTCTATATACCCTTCCAAGCCCTCGCTGCTCTGCACTGAGTAGATGACCAGTTCGTAGTGGTGGTCGGAGAGAACGGAAGCTATCCCCTTGAGGCGCTCCATAAAGGAGGTCTCGGTAAAGAAGGGTGCGATGACTGCTATTTTCATCAGCTGCTGACGCGCTTTTGCCACGGCTTCCGCCTTGGGGACAAACTGCAGCTCTTCAATTGCCTTCATGATCCGGGCTCGTCTCTCCTTATTCACCATCGAAGGTGAATTGATCGCCCTGGATACGGTGCTCGGGCTCACACCAGCAAGTTTTGCTACGTCATAGATGGTCGGTTGCTTTGGTGTCATCACCTCTCCCTTTACTCATAGTATTATGAAACTGCTTTCATGGAACTAGTTTCAGTTTACTACAGATGCATAGTTTGTCAAGGTAAAAATTCAGAAATGGAAAAAATGGGGGGGGTATAGGTTCTTTCCAGCAAAGCCTTGATATAGAAAGATCGAAAGAATGTGTCCCTACAGGACTACATAAAACTGGCTTGATTCCAAGGAACCAAGCCAGTTTCCAAACATCTTTTCCTCTATTTCTAGAACGGTTGCAGCATCGCTTCAGGAGAGAGGATCCTATCAAGGTCCTCCTTGGAGAGATACCCCTCCTCCAATACAATCTGATAGACGGATCCATCGGTCTTCAGCGCCTTCTTGGCAATTTCAGAACACTTCTCATACCCAAGGGTAGGAACAAGGGCGGTAACCAGACCGATGCTGTTCTGCACCATCATGCGACAGCGTTCCTTGTTGGCAGTGATGCCAACGATGCAACGCTCCCTAAGGATCTTCAGCACATTGGTAAGATGGTTGATGGAGGTGAACAGCTTGAAGGCGATGAGGGGCTCCATGACATTCAGCTCCAACTGTCCTGCCTCTGCAGCGAGGGTGATGGCCAGGTCATTGCCGATGATATCAAAGGCAACCTGGTTCACCACCTCCGGTATTACCGGGTTTACCTTACCCGGCATGATGGATGAGCCCGGTTGCATAGGTGGCAAATTGATCTCATTGATACCGGCGCGGGGGCCGGATGAGAGCAACCGTAGGTCATTGCAGATCTTTGACACCTTGGCAGCGATCCTTTTGAGCACTCCAGATAGCTCGATGAAAGAGCCGGTGTCATGCGTAGCCTGGATCAGGTTGCGCGAAGAGGTAAGAGGAAGCTTGGTAAGCTGGGCCAGGTGTCTGGTCACCACCTCAGCATAGCCACGCGGGGCATTGAGGCCGGTACCGATGGCAGTCGCCCCCATGTTGATGGCATACATGAGTGTCTGGGTGATACGAAGACGCTCGATATCCTCCCCCACGCTCACAGCCCAGGCGGAGAACTCCTGCCCGAGTGTCATGGGGATGGCATCCTGCAGCTGGGTCCTGCCCATCTTGATGACATCATGGAACTCCTCCCCCTTGGCCTCAAGGGCTTCCTTGAAGTTCTGCAGTTCATCCAACAGGCCCTCAAGCTTCCATGCAGCTGCCATGCGAATGGATGTGGGATAGACATCATTCGTCGACTGGGAGAGATTCACATGGTTGTTGGGATGTACGCTCTTGTAGTCGCCCTTCTGTTTTCCAAGGATTTCCAAAGCCCTGTTTGCGATGACCTCATTGGCATTCATGTTGGTGGAGGTCCCTGCCCCACCTTGGATGGCGTCAACGGGGAACTGGTCCAGGTGCTTGCCCTCAATAATCTCGTCACACGCTGCGATGATGGCATTGCCCACTATAGGGTCAAGAATCTTGAACTCCATATTAGCAAGGGCAGTGGCCTTCTTGATGTATCCAAGCGACTGAATCAAAAAAGGAAAAGTGGAAATGGGAATCTTCGATACCACGAAATTCTCCATTGCACGAACTGTCTGCACCCCGTAATACGCCTCTATCGGAACCTGTTTGTCCCCTAGAAGATCGTGTTCACTCCTGTACTTCTGCATTGCATTCAACCTCCCTTTGGTGAATACCTATACTATAGCCCATATTGCTGAATTTCATACCCCTAATTTTCTAAATATACTCCACATACAGAGGTTTTAAAAATTTAATGAATGATATGCTTTATATGCAACTTAAAAATTGAGTAAAAGCGCAATATAACAGATACCACTCGATACAGTACATCATTATACGCTACGGAAAAAGGCTTTTTTATGGATTGTTAAATTATACCCTATAAGATATAATTTAATGTGAATATTTACAAATCATACCAAACGGGTATATATAGTATACTCTGACTAAAAATCATACCCGAACAGATGCAAATATATATAATTTCATTGAAATCACACCCAAACGGGTATACAATCATACTATGAACAAGAATACAAAGAATCCGATCGGTTCCTATATACAAACAGAAAGGAAAAAAGCTGGTTTGACCCAACCAGAGTTTGCTCTCCGCTCTGGTTTGGGGTTGCGCTTCGTCCGTGACCTGGAACAAGGAAAACCTACGGTGCGTCTGGATAAGGTGAACCAAGCTTTGGCTATGTTTGGCAGCATGGCCATCCCCGGTGAAAAACCCAGAGAGGGCGAAGACGAATGAAAGAAGGAAAGCGAAAAGCAAAGATTATGGTTGATGAAGAAAGAGCAGGAATCTTAGAGGAAACAGAACAAGGCTACACCTTTACGTATGACCGTGACTATCTAGCCAAACCCAATGCCCAGAGCATAAGCCTGACGATGCCTTTGCGGGAAAAAGCCTACCATAGCACTACTTTTTTCCCCTTCTTTGATGGCCTGATCCCTGAAGGATGGCTCCTCTCCCTAACCATGAAAAACTGGAAACTAGACGCTCGTGACAGGATGGGACTTCTTCTAGTCGCCTGTCGTGATTGCATAGGAGCAGTGTCAGTGGAGGCCCTACAATGAAGCAGTGTCTGTTTTGTGGCAAACCATGCCAAGACGATTCTTTGCATAGCCAGTGGCATCAGCAATGCAGCAAAAAGTTTTTTGGTACAGAGCTCCCCTCTTTGGTTTCCTTATCAAAGCATAACCTAGAATCAATAGCTTCAAAAGCAATTGGTGAAGGAATTACTTTGACAGGAGTCCAAAAGAAGCTATCATTGACTCTAATAACTGAAAGGGGACAGACACCACGCCTCACTATTGTCGATACACCCACCGGTTTTATCTTGAAGCCCCAAAGCTCCGAGTATGCACAGCTTCCCGAGGCAGAGGATCTGGTTATGCGCATGGCAGATACTGCCACTATTACGACAGTACCCCATGCCTTGATCCATCTTGATGATGGTACGTTGGCGTATATAACGAAACGAATCGACAGAAAGGGAAAGAGGCGAATCGCTATGGAAGATTTTTGCCAGCTTTCGGAAAGACTGACCGAAGACAAGTATAAAGGTTCCTACGAGATGTGTGCAAAGCTTATCAAGAAATGGTCAAGCCGGCCTCTCCTTGATGTGACAAACTTCTACTACCTACTGCTCTTTTCGTTTGTCACAGGAAACTCTGATATGCATCTGAAGAATTTCTCCCTGATAGCAGACTCTTCTGGAAACCAAGTTCTGGCCCCGGCGTACGACCTGCTCCCTGTCAACCTCATCGTGGAGGATGACACAGAGGAGATGGCCCTTACCCTGTGTGGGAAAAAGGCGAAATTGACCTATGCAACCTTCCTCCAGCTAGGAGAGCACATGGGAATATCAGCCTTGGTTGTCCATAACCTTATACAAAAGCTCAAAAACCTTGAACCTGCCTTTATGGAGATCATAGAGACCAGCTTCGTCTCCGAAGGGATGAAGGCAAGCATGCAACAGTTAGTTTCAGAAAGGCTGCAAAGGCTGAACCCTCAGTAAGCCAAGACCTCCTGCCTCGACCCTTGTTTTACGATGATACGTCCATACCCACAAAGATCCTTGGCACAAAGCAGGTCAACTCCTTCAAGGCAAGGTTCAAGACACACAAGAATCGTAAGGTCCTCTGCATTTTGTCTTGTGACCGAGAAGGCACGGGCCTTCTTTGCATCCAACACTTTCTTTGAGCCAGAGAGGACAACTGGCACCTCTGTCATGATAGAAGGGAATTCTCTCTCCCCAAGGTGTAGTACTGAGACAAGGCTGGTGGAACCTTCTGCATGGGAAGAGAGCCTAGCCGTAGGCTTAGTCTCCAACTGGTTGTAGTGGGGTGAGTAGGGTGTCTGTTCGATCATGATGCTCTCCTTCCCATCAGGGTAGAGTTTTGCATCGAGGGTCCTAGAGACAAAGCTGACAGAATGAGCTGTTCCCACTACCTCAGCGGTGTTCGCAAAGTGGAAATACCTATCATAGGTATGTCTGCTATCTGTTATGAGGCTATCGATGATGATGATCAGATCCTTACCAAGCAGCAAGACGCTACGTTGGACAACAAGAGGATGGTAGCCAAGGTGAGAGCCTTCACAGAGGGACCAGTCACCTGTGATGACCATAGGTTTCTGTAGCGGCATTGCACGTTTTGCATAGCCCCAGGAGTCTGTAAGGGTGAAGCAATCCTCGCCATCGACTTGGATGGTATTGTGTGAGGACCCTGCTTTCAGAGCCCTTCTCCTGGGGCCATCGACATAGGAGAAGCGTCCGCTGTCGACAAGGATATCCTCCCCTCCCTTGGAGACATCGACATGCAGAAGATCTGCATGGCCATGGCCACTGCCAAGCGGACCACAGCGAAAATGCACTACAGTATCGTCTGCACCCCACCCGCTACGAAGGTAGTAGTTTCCACTGGCCTCGCAAGCGATGGAATTGTAGGAGGGCACTAGCGTCCCAAGTGCATTATAGGTTTCGTGTTCCTCTTCACTGGCAAAGGCATCGAGGGCAGGGTAGCCGCCAAACTTCAACGCAGAGTCGCGGAAGACTAGAGCTCCCAAGGTGAGCATATCCCGCACTGAGGTATCATCGCTATCACTTTGGAGGAACTGCCTACCATCGGTCTTCATGCTTGCAAGGGTGGCATGACACATTGCCTGGGCCTTTTCCCTGATGATGGAGGGAACCGTTTTCTTGTATTTATCTGCCAACTGGATAACGTGCAACAGCGAGAAGAGCACCTCCCCGTGGTACATGGGTGACTGTTCCCACTGCCATCCGTCAGCGAGTATGGAGTGAACAACATTCTCTGATAGCTTTTCAAGAGCTAATTCTTGATTCTTCTCATCGCCTAGGAAGACAGAACCAAAGTAAAGCCCTGCATTCCCTATGGTGCCCCAGTTGGACAGCTTCAGAAAAGGCGAGTCCAACGGCGCGAGGAACGCTACATGGCTCTCCATGGAAGAGCGGAACAAAACGGAAAAAGAGTCATCGACCAGTCCATGCTCAACAAGCAATGGGTAGGCGTTTGTCCAGTGCTGCACCCTGATGGCGGCATCGAGGCTTCTCCAGCAGGTTTCCTTCCGATCCTTGGTATGGGGCACCTGTACAATGAAGGCGGTGATGAGCGTTTTAATTTCACTAAGATATTTCTTCTCTTTGGTAAGGACAAAGGCCTTTGCAAGGTTGGTTATGAAGGCACAGCGTGCAAGCATGAACGTCCATTCGGGATCGTCAAAGGGTTGGTGTTCCCAGTCTATCTCCCCTTCAAAGGTTATGGGGAAGTTGGTAGCCTCCATATCCCAGGGGTTATCAAACAGGAAGGTCTTCTGTAGCACACGCTGTGCATCGGCAAGGATGCGTCTCTCTTCGCTTTCCATTGGCTGCTCCTCAATCTTCTGTAAAGATAGCGTATCACAACCTTCCATGAAAGAGGAATTATCGTGGAAAGAAATGGTTGGAGTGTTATCATCACAAACCTATCGTCAACACTTCTCTGGTCACCACTACCTCAATACTACTTCTGAACTTTTCTCCTCCTGCCCCAAATGATTCATGCTATACTCAATGGCACAGAAGAGCGTGTTCTCATCAGGTGAGCCATCATCGTGAAGAAACCTCCCTGTCCATCCATTCACCATGCAAGGAAGCACTACCATGGCACAAGACCTACGGATAATCACCACAGGCGGGACCTTTGACAAGCAGTATGATGCGATTAGCGGCGAGCTGACCTTCAGGGAGTCGCAGCTACCCCGGCTGCTGCAGCAGTCCCGCTGTACCCTGACGGTACACCTTGAAGGCCCTCTTGCCGTGGACAGCCTCTACATGACCGAGGATCAGCGCCTGGAGGTTGCCAACTCCTGCCTGCACAGTGCTGAGGAGAAGATTGTCATAGTCCATGGGACCGACACCATGTGCAACACCGCCAAGGTGGTGGCCCAGACCCTTGGCAAGGAGAACCGCCACACGGTGGTATTCACCGGAGCTATGATACCTTTCTCCCTTGAAGCCAGCGATGCGGTCTTCAATCTGGGCTGTGCCATCACAGCAGTGCAGTTGCTGCCCCCTGGTGTCTACCTCACCATGAGCGGAAAGATATTCAGCTGGGACAACTGCAAGAAAAACAAGGAAAAGGGTGTGTTTGAGACGTTGTAGGAGAGAGTGCACTCGGGATGAACAAGAGCCATTCCCAAGCTTACCTCCCAAGGGTGCACCTACTTCTGCATTTTTACGCAAAACAGGAGGAAACCCCAGCTTTTTAGCGGTCATACTACTAGAGATGACTATTTTTTTCTCCAATAGCGCAAAAAGTGGTGAAACACAAACACTGATAAATATCACCACCTTTCTTTTGCTATCCACGACCAGGTGATGTATAGTGGACGTATAAAAAAAGGAGAATTTTGCTATGAAGAAAACAACTGTGCTTTTGTGCGTCTTACTGGTATTAGGTTCTTTCATTTTTGCTGGGGGCTCTGCTGAAACCTCCAAAGTCTCTGCAGATGGCCTTGGAGGTAAAATACTCATTTATACCTCGATGTACGATGATGTCATTGAAGCTATCGACAAAACACTGGAGAAGGTGTTCCCAACCGTCGACATTGAATTTTTCTATGGTGGCACAGGAACCCTGCAAGCCAAAATCGCCGCTGAGATAGCCGCCGGCAAACTCGGATGTGACATGCTGATGGTTGCCGACCCCTCCTACGCCCTAGAGCTGAAGAGCATGGGCGTCCTGCAGCCGATCCTTCTGGATGATACCTCCGACCTGGCCTTCGAGTTTGACAAGGATGGCTATTGGTATCCCGTACGCATCAGCAACATGGTCCTTGCCTATAACCCCGGAAAGTTCAAGAAGAGTGAGATTCCCAACTCTTTCTATGACTTTGCCTACGACAAGAGCATTGCCGGACTGGCTTCCATGTCCAACCCGCTTACCAGCGGTACGGCACTGGATACCATCAGCGCCTTGAAGGACAAGTATGGCTATGACTACTACAGGGCCCTCGGTGAACAGAAAGTCAAGATCGAAAGTGGTTCGGTTGCCCTGACAAAACTTGAGACAGGCGAGTGCAAAGTCGTCATGGTCCTTGAAGAGTCTGTCCTGCAGAAGAGAGAGATAGACAACTCCAAGATTGAGGTCATCTATCCTACCGACGGTACCATTGTAGTTCCCTCCCCCATCATGTCCATCAACGATGAGTGGAGCCCCAACAAGAACTCCAAGGCTGCAAAGGCCATAACACAGTGGTTCCTCTCCCAGGAAGGGCAGAAGAACATTGTCAAGGCTTGGATGCACTCTGTCAGCGCTTCCTATCCTGATGCTCCTTATGATGCAATTCCCACCAAGCAAATCCTTGCCAATACTATTCCTGTAGATTGGGAGAATACGGTTGCCCTGCGTGAAGAGATGCGCACCAAGTTCCAAGAAGCTGTTTATAAGAAGTAACAGCTGCTCCCCATTTGATTTCAGAGAGGAGCTTGCCGATACCGGCAGGCTCCCATAGCTACTAAAGGAGTTATCTGCAATGCGTTCTCCCACACTCGTCACCCCTCCCTTGATGAAACACCGCCAATGGTTTTTAGACCCGAAGTGGATCATCATAGCCCTCATTGTAGGCTTTTTGCTTGTGTTCCAGGTTTTTCCGCTGTTCTACCTGGTATTCAGGGCATTCTTTTCAACTGGGAAGTTCTCCCTTGAAGCCTTCAAGAGGGTCTACACGTACTCCCTCAACTGGTCGGCCCTCGTCAATACTGTTGTCACGGCCTTCTTCTCCATGGTCTTTGGGGTTTTGATAGCATTCCCCCTTGCATGGCTTATAGGGAGGACAAACCTCTATGGGAAAAAGTTCTTCCGGACCCTGTTCGTTGCAACCTACATGGTCCCCCCCTATGTTGGGGCAATGGCGTGGATGCGTCTGCTTAATCCAACCGTAGGATCCATGAATGTATTCTTTCAGAAGATATTCAACCTCTCCTCAGCCCCTTTCAATATCTATACGACAGGTGGCTTGATTTGGGTACTGACCGGTTTCTACTACCCCTATGCATTCATCACCATCAGCCGCGCTATGGAAAAGATGGACCCTTCGCTGGAGGAGGCGTCACGAATCTCCGGAGCAAGCCCCTTTACAACCTTGAGGACCATAACGCTACCGATGATGCTCCCTTCCATCGTGGCTGCAGGCCTGCTTGTCTTCATCGCAGCCGCCTCCGCATACGGAATCCCTTCCATCATCGGCGTCCCCGGGCAGATCCATACCGTCACCACCCGTATCATTGACTTTGTATATATAGGAAGCCAGGAAGGGCTTACCGACGCCACGACCCTGGCTGTATTCCTCATGGTGATAGCCAACGTCGTCCTCTACCTATCCACCTTCACCTTGGGCAAACGACAGTACATCACCGTTTCGGGCAAATCAACCAGACCGAATATCGTCGACTTGGGAAAATGGAGGATTATCATTTCCTTGACCGTTGTGCTATTTGCACTGGTCATTGTCATCATACCCTTTGTCACTGTCGCCCTTTCCAGCATCACGGTAAACCTTGGCGAGCCTGTGTTCTCCCAAGGGAACATGACCTTGCGCTACTGGGCCAGAATCTTTACCAGAAAATCAATTCTCAACTCTTCGAAAAACAGTCTCGTCACTGCAGTCATGGCAGCCACCTTCGGCATGATCATCTCGTGCATGATGGCCTACCTCCTGGTACGAACCAAGCTCAAGGCAAGAAAGATCCCCGACTTCATGATCACGATAGGAAGCGGGACCCCAAGTGTGGTCATAGCCCTCTCACTCATCATGTCGATGTCCGGCAAGTTTGGGATCAACATCTACAATACCCTGACCATCATGGTGATAGCCTACATGATAAAATACATGATGATGGGCATGCGTACGGTGGTGAGCGCCCTGTCACAGATAAGCCCTTCACTGGAGGAAGCCTCCCAGATCTCAGGCGCTTCCTGGCTGAAGAGCATGAAGAACGTCACCCTGCCCCTTATCGCCCCCGCCCTCGTTGCAGGGTGGTTCCTCATCTTCATGCCCTGTTTCTATGAGCTGACCATGTCGACGTTGCTCTACTCAACCAACACAAAGACCCTCGGCTATGAGTTGTTTACCTACCAGACCTACCATAACCAGCAGACTGCCTCGGCCTTGGCTACGGCTATCCTGTTTATAGTCTTTGGTATCAACTGGGTATTGAACAAGCTCACCGATGGTGAATTCTCCATTTAATGAAAGAGGTTAGAAATGTCTAGAATAGTAATCAAAGATGTCATGAAAGCATTTGGGGATGTGGTGGTTCTCAATAATTTCAATGCAGAGTTTGCCGATGGTGAATTCGTCACCCTTCTTGGTCCTTCAGGGTGTGGAAAGACGACCATGCTGCGCATGATCGCAGGATTTGAGAAGCCGACCAGAGGTGAAATATTCATTGGTGACCAAGAGGTCAGTTCCACCAAGACCTTTATACCGCCCGAGAAGAGGGACATCGGCATGGTGTTCCAATCCTATGCGATATGGCCACATATGACGGTGTTTGAGAATGTTGCCTACCCCCTAAAAATGAAGAAGATGGATAAGGAGAGCATCAGGGAGCAAGTGGCTAAGGTGCTTGAAATCGTCCACCTCTCTCAATATACCGAACGAATGCCTAGCCAGCTCTCCGGCGGTCAGCAACAGCGTGTGGCCCTTGCCAGGGCTCTGGTGGCGCAGCCGCAGTTGCTGCTGCTGGATGAGCCTCTTTCCAACCTGGATGCAAAGCTAAGGGACAGCATGCGCTTTGAGATCAAGGAGATCCAACAAAGCCTTGGCATTACCGTAGTCTATGTCACCCATGACCAGATGGAAGCGATGACCATGAGCGACAGGGTAATCGTCATCAATCATGGAGACATACAACAGATAGGCAAACCAACCGAAATCTATCGCCACCCTGCCAACCAGTTCGTTGCCGACTTTGTCGGAAAGATCAACTTCATCAGGGCGACAAGTGCCAATGGAGAGGTCCGGTTCAAGGACTCAGAGCAGAAGCTTCCGTACGAAGGAGAACTGCAGGGAGATGTCATAGTCGGAATCCGCCCTGAGAACCTGAGGTTCATCAAGACCAACGGGGACCTGTCAGGAACCCTGGTCAGCCAATTCTACCTCGGGGATGTCAATGACTGTCGTGTCGATCTCGGAGGGGAGCAGGTCAGGGTCATTGCAGAGCCCAAGTCCTTTGACAAGCACACAGAGGGGGAGAACATCCTCCTGCGGGTGGATGAGTTCTCGGTTTTTGTGGATACCGGCGATGATGAGTTCATGAAGATCCTTACCTGATAGGTTAAGGAAGCACCTTCATAGAGCAAGATCTGCCCGGCAGATAGATTCCAACGGGACATGACGCTCCTACCATACGAGTAGGAGCGTCATGATTATAACCAGGCGAAGGGTCCTCTTTGGTAGTGATAGGGATACTGTATTCAGGAGAGTTCTAGCGTTTCACGCTTGAACCTCTCCAAGCTTACCGAGGATGGCACTTCTACCTTCAGCGCATGATAGAGTTCTGAAACCCGCTTGTTCGGGGTCTCAACTAGAACCGTCCCATCCCTTTTCCTTGTGCACATCAGCGACTGGCTCGCCCCTATCAGCTCGCTTATGGAGAATCCAGAAGTTGAGAGCATCTCTTTCAGCTGCTGCAATGCAATGGCCGATATGATGTCTGAGAGAAGCTCTCCCCTGGCTGTAAGGCCAGACCCTTTCGCTAGCAATTGATGGTTGGAGTTCTCTATGCGTGTCCTGCCGAAGCAATCATCCAGCATTGCCTCAGGTTCCTTCATCTCGGTGGAAAGGAGTATGAAAAAGCCAAAGCGCACTGAAAGCCAGTTCTTCTCCTTGTCGGTCAGCTTCTGGTATGCATCCTCATGGTCCTGACGGTAGCCTCTGCACCCTGTCAGGGCATTGTCCTTGTCCACATATACATAGGCATGCATAGCAAGGCCGAAGATTTCAGTCTCAAAACGCTTGCCAAAAAAGGTGTGACCCTCACAGATGAACTCATACTTGGCACTGCCCATCAACTTTCTGGCTTGGAGGTAGAGATTTTTATATGGGTACTCGCTTGTTGCAGGCATGCGTACGGTCAGGGTCTTGCCCTTCTCATTACCGCATAGGAAGGCCTCCAGGAGTTCCTTGCCGGCGTATGCAGCATCAAGGATGAAATTGTCTATGCGGATGTCGAGGTTTTCTGCCACATCCCCCATTATAGAGCGGAGTGTTCCCAAGTCCTGCTCATAACGGGGGATTAGGGAAAACCATACGGGAAAACCCGTACTCCCATCCAACACAAGCACAACCGTCATCGGGCCCTGTCCCTCTCTATAAAGGGCATCGGACCGATCGTCCCCAATAGTGTTTGCTAAAGGCGTGGCATCGATATACCATCCATTACCAAACAGCGGGTCCTTTTCTCTCATATGAGCAACAAACGCCTTGAAGAAGGCAATCTTTCTTGCTTCGTCACCCATCATGGAGAAGGGCCCTGCATCATGCCCAAGGGCTTCGGCGGGGATGCCGCTGAAGAGATAGGAAGCGAAGGACTTGCCGATGAAGTCATTACAAGAAATATTAGCCCCATCCTTAAGGACTGAGTAGAGCAAATGTGAAAGGACCCGCTCGTACTCCCTCCCTTGTGGGAAAGCTGTCCGGAGAAGCTTCAGAAGCCCTGATGTTTCACACACCTTGAGAAAGAGGTAGGCATCACCAAATACTGTATGTATCTCAGGTTCTGCAAAGGGGCCAGGATCGTTGGCCCTTGAATCTTCCTTCCCAAGGAATTCAAAGGTATCCGATACCGAGTCATAGGCTACAAGACCTCTGGTCGGAGAAAGGAACACCCCGCTTTTTCTATCATCAGCAAGAGACACCACCTTTCCAAGCTTCTCACGGATTCTGTGGCGGGAGAGGCCTTTGCAAGAGCTGTCGTATTCGGTCGTCAGGATCGAGGCGCTGCCTGAACGGACGCTCCCATCTTCATTCCTTACCAGTTTCTGCACTTTTATGAATGCCATGAGCCTATACCTGCCACTATCAAGTTATGTGAGCCACATATATGGTGGTGTAAAGAGCCTCTGAATGCAATCGAAATTGAAAAAAACCGCTCACCAATACACATAGAATGAAGTAAAATCAGGCTTTGCATCTCCTAGCCGCTTATCGTTGGAGCATGGCTTGAAGTAAAACAGGGTGTTCCCCCCCTTTAGGTATGTACTACCACACACCAACGAGGAACCTATGAAAAAAACGTATTCCCTTATCCTGACGCTGCTACTCATCACCTGCTCCCTATCAGCTGCCCAGAGCTGGATAGGGGTGCAGGCATTCGCCTCAACAAGCAGAAACAACCCAGCCCTTGCACTATGGGGAGTGCAGCTCGAAGGGGAAAGCAGGGCTACCTTTGCAGGGGCAAGCGTTTGCGGCACGATCTTTCCCACAAAGAGATCCTCTTTTGGCCTTGGCTTCCACATCGGGGCAAGCGAAATGCACATGATCGAAAGCAGCACTCCAGGCGCTGACCTCTCCGACTACCCGCTGGCATGGCGGGGGAGCCTGAGTGGGATCTATCACACCACTATGTTTGGATCCATCGCAATGGAGCTGGGCATGGGAGTCGCGGCTGAACGGATGCACAAGGCCGTAGGCAGTGGAAATACAGAGATCAGGGGGACACTAAACGCCTTGAGCTTCCTTTGCAGTGCCAACCTGCTGCTGCCCCTATCGGATTCATTCTCCCTGGTGGGAGGGGTCGGCGCTTCCCTGCCACTCTACACCCAAAGAAAGATATCCAGGGGGGACAGCACAGACAAGGCAAATATTGATGTAGAAGGAATAACTGTGTATGCAGAGCTTGGGATTTCACTAGCCTTGTAAGGAAGGGGAAAAACAGGGCAATACTCTTCTTATGCACATATACTTTTCCTTATATGACAATTAAATATGCAAAAAAGAATAAGAGACCTCCGATACAAGGCTGCTTAGATTGACTAAGAGGAGAGCACACCTGTATCATTAGCTTGATGCTTGGATAGTCACTCAGCTTGAAGACCTACGTACCGAAAAAGTAGAAGATAGAGGTTCTCGAGGGCGCAAGAGTGAATCTTATACAACGAAGCATCAACATACTTCAACGTATGCTCTAGGTGAAAGTAGATTCTTTCTACAAGGAAAATTATGCTCATTAGGCACCATTGTGCCAAGAGCATGTACATGATTGGGAGACCCCATTGAGGGGTAGCTAGTATTGGTGCGATTGTCGAAGCAGCTTTAACCGCAGCCAGTTTCACAAAGCCCTTATAGGGTTGTAATCAAAACAATTACAATTTCATGTATCCTGCATGTGGGTATTGTTGTTTCGCTTGTCCTCCTACTCAAAATTATAACAGAAAAGAGAAAACTATGAAAAAGACATTGATCTTATCTACGATCATCTTGCTTTCGGCTGGATTCCTATTCGCTTCCCCAAGCTGGATAGGGGTACAGGGCACAGGCTCCTACCAACAGAACACCACAACGGTTCTCGGTGTAGAGCAGGAAAATACCACGACTCTTGCCGGACTGAACATAGCAGGCACCGTGTATCCAGGCGAAGCACCTGTTGGAATAGGGTTCCAATTCGGCGCCTCCAAGATATTCAAAGCCACAAACGACTCGACAGAACTCGCATGGGAAGACTTTCCCCTGACCTGGAATGTTGCAGCCATGGCAAAATATAGAGCAGGTATGACCAAGTTGGTTGCTCTGGAGCTAGGGGCAGGCCTCATGTACGAGCGAACCAGCACAACCTATGATTTTGGCTCGTATACCTCACAAACCAACCTCAACACCCTCAGCGTACTGACAGCAGCAGACCTGATAGTCCACCTCTCAGAGTCCCTATCTCTTGTCGGAGGAGTTGGCGTATCCTTCCCTATCACCACAAAGGGAACGTACGAAGACAACATTGGCATATCTTTTGAAGAGGAGTTTGATGTGAAGGGTTTCACTTTCGTTGGAAAGGTCGGAGTTGCATTCGGGTTCTAAGAACGTCTCAGCAAAACAGCAGGGTCCTGAACCATAAGGATGATCCCACCCCTCTTGAATATACTCACCAGGGGTGGGATTTCTTTTTTTCATGCCCACAGATAGGTGGCCAACCTCATCAGAGCTTCAGCCTCCTACACATATTCCACCTTCCTATAACCAGGGTAATAAGAAAATATGTATATTTATACATACCAGAGAATATATAATTATTCCTTGATGACAAACCCACTGAAAACATCACATTGCACCATAAGTTTTTACCATCACTTTTCAGACTAGTGACTTATATTTAATTTTATAGTATATTAGTAGGGTATATAGGTTTTGCGCTTGTCCTCCTACATAATGAGAATCCTACACAAAGGAATTACAATGAAAAAAACACTACTTTCACTAAGCATCATATTACTGACAACAGGCCTGATCTTTGCATCGCCAAGCTGGATTGGTATCCATGGAACTGGTTCATACAAACAGGAAAACACCTCTTTCAGCGTCGGAGCATCCACCATTGATGAGGATCATACGGCCAGGCTCGCTGGTCTTGCGATTGCTGGAACCATCTATCTTCAAGGGGCTCCTGTGGGCATTGGATTTCTTCTAGGGTCCTCCAAGACAACTGAGGCGACAAGAGGCTCATCAAGTGTCGATGTTTCGGATTTCCCCTTGACCTGGAATGCTGGCGTATCTGGAAAATTCAGATCCTCCATGTCTGAAATGCTCGCCTTGGAAATTGGGGCGGGGATCCAGTATGAACTGATAACCCAGACATCCAGCATCGGAGGCAGTGATGTTGATACTGCACTGAGTACCTTCAGCCTCCTGACATCAGCAGATGTTGTGGTGCACTTGGGTGATTCATTAGCCCTGGTCGGAGGGATCGGAGCTTCATTTCCCTTCAGCACACGAGCAAAGTTTGTCAGTGGCAGCGTATCCTACGAGAACGAGGATATCGATCGCAAGGGCTATGCCATCAACGGGAAGGTCGGATTAGCCTTGGGCTTCTAACACCTCTCTTGCTGCATATTGGGAACCCACCCTTTCTGGAGAAATCCAAAAGGGGTGGGGTCTTTTTGTCAGACTTCACGGTCACTTATCAGTTTTCAGTTTGGTTCTAGGAGCGGACCTCAACCTTGGCCAGTTTCTCATACCATTGGATCAAGCCTCCATGGTCATCACTACCCTTACCCTCAGAGGAGAGGCTCTTCATCATCTCAATGGCAGCCTCACTGATGGGAGAAGGTGTTCCGACACTCTGGGCAGTATCAAGGGCATTTTGCAGGTCCTTGATGTGCAGGTCGATGCGGAAGCCCGGCTTGAAGTTGCCGGCAAGCACCAATGGTGCCTTGGCATCAAGGACTGTGCTCCCGGCGAGACCACCACGGATAGCCTTGAACACCTTTTCAGGATCGACATTGGCCTTGGTTGCAAGCACCAGAGCTTCGGACATACCGGCAATGTTCGCTGCAACCATGATCTGGTTTGCAAGTTTGGTGATGTTTCCACTACCGATCTCACCTACCAAGGTGACGCTCCCTCCCATAACCTTGAGAATAGGCTCAACCTTTGCAAAGGCATCCTCAGGACCACCGACCATGATGGCCAGGCTACCATCGATTGCCTTGGGCTCCCCTCCGCTTACCGGAGCATCGAGCATGACCACCTGCTTCTTTGCAAGAGCAGCCGACACCTCCCTGCTTACAATGGGGGAGATGGAGCTCATATCAACAACAATGGTATTAGCCCTAGCACCCTCGATGACTCCGCCCTTTCCAAGGATAACCTCTGTAACCTCAGGGGAGTTGGGCAGCATGGTGATGGTGACATCACAGTGCGCAGCCAAGCTCCTGGCCGAGGGGAAAGAGGCTGCCCCTGCAGCCACCAGCTCTTCAACTGAGGCCCGGCTTCTATTGTAGACCGCTAGGGAGTATCCTGCCTTGAGCAGGTTCTTTGCCATGGGCTTGCCCATGATCCCCAATCCTATAAATCCTATCATCATATGGTTGCCTCCTTAGGTAATACCATACGGGTGCCAAAGGCGACACCAAACCAAGTATGGTGTTTTGGAATTGGTGGAGGGGGTGTTGCTCCTCCACCAATGTGAACTGTCAGCAGAACCTTCAGTCTCAAACCAACAAACACAAGAGCACACGCGGCTCCAACCAGTGGTTATCTTTGCTCTTCTGTTTTCTCTCTCTTCTCCACCCTCTTCTTGGGCTTTCCCAAGAAGAGCAGCACCACATAGATGATGAGGATGACAACAAAGATGCCGGCCATACCCTGCCCCATCAGACGCAACGATATGAGAAATGTATCACTCATTGGCAAACCTCCTTTAGATAAGTCCTGGGACCAGACCCAGGATGACGCCACCGGCGATGACCGAAGCTATCTGACCAGCTACGTTGGCACCCACTGCATGCATCAGCAGGTGGTTCTGAGGATCGGCCTCCAGGCCCATTCTCTGGATGACTCTCGCTGACATCGGGAAGGCCGATATGCCAGCCGCCCCTATCATGGGGTTTACCTTGGTCCTGGTAAACAGGTTGAGAGCCTTGGCGAAGACGACCCCTGCTATGGTATCAAAGACAAAGGCCATAAGGCCGAGAGCCATGATCAGAAGCGTCTGGAAAGTTACAAACAGCTCAGCCTTCATGGTGGATGCGATGGTAATGCCCAATAGCAGGGTAACCAGGTTGACCAGCACCGTCTGGGCGGTTGCGGACAGTGAATCCAACACCGTGCACTCCCGTATCAGGTTGCCGAACATCAGCATGCCTACCAGGGAGACCGAGGCAGGGGCAACATAGCCTGAGACCACAGTTACTATGATGGGAAAAAGGATCTTTGCACGCTTGGAGATGGAGCGTGGGTTGTACGTCATCCTGATGGCCCTCTCCTTCTTGGTTGTGACCAATCGGATGGCAAAGGGCTGGATGATGGGCACCAAGGCCATGTACGAGTAGGCGGCTATGGCAATGGGACCGATGTACTTGCTGCCCAAGACCTGGGATACCAAAATCGAGGTTGGCCCGTCGGCAGCTCCGATGATGCCGATAGAGGCGGCATCAACGAGGCTGAATCCCATCAGGGTGGCCAAGGAGATGGTGGCGAAGATGCCCCACTGCGCAGCAGCCCCAAAGAGGATGAGCTTGGGATTCGCCAGCAAAGGCCCGAAGTCTATCATTGCCCCTATTCCGATGAAAAGCAAAAGCGGCATCGCCTCTGCTGACTCGATGCCCATGCTGAACAGCCAATCAAGGATTCCGGTGACCTCACCAATACCCACCATGTTCTGTGTGACAGCACCAGAAAAAGGCAGGTTGACAAGGATCGCTCCAAACCCCATAGGCAGCAACAACGCTGGCTCCAGTTTTTTGGCAATAGCCAAATAGATGAGAATACCCCCTACCCCAAACATAAAAACTTGTTGCCAGGTGGTGTTGAGCAGTCCGACCAGTAAGAAACTCATGGAGAACCTCCAGAGAGGAGAAATAGGGGGAGAAGTTGACTTCGCCCTCAGGCTGTGAAGCTCCCCCAACACAACCAATCATAGAGGGAGATTGAGCCAAGGTCAAATAGATATGACACAAACCAAAAGAACGCTTGGCAGAATGTCTGCCAAAGCCCTCTCGCTTGATTCACCCCCTCACAAACCGTATACTGCACCCAATTAGAAGAGTTCATTCGCCTATGTGCAGGAGTTGACCATGTGGGACAGCAGATCGTATGCCCGGCGTTTTTCACAAGCAGTGCAAAGAGGGGAGTACCACCAGCTCAACACCCTCAGGGTCGCTGTATTCACCGACACGGTGGAGCATATCAAAAGAGAACAATATCTCAACCAGAGAGGAAAAACTGTTCTTTTACCACTGGATTGGCTCCTTACCAAAGAGAGCGTACTCTACACAAAGAAGCTGGAGGATACCCCTTCACTCGGACTGGAAACCCTCATCACCGTAGTGAATGCAGACTGTCTCGCCGTGGCAGAAGAGGAACAGGACAATCCCCTGATCCTCAACATGGCTAACCCACACACCCCAGGGGGCGGGGTCGAAGGAGGAGCCGGAGCACAGGAGGAACACCTGTTTCGCTCCTCCAACTACCTGTTGTCCCTATACAGCTTTGACGACAGGCTGGCCAAAGCCTATGGCATCCACAGAGCAAAAAAGTCCTATCCCCTGCACGATGCATACGGCGCTGTCTATTCCCCAAAGGTGACGGTCTTCCGAGGCAGGGAGAAGGATGGCTACCCCCTTCTCGACCAACCTTACAAGGCAAGCTTCATCGCTTTGCCCGCCATATATGGCCCCCTTCTGATCAAAAACAAGCAAGGCCTCTATGAAATGGAGGAGCCTGACCGCCTGCTTACCAAAGAGAAGATCAGGACACTGCTCAAAGTTGCAAAGAACCACAACCACCAGACCCTGATCCTGTCGGCGATGGGTTGCGGGGCTTTTTGCAACCCACCCAACCAGGTAGCCTCCCTCTTTAGGGAGGTGCTCCAGGAGAGCCCCTATAGAGGCTCATTCGCGAAAATCATCTTTGCAATAACGGATGACCACAACACCCACAAGTGGTATAACCCTGAAGGCAACTACGCTCCCTTTGCCAGGGAGTTCAAAAACGGATTACTATGATACAGGTGTTCAAACTATCAAACAAAGACATTCCCAAGGTGTATGAATACATCAAGGGAGAGCCGGAAGTAACCCTTCTCATCCAAGGAGACCTGGAGCTCTATGGCCTCCAAAGCCCGAATGTCGCCCTCTATGCCATCGGGGAGAACTGGGACTCTATCCTGCTGAAGTACTACAGCGACTACATCCTCTACAGCAAGGGTCCCACCTTCAATACCAAACCGGTTGCATCACTGCTTGCAAGGCAGGAGAAGATTGTTGCCATCAAGGGCAAGGAGTCCCTGGTCCTGCAGATGAAGAGCCAGTACCCCAAGCAGAAGGTCACAGGCACCTACCTATGCCGGTGCGATAGGACAAACTTCACACCAAAACCAGAGGCCACCCTCAACATGCGCAAGCTTACCAAAGAGGATGCTTCGGCCGTAGTCTCGCTCTACCAACAGATTGAGGAGTTTGCACCGCCCTATCTGAACCATACCAAGGAAAAGCTTGCTGAAATTACCAACAACCTTGCACAAGGGGGAGTTGCCCTGGGTATTTTTGAGGGAAAAAAGCTCCTGTCGAGTGTCTACACAACAGCCACCACCAAACAAGCAGCGATGGTCGTAGGGGTAGCGACACTGCCTGAGGCTCGTAATCGCGGATATGCATCAGCTCTGGTAAGCAAGATCTGTTCCCTATGCTTTGAAAGCGGCCTTGAGTTCCTCTGCCTCTACTTCGACAACCCGACAGCCGGAGCAATCTATACGAAGCTTGGGTTTGAAGTGGTGGACAGATGGGCGACGATGAGGTTCTAGGATCCTGTCTTGCTGATGGAAAAGGCTTGGGTCCTGTTGGCAAACAGCACCCAAGCCCCTCTGATTTCATATCCTTCAACGACCCTCTTCCTGTCAGCTCAGACTATTTTCAATATCTTTCTTCGAGAGGTACTGTGCATACAGTGCATCAGAAGGGAACTGTGGGTCAGGATGATATGGTATTGGATGGAATGACTTGGAAATCATCTTTCTAATTCCAGACAAGGACTGGGAGGGGTCATGGTGCAGGATCTGCATGGCGATGACACCAAGGGAGGTGGCTTCATCCGGGCCTGCGATGATCACCTTCCCACTTATGTTTGCCGCCAGCTGGTTCAGATACCCATTGCGACTTCCTCCCCCAATGATATGGACCTGTTCAAATGCACTGCCGGTAATCTCTTCCAAAGAGTCAATGGCCTCTCTATAGCTGCAAGCAAGAGAGATGTATGAAGAAGCCAAAACCCTGGAAATATCGACCTCCCCACTCAAATCCTGTATTGCTTCTATAATCCTTTCGGGATTGAACAGCTTTGTGCTGTTAGGATCATACAATGAGACAGAAACCCCAGCTTGCTCAGCCATATCCAACAGCTCGTCCCAAGAGAAATCCTTGCCGAACGAGACGCTCATCTCATCCTTGATGTTCTTGATGATATGCATACCAGCGGAGTTCTTAAGCAGCGTAATGGTACCTAAGGCCCCTCCCTCATTGGCGAAACTATGTTCAAACACCTTGGAGTCGATGATAGGCTCAGAGAGTTCTGTTCCTATCAGGGACCAGGTACCCGAACTGATAAATACAAATGTTTCACTGGTTGCAGGAACCGACACAACCGCCGATGCAGTATCATGAGAGGGCACAGAAATGAAGGGAATGGAAGGGATATTGAGTTTTTCTGCGATAGAAGGGAGCATCATCCCTCGGACCTCTCCATGGGGAACAACAGGGTGGAACATGGATTTTTCCAATCCCATGAGATCCAACACCTCCTGGCTGTACTGCTGAGTCCTCATATCCAAGAGCTGACTGGTGCTTGCGATAGTGCTTTCTGTCGCTTTTTTACCAGTAAACATGTACGTAAGAAGGTCAGGGACGAGCAACAGGTCCTTGGCAAAAGAGTAATACTCAGGAATAAGGGTGCGGATGCCGACCAACTGATAGAGAGAGTTCATAGGATGGTTCTGAATCCCTGTCAGTTCAAACAACCGTTGCCGGGTCTCCTCATCGACCGACTCGAGCCCTTTCACTCCAAACTCATTGCGATAGCAGAAAGGATTGTTCAACAGATGACCAGAAGGTCCCAGGAGGCCGAAATCTATTCCCCAGGTAGTTATCCCCACAGAATCAATATGTCCATAGGTCTCGACTGCTTTCTTCAGCCCATTCTGCATGATGTTGAATATATTGAGGATATCCCAATAGTGCACGCCATTGACGGTCACCGCCCCATTCGGCTCCTTCTGAACCAATTCCATCTCAATGGACGAGCCATCATATCTACCGATAACAGTACGGATTGAAGAGTTGCCGCAATCAAAGCCAACACACTGGATACAATCTTTTTTCATACATCAAACCCTTATCTTCTTTTTTCTATAAATTATGCTTCTTTCTGGAGTTTAAGAGCCATCTCATCCTGTTTTTTCAACTGGAACTGGTCTATTACTACGGCTACGATGACTACCATTCCCTTGATGGCTATTTGCCAGAAAGAAGAGACGCCAACCATTACCAGACCATCATTCAAGACACCTAGGATAAGCGCTCCGACAATGGTTCCCAGAATTGTACCACGGCCCCCACTGAGAGAGGTTCCGCCAAGTACAACCGCCGCGATAGCGGTCAGTTCATAACTTTCACCGGTTGCAGGATGGCTTGCAGCAAGCTGTGAGGAAAGGATGAGGCCGACCAAAGCACCGGTGAAGCCTGAAAACATGTATGTGCTCATCTTGATCCTATTCACTCTGATCCCAGAAAGCACTGCAGCATCCTCATTGCCGCCGACTGCATACACATACCTACCCAGGGTGGTATGCTTGGATACATAGGTAGCGATCACTGCCAGAAGGATTGCGATCCAAATGATGAAGGGGATGCCCAAGAATGTCCCGGAACCCAAAAGTGTATATCCCGTATTTCCCAATTCGGGATTTCCTACGAGATTCGGAAAGGTCTTCCCCCCAGAACGGAGCATTGCAAACCCTCGAGCCATATACAGCATACCCAAGGTGGCAATGAAAGGTGCTACGTTGAGTTTTGTAATAAGAAGGCCATTGATAGCCCCCAGGCCAACCCCTATCAGGAGAATAATGACCATAAGCACCGGAATGTTAAAATAAATCACTATATCGAACATGGGCAGGCGCAAACCCTCAACGATCAGGCCTCCTGCTATCATCCCACAAAATCCGGCTATTGAACCGACAGATAGGTCAATGCCTCCACCAATAATAACATACGCAACCCCTATGGCCAGGATTGCCCAAATTGCAGAGTGCTTTACCATGACAATGAGATTGTTGATGGTCAAGAAATTGGGAACCAATACCGAAAACACCAGAACCACCAGAATAAGGGCAATGACCGTTCGCATCTTGAGCGCCAACATTCCTATCGACAGGGTAGATTTTTTTTCTTTCATAATTGCATTATCCATTGAAGTCCTTCCTCATATTACGCAGTAACGATCAAACTATGTCCGATCTCAGATGCTTTTCTAATTTTTTCTTCAGAAATTTCAGCCCTCGTAAAGACCCCGGTAACCACACCCTTTGAAAGGACAAGGATCCTATCCGACATCGAGCAGACTTCGTCCATCTCAGAGGAAACAAATAGTACGCCCAAACCCTTTTCGGCCATATCTCCCATAATTTGGAATACATCAGCCTTTGCTCCAATATCAATGCCTCGGGTGGGTTCATCCATAAGCAATACTTTCGGATTGGTCAGAAGGCACTTTCCAATGACAACCTTCTGCTGGTTCCCCCCGCTCAAAGCGTTCACCGTCAAGTTTTTGTCAGCAACCTTGATGGACATCTCCCTAATCATGGAATCCACACCCTGCTCTTCTTTATTTTGGTCCACATGAACCTTTGAAATGATGTAATCGGACAAGTTGGCCATGGAAATGTTGCTCTTCACAGAAAGGTTGAGGAACAAGCCCTCTCGCTGTCGCTCTTCAGGTATGAGGATCATGCCACGGTCGATGCGGCTTCTGGTATCCTTTGAGGCAAGCGAACTGCCTTCAAGGAAAACATCACCTGTCATCTTGTTGTTCTGGCCCATCAGGCATTCGAGCAGCTCAGTGCGCCCGGCACCCATCAAGCCATAGATGCCCAGAATCTCACCTTTATGCAGTGAAAACGATACATGCTCGAGGGTAAAGCCGCCACCAAGCCTTGGTAGGGTAATATCCTTGGCTACAAGAATCTCTTTTCCTATCTTGTGGGAGCTGCTGGTAAAGAACTCCTTCTGATCTCGCCCTATCATGATGGCCACTATCTGCTTGATGGTAAGGTCGGTGATGAGGCCGGTATGCACCAGACGGGAATCCCGGAGGATGGTGATGTAGTCACCTATCTGTTTGAGCTCTTCCAGCCTATGGGAGATGTACACAATTGCCACTCCCTGGGCCTTCAGTTCCCGAATTGTATTGAACAGGATATCCACTTCCTGGATGCTCAATGAAGAGGTCGGTTCATCCATAATAAGGATTTTTGGTTCATCAACCAGGGTCTTTGCAATCTCAATTATCTGTTGCTTTCCCAACCGGAGATCACGAACCAGTGATTTGGGATCTATATCCTGCTTCAGTCGTGCCAAGATCTCTTTTGCCCTGACCTCTTGGGCTGCATGATCAATGTAGAGGGAACCAAATTTCTTAATCTCCCTATTCATGAAAATATTCTCAGCAACACTCATATCCCCAAAGAGGTTCAGCTCCTGGTGAACTATTTTGATTCCCTTGCGCGAAGCCTCACGGGTTGAGGAAAATGAAACTTCCTCACCATTTCCCTCTTCATCGTACAGAATCATGGTTCCATCAGTAGGTTTCTGAATGCCAGCTACGATTTTCATCAGCGTGGATTTTCCTGCACCATTTTCACCGATCAGAACATTGACCTTGCCCTTGTAAATCTTAAAGTTCACATCAGTGAGTGCGTGGGTACCCGGGTACACCTTGCTGATATTTTTCGCTTCCATCAGCAGGATATCATTATGCTTATCCATTCCTATCTCCCTATTCAAACTTGGGTCTCCTCAAGTATCTCGATCAGTACAGGAGTGATTATAATGGAGGAAAAATCCATTGTTCCTGCGTCTATCTTGATGGAGCCATAGAGCTTGATTCTTTTTCCTGTGATGCTGCCCAAGTCCAAGGGATCAATTGTTTTCATTCTCATCATTTTATTCAATTCATCTGAAAGCTCAGCAAAGAACATCTGGTTTCCTACATCCGTAAACCCGATGCATTCCAAGGAATCTCGGATAGCAGTCTGCTTGATGACAGGACCTACCTGCACAATCGCATCACACTGACCATCCTCAGGAGCAAAGTCAATTCTGATAATCCCATTGCGGGAGCTATCATCGTATTCTGTTACTGTAGCCTCTCCCACAACCTTGAAACCTTGCATCCTCGATCCGTCTTCCCTAACCACTGCATAGGTTGCCAAGGCAGTTTCCGCACCATCAAGTTGCAAGGAAGAAACAACGGTAGCAACATCAATTGAGTTTTCTAAAAACAGAGGAATTATCTTTGTATCCCAGTTTTGTGCTACATACTCTTTCGCATTAAAAGAATCTCCACTTTTTGTCCAGGCAGAAAAATCATACCCAGAATCCGCTGAACAAGATGCCTTATTTTCAATTTCACTTAATTTGCGTACCGTACAAGAAGACAAGGTGAAAGCAAGCAATACAATCAGCAGTATGGCTAAAAAACTTGTAGTACATTTGATATTCTTCATGGGATAACTCCACAACTTCAAAAGTTCTTCTTCATATTTCGAATAAAGGGGAGCCGTAACCAGTTATATAGCTCAATACGGCTCCCCCAACTAATCCAATAAACCTAGTTGCTTATTTTTTCTTGAATCCTCTCCACTGTGATGCATTCTCAGAAGTAATCAGGTAACAGTCGCTGAGCACCTTCTCTTCTGCCAGACCTGTCGAACCGGTCTTGAGGAACTTATCGGCGGTTATGACAGCCATCTCAGCATTGAATGCATTTGGCTGCATCGAGGTACCGTCTATCTTACCCAGCATGATCGAATCAAGCACATCGTCGTTACCATCAAAACCCTGCACGAAAATGTCTTTTCTTCCAGCAGATTCAACAGCAGCCTGTGCACCGAGGGCCATGGTATCATTTCCACAGATAATTCCATTTACCTTAGGATTTGACTGAAGAATTGACTCAACCTTGGCATACGCTTCATTCTGATCCCAGTTTGCTGTCTCACGTGCGATCATCTTCATGTCGGGATACTGATCGATGATACTGTGGAAACCCTTGGAACGAACACCAGCATTGGTATCGGACTCTTTCCCCACCAACTCGATGTAGTTCCCCTTTTCCTTCATAAGCCCTACAAAATGTTCAGCACCGAGTGTAGCACCTTGGAAGTTGTTGGAAATGAATTGTGCTTCTGCTATACCGGTAACGTTGATCTCTCTATCCATACAGAATACAGGGATACCGGCATTCTTTGCCCTTCTGAGGTTATTTGGAGAAGCATCAGCGTTGGCAACATCAATGATAATTGCTACGGCCTTGCTGGAAATGGCTGAGTCAATGATATCACTCTCTTTCATCGGGTCATCACCATGCACTGCAAGCAATGTCTTATAGCCCAGAGATTCAGCTTTGGCCTTAGCAGTATCAGCTTCAGCAGTAAAAAAGGTGTTATCCTTGTCTGGAGTAACAATTACAATCAATTTTGAACCTGCTGTTTCCTGTGCACCAGCAGCAAACACACCAAAGGTTGAAACAAACATCACAACCAGAGCCAATACCACGATCTTTTTCATCATACGTCCTCCTTAACATTCTCACCACAACTGTGGTTCGTGAAACCATTCTCAACTAATATTCTTGCCGGGAGTATCTCCTTCCGGTTTATTAGCCTCCTCTGAAACCGATTTCATACTGTTAAAAGTCTACCATGAAAACTTCAGATGTCAAGAGATATTCTCAATAATTTCGCTTATTGGGAACAATTATCAGTATAGATGTTCTAGATTTACCAAAATAAGAGAAAAAACTGTATAGTTATTTCTAAATTACCATTACAGCTATTACAAGGAAATATGCAATTCTAGCGCCATAAGTGAAGAAAAACCTGACGACCTGGCCAATCTCTCATACGTCACAACCGTCATGTTTTTACCTTTTTTTGTGAAAGAAGCGACATCGGAAGCAAGCAATTTGATCGTCCGGTCTGAATAGGTTTCCAACTCACACCCAAGATAGGTACAAAAATCATCTGGTGTTCGTGACTGCCTCATCACCTTTGGAAACATATTCTTAATTTCAATCTGCCAAAAAAGAAAACGATCTACTAGAGTGGGGATCAGGGGGTTACATGAATAAGAGGGTATTTGGCCCCCCATCCTTGCATACTTGATGGTCATGAGGTTTATCCCAGATTGTTTTGCATCCAGAAGGTCTGCTTGATAACTCTCCAATGTCTCCACGGACCACGCAAATAGCTGTGCGTCGCGGTGCAGGGCAAAAGCATCAAGATCTTTCTGACAGGGTGCTTCAACAGAGCTGCGCACAAGGCTAAACATCTCTTTCTCAAGGTCAACGAGCGTGACGATCAAAGACTCTTTCCTGGTTTCCATCAAGCCTCCTTATTCCAACAAGCCTGGATACCCTTGCAAAAAATCGCTTTTGATTCTCTTTTGGATCTGTTCTGCAAGGGAGAGCATACAGGAGGTAGAAGGGGTAAGATCCAATACCGTAGCGATTGCATTCTGCAAGCAGACAACCAGCACCTCAATTATTTCCACTCTCTCCCTCATGGAACGGACAGCAAAGAGCTCCTCAAGCTGCTCCCTCACAGAACAGCCAAGGTCCCCCAATCCTTCCAATCCCAGAAACAACCATTTATAATATGGCCGGTACTGTTCTTTCAGCAGGTACACAAGCATTGCAGCTTCCCTGGCAACCATGGCAAGCTCATAGCAAACACCCAAGTCATCCTTTCGAGCATATGAACGAAGAAGATTGCTCTGACCATATTGGGCAATGAGGGCACATCGTGAAGAGATTTTTTTCAACCACACATCTGTTGGGTAGTACTCCATAAGGGTTGTGCGAAAAGCTGTGACCAAGCCTGGGCCATCAGAGAACACCTTGCCATTGGTAGCTAGGGAGAGGGCTTCTTCCTTGACAACCATCCATTCCAGTTCAGTTGCAGGGGGGTGGTCGTACCCAAGGACAGAAGAGAAGAAACCATCGATGGGGTGGACACCCTGGCGGATTATGGAGCTGTCCACTTTTTGAGAATGCCCATATCCAAAGCAGTACGGGTCCAACCCATCATAGATGGCCTGATACCTAGCTATAGCATCCTTGGAGGTAGTGCTTGGAACCCAAACAATGACCCGGGGGCCCCAATCATGATCTCTGGATAGCTCATCATCAAAGCCGTAACACTCTGACCCTGGTCCAACAAGGCCGAAGGCCAGGCGCTGGAACTCTTGATGGGGGAGCTCTTCTGCAAAGGCAGGACAAACCGACTGCTCAAAGAAGAGTTCCGACAGCCGGAGCCCCTTCACTACTGTGCTCCCGCCTGAACAGAAAGTCCGTACTCCTTGCCCATACGTGCAAAAGGCTGTACATCTTCATCGGTCATGTTCTTGGTATGTGCGTATGCATAGGGCAACCCCAGTCCACTATATTTGGCCAGGCCCAATCGATTGAAAGGAAGCAGTTCAACACTCTGTAAGGCGGTCCTGTTTTTGAGAAAGGAGAAGATTTCGCGCAGCTCCTCTTCGGTGTCATTGAAGCCCGGGATGACGGGAGTGCGTATGACCACATTCGCCCCGCTCCTATCCAATGCAATGATATTGTCCAGGATGAGACTATTGCCTGAGCCGGTAAACTTCTCGTGTTTTTCAGGATCCAGATGTTTTATATCAACATAAAACAGATCTATCAGGGGGAGCAGTTGTTCAAATACCGACCAAGGTACGCACGCCGCTGTTTCAACTGCCAAATGAATATGTTGCCGCTTAAGGGCCGTTGCAAAGGAAACCAGTGCATCACCATGCAAAAGAGGCTCCCCCCCGGAGAAGGTCACGCCCCCCCCACTCTCGTCAAAGAATGGCTTGTCTTTGAGCAACTCCGCCAGTAAAAGCTCCTCATGCCACTGCTTCCCCATGATCGAACGGGCATCGTAGAGACAGACATCCACACAAGCGTTGCAAGCAGTGCAAAGATTGGAATCTGAGATGAACCCGTATGCCTCGTCATAGGAGATGGCACCTACAGGACAGGCATCCACACACCTTCCACAACCCGTACAAAGCTCTTGGGTATACATGACTTGTGCCTTCGCAGTCTGAGATTCCGGGTTCTGACACCAAGCACAACGCAGGTTGCACCCTTTGAGAAACACTACGGTGCGTATCCCGGGGCCATCTTTTGTTGCAAATCTTTCGATGGAGAAGACGTTCATGGCTATTGCTCCCTTATGTTTTTGCAGGCAACTCTCTACAGGTCTCCCCCAATACCAAGTAGGTAGGCACTACTATCTCCTGTACAGCATCAGAAAAACCCACTTTTTTATTTTTGGGAAAGAGAAGGTTGAATGCATGTTCGCTCAGGGCATGTATGTCCTGATGCACAGTTGTAAGCTTGGATTCAAAGGCATTGTACAAGGGGATATCATCAAAACCGACAAGTGAAAGATCCCTTGGAACCTCTAGACCACGATTCTTGGCGCGGGCAAGGGCGCCATAAGCCATCTGATCGTTAGCACAAAAAATTGCCGTCGGCATATCGTCCAAAGACAAATAATGATCAATGGCCCTGCCCCCAGACTCAAAGCGAAGGTCCCCTGCAAAGACATATGCAGGTTCGATAGGTATGCCATGGTCGGTAAGGGTATTCTGATAACCGAGGAAACGGTCCTGAACAGTCGGCCAATTCTCAGGCCCTCCGACAAATCCAATCTTGGTATGGTTCAAGCCAATGAGGTGCTCTACGGCAAGACAAGCTCCGCCGTAGTTGTCACTGTGGACTTCAGAGATGGCGTCGTGGCCGTAGTGGCAGTCGATCAGGACGACATGCGTGTGCTTTTTTGCCTTCTCAATGATATTGAGCGAAATTCCCTCTGCAAAGATAATCCCTTCGACCTTTGTGTTGAGAAGATACTCCAAGTAGAGCTCTTCCTTCTCCTGATTGTTTTCTGTATCGCATACGGTGAGTGGAATTCCCTTTTCCATGGCAAGATGACTGATATTCCTCACTATCAGGGCAAAAAATGGATTGAGAATGTCAAAGACAAACAGCCCCAAACCCCATGTGGCATTTGCGCTGAGACGTGAGGCAAAAGGGTTTGGCTTGTAGCCAACCTCCTTCATGGTGTTCTCTACCCGCTCCCTAAGTTCGGGGGAGACCAACTCAGGATTATTGGTAATCCTCGAAATGGTCGCTGGGGATGTTTTACAGAGTTTGGCCAACTGGTTTATCGTATATTTGATAGAAACTGCCTCCTTCAAGAAACCGTTTTCACTACTATACCCAGCTTAAAATGGGATACCCTCTTTGTCAACAGAGAACCTTCTCGGAAAAGTAAGGCAAAAAAATGGCACAGGCTGAAAATGCTTTCAACCTGTGCCATTTTTTCTATCATTGGACGGCGCTACATGGATTCGTTTTTTTTGCCATAGTGATTTTTGGCAAAACTCTGCATCGCATCGATCTCATGCTGCGTAAAGCGCCTGACCTCTCCTCCAAGGAGTTTGGAGAAAAGCAAGATCTGAGCATTCTTCTCCACTACGCTGCACACCTTGAAGGCCATCTTCAAGGATGAACCGACTGCAAGCAACCCATGTCCCGGCAGGAGAACAGCATTCTTATCCTTCAATGCCTTGACCGCAGTCACCCCGAGTTCCATTGTTCCTGGAAGCTCATAGGGATATGCAGGATAAATCTCATCACCGACAATCTGGATGAAATCTTCACTCACCCCGATCATCGTAGTATTTGTCAAACCAAAAGGAGTCGAATAGATTGGATGGGTATGAATAACTGAGTTGACATCCGCTCTCGCCCTATAGACTGCAGCATGCATCTCTTTTTCGATTGATGGCTCGCATGTACCTTCGATGAGCTCACAGGTATCGGTAAGCACCACAACATGATGGGGCTTTATTATCTTATAATCCATACCGCTGGGACTGATATACATATACCCGCTCTCTGGGTCGCGTACACTTATGTTCCCCCAGGTCCCTACAGTCAAGCCTGTGGATAGCATTTCTAATCCTGTATCAACAATAAGCTGTTTGAACGATTCATTAGTGGTCTTTTGCATATTTTTCCTCTTTTTGGTAAATCTCTATCAAATTCTTGTTCTTATTTTATCTAATACTTATAATTTGTCAATACTAGAACATGTTTTTGTGATTTACTTTTATTCAAATCCTCATTATACTAGCAGCCATGACAACAAAAAAAGCTAGGCTTGAATCCTTGGTAAGGATGCTACAAGTTGAAGGCTCCCTAAAGATAACTGAGATTTCAGCTCGCCTTGGCGTATCACCCATGACCACCCGAAGGGACTTGGAGTTGCTCTCCAGCCAAGGTGAAGTGAAAGTCCTGTATGGGGCTGTCATCTACACCGGGGATGAAGCGAAGGGAAGCCTCTCTGATTATCTGCTTGATGTTGCAGAGAGCCTGAACAAGGAAAAGAAAAAACGCATCGCTCAATATGCTGCTTCCCTCATTGAGGATAATGATATTATTTTTCTTGATGGTGGTTCTACAACAGAGTTGCTTGCGCAGTACATCCCTTCGGAGTACCACATTACAGTGGTCTGCTGCTCCATAAACGTATTTCTCACCATCGCAAACAAAAAAAACATCGATGTCATCCTAAGTGGTGGGATGTACAACCGTAAGACCATGATCCTCGAACAAGCGATGGATTCAGAAATCCTAAGAAACAACCGCATCCGGAAAGCATTCATCTCAGCGGGAGGAGTGCATGAAAAACTGGGGGTCACGTGTGCAAACCAGAACGAATGCGTCATCAAGAAGACAGCCATGGAATCATCCTTGGAAAAAATCCTGGTCGTGGACTCAACAAAGTTTGGCTATGTGCACTCATGCTATTTTGCAGATATGGAAGAGTTCGACACCATACTTACCGATACGAATCTACAAGTGGATCATCAGAAGTTTTTTGAAGATAAAAAAACAACACTGACAGTGGTATAAACCTAAGTATTGATTTCTCAATTAGGTCATGATACTATTAAGATATCGCTGAAACCGTTTTCAGTATGGAGGGACCCTAATGAACACAAGAATTTCCAGACTACGTGAGGAGTTGTTGGATACAACACCGGAAATCTGCTCCGAGCGTGCAGTTCTCTTTACAGAAGCAATGAAACGGAGCGAAGGCGCGCCCATAGTGAAACGACGGGCCCAAGCACTATACGAAATCCTCGACACCATGACTATTTTTGTCCGTGAGGGAGAGTTGTTGGTAGGAAACCAGGCCAGCACAGTGCGAGGGGCACCTGTATTCCCTGAATACTCCTACAAATGGATTGAAGAGGAGTTTGCAGGAAACCCCTATGATTTCACCCAGCGTCCCTGCGATCAATTCACCTATTCAGAGAAGACCAAAAAAGAGGTGCTGGAGACGATCGACTACTGGAAAGGCAAAACCCTCATAGAGAATGTCTGGCGGGAACTGCCCGACGATGCACGCACAGCATGGGAGATCAATGCCATCGATGACACCTGGTGCGCCGCAGCCGGGCTTGGGAATATACTTCCAGATTACTCCATTATCCTTGAACATGGGCTTGAAGATATCATTGCAAGGGCTCAGAGCCGCTTGGATTCTCTTGATCTTGCTGAACCTGATACCATCAAGCAGGCTTGGTTTCTCCAGGCAGTCATTCTCTCAAACCAAGCGGTCATACGATTTGCACACCGGTATGCAGAGCTGTTGGAGCAGCTGGCGTGGAAAGAGAAGGACCCCAAGAGAAAGGCTGAGTTGGAAACCATGGCAGAAAACTGCAGGCAGGTTCCTGAAAAGCCTGCAAAGACCTTTTGGCAGGCAGTGCAGACAGTATGGTTTATCCAACTCGTATTGCAGATAGAGACCAATGGCCATGCGATCTCCTTGGGACGATTTGACCAATTTCTTTTCCCCTACCTGGAAAGGGATGCAAAAAACGGAACCCTTTCCGATGCCCAGGCATTGGAGCTTGTGGAGAGCTTCTTCATCAAGGCAAACGAGATCAACAAGCTTCGCTCCTGGCCAGACAGCGAATACTTTCCCGGCTACCATTTGGCAGAGAATTTAGCCATAGGAGGGCAGACCGCTGACGGCAAGGATGCCTGCAATGTGCTGACCAGCATAGTGCTGCAAGCCACAGCCGATGTGGGACTTCCCAAACCCTCTGTCTCGTTCAAATGGTTTGAGGGCACTGATGACAACCTGATGGACAAGGCTTTGCAGGTGGTTTCAGTGCATAAGGGGGGGCAGCCGGCTTTCTACAATGATCTTGGAGTCATGAGGATTCTGGACAACATGGGCATTGCAAAGGAAGACCAGTACAACTGGGCTCCTGTAGGCTGCATCGAAGCTTCGATTCCCGGCAAGTGGGACTTTGCGGCAAAAGGCTCCTGGCTTAACGTAGCCAAGATCTTTGAAATGACACTGAACAATGGAACCGATCCTGTCACAGGAACAACCCTCCTCAAGGGGGATGGGGACCTGGAGACATTCACTTCGATGGAAGAGGTCATGGCCGCTTTCAAAAAGCAACTGTTCTACTACATGCGCCTGCAGGTCATCGTTGAGCATATCGCCGATGAGATGCACATTCTCCATGACCAGAATGCATTCCGGTCTTCGTTGATCGAGGACTGCATAGGTCGTGGCAAGTCCCTCATCGAGGGAGGCTCTGTCTACTCTGCTGACGGAGGACCTACTGCAGGTTCCATCAGCGTAGGAGACTCCTTCGCTGCTCTGGACTATCTGCTGTTTGACAAGAAGATACTCACTTCCGCCCAATTGAAGCATGCGATACAGACCAATTACGAGGATCTCACCACAACACCGACAGGAGAGGAGATCAGGCTCCTGATCGTAAACAAGATTCCCAAATTCGGCAATGACAACGATTATGCTGACAAGTGGTCAGTTGAGATCAGTGAATTCCTCGGATCGACCTATCAGAAATCCTTCAAGAACTCGCGCTACGGCAAGGGGCCAGTACCAGCGACCTTTGCACTGAGCAAAAGTTCAGTGACAGGGAACGTCGCATTCGGAAAGTCGGTTGGCGCACTGCCGAATGGCAGAAAGGCAACCTTACCGGTGAACAACGGGGTCTCCCCCACCAATGGTTCGGAGCAGAATGGCCCCACTGCAACAATCAATTCCGAGAGCAAACTTCCAAGCATCTGGTTCCAGAAAGGCTCTATCTTCAACATGAGGCTCACCCCAGACTCCTTTGCGTCTGAAGAGTCCCGCAAACGGGTGTTGGCCCTGGTCAAAACACACTTCAAGAACTACCAGTACCATATCCAATTCAACGTAGCCGATGACGAAACGCTGAAGGAGGCCCAGAGGAATCCTGAGGAGTACAAGGACCTGTTGGTCAGGGTTGCAGGGTACAGTGCATTCTTCACCCCCCTGAACATTGAGTTGCAAAATGATGTGATCGAGAGGATGAATTTCAGCATGAAGAAGTAATTGCAGAGTATGCAATCATGGGACTGCCGCATAGACCACTATGCGGCAGTCTTTGTTTTTTCTGCATGTCCTGCACTTGTCTCCGTTCTTTCTACTATCCTAATCAGCAGATAACCACAGTTATCCCTGCAGCACGGAGCTTCTTGGCATAGTCGGCATCGATGCCATCATCGGTGAGCAGGTACCTGATCTTGTCCACACAGCCTAGGGAAGCGAACTGCACCCTCTCAAGTTTGCTGGAATCGGCCAGCAGATATACAGTCTTTGCCGATGCTATCATCGCCCGCTTGAGGGCTATGTCGCTGAAGCTTGGATAGGTGAGCCCTGCCTCCAGGGAGAAGCCACCGGTAGCGAGAAACAACTTCTCCACATAGAGGTTCTCAAACAAGGAAAGTCCCTTCTCCCCAGTAAGGGAGAGGGTCGGGGGCTTGAACTCCCCTCCGACAACCAAGACGTGGTTTGTCGGTTCCATCCCCAAATGAAGGGCAATGTTCAGTGCATTGGTCACTATGTTGAGGTTGGTGCGATCACCAAGATGCTTGAGCATCTCAGTGACTGTAGTACCTGAATCAAGGATGATATTGTCCCCATTGCCCACATAGGATGCAGCCTTCTTTCCAATCCTGGCCTTTTGCTCTTCCCTTCCCCGTGAAGGGAGGTCCAGCGAGACAGCTTGTGCATTAAGATTGTTGATGAATGCCCACCGTGCTGGCGCGTGATGAGCCCTGTCCTCTCAAGGCTTTCCAAATCAGCACGGATAGTCGGTTCGGACACTTTGAAAAGCTCCTTGAGCTCCAGAACCCGACAACTACCATTCTCTTGCAACAGTTGCAGGATTTTTTCTCTTCTCTGGTCTTGAAACATGTGCTCTCCTCGATAGAACGTACTAGTCATGGCAATGATACTAGAAACCAAATGAAATGAAAATGAAAACTTTTGTTTACTATCGTAATCATTATATGTATCGGGCAAAATAGCCTAAACCTCAACCTTTTCTCACCATATATGGAAAAATATTGAGAAAAGTCTCTAAACGGATAGCAATCAACATCACTGAATAAAAATCAAACGAAAGTCAAATGAAAACAAACGAAATGTTTTTTATTGACGAAACCCCTTATAGTGGCTTAGGATACCAGTAAGCATCTCATCTATATTTCACCGGTAAGGAGAGACCATGGCCACCATCAAACTGGGGTTTGCACCCACGAGAAGAAGCATATTCAGCGCACCCGACGCCATCAAATACCGTAGCATCATATCTGAGCGACTAAAGGAGCTGGGCATCGAGTTCGTTGACATCACCAATATCAATGGGGAGGGGCTCCTCTATGATGACCAGGATATGCTTGCAGTAGCCAGGAAGTTTAAGGAAGAGAAGGTTGATGGCCTCTTCCTGCCCCACTGCAACTTCGGCACCGAGTATGTCGTTGCCCGGCTTGCCAAGGAGATGGGTCTTCCCGTCCTGCTTTGGGGTCCTCTGGATGAGAGACCCGAGCCCGATGGGGTTCGCCTCCGTGATACGCAATGCGGGCTCTTTGCAACGGGCAAAGTGCTCAGACGATTCCAGGTTCCTTTTACCTACATGACCAACTGCAGGGTCACAGAACCTGAGTTCGAGCGAGGTATCAGGGACTTCCTGGCTGTCTGCAATACGGTGAAGACCTTCAGATCCATCAGGATACTGCAGATATCCACCCGTCCCTTTGATTTCTGGACTACCATGTGCAATGAAGGGGAGCTGCTCGAAAGATTCAACATCCAGCTCGCCCCCATTCCCATGCCCGAGCTCACCTCGGCAGTCAGGCTGGCAAAGAAAGATAAGAAGGATGCAGTGCAGAAGGTCATCGACTATATCAGACAAGAGATGGTCATCAGCGTCACTGACGAGCAGCTCGAAACCGTAGCGGCCCTGAAGGTGGCCATGAGCGACATTGCAAAGCACTACGGGTGCAAGGCCATCGCCATCCAGTGCTGGAACGCCCTGCAGGATGAGTTGGGCATCATGCCCTGCGCTGCAAATGCATTGCTCAACGATGAAGGCATCCCTGTTGTCTGTGAAACCGACATCCATGGAGCTATCACAGCCTTGTTGGTAGAAGCGGCCGGCATGGACAAGAGCCGGTCCTTCTTCGCCGACTGGACCATCCGCCACCCTGACATCCCCAATGGGGAGCTGCTGCAGCACTGCGGGCCTTGGCCAGTCTCGGTGGCAAAGGAAAAACCAGTGCTGGGGTATCCCCTTGCATTCGACCATCCAGGCAGCCTTACAGCAGAAGCCAAGGGCGGCAAGGTCACCCTCTGCCGTTTCGATGGGGATAACGGTGAGTACTCCCTGTTGTTGGGCAATGCACAAGGGGTGTCCGGCCCAAAGTGCATGGGAACCTATCTCTGGATAGAGGTTGAAAACATCAGACGGCTGGAGGAGAAAATCGTAACGGGGCCGTACATCCACCACTGCGTCGGCATCCATCAGAATATCGTCCCCATCTTGTATGAAGCCTGCAAATACATCGGTGTAAAGCCCGATTTTTATGATCCGATAGAAGAAGATGTCAGAGCCTACCTGAGGGGTGAGGACATCCCGAGCATGCAATAGGCAGAGAAAGAAGGAAAACAAACAGGAACCTAAGCAATCCAAGGATTGCAAAAGCAGATACGCTATAAAGGTAAAACAGATGACCATCAGAGAGTTGGAACTACAGGCAGTAAAAACCAGAAGAGACCTGCTTACCATGATCCACCATGCAAATACAGGCCATACGGGAGGGTCGCTCTCCTCCGCAGACATCATGACCGCGCTCTATTTTGAGGTGTTGGACATCAATCCCCAGAACCCCTCCTGGCAAGGGCGTGATTACTTCATCCTCTCCAAGGGGCACTGTGTGGAAGGCTACCTCGCAGTCCTGGCAGCAAGGGGGTTCTTTCCCCAAGAGGAGCTAAGGACCTTCAGCCAGTTCAAGAGCCGGCTCATCGGACACCCCAACAATGAGATTCCCGGCATCGAGATGAATACCGGAGCTCTTGGACACGGACTCTCCATCGCAGTTGGAGCTGCCCTGGGACTTAGGAAAAGCCACAAGGACAACCGTGTCTATGTCCTGATGGGAGACGGGGAGCAAGGCGAGGGTTCCGTATGGGAAGCCGCAATGGCCGCATCCCACTACAAGCTGGACAACCTGGTTGCCATCGTGGACAGAAACCATCTGCAGATTTCAGGGACAACCGAAGATGTCATGAACCTTGAGCCATTTGCCGAACGATGGACATCCTTTGGATGGAGCGTCCGTGAGATGGACGGCAACAACATGCAGGAGGTGGTGTCCACCCTGAAAAAGCCTCCCTTTGAAGGGGGAAAGCCCTCTCTCATCATCGCACATACCATCAAGGGGAAAGGGATCAGGGAGATGGAGAACCTGGCAAAATGGCATCATGGGGTTCCCGATGCCCTCCTGTTTGCCAGTGCTATGGACCAACTGGACCGACTAGAAAAGGAGCTCACCCATGCCTGAATACAAAGCCTGTAAGGAAGCCTTCACCGACGCCTTGCTCTCCCTGGCCAGACAAAACCCCGACATCCTTGTCGTCAGCTCCGATGCCCGCGGCTCGTGCGGCCTGAATACCTATGTGGACGAGCTTCCTAACCAGTTTGTAGAGGTCGGGATCGCCGAACAGAATGAGGTGGGAATTGCCGCCGGATTGGCATTGGTGGGAAAACAACCCTACGTGTGTGCCCCGGCCTGCTTCCTTACCGCGCGCGCCTTGGAACAGATCAAGGTGGATGTTGCCTACTCCCATCAGAATGTGAAGATATTCGGGGTCAGCGGGGGGATAAGCTATGGGGCCCTAGGGGCCTCCCACCACACCCTCCATGATATCGCAACACTGCGTTGTTTCCCTGACCTGCAGATAATCATCCCTTCTGATGCAGTGCAGACCAGGGCCATGCTCCATGCCATAGAACAGGGCACCGACGCCACATACATCCGCGTTGGTCGTGGAAAGGTTCCTGTGGTTTATGATGGGACATATGAGGGAGAGCCTTTTGTCCTAGGCAAGGCTAACCGCCTGAGGGAAGGCTCCGACCTGACCCTGGTTGCCTGTGGCGAAATGGTATACCACACCCTACAGGCTGCTCTACAGCTCAAGCAAAGAGGTATCCAAGCCCGGGTCCTTGATATGGCCACCCTCAAGCCCTTTGATGAGCAGGCGATCAGGGAAGCAGCCCTTGAGACAGGTGCCATCCTCACCATAGAGGAGCACAGCATATATGGGGGCTTGGGCAGCATTGTCGCCCAAGTGACCAGCAGCAACCACCCCATACCGGTGAGCAGCCTTGCCCTTCCCGATGAATACCTTGTCACCGGGAACTCCCTTGAACTCTTCGACTACTATGGCCTCGATGCAAAGGGCATAGCAGATGCGGCCTTCAACCTATTCGAACGAAAGCGAGGCTCCCATGCATGACAGGCGCTACATCCTATCCATAGACCAGAGCACCTCGACGACCAAGGCCATCCTTTTCGACAAGGAGGGCAATCTAGTACGACGAGCGGATGTTCCCCACAGACAAATCATCAATGAAAAGGGATGGGTCGAACATGACCCCAAGGAGATCCTGGGCAATGTCTTTATGGCCATTCGCACAGTCATTGAAGAAGCTGTAATAGACCCTGGGCAAATCCTCGCCCTCGCCCTCTCCAACCAGAGGGAGACATCCGTTGCTTGGGATAAGAGCAGTGGAATGCCTGCCCACAATGCCATTGTATGGCAATGCGGACGGGCTACCGACATCTGCAGGCAAAGGGAAGGCCATGCTACAGCCATCAAGGAAAAGACCGGGCTGAACCTCTCCCCCTTCTTTTCCGCAGCCAAGTTCGCCTGGCTCCTCGAGGAGGTCCCCGCCGTCCAGGAATTGGCAAAAGACAATACTCTGGTCCTTTCCACCATGGACAGCTTCCTGCTCCATCACCTCAGTGAGGAGCGTGTGGTGCTGACAGAACCATCCAATGCATCCAGAACCCAATTGCTCAACATACAGAGCCTCAGCTGGGATGAGGAGATCTGCTCCCTTTTCGGGATCAGGACGGGGCAACTGCCAACAATCGTAGATTCCGATTCTATCTTCGGCCATACGACCCTTGGGGGGTTACTTACAACCCCTATCCCCATTTGTGGGGTCCTGGGTGACTCACAGGGAGCACTGTATGCCCAGGGGTGTACAACGGAGGGAATGGTAAAGGCTACCTATGGGACAGGATCATCCATCATGATGAATATCGGATCCAGACCGAAAGTGTCCAAGAACCTGGTGACATCCATAGCTTGGTCTACCAATGGGGTTCCCACCTACGTGCTGGAAGGGAACATCAACTATACGGGGGCGACCATAACTTGGCTTGTTGAGGACCTCAAGCTACTAGACTCTCCCAAAGAAGCAGGGAAGCTGGCCTCCCTGGCAAAGGATTCACCCGGGCTCTATCTTGTACCTGCCTTCTCAGGGCTGGGAGCACCTTACTGGGATGGCTCTGCTAGGGCAGCAATTTCAGGAATGAGCAGGACAACTGGGAGGAATGAGCTCATCAGGGCAGCTGAGGAGTCGATAGCCTACCAGATAGCGGACATCCTCTTTCTCATGAAAGAGGAGAGTGGTCATGCCCTCGACACAGTAAAGGTCGATGGCGGACCGACAAGGGATTCGTTTCTCATGCAGTTCCAGGCAGACATTACTAGGGCTGTTGTAGGGGTAGCATCGCTTGAGGAGCTTTCCGCCCAAGGGCCTGCAATCCTAGCTGGGAAAAAACTGGGTTTCTACGGCAGCAAGACGATGTTCCAAGGTAGGGTGAAGGCAGAGTACCGCCCCCTCCTTCCTGCAAACCAGGCAGGGGAGAAATACAAGGGATGGCTCAAGGCTGTGAAAGGGACACTCTCCAAGCAGTAGCCTCAGAGATCCAGAATCGTCTTCCCCTGATACACCTCATCCCAGTTCTTCCTAAAGTCACTGACCGCCTTCTGAATGGAGGGCATGCTCAAGCCTGTGGCCAGGATCTCAGGACGTACCGTGCAGCACCCCGCCCCACTGGCATAGGAGGTGGTTATCTCGGCAACGTTCTTGAAGCTTGCAGCGAGCACCTGGGTATTGCTGGTATTGGTCCACAGCAGACTGGAGAGCTCCCTGATGACTCGGGGGGCATCAATGTCGTTGTTGAGCATCCTGTTGTAGAAGACAGCCACATACTTTACCCCGCTGAGCATGGCAAGGATGCCCTGTATGGTGGAGAAGACGGTGGTAGCGGTTATGTTGAACCCCCGTTCGGCCAGGACATGGATAGCCTTAAGTCCCTCTTCAGTGACAGGGATCGAGATGTAGGTGCCCTCCCCTAGGATCGAGCAGATCTTCTCCGCCTCCCCTATGATGGTAGGCGCATCCCTACCCAACACCTGCACATGCAGCGACCGCTCAGATCCTATCAGGGTGCGGATACTTTTGAGGTGTCCGAAGAAATCAATGCATCCCTCCCCCTGTATCTGCTGGGGATTGGTGGTGACCCCACTGATAGGATAGATATCCAGAGACCTCTTCACATCCTCAAGGTTAGCACTATCGAGCATCAGGCGCATGGCAACTCCTCCCTTGGGCATATAGTGCCACACTATGCGCCGGAGAACAAGAAGATATGACCATTGCCTTTAATTGACAAAACAAAGGCAATCGCAGAACATGGAAGCATGACAGGCCCAATCCTTACAGAGAGTATCTTCTTCCATGAGCCCTCGCTGCAGCTGAAGGTGGTCAAACGTGATCCCGAGCTTCCGTTCCGCCTCCACAGCCATGAGTTCAACGAACTGGTACTTGTCGCCAGAGGCAGTGGAACCCACTTTTGCCATGATGGGGAGTTCCAGCTTGGGGAAGGCAGTGTCTTCTTCATCCCCCCGGGTGTGCAACACGGGTACAAGGATGTCCGCGACCTTGTCCTGTACAACATCCTCATAGGGGAGAGCATGCTAGAGAGGAACTTTCTTGACCTTGCAGATATTCCCGGCTTCAACTCCCTGTTCAAGGCAACCTCATCCATACCCACCCTGTTGCTCAACCCTACCCAACTCTCGGAGGTGATCCCCATCCTGGAGGATCTGGAAAGGGAGGCTGATGACCAGGGCTTCGGCTCGGGGTCGAAGACCCTCGCCTACTCCTACCTGCTGAACCTGATCATCCTGCTGTCGCGCTTCTACGACCAGACACCCCGGGAGAACAACCAGATGGCACACCGGATCTGGACTGTGATGGCATTCATGGAGAAGAACAAGCACAGAAACCTCACAACAGCCGACCTTACAGCTGTGGCGCATATGAGTGCAAGCACCTTGAATCGCTATTTCAAGCTTGCAACAGCGCTCTCTCCCATGGAGTTTCACCTCCACAAGCGTATTGCCTATGCCTGCTCGCTCATACAAAAAAGGGGCCTGTCCATAACAGAGGTGGCTGAGGCCACAGGCTTCAGCGACCCGAACTATTTTTCCAGGCAGTTTCGCAAGGTCATGGATGCAACCCCCAAGGAGTATCAGAAGATATTCACCAGCAGGATCAGCTGAGAGCTTCCAAGGCTATGACGACACTGGTGTAGAAATTGCCCTTACCCAGGTGCTCCACAAAGTCCAACCGTTTGAACATATGCATCACCGGGGGCTGCACACCACAGAAAAGCACCTCCACCCCACTATCCCTGCACATCTTCACGATATCGACAAACTCATTGACCGCGCTGTGGTCTATGTTTGGCACTCCCCTTACTGAGAAGATGATCCGCCTGACCTTATGCTCGAGCATCAGCTCGACCTCAGCAGTCAGCAATTCCTGTGATCCGAAAAAGAGCGACCCATCGACATAGACCACCTTGGTCTTCCTTGAAGTGTCCAACAGGTCCTTGGTCACATCGTCGATCTCAATGGAGATCTTGTTGCTTTTGATGACAAACATGATCATGGAGAAGGCGATGCCCAACATGATGGCCACCGTCAGGTCAAAGACCACAATGGCTATCATCGTAAGGAGAAACTGGGCTATGGAGGTCTTTATCTTTTTTTGGAAGATCTCCCTGATGGCCGGCCAGTCATTCATCCTCCAAGCGGTTACCATAAGCACTCCGCTGAGGGCTGCATGGGGGATGCGGCTCATGAAAGGACTTAGGAGGAACATGGAGGCGAGCAGGCCAAGGGCGTGGATGATACTGGTCAGACGAGTCTGGCCACCGCTTTTTATGGCTACGCTGGTGCGCGAGATGACCGCAGTTGCCGGAATTCCTCCAAAAAAGGGAATGAGGGTGTTTCCCACACCCTGGGCAAAGAGCTCGCGGTTAGCCTTGAACTTCTCCTCCCCACCTTTCATCTTCGCCCCGGAAGAGCCGCATAGCAGCCCTTCGATCATGCCAAGGGCTGCAATGCTTATGGCCGGTGAGATGATATGCTTGAAATTGGCCAAGGTGATGGTGGAGAGCTGCAGGCGGTGCTCACCAAGGAGGGAGCGGGGGATCAGGCCGACCTCAGCCACATCCAGGTTGAGGAACATCTGGGCGACCAGGGCGACGATGATGCCGACCAGGGAGGCGGGTATCTTACCCCGCAGTCTTTTGGGCCAGAAGACCATCATCAGCACGATCAGCATCCCATAAGAGAGTGTGGGAAGATGGGGGGAGAACCCCAGTTCACCGTAGGAGAGCAGTTTCGCTATATAGGTATTGCCTATGCTCGTGGTGCCGAAGAAGCTGTCCACCTGGCCCAGGGCTATGATGATGCCAATGCCGCTGGTAAAGCCGGTGATGACAGGAGAGGGTATGTAGTTGATCAAAGCCCCTATGCGCAGAACTGAGGCAAGCAGCAGGATAAGGCCGCTGACCATCCCTGCAAAGAAGACCCCCTGAGGGCCGTATGCGGTTGCCAGCCCGACAAGGACCGCGCTCATTGCCCCGGTCGGTCCTGAAATCTGAAAGGATGCTCCGGCAAGACCGCCGATGACCAGGCCCGCCAGGATGGCTGTGATGAGCCCCGATGCGGCATCCAAGCCGGAGCTTACGCCAAAGGCGAGTGCAAGAGGCAATGCCACAGCCGTTACAGTCAGACCCGCCAACAGGTCCTTGGAGAACTTCGCCCCATTATATCCTGAAAATTCTTTTTTCAAGTCGTGAAAAAACGACACGCCTGATAACGTACCTTTGCTAGCCATCCCACCACCCTTCCTGCTGATTACCAATGATGGCTTTTACTCTATACCTTATAGGCAATATATGCAACATTCTGGATTTTTCACCCGGAAATGATACAAGAAAACTAGCTTATTTTTTCTCTGGAACGATCTCAATCCAATACCCGTCAGGATCAGAGATAAAGTAGATTCCCATCGCCTTGTTCTCGTAGCAGATGCAATCCATCGCTCGGTGCTTTTCCCTTGCACCTTCCAGGTCATCGGTCTCAAAGGCGAGGTGGAACTCATTGTCCCCCAGGTTGTAGACACCCTTCTCCCAGTTCTTCAGCCAGGTAAGTTCAAGCCTGTGCTTGGAGGTGCCGTCGCCTAGGAAGACCAGGGTGAATGAGCCGTCGGAGGCATCCTTGCGACGTACCTCCTCAAGGCCGAGGGCCTCTTTGTAGAAGGCAAGGGATGCATCCAAATTGGTCACGTTGAAGTTATTGTGAGAAAAGGTAAATTTCATGGAATCCTCCAGGTTTGGTTTTTTTCTGTAATCTGCATGATCGTGGTTGTGGTGTTTGCCTGTAGTGCGGCACACACTGAGAAATCACCCCAGAAGTGCATGGGAACAAGAAGACCTACATCTGCGTGGGAGAGCAACTGCTGGGCCCCCAGGTCAAAGGACCTGCCAAGACGGGGGTCCACGGGAACAAAGGCGAGGTCAAGGCTCTTTGGCAGCTTCTTGACCTCTGAAAGGTAGTCCTTGGCCATCTGAAGATTCCACCAGTCGGGCTCGCCCTCCCAATGCCAGTGGTTCAGGTCCCCGGCATAGTAGATGCTGCGTCCATCGACCTCCAGGACAACGGCGATGCCCTCATCGGTCGACTTGAAGGTAGAAATCTCTAGGCTGTCCACGCTGTAGGTCGCATTGCTCTCCAGGCGCAGGACAAGGTCGCCCTTCCCCTGGGGTATCTGTTTTTCGGGGATGTCAAAGGAGAGCAGAAACCTGACCTTCTCCACCTGATCAGAAAGGGAGAATATCCGCGTTGAAAAATGATCGCCATGGCGATGGGTGGAAATGACATACAACGGTCGCGAAGCTTCCAACGGGGGAAGCTCCCCTTCGGTATAATCAAACAGGAAGGAAGCCGACTCTGTTTCCAGGAGAAAACTGCTGTGATGTATATAGGTCAATTTCATACCCATACGATGGGCTATAGAGGGAGGGAAGTCAAGGGATTGGCAAACTGGTTCACTCTTATGGTATAGTGGGTAGCAGGAGGCTCATGATGCTACAAATTCAGATATTCGATAAGGAAAAAAAACTACTGGGTACCAGTGGCAACAGCGGTGACGGTGTTGCACTTGTCTACATCCCCACATACAGAAGCGGAGACCATATTCTACTCACCGTCGATGAGGATGGCCTGTACGATATCCAGCTAGATGAGGCGCTGGGCAAGCACACCGTCTATATCAAGGGCAGCGCAACCTACGAAATCCCCATAGAAGAAGAGAAGCGGACCTGCTTCCCCACACAGGCCTTCAGCGGCAACAAGCACCTGCTGACCCTTGCAAAATCGGGCATCCAGGGATTCTACAGGAACCTTGCCATCAACCCCTATGACAACCACCACACCCTGGGCATGTTCCCCCATGCAACGGCAAACGTGGAGACCCGCAACGAGATGCAGTTCGCCGCGCGCAATGCCATCGACGGTGTCTTGGAAAACCGAGACCATGGCAAGTATCCCTACACGAGCTGGGGCATCAACCAGGACCCCAAGGCTGAACTCACCGTCGAGTTCGGACGCCCTGTCACCGTCGATCTGGTAAGGATCACGCTGCGTGCCGACTGGCCCCATGACTCCTGGTGGAAAGAGGCAACCCTCACCTTCAATGATGGGGAGACCCTGGTCTGCACCCTTAAGAAGGACGCTCTCCCACAGAGCTTCCCCATGCGGGAGAAGACCATCACCAGCATCAAGATTGGCAACCTCATCAAGGGCGATGATGCCCTCTTCCCGGCCCTTACACAGGTCGAGGTATTCGGAAGGGACTAAGAGGACCTCTTTCCTGTCAGGGGAGTGTGCAGTGATTCAGCAAGGAAATAGGAAAGATGACAAGCAAGACGTACGATTACAACGTAAAGACAAAGCGCTAAAAACCAGAAGTATCTGCACAAACAACCATCCCCCCATAGTTGCTATGGGGGGATGGTTGTCTGTGCCCAGGTAGTTGTCTCAGTAGTTGCCCCTATACTTTTTACGGTACATGGTCCGATATGTTCCGGCACCTCCTGAAATACTTGACCAGCTACTTTTGCCTACGGTTTCCACTGCAGATGTATCCGGCTTCTCCCATCCTCCTCATACCAGAGAGGGAAGTTTGTTCCCCAGATGTTGTTGCAGAGGTTGAAGTGGAAAGATCCGTTGTCCAAGGCAGGGGCATCGTCAAAATCCAGCAGCTTGCGCTTGCCCAGGGAGACCAAAGGGGAGTCCAGGTTTTTCACCGATGCACTCACCTCCGGACTCCCATACTCCAGGGCCTCTACAGCATGGATGGAACGCGCACCCTTGGAGACCGTCGGACCCAGGGGGAGGCTTTGCCCTATTTTCACCATCCGCCACCGCCCCTTCTCCTGTAGGGAGAACCCGACAGAGAGCCAAAGGGCCTCTGGGAGGCGGGTAGCCTCCTTGTCAAACCAATCCAGGGCGATCGTCTCCAACCGCCCGTCAAGAGAGAAGCCGTACCTGATGACCACGCTTCTTGGTGCCCCACGGGGAGTATCCTCTGTTGCCTGCAAGATGGCTTCGACCTCAATCTTGGAATCGTCCCTGCTCTGGGTGAGGCTTGCCAGCACAGCAGGGAAGAGAGCGTCGACAGCTTGGGGGACGGCATGCTCCATACCGGGTTTGCCGAAGTCGGCAAGAAGCCACTTCTTATTCTGCTCGTAGTCGCGGTTGTAGGTATGGTGCCACCTCTGGTACGCAGCGGCGCTAAAGCTCTGGTAGCGATAGACACCAAGGCCCTCCTCGCCGACCAGTTCGCCAAGCTCACCATCCACAAGGGAGGCGATCGATCCATCGGATGCAAAGGTCACGCGGGCTTTTCCAATGGCATGCACAGCATCAAGGGCGAGTGCCACTCCATCCGATGGTATTGTTTTGGATGGCGCCTGCGAGTCTACCATCGCCCGATACTCCTCGGCCAGGGCAGGGCTCAGGAAGGCCACAGCCTGTTCGAGATACGCACGCTGTTCGGCATGGGCGGACTCAAAGAAGGAGTAGGTCCTGTTTTTCCGCCTCTCGGTATTCCCTGGGAATATATGCTCATACTCTTTCTTTGCAAACTCTTCGATGAAACGATACTCTTCGGTGATGGCATCGGGGGAGATGACGTCCCTCTTTCTTGCCTGCGCTAAATCTTCCACAGACCAGTTCTTGTAGTCGGCTAGATATTTCTTGAAGTCCATGCCCCAGGTGTGCTCAACCACCATGAGAAGCGAGCCCATGAATCCGTCATAGGAGGCGCTGTCCCTTGTAAGGGATCCCTCCTCCATCCATTTTCTGGCCAGGCAGAGAAGCATCCTCAGGCGGCTGACCTTCTTGGGGTCGGTTCCCACTCCGTGGATCCAGGTGTCCCCGATCTCCTGCTGCAACAGAGGGAAGCTCCCCTTCTTGCTGATGATGTTCCTGGCAT